>Ga0209796_10000498_pt1 | contig 24966 bp, 36 predicted proteins | sample AgamicOrSfrz_FD_187167 | JGI IMG/M metagenome (GOLD analysis project Ga0209796, IMG submission 187167) | Agave microbial communities from Guanajuato, Mexico - Or.Sf.rz (SPAdes) (version 2) | ecosystem: Host-associated > Plants > Phyllosphere > Phylloplane/Leaf | place: Guanajuato, Mexico...
CGCCAGCGACTGACCGTGCAGCTTGTACCACAGCGCAATCAGCTCGCTTAAGCGGCGGCGGTCGGCCTTCTCGCCGAGCCAGGGTTTCTCTTCAGCTTCCCGCTTCGCCCAGGTTTCAAAGGCTTCAGCTTCGCCTTTGGTGGCGAACTGTTTGCGGATGCGCCGCCCGTCGCGCCCCTGCGGATAGACTTCGCAGAGCCACTTTCCGCTCTTCTGTTTGCTTACCGTCATTGCCGCTTACACATGCTTTTCCAGCGTGAAGAGCACCACGCCGAACGGTTCGATCTCCGCTACGCCGCACTCAAAATCGACCGCGTTATTGCTCAGGCGCACTTTGCCGCCGGGCAAACGCACGACATCAAAGACATCAAGCGCATCATCAATGCCAATCACCCAGCGCCCGTTGCCAATCTTCTGCGCGGCGGTATCCACCAGCCAGCCGGCATGCAGCCCTTCAATAAAACGCAGGCTATCGGTAGCTGCTGGTGCCAGCGAAGGATCTAATGTCCAGACGCCTGCCTCTTTCAGCTCGCCAGACTCATGGCGGAATTTCGGAATGGTAATAACAGCATCGTTCTGCGCAGCAGCCGGCGCCGGATACATCTCACCCTGCCCTGTTGCCAGCCACTTCAGCGAGACGCCGGTATCCAGCGCGCAGGTGACGACCACATCACCGGGGAAGAAGTCACGGCGCACCCAGGTGCTGATAGTGCCTGAAGAGATATCGAGCAAATCGCCCAGATCCTTTTGCATCTGGAAGCCATAGGCATCAAGAATGCGACGCAGCACCGGGCGTCCGCCCGCCGAGAGGATCTCCTCATACAATGCCTTGCCTTTTACCTGCGGCTTCTCGACCAGATTCGCATTTGCAAACTCACCGTTTACCAGCCAGTGCAGATCCGCGCCGGTATCCAGCGCGCATTTGACCACCGCTTTATAGGGCACGCTTTCCCGCTGGATCCAGCTGCTGATATTGTTCGCCGGCACATCCAGCGCCTCGGCAAGCGCTTTCTGACTGGATACGGAGTAGGACGCTGCAATGCGATCCACCACATCCTGAACACTCATCTTGTTTTCACTCATGGACACCAACATCGAAAAAGTGATTTACACAATCGCATTTGCGATTTATATTGCTGTTCATCGACCAAAATGCACAGCAGTGCACTACATTTCAAACAACAGGAGATAATGCGATATGTCAGATGCAAAATCAATGCCGTCGCATCCGTTATCCGGCTCTCAAATGCAATTCAGCACCTTTTCGCATGGACAGATGGATGAGCTGATGTCTGCCCTGCTGCCGGCGCTGCAAACCCTGATCCGCTCAGCGATGTCCGATGCGATGACGGTGAAGGATTTCGCCGCAATGCGCGGCATCAGCGAGCGTCTGGTGTGGCAGTGGCTCGATGAGGGCCTGCTGCTTAAAGCCCCTACCCGCGAGCATAACGACGCCGGTAAACGCAGCCGCACGCTGATTAACGTCAAAGCCTGGCGCGATAAATTAACGCAGCAGGCTATCGACTGCCGCTACATCGATCGGCGCTCCGCCACCTCATTCGGTTAACTTTGCATTTGCGAGTTCACGCTCACGCAGGAGGATCTATGGCGATCACCTCGCCTGCCGCCAGCGCACCGCTGAGTGCCGGCGAGCGGCTTACCGGGTTAAACCACATCAGCGAACTTCGCGGTCGCCACTGGGGCGACAGCTGGAGCGAGGTGGCGAACTTTATCGACGATATGCGCGACAGACGCGATGAGCAGTATGAGGAAAATGCCCGGGCGCTGGCGGCGATCTTTTTTCTCGCCCGCGTCCCCACCGCTCGCCAGGCGCTCAACCCGCATCAGCTTACCCTCGAGGAGAAGCGCGCGCTGATCGCCGCCATGAACCACTTTCGCGCCGTCGTCAGCCTGTTTCCGAAACGGCTAACCATGCCGCTTTAACCCCAACTTTCAACCCAGGACGTCAACCCGTCAGGCATCCCTTTGCCCAAAATCAGGAGAGTTACCATGAGAAAGACCGCGATTCACTCCCCCACCCGCAACGGCGATGAAATCACGCTGCTGCTGGCTGAAGCCCGCAATAACGAACGCCTGCGCTGCGCCGGGGCCGTTTCTGCCCGCCTTGATACGCTGGCGAGCTTTATTGCCTCCCAGCGCCTCGACTGGAGCGACGCCGCCGAGCTGCTGCGCCAGGAGGCGACTCATATCGATAACCAGGCGCTGGAGCTGCACTGATGGCCGATGAAATGGATGGCGTTCAACAACGCGAAATGGAGGAGCGCGAGCGGCATATCCTGCACGCCCGCCGCCGCTTACTGCTCCCCTCCCGCTTAACCTGCGAATGCTGCGACATGCCGATCCCCGAGGCGCGTCGCATGGCGCTGCCGGGCGTGACCTGCTGTGTCAGCTGCCAGCAGATCGCCGAACTGAAAGATAAGCACTTCAGGAGAGGATAAGTGGCTGTCAGCCTGGCCTACCCCTGGAACGCGCCGCGCAGCGCTATTGCCAGCCCCTACCTGACCCACGCCGAACAGCACCGCCGCAATCAGCATATTGCGGCGGTGCTGCAGGCGCGTCACGCACTGGCGCTGCAACCTGCCTGCGTGCGCCTCTCCATCAGCCGCACAGAGCAAGCGCTGGAAAAGGCGCATGGCGCTGCGCGGGCGCACGCCTTTCTGCTGCGCTTCGCCAGGCAAACTCTGCCACGTCTGAAGGCAGTGAATGCCCGCTACCAGCTCGATGGCCTGCAATCACGCGTCTCAAAGGCAGTTTTCAATGGCCATTTTGATACGGCTTTCCAGCAGGCGCTGGCTGGCCGGCTGGTCGATCTGGTTCACCGCTATAACCAGTTAGCGGACTGCAACCGGGCCAGCGTCGATCGCCTGGCAGAAGATATCGCCCACTTTATCCGCGGCGAGCTGGCGGATATCGATGCCGATGAGCAGACCGAGCTGAAAACCCTGCACCGCTGGTATCACCACGCTGCTCTTATCGCCCTGCAATTTAATATCACCCCGCCGCACTGGCAGCGCGTGACGCAACACCGCGTCTGCGCGGAGGATCTCGCCCCGGCGGTGATCCGTCTTTTCAGTGAGCAGTGGTGGCGCGGTCATCTTCGCCGCGCAGCGGCTCAGTGGCGCGAGCATCTGCACATCGCGCTGGGCGTGGTCAGCCGTAAAACGCAGCCCTACGCCAGCCGGGACTGCATCACCACCTGGCGCGAACAAAAGCGCCGCCACCGCGCGTTTCTCAAAAGCATGGAGCTGGAGGATGAAGAGGGAAACCGCATCAGCCTGATTGATAAGCATGACGGGTCGATAGCCAACCCGGCGATCCGCCGCTGCGAGCTGATGACGCGCATCCGCGGTTTCGAAACTATCTGTCAGACTCTTGGCTACGTCGGCGAGTTTTACACGCTGACCGCGCCTGCCGCCTTTCACGCCACCTCCCATACCGGGCATCGCAATCTGAAATGGAACGGCGCCAGCCCGGCGCAAACCCAGGGTTACTTCACTCGTCTGTGGGCGCGCATTCGCGCCAGGCTACACCGCGAAGGCCTGCGCATTTTCGGTATTCGCGTTGCGGAGCCGCATCACGATGGCACCCCACACTGGCATCTGCTGCTGTTTATGCAGCCGCAGGAGAGTGAGAAGGTGCGCGAGATCCTGCGTGATTTTGCCCACCAGCAAGATAGCGAGGAGCTGCGCAGCGACAAGGCGCGGAAAGCCCGTTTTCATGCCGAAGCGATCGATGCGCAAAAAGGGAGCGCGACAGGATATGTGGCGAAGTATATCGCCAAGAATATCGATGGCTACGCGCTGGATAATGAAACCGACCACGAAACGGACGCACCGCTGAAAGAGAGCGCCTGCGCGGTCTCCGCCTGGGCGGCGCGCTGGCATATCCGCCAGTTTCAGTTTGTCGGCGGCGCGCCGGTCACCGTCTACCGGGAGTTACGCAAAATGGCCGACAATGCCACGGCCAAAGGGCTGAGCGTGGAGTTCGCCGAAGTACACGATGCCGCCGATAACGGCGACTGGGCCGGTTATGTTAACGCTCAGGGCGGCCCGTTCGTGCGTCGTGACGATCTGCAGGTACGCACCCTGTATCAGGCAGAGGAGGAGTTTAACCAGTACGGCGAACCGACCGTTCGTATTCGCGGCGTGTATGACACCGTCATCGGTAGCGGTTCACCGGTGCTGACGCGCCTGAAGAAGTGGACCATTGTGCCGAAGCGCGCGGCGGCGGTTTTTCAGGGCGCGGCTGCGCCCGCTTGGAGTTCTGTCAATAACTGTACGCCCTGCGAGCCAGGTAAACCGCTAACGAATTATGAACGGCGGCAACTCACCCGCCGGCTGCGGGAAGGGATCCTCAGCGAACGAAACGGGAGGTTAAAAACCAATCTCAACATCATTGAGAATAATGACTTTTTGGCAAGCGATAGATGGTCAGAATATTTGTCACTTCACAATACTGTTTTTTTATCAGCGACATAGTGATTAGACAAAATAATCTTCGCTTCCCATAAATATCCAGCCTATGATACTGTATATACATACAGTAAGAGAATTCATGAGAGGAATTCATGGTCTTTGAACGACTAAATAAGACTCAGCACAAATGGGCATGCGTGCAATTCATTGCCGAGGTGTCGCTTATCGCCAACTGCAAGCCTTCCGACCTGAAGCTGGCCTTGAGCCTGATCGCGGACCTGGCAGAGAGCGAGAACACTACTCCCGATGATGAGGATATTTATTACAAAGCCGAATAGCCCGCCGACCGCCATTCCGGCCACTCTCTTTACCGTACTCTTACGCACCGGTTAGCGTTTACCTCGCCCGGTGCGTCGCTTTTTCCTCCCCGTTGTTGTACCAGCCACGCGCCAGCACCAATCCATAGCCCTTAGCCTCTCTGTTGCGGAAACTTAACCATGGAAAAAACCTTCCGGATGGTAAGAGACGCAAAACGATGAATGCGATAACACAACAAGGCGACACCCTCGATCTGATCTGCCTGCGCTACTACGGGCGAACGGCGGGCGTCGTCGAACGCGTGCTGGCCGCCAATCCCGGTCTTGCCGAACTGGGCGTCGTGCTCCCGCATGGCACCACCCTCACCCTGCCCGATGTCGCGGTTCAGGCCATGCAGGAGACGGTAAATCTATGGGCGTAAGTATCGAGAGAATCAGCTCGTCGCTGGCCTACTGGATTAGCGTCGCCCTGACCTTTTTTGGCGCGATGACGCCGCAAGACTTTGCCGCTTACTTCGGCGCGCTCGGCGTCGCCATGACCGTCGGCGTGAACTGGTATTACCGCCGTAAAAGCTATCTGTTCCTCAAATCCTGTGCGGTGAGCCAGGAGGTGGTCAATGGGCTTACCCGTTAAACGCTGTAGCGCGGCGGCTGTGCTGGCGCTGGCGCTGCTGCTGCCCGATTTTCATCTGCTGCACACCTCGCAGGCGGGGCTGGCGCTGATTACCGATCTCGAAGGTTGCCGGCTGCGCCCCTACCAGTGCAGCGCGGGGGTCTGGACATCGGGCATTGGCCACACGGCGAAAGTGATTCCTACGCGCGATATCAGCGAAAAAGAGGCCGCCGTCAACCTGGTCGCCGATGTGCTGCACGTTGAACGCCGCCTGGCGCACTGCGTGCCGGTGGAGATGCCGCAACCGGTCTATGACGCGATGGTGAGTTTCACCTTTAACGTCGGCAGCGGCGCGGCGTGCGCCTCAACGCTTGCCTGGCACCTGCGCCAGAAGGCGTGGAAACAGGCCTGCGATCAGCTGCCGCGCTGGGTTTATGTTGATGGCGTGCGCAACCGCGGGCTGGAAAACCGCCGCCAGCGCGAGCGCGACCGGTGCCTGCAGGGGGTGAAATGAGCATCCGCCTGGTGATAGTGGCCGCGCTACTGGCGACGCTGACCGGGCTGTGGTTGTTTGAGCAAAACCACGCTCTGCGTGCTTCTTTAGCCAACGCGCAGCAGCTGGCGCGGGAGCAGAACGCCACGCTGACGCGCCTTAAAACTGCCCTCAACGCCACCGCCGAACTGGCGGCAAAGAACCAGCAGGCGCAGGTCACGCTGCGCCTGCAACTCGATGCCGCCAGCGCGCAGGCGCTGCAACGAGAAAACGCGATTGCGAGGTTATTAAATGAGAACGAGGCTTTTCGCCACTGGTATCGCACTGAGTTACCTGATGCTGTGCGCCGGGTGCACCAGCGCCCCGCCTGCCCCTCCGCCGCTCATTGTTTACAACAGCTGCCCGCAGGTCAGCCTCTGTCCGATGCCGGCAAGCGCGCCGCAAACTAACGGCGATTTGAGCGCCGATATTCGCCAGCTTGAGCACGCGCTGGTGCAGTGCGCGCTGCAAGTTGAAACCCTTAAACATTGCCAGGATGAGATCAATGCTAAAACCCAACTCTCTGCGCAGCGCCCTGATTAACGCCGTCCCGGCGCTGCACGATACCCCCTCGATGCTGCGCCTGTGGGTCGACAAAGGCAGCAATATCGCCACGCTCGCCAGCTCCTTATCGTTTGAAAAACAGTTCAGCCTCAACGTCACCATCACCGGTTTTGGCGGCGATATCGACACACTGTTTGTGCCGGTGATGGCCTGGCTGCGCGATAACCAGCCCGACATTCTCTCCGTTGAAGCGGGGCAGAAAGGCGGCTTTAGCTGGACGCTGATGACCAACGCCGACGGCACCCAGGATGTGACGATGGTGCTGCAACTGACCGAGCGCACCCAGGTGAAAGAGGTCAACGGTGCGCTGATTGCCGAAACGCTGCCGGAGCCACTGCCGCCGGCCTTCGTCACCCGCCCGAAAGAGCTCTATATCAACGGCGAGCTGGTGAGCCGCTGGCAGGCGTGATCGCCTGCACCCTACGCCACGGGCTGCGTTGTGCCAAAAGCCGGACAGCCTTGTTCAATTTTCAAAACCGGGGACGCATAGCATCATTTCGCTTATGAACAGACAACTTTCGCTTCACGAACTGGCCCGCCAGCTTCGCAATATGATCCGCACCGGAATTATCACTGAGGTCGACCTGAAAGCCGGGCGCTGCCGGGTGCAGACCGGCGGTATGGTGACCGACTGGCTACAGTGGTTAACCCACCGTGCCGGGCGTTCGCGCAGCTGGTGGGCGCCCTCCGTCGATGAGCAGGTGTTATTGCTCGCCGTCGGTGGCGAACTGGAGACCGCCTTCGTTATGCCGGGGATTTATGCCAACGATCATCCGGCACCCTCCGCCTCGGCGGACGCCTGGCACGTCACTTTTCCCGATGGCGCGGTGTTTGAATATGAACCGCAGACCAGTGCTCTGAAGGTGAGCGGGATTAAAACTGCCGATATCACCGCCTCCGAGTCGATTACTGCCAGCGTGCCACAAGTGCTGGTGAAAGCCTCGACGCGCATCACCCTCGATACGCCGGAAGTGGTCTGCACCAATAAACTGATCACCGCCACGCTGGAGGTGCAAAAAGGCGGCACGATGAGCGGCAATATGACGCACAGCGGCGGCTCGCTCACCTCGAATGGCAAAGTGCTGCATAGCCACCAACACCCTGGCGACAGCGGCGGTACCACAGGAGCACCTTTATGACAGCACGTTATTTCGGCCTCGATCGCACCAGCGGGCGCAGCCTGACCGACGTCGACCATATTCGCCAGAGCATCAGCGATATTCTGCGCACGCCGGTGGGCTCGCGCGTGATGCGCCGCGATTACGGTTCGCTGCTGTTCGATATGCTCGATCAGCCGCAGACCCCGGCGCTGGCGCTGCAAATTCAGGTGGCCTGCTATATGGCGCTGCTGCAATGGGAGCCGCGCATTACCCTCAGCGCGGTGACGGCCGAACGTCAGTTCGACGGCAAGATGGTGGTCAATCTGACCGGTCAGCTTGCCAGCACCGGCGAGTCCCTCTCTTTAACCCTTCCTGTGAGTTGATACCATGCCGATTATCGATCTGAGCCAACTGCCCGCGCCCGATGTTGTCGAGGCGCTGGATTATGAGCGCATCCTGGATGAGCGCAAAACCACCCTTGTTTCACTGTTTCCCGCCGATCAGCAGGAGGCCATCGCCCGTACGCTGGCGCTGGAGTCCGAGCCGCTGACCAAATTTCTCGAAGAGAATGCTTACCGCGAAGTAGTCTGGCGTCAGCGCGTCAACGAAGCGGCCCGCGCGGTGATGCTGGCGTATGCCTCCCGCAGCGATCTTGATGCCATCGCGGCGAACAGCAATACCGCGCGGCTGGTGATCGCCCCTGCTGATGAGAGCACTATCCCGCCCACGCCAGCGGTAATGGAGTCCGACACCGATTTACGCCTGCGTGCGCAGCAGGCTTTTGAAGGGCTAAGCGTGGCCGGGCCGGTGGGTGCTTATGAGTATCATGGCCGCAGCGCCGATGGTCGCGTAGCGGATATCTCTGCCGTCAGTCCGACACCCGCCTGCGTCACCATCTCTGTGCTCTCCCGCGAAGGCGACGGTACCGCCAGCCCTGAACTGCTGGCGATTATCGATAAAGCACTCAACGCAGAGGATGTGCGCCCGGTCGGCGATCGCGTAACGGTACAGAGCGCGAAGATTGTGCCCTACCAGATTGATGCCACGCTTTTTCTCTATCCCGGGCCTGAATCGGAGCCGATTCGCCAGGCGGCTGAGCAGAAGCTGAAAGCCTATATCACCGCCCAGCGCCGACTGGGGCGCGATATTCGCCTGTCGGCTATTTACGCCGCGCTCCATGTCGAGGGCGTGCAGCGGGTGGTGTTGAACGCACCGCAGCAAGATATCGTGCTCGATCAGAGCCAGGCCTCCTGGTGTACGGCGTGGAAAATCACCACCGGAGGTACCGATGAGTGACGACCGTCTGTTGCCTGTTGGCTCATCGGTTCTTGAGGTGGCGACAGCACACGCGGCGGCGCAGATTGAACGCGTACCGGTGCCGCTGCGCACGCTGTGGGATCCACTAACCTGCCCGGCTGAGCTGCTGCCCTATCTCGCCTGGGCACTCTCCGTTGACCGCTGGGATTTTAACTGGCCGGAAGCGACCAAACGTAAGGTGATCGCCTCCTCCTTTTTCGTCCATCAACATAAAGGGACGCGCAGCGCCATTCACCGGGTGGTTGAGCCGCTTGGCTTCCTGATTGAGCTGCGCGAGTGGTGGCAGGATAACGCCGAACCCGGCACTTTCCGGCTGGTGATTGGCGTTCAGGAGAATGGCATTACCGAGGAGACGTACCAGGAGCTGGAGCGGCTAATTAATGATGCCAAACCGGCAAGCCGCCATCTGACGGAGCTGAATATCAGCCTCAGCAGCCAGGGCGAGTGCTACGTTGGCGCGGCCTGCTACCTTGGCGAGGAGCTGACGGTCTATCCTTACAGCCCGGAAGAGATTGTTGTCGGCGGCGAAAGCTATGCGGCATCGGCGATCCACCTGATTGATAGCCTCACTATCACGGTTTAATCCTCCCCTTCGGGCTACGGCCCGTTTTTTTTGTCTGGCCTGTTGTGTGCCCCTCAGTCCAACGTCGCCACGTGGCGTCCGCCAGGTGCTGAACGGAAAATATCGCTACCGTTCACTGCTCAACAAACCTGAGAGAATCCCATGTCTGTAAAATATTTCGCGATTTTAACCAATCAGGGCGCGGCAAAGCTGGCGAACGCCACCGCGCTTGGGACGACGCTTAACCTCACGCAGCTGGCCATCGGGGATGGCAACGGCATGCTACCGGTACCGGACGCGGCGCAAACCCGGCTTATCAATCAGACACGCATCGCGCCGCTCAATGCCCTGTCGGTCGACCCGGAGAACCCAAGCCAGATAGTAGCGGAGCAGATTATCCCGGAGAATGAGGGAGGGTACTGGATCCGCGAGCTGGGTCTGTTCGATGACGAAGGGGTCTTGATTGCGGTGGCGAACTGCCCGGAGACCTACAAACCGCAGTTGCAGGAAGGCAGCGGGCGCACGCAAACCATCCGCATGGTGGTGGTGGTCTCCTCAACGGCAGCCGTGACGTTGAAAATCGATCCCTCGGTGGTGCTGGCAACGCGTAAATATGCCGACGATCTGCTGGCCGGACATCTGAAGGCGGCGAATCCCCATCCACAGTATCTGCAGATTGCCGATATCGCCTCCTTCACGCCGGTCGGTGTGCCGCTGCCCTACCCATCTGCCACCCCGCCCGCCGGCTGGCTTAAATGTAACGGCGCGCCCTTTAATAAAGGGCAGTATCCGAAGCTGGCGGCCCTCTTTCCTTCAGGCAATTTGCCGGATCTGCGCGGCGAGTTTATTCGCGGCTGGGATGATGGGCGCGCAGTGGATAGCGGACGTGCGTTATTGTCGCCGCAAGGAGATGCCATTCAGAATATTACCGGCACGTTCGGGCGAACTCAGCTCTTCAAGGAGTCCGTGTTATCAGGTCCGTTCAGGCCAGACGGCTCACAAGAGATGTCATTAGGGCTGACACCTTCAAACGCTCCAGACATCGGGTATGGCGCGCCAAACTGGATCTTCGATACCTCCCTTGCCGTGCGCACCGCAGCAGAAACCCGCTCACGCAACATCGCCTTTAACTACATCGTCAGAGCAGCGTAATCCTCTCTGTATATCGAACGGGCATCGCCCGTTTTTTTTGCCAGCCCTGTTGTGTGAGTTCGCAACCAACGCCCCTTGATGGCGTTTGCCTGCGGCTGAACGGAAAATATCGCCATCGTTCACTTCTCAACAAACAACCTGAGAGCGTATGCATGACCGCAAAATATTTCGCTATTTTGACTAACCTGGGGGCGGCAAAGCTTGCCAACGCCGCCGCGCTGGGCACGAAAATCAGCCTGACGCAGATGGCCGTCGGCGATGCCAATGGCCAGTTGCCCACGCCCGATCCGGCGCAGACCCAACTGATTAACCAGAAGCGTATCGCGCCGCTAAACCGGCTCTCGATTGACCCGAAAAATGGCAACCAGATTGTTGCTGAACAGGTGATTCCGGAAACCGAAGGTGGCTTCTGGATCCGTGAAATTGGCCTGTATGACGATGCTGGCGTGCTGGTTGCGGTGGCGAACTGCCCGGAAACCTATAAACCGCAGCTGCAAGAGGGTAGCGGACGTACGCAGACCATTCGTATGGTGGTGGTCGTCTCCTCAACGGCAGCGGTGACGCTGAAAATCGACCCGTCGGTAGTGCTGGCTACCCGCCAGTATGCTGATGACCTGCTGAGTAATCACCTCAAGGCCGCCAACCCACATCCGCAATATGCGCCACTCGCCAGCCCGATTTTTACCGGCATCCCGACGGCTCCGGATGCACTGGTGGGTAATTACGGCCAGCAGATTGCCAATACCAAATATGTGCGTGATGTGGTGGCGAATGACGCCTACATTCTGCCGGTCGGTGTGCCGGTCGCCTGGCCGCAGGTAGAGCCGCCATCAGGCTGGTTCGTCTGCAATGGTGCCACGTTCGATAAGACTAAATATCCGCGCCTGGCGGCAGCTTACCCGGCTGGTTTACTGCCGGATCTGCGCGGGGAGTTTATTCGCGGCTGGGATGCAGGGCGCGCAGTCGATGCGGGACGTGCATTACTCAGTTCACAGTCAGGGATGTTAGAAAAACACCGTCATATCGTTGTGGCTAACACAGACTATGACGAGCTTAAAGAGTGGGATATTGGCGTTATCCATAGAACTGACTACGTGCAAGGTCGCGGTATCGATGCATCGTCAACAGGAGGAAATTTAATTCCCACCCCAACACTTCACTCCAAAGGCCGTGTAGGAAATACAGGTGGCACAGAAACTCGTCCTCGTAATATCGCCTTTAACTTCATCGTGAGAGCAGCATAATGACAACCGCTATTTTTAACGAAAACCAATTAGCCAGCCAGGCAGGCACTGCCACCGTCTATAACTTTGACGGGACAAGCCGCGAATATATTGGCAGCACCGTCGAGTATTTTGCCATCGGTGTCGGTATCCCTGCCGACTCGGCGCTTGATGAGCCTTTAGCGGCGAAAGCAGGCTTTGCAGTGCGCCGCAACATGGCGCGGGATGGCTGGGAGTATGTGCCTGACTATCGCGGCAGCGACGTGTATGAAAAGTCCACCGGGAAGAAAAGGACGCTGACGCAGCTGGGCGACTACCCGGATGATGTTACCCCGCTTGCCCCCGCTACGCCGTACGATGTCTGGAACGGCAGCGCCTGGGTAACGGATGAAGCCGCACAGAAGGCCGCGCAAATTGCGCAGGCAGAGCTGACCAAAACCCGGCTTCTCAGCAGTGCGAAAAACACCATCAGCCTGTGGCAGACCGAACTGCAACTCGGCATCATCAGCGATGATGATAAAGCGCAGCTCATCGTCTGGATGCGTTATATTCAGGCGCTGCAGAAGGTCGATACGAAGACTGCGCCCGATATCGCATGGCCTGAACAGCCGCAATAAAAGATGACGGGCTACGGCCCGTTTTGCCGGGTGGCACTGCGTTTACCCGGCCTACAACATCCCAGGCCTGATAAGGCGACGTCGCCATCAGGCCTTTTCCGTCGGGTTGTCCCGCCTGGCAGCCAACCGCATTCGATAGCCTCTTTCCCAAACCGCCCACGACAATAGCGTTTACTCAATCGCAAACCTGAGAGTGAACGCCTGACTATGAAATATTTTGCCATTCTGACTAACCAGGGTGCCACGAAGCTTGCCAACGCCACCGCGCTCGGCACGCAGCTGAAGCTGACCCATATGGCCACCGGCGACGGTAACGGCAGCCTGCCTACCCCCGATCCAGCACAAACGAAGCTGGTTAACCAGAAACGTATTGCGCCACTAAATATGCTCTTCGTCGACCCTGGTGACGCGAACCAGATTATCGCCGAGCAGGTCATCCCCGAGAACGAAGGCGGTTTCTGGATCCGCGAAATCGGCCTTTATGACGCCGATGGCACGCTGATTGCCGTTGCCAACTGCCCGGAGACCTACAAACCGCTTCTGCTGGAGGGCAGCGCCCGCACGCAAACCCTGCGTATGGCGCTGGTGGTCTCCGCAACCTCGGCGGTAAGCCTGAAAATCGACCCGGCGGTGGTGCTGGCGACACGTATGTACGCGGATGATTTGTTGGCGAGCCACCTGAAAGCAGCCAACCCACATACGCAATATGCGACTACAGAGTTTGTGAAGATCGCATTAACGGAAAAACAACCGTTGAACGCCACGCTAACCGCGCTATCGGGAAAAGATGTCCCGGCTCTTTTACAATATCTCGGGCTCAATGAGCTGGCGCAAACTCCGCGTTTTTTGCTGACAAAAGGCGAGAATGCAAACGGCTGGTATGAGATTTACAGCGATGGTTATAAGCGCGTAGGTCAAACATGGAGCCTTTCTAATCCACTGCTTATCGCTACTCCTGCGGCGGGAGCGTCAGTGAGCTATCCCATCAGTTTCACCAGCAAACTTAACGGCTTGTATGTTACAGAAAATGCCAATACATCGAATAACTTCGAAACACCCCAACCTGCGGGGATTGGAATGTCTGGCTTTAACCTTTCAACGCTGGAAATCACTATTGGAACAGGCATCACTTCAAAATATGGTTCAACGTTCGCTGGCAACTACTTTGCGGAGGGGTATTAATTATGTGGTACTGGAATCCTGTTGATCGTAATGAAGCGCTGCCTGGCATTCATGACCTTAAAAACTGTGTGATTATTGAAGCCGATGACCATACTTTTAAAACAGAGCCGACACCAGGCGGGAAAGCATGGAGCAGCGATGCAAAAGGTTATCCTGTTCTGGTCGATATTGAGTTATCAGCACTTTAACTACTCACATGCATAACCCAGACGGGCTGCGGCCCGTTTTTTTAATTTCCGCTGTTGTATCAGCCGCTCGCCAACCCGGACAAATAGCGCGTCGCGACGCCACACTCGAAAATAGCACTCACCCCAACACCACGGAGTTAAACGGATGAGTGATTACCATCATGGCGTTCAGGTCATCGAAATCAACGATGGCACGCGCGTCATTTCCACAGTCTCAACGGCCATTGTCGGCATGGTTTGTACCGCCAGCGATGCAGACGCAGGGATGTTCCCCCTTAATGAACCGGTTCTGATCACTAATGTGCAGAGCGCGATCGCCAAAGCGGGCAAGCAAGGCACACTGGCGGCGTCGCTGCAGGCGATTGCTGACCAGGCGAAACCGGTGATCGTTGTTGTTCGCGTTGCTGAAGGCAGCGGTGAGGATGCGCAGGCGCAGACCCTCTCCAATATCATCGGCACCACCGACGAAAACGGTAAATATACCGGCCTGAAAGCGCTGCTGACCGCTGAAGCGGTGACCGGCGTGAAACCGCGCATTCTTGGCGTACCGGGTCTTGATAGCCTCGAAGTCGCTACCGCGCTGGCACCGATTTGCCAGAAGCTGCGCGCCTTCGGTTATGTCAGCGCCTGGGGCTGCAAAACCATTTCTGAAGCGATCAAATATCGCGAAAACTTCAGCCAGCGCGAACTGATGGTCATTTGGCCCGATTTCCTCGCCTGGAACACCGCCAGCAACAGCTCTGCCGTGGCCTACTCAACGGCTCGTGCGCTGGGTCTGCGTGCGGCGATTGACCAGTCCGCCGGCTGGCATAAAACCCTCTCCAATGTCGGCGTCAATGGCGTTACCGGCATCAGCACCCCGGTGTTCTGGGATCTGCAGGAGTCGGGCACCGATGCCGATCTGCTGAACGAAGCGGGCATCACCACGCTGATTCGCAAAGATGGCTTCCGTTTCTGGGGCAACCGCACCTGCTCCGACGATCCGCTGTTCCTGTTTGAAAACTACACCCGTACCGCGCAGGTGATTGCCGACACCATGGCTGACGCGCATATGTGGGCGGTGGACAAACCGATCACCGCATCGCTGATTCGCGACATCATCGACGGCATCAATGCCAAATTCCGCGAACTGAAAAGCAATGGCTACATCATCGATGCCACCTGCTGGTTCGATGAAGAGGCTAACGACGCCGCATCGCTGAAGGCGGGCAAGCTCTATATCGATTACGACTATACGCCGGTGCCGCCTCTGGAAAACCTGACCCTGCGCCAGCGCATCACGGATAAGTACCTGGCGAACCTGGTCTCCTCAGTTAACAGCAAGTAAGGAACAGATAGATGGCAATGCCGCGAAAACTTAAATATATGAACGTGTTCCTCAATGGCTTTAGCTATCAGGGGATCGCCAAATCCATCACGCTGCCGAAGCTGACCCGCAAGCTGGAGAACTACCGTGGCGCAGGCATGAACGGCGTAGCACCGATTGATATGGGTCTCGATGACGAAGCCCTGTCGATGGAGTGGTCGCTGGGCGGTTTCCCGGATGCCGCCATCTGGGAACTCTATGGCGCCACCACCGCGGATGCGGTTCCGATTCGCTTTGCCGGCTCCTACCAGCGCGACGACACCGGCGAAACGGTTGCCGTTGAAGTGGTGATGCGTGGTCGTCAGAAAGAGATCGACACCGGCGAGAACAAGCCGGGCGAAGATACCGAGTCCAAAATCTCCGTGGTCTGCAGCTACTTCAAGCTGACGATGGATGGCAAGGAGCTGGTAGAAATCGACACCGTCAACATGGTGGAGAAAGTGAACGGCGTCGATCGCCTTGAGCAGCACCGCCGTAACATCGGCCTGTAATAACCGCCCGGTCAGCCTGCTGGCCGGGTACCTTTTCCCGCGAAGAAGAGAGTGAGGATGCCATGAGCAACGAAACTGACAACGTGATTACCCTGGAAACGCCGATTAAGCGCGGTGAGCAGCTGATTAACAGCGTGACGCTGATGAAACCCAATGCTGGCACGCTGCGCGGATTGAGCCTGGCGTCGGTGGCGAACGCCGATGTCGACGCGCTGATTAAAGTGCTGCCGCGCATCACCTCCCCGTCGCTGACGGAGCAGGAAGTGGGCGCCCTCGACCTGGTCGATATGGTGGCGCTGGCGGGCAAGGTGGTCGGTTTTTTGTCACCGGCTTCGGCACAGTAACTTTTCCGGCCACTCTGTCGGTTGACGATCTGATGGCGGATATTGCGGTGATCTTTCACTGGCCGCCGTCAGAACTCTACCCCCTGAGCCTGACAGAACTCATCACCTGGCGCGAGAAAGCGCTACAGCGAAGCGGAAACAGATATGAGTAACAGCGCAAAATTAGAGGAATTGCTCACGGCTGTTGATCAGGCGACGCGCCCGTTTCAATCGTTGCAGACAGAGAGTCTCTCTCTGTCTGACAGCGTGAAAGGAACGGAGAAAAACCTGCGCGGCTTGTACGGTCAGCTTGCGCAGGTCGACGACATCATGCGCGCGGAAAAAGCCCTTGCATCCGTCAATGCGCAGCTGAACGACATCAAACAGAACAGGCAAAATGCCGCCAACGGCACAGCAGTGCCAGCGATTATCGATCCCTGGAGCGGAAAACCCAAGTCGGAGAAAGCGCTCAAAAAGGAACGTCTTACCCTGCGCAGAACGATCAAAGCTAATAAGACCTCCCTGAAGACAGCCGGTATTGAGGCGAGAACGCCGTTATCCGCGCGACTCCAGCTCAATAGCCGTATCAGCGATGAGTCGGCACAGCTGATCACCCAACGCCAGGCACTCAAGCAGCAGCAGGATCAGAAGCGCCAGCAGCGCGCGGCAAAAATCCAGGCCGTGCAGCAGCGCATTCTGGGTGCGGGCGAAAAGGTCTCCGCCATTGGCGAGAGAGGCAAGTCGATTGCCACCACCGGCTTTGAACTCGGCAAAAAAATTATGCAGCCGGGCTATGAAGCGTCGCTGAAAAACAGCCCGCTTGCGCCTGCGACAGCGTCTGATAATGCAGAGTCAGACGTGCAGAACAGTCCCCCCGCCGCCGGAACAGCAGTTGCTACGCTGCAAAATGGCTCGGGAACAGCCGTTGCTGCCCTGCAAAACAGCGCCGGTGTTCCGGGAACGGCCGTCGCAGCACTGCAAAATAGCGCTTCCGGCCCCGCGGCAGCGATGCAGAGCAGTGTCGGCAACCTGGGCACCGATCTCGAAGCCCTACAGGCGGCGTATCAGTCGCTGAGCGTTGATATTTTCAGTACCCAGGAGTCATCCCTGCGCTCGCTGGTGCAGACTGCGACCCACTACGTCGGGAAGCTGCAGGAGTGGGTGCAAAATAATCAGGGCCTGGTGCAGAGTTTTGGGCTTATCGCCACGGTCGTGGTGGGCATCGCGGGTGCCGTCGGCACCGTGGCGGGCGTTATCGCGCCGGTGTTCACCGGCATCAGCACGCTTATCACCATCGCGACGACGCTCGGCAGCGTATTTACCACTATTTTCGGCGGGATAGCGGCAGTTATCGGCTCGCTCACGCTACCGATTGTCGCCACTATTGCCGGCATCGCCGCAGCTGCACTGCTGATATATAAGTTTTGGGAGCCGGTTAGCGCCTTTTTTGGTGGCGTTTTTGAAGGCATCAAAATGGCGTTTGCTCCCATCGCCGAGCTGTTTGTGCCGTTCCAGCCGCTTTTCGACGGCATAGGTAAAGCAATCAGTAATATTGCCGGGTGGTTCGGCGATCTGCTCACCCCCGTCAAATCCAGCCAGCAAACTCTGGAGAACTGCGGTAACGCTGGAAAAATATTCGGCCAGGTACTGGTTATGGCACTGACGTGGCCCCTTAAATCGCTAAAGCTGCTGAACGAGGGAGTGGCATGGTTGCTGGATAAGCTTGGCGTTATTAACAAACAATCCGCTGATGCCAGCCCGGATAAGCAAACCCAACCGACCACTGGCGGTGCAGCGTTTGGCATGGTGCAACCGCCACGATTAGAGAACTATCAGGCGGCGCGCCCTGCGGCCGGCGGCTCCTATGTCGATCAAAGCAAGAGCGAATACAACATCACTCTGCAGGGAGATATGTCATCCGGCGGCGATGGTACGCGTCAGTTAAGAGATCTGCTGGCGCAGCACGAGCAGGAGAAACGCACTAACTCCCTTTCACAATTCAGCGCGGCAGGAGGATACGCCTCATGATGCTGGCACTTGGGCTTTTTGTTTTTATGCGGCAGACGCTGCCCTATCAAACCATGCAACGCGATAGCACCTTCAGATGGCCCAGCAACGCGCGCATGGGTAAACGCAACGCCTTTCAGTACACCGGGCCGGAAAACGACACCATCACTATCAGTGGCGAACTCTTCCCGGAGATTACCGGCGGCACGCTGTCACTTTCGGCGGTACGGCTGATGGCGGAACAGGGCAAAGCCTGGCCGCTGATTGAGGGTACGGGCATGATTTACGGGATGTTTGTGATTAATAGCGTCAGCGAAACCGGCGCTCTTTTTTACCCGGACGGTTCGCCGCGCAAAATCAACTTCACGTTGAAGCTGACCCGCGTCGATGAGTCGCTGAAAGCGATGTTTGGCGACATTTATGACCAGGGTAAGCAGCTGGCGACCGACATGCTGGAGAGGTTCTGATGCTTAATGCGTTTACAAACGGCTTAGCACGGGTACGAACGCCGGCATTTTCGCTAAAACTCGGGGAAAAGGATATTACGGGCAATATTCAGTCCCGGCTGATATCTCTGATAGTCACCGATAACCGGGGATTTGAAGCCGATATGCTGACGCTGACGCTCGATGATGCTGACGGGCAAATCGAGATGCCGGAGCGGAGCACTATTATCACGCTGGCCATCGGCTGGCAGGGTGCTGCGCTGACTGAAATGGGCACCTTTATCGTCGACCAGGTCAGCCATAAAGGCGCGCCGGATCAGGTTAGCGTTACCGCCAAAAGCGCGGATTTTCGCGGTAGCCTGAACAGCCAAAAGTCTGGCTCCTGGCATGATACGACGCTCGGTGCCATCGTTGAGGAGATTGCGAAACGTAATAAGCTGGAGACCAGCCTGCCACCTGCGCTGTCGCAAATTAAGATTGCGCATATCGATCAGTCTAAAGAGTCCGACGCAGATTTTCTGACGCGCCTGGCGCGGCGTAACGGTGCAGAGATCGCCGTCAAATCGGGGAAATTATTCTTCATCGTTCCCGGTATGTGCATGGTGGGGGGCAAAACGATGCCCTCCGCCACAATAGCCCGTAGCGATGGCGACAGCCATGATTTCTCGGTTGCCGATCGCATCAACTACTCTGGCGTCACGGCTTACTGGCAAGATACCGCCACGCCCAAAAACCAGAATACGGTTCAATTGCAGAGAAAATCAGCGCAACAGAAGGTCACGCCCATTTCCCATCCGCAGGCGGTCAGCAGCGCCACAGCCTCAAAAGAGAAAACAGAGTCGACAGGCTACACGGCCGGTGCGGACGATAATGTTCTGGTACTTACAACGACTTTCGCAAACCAGGAAGAGGCAATACGGGCGGCTCAGGCAGAATGGAGTGCTATTCAACGTTATGGTGCACAATTTTCCCTTACGCTTGCGTTCGGTCGGGCAGATCTGCGGCCCGAAATGCCGGTCATCGTTACCGGCTTTAAAAAAGCGATCGACGATACGTTCTGGGTGATCAAAAAAGTGACCCATACCATGAACACTCAGGGTTTTATCAGCAAAGTGGAACTGGAGGTCAACATCCAGAACACAACAGTTGAAATCGTACAAAAGGGCAAAAACAACTTATAACTTGCATTTGCAAGCTTAAGAGTTATCATAACTGGCATAAACACGAAGGAGACCCCATTATGATGCATTGTCCGGTATGCCAGCAGGCCGCGCATGCGCGCTCAAGCCGCTACCTCAGTACCGAAACCAAAGAGCGTTATCACCAGTGTCAGAACGTTGAGTGTGGTTGTACATTTGTCACCCATGAATCGCTGGCACGCTATATTGTCCGGCCTTCGGCAGCGCCCACCGCTTCGCCTGCCAGCCTGCGCTAACGTCGCCATCTCATTAAGCCTGCATCCGCAGGCTTTTTTTATGCCTGTAGATCGCCTGTTTTTCTGCCGCCACTGTGCCGCCAACGGCAATAAAAAAGGGGTTAGCATTACGCTAACCCCTTGTTCTATAACACGCTTTGGATGTAGCGCGTGCGCTATCTTAGTTAAGACGCTTTCAATTTACGTTTTTTAGAATCAAGGATTTATATATTTGTCAATAAGTTACGCACATTCTTAATATGTTCTCGCTCAGCCTTGCACATCCTGCGTGGTCATTCTGTGGACATTGCTGCGCTTAGAGGATTCAGCTCGACAGCTTGCTCTAAATGGTCAGGGGCAAAATGCGAATATTTCATAGTTTCGCGAATGTTGGCGTGCCCAAGGATTTTTTGCAAAACCAAAATGTTCCCTCCCTGCATCATAAAATGCGCACCGAACGTATGGCGTAAAACGTGAGTCTTTTGTCCCTCGGTGAGCTCGATATTGGTCAGCAGAAGCATTTTTTTGAAGTCCTGATAGCAGGGCTTAAACATACGACCCTGCCGGTTGACCAGCTCCTCATAAAGATATTTTGGTATTGGAACCGTGCGGTTTTTTTTGCCTTTAGTTTTGGTGAACGTGAGTTTGCAAGGCGAAAGCTGCGAACGAGTTAATCTTTCTGCTTCGCTCCATCGCGCGCCGGTAGCCAAACATACCCTCACTATCATCGTCAGATCTTCTTTGCCATATCTTTTACAGGCATCAAGAAGTTGAGGGATCTGCTCAAGGGTCAGCCATGACATTTCTTTTTCGGCTTCCTTGAATATGCGAATCCCTTCCAGAGGGTTAGGTAAACTCCATTCCCCAAGTCTTTTTAGCTCATTGAATACGGCGTCAAGATAATGCTGCTCACGGTTAACCGTAATCGGTTTTGCGATCCATTTTTTTTTGTCTTTGTGGAAACCGTTGTCGATTTCACCTCGTAAACGCCGGTCGCGATAGTGCGCCCAATCCTTGGCGGTAATTTGGGAGGCAACGGGATCACCCATTCCGTTGCAGACTATTTTCAGCTTTGCCAGTCTCGACTTACTAGCCACAAGGGCTTGTCCGTGGAGATTATGCCAAAGCATTATCAGCTCACTTAGTTTTCGCCTGTCTTCCTTTTCTGATAGCCAAGGCTTATTTTGCGCTTCCTCGCGATAATACTGCTCATAAGATACTGCCTCGCCTTTTGTGGCAAATCGCTTACGTACTCGGCGGCTATCACGACCATCAACGCGAAAGTCACAAAGCCACTCGCCTGAAGGCAGTTTTTTAACAGCCATTATTAAATACTCTTACTCAATGTCAGGAATACTTTTCCAACGCATTTGATTTCGTCAACTAGGCACTCGAATTGGGATGACTCATTTTTTACGATTAAACGATTACCCGGTAAGCGCGAAATATCGTAAACATCATTTGTCCCATCAACATCGACAAGCCAACGACCATTGACAACATTTTTAACATCAATATCTATAAGCCAGCGAAGACCATTTTTAACAATCAATGCCGGTTCGATAACGGTTGGCTCAATAAGAGACTCATCACAGAACCATTTACCGTCGTCAGTAAATTTCCCGGTATGGATGCTGTATTTATTAATTTGTCTGAGGCCTTTCGGTAGACTAATACTTGATTGGTTCTCCTTATTTTCCTCATGCATCAACCTATTACCAGTTGACAGCCAATACAAAGAAGCCCCTGTATCTAGTGCGCAAACAATAACCACGTCCCCAGGAAAATGCTCACGTCGAACCCATGCGCTCATCGTTGCTGAAGGGATATTTAGATGATCTCCGAGCTCTTTTTGCAGCGTAAAACCGTATGCTTGCATGATGCGCTGCAAAATCTCTTTACCGCCCGACCTCTTCATGACGTCCATGAGCTTTTTACCCTGCATTGGGTAATTGCCCGCCTGAAATCTTACATTTGTAAGTTCAGAGCCATCCATTATCCATTTTATGTCTACACCAGTATCCAAGGCGCACTGAATGATGTAATCGCCAGGCACTTTCCCACTTTTGACCCAGTTACTGATAGTTGAAAGTGGAACTTTTGTAATGTCAGAATATGCGTGACGGCTCTTAACTCCATAAGATTCAAGCATTCTTTCTATGACCTGCTTTACTCCTTCGCCTTCCATTACCATAATCGACAGCCCAATATACTAAATTCAGGTTTACAAAAACCGAATTCGGGATTAATCTTTGCCTCAACACACCGCAAATGTGTCAAAACGTACTAAAAAACACAGTTAACCGGAGATAATCACCTATGAATCTTCAAATTGCAATTCCTTCCGGCCCCGACTTCCTCTCGTATGACGAGTTTGCAAAACAGTACGGTTGCAGCTTGAACACTGTGAAAGAGATGGTTAAACGCGGCGAATTGCTTCTGGTACCACGTACCCGTGAGGGTGGGCTTGGTCGCATCAACATGATCGCCTTTCGCGCACGTCTGTTAGCACAAGCCATCAACTGCCGGTATGCAGTGTTTCAGTAACTTAATTTTGTAAGATAAAAGGATTTACTGCATGTTAGATTTTCGTGTTTCCTCACATGATCACTTTAATGACGCGTGTCGGAAATTCTCTGCATCACATAACGTTCGAGAGCTTGCAGTTAAAGCGGGCATCAAGCCGCACACTCTTTGGAATAAGCTCAACCCTGAACAACCGCACCAGTTAACGCCCCGCGAAATCTGGACGCTTACAGACCTAACCGAAGACTCAACTCTCATTGATGGTTTTCTCGCGCAGATTCATTGTCTGCCATGCGTGCCGGTTAATGAGCTGGCTGAAGAAAAGCTGCAAACATATGTCATGCGCGCCATGAGTGAGCTCGGCCAACTGGCCGGCAATGCGGTTTCGCAAGAGCGCCTTACGCCATCACGTAAAAACAGCATGATAGAAAGCGTTAACTCGGGCATTCGCATGCTTTCGCTGACCGCACTGGCATTGCAGGCGCGCCTGCAAGTTAACCCGGCCATGTCGAGCATGGTTGATGCAGTAAACGGCCTCGGTGCTTCTTTAGGGTATATGTGAGGCGATGATGAGTAATGAACCGTCGTTCGCGTCCCTTCTGGTTAATCAAAGTCCTTCCATGCATTACGGGCATGGCTGGATTGCAGGAAAAAACGGTAAGCGCTGGCACCCGTCACATGGTCAGTCAGAACTGTTAAATAGTTTACAGACGAAGCGCAAACCGTCAGCGGTTGAAATTTTGCTGAGAATTATTAAGAGGTCAAAATGAACGGATTAAATAGCACTGCTGGAAATATTCCGGCGACAAAGTTATTTAACAATTCTGATTGCACAAAGGCAGAGCCGCAGGCAATGAGCGGCGAAGAATGCCTCGCCCGCTTTCATCAGAAATTAAAAATGACTGAGAATCGTGCGCTGCGTAATTTTAATAAACTTGATGACAATTTTAAATTCGTCGTTATGACGCTGGCTAATCGCGCTAATCCCTGCGCATTTCGTACTGAGGAGATCGGCAAACCGTTTGAATATTTCGACGTTAACCGCCGCAAAATGATAATTATCGCTATGAATGAAATCGCGCGTTGGGGAAGCATCCTGCCCCGCCGGTTTTCAATTCATGAATGCATTTTAGCTAAATAAATAAACCCGAAATTAATGGCGTAAACCCGCCGGGCTTCTTATTGCCCGCAATCAGGAGAGTCAATTATGTGTAATACCACTACTCGTACCACTAAAACCACACTTGATAAGTCTGGCCTTAACCAGCTGCTGACGGATGCGCGGATGCAAGAGCGCCGTGCGCGTGCGGAAGTTATGGCAAGCCGTATGGTTAACCTTGCTAACCACATTAAAACCAACCAACTCGACATTAACGAAGCGCTGGAACTGTTGTTGCAGGAAAGCGAAATTTATCGCCATCAGGCTATGGAGATCCACTAATGGCCGATGCAATGGATCTCATTCAGCAACGCGAGCAGGAAGAACGCGAGCGCCTTATCAGCATCGCGCGCAGCCGTATCTCTGCACCTTCCCGCTTTACCTGCGAGGATTGCGACGCACCTATCCCGAAAGCCCGCCGTATGGCGATACACGGCGTCGCACTCTGCGTGACCTGCCAGCAAATAGCAGAGATCAAAACCAGACATTACCGGGGCGTGTAAGTGGCAATTTCTTACGCTTACGCCTGGAATGCTCCTCGCTCAGCAATAGCCAGCCCTTATCTGACCTATTCAGAACAGCATCGCCGCGATCGCATGATTGCGGCGTTGCTGCATGCGCGCAAAGCGTTATCCCTCCAGCCTGAATGTGTGCGCTATGACGTGATGCGCACTGCTTCCACGCTGGAGCAACATCACGACAGTCAGCGAGCCAGTGCCTTTTTAATCAGCTTCTGCAAAAAAGCATTGCCGCGCCTTGAACTGGTCGCAAGAAAATACCAGGCCTCCGGCATCAGGAGCGACGTTTCTGCCGCTGTATTCAACGGACATTTCGACACAAAAGATCAGCAGTATATGGCGTCGCGTCTGGTGAATATGGTTGCGCGTTACAACCGGCTCCCGGATATGTCTAAAGCCGATATCGATCTGCTGTCGGCTGATATCGCCAACTTTATCCGCTCAGAACTGGCAGACAATGACGACACCGAAGCCGGTGAGCTGAAAACGCTGTATCGATGGTATATGCGCGCCGGAATGATTGCGTTGCAGTTCAACGTAACGCCGCCCCACTGGGAGCGCGTAACAAAGAAATATGCAGGCCAGGACGAAATCGCCCCGGCTGTCATGCGCATGTTTAACGAAACGTGGTGGCGTGGCCGGTTGCGCCGGGTCGCAGCTGCATGGCGTGAACATCTGCAAATTGCCGTCGGTAACGTCAGCAAGAAAAAACATGTTTACGCGAGTAAAAACTGCGTCACTGACTGGCGCGAGCAGAAGCGCCGCACCCGCGAATTTCTGAAAGGGCTGGAGCTTGAGGACGAAGACGGGAACCGCATCAGCCTCATCGATAAATATGACGGCTCGGTGGCTAATCCGGCCATTCGCCGCTGCGAGCTGATGACCCGCATCCGTGGCTTCGAAAATATCTGCA
>Ga0209796_10000500_pt1 | contig 24951 bp, 23 predicted proteins | sample AgamicOrSfrz_FD_187167 | JGI IMG/M metagenome (GOLD analysis project Ga0209796, IMG submission 187167) | Agave microbial communities from Guanajuato, Mexico - Or.Sf.rz (SPAdes) (version 2) | ecosystem: Host-associated > Plants > Phyllosphere > Phylloplane/Leaf | place: Guanajuato, Mexico...
GCGCTTCTTGGAGCCGCCACGAGCCAAGCGGATGATGACCATACTAGAATCCTTGAAAACCGGGGTTCGGAACGACTGAAACACGCGATTATAGCGGGAAACTGACGCCATAACAAACACTTACCGGCATAAACTAAGCAATCCGGTTGCGCCGCCCATACAGCGCGGCCTCGCGACCTCGCGCAAACGCCTGAAGAACCTGACGGAATGCCCGTGAAATCTCTGCCGCGAACCGCCCTCACGCTTCTGCGTTCCGCCCGCCGGACAGTGTTTGCCTGCCTCTCGCGGGTCCGCCTCTCGCGAATCTGTCTCTCGCGAATCTGTCTCTCGCGAATCTGTCTCTCGCGAATCTGTCTCTCGCGAATCTGTCTCTCGCGAATCTGCCTCTCGCGGGTCTGCTTCTCGCGGGTTGCCCGCCCGGTGGCAGCGGCGTGGCTGGCAATATCTGCATGCAACGCTGCCGCCGCGCCGCCTGTCGAGCGCATCAAACTGCCGCCGGGCTTTCACATCGAAGTCATGTCCGACGCGGTGCCCGGCGCGCGGGCCATGACCTACTCGCCCAAGGGCATTCTCTATATAGGCAGTCTGGACGGCCGCGTCTACGCACTCGAACTACACGGCACGCGGGTCGCCGCGCGCCATGTTGTAGCGGCGGGACTGGAAGCCCCGATTGGCGTGGCCTGGCACAACGGCGCGCTATATGTATCGGCGGTGTCGCGCATCTTACGCTTCGATTCGATCGACACTCGTCTTAACGCGCCGCCGCAGCCAGCCGTCGTCACGGACCGATTGCCCGCCGAGACCCATCACGGCGCGAAATTCATCGCATTCGGACCGGACGACAAGCTCTACGTCCCGCAGGGCGCACCGTGTAACGTCTGCCTGAAGGACCGCGACCGCTACGCGATGATCGGCCGCATGAACTCCGACGGCAGCCATTACGAAGTGGTCGCGCGCGGCGTGCGCAACTCAGTGGGCCTGGCATGGCATCCCGCCACACACGAGCTCTGGTTCACCGACAACGGCCGCGATCTGCTCGGCGACGACCTACCCGACGACGAACTGAACCGCGCACCGCACGCCGGCCTGGATTTCGGCTTCCCCTACTGCCACGCGGGCACGATAGCCGATCCGGAATTCGGCGCCGGCCACCCGTGCGACGGGTTCGCGCCGCCGGTGGCGAAACTTGGCGCGCATGTTGCCGCGCTCGGCATACGCTTTTACAGCGGCCCGATGTTCCCGCCCGCCTACCGCAACAATATTTTTATTGCCGAACACGGATCCTGGAACCGCAGCAAGAAGGCCGGTTACCGCGTGGTGCGCGTCGTTACCGAGCCGGACGGCAGTCATACACGCCAAGAAGTGTTCGCCGAAGGATGGCTTCAGGCGGGAGAAACCGTCTGGGGCCGCCCCGCCGACGTCCTGCCGTTGCCTGACGGCTCCCTGCTGATCAGCGACGACTACGCCGGCGCCGTCTACCGCGTCACTTACTCTGCGCCCTGAGTGCTCACGACGGCAGCGGGGCACGCGCGAGAGTCACAACTTGGCCTCGCCGAACGCGCGACAAACAAATGTCGACGTTGTCAACGAAAGCGGCAGTGCACCAGTCGCGAGAGCTCAGCGCGGGCGCAGCGGTGAGGCGGAACGCCGCGTGACCGGCCCTACGCGGGCGGCGTAGAATGCGCGACGGTCCGCCGCACTACGGTGCGCCGCTTCTTTTCACCACTTGTTGCCGAGCGCGGGTTCTTGCCGCTTGCGCCCTTCCCTGCCTTACATGTCCACTGCCGCCTCGACCTCGACTTACTTTCGTTCCAAAACAATTACGGCTGCCCTGGCCTTCCTCCTGGGCACGCTCGGCGCCCACCGCTTCTATCTCTATGGGCCGCGCGACATTTACGGCTGGGCTCATGTGCTCGGCCTACTGATCGGCATTCCCGGCGCGATGCTGCTGGTGGCGAGCGACCGCGCTTCCATGCTCGGCTGGGTGCTGGCATTTCCCGGCGCCGTTTCGATTCTGGCTGCGTTTCTCGCGGCGATCGTCTACGGTCTGCGGCCGGACGACAAGTGGGACAGGCAATTCAACGCGCACACGCAGCGCAAAAGCCGTTCGGGCTGGACCGTCATCTTCGTGGTGATCTTTTCGCTGCTGATCGGCGCCTTCCTGTTGATGACTGGTCTTGCCATTGCCTTTCAGACCTACTTCGAAACGCAAGTGCAGGCCGCCAAGGAACTGTCGCAGTAGCGCTGCCGCCCACCGCGCTAGAAAAGATCGAGTTGCGGGCTGTCCCGATTCGCCGCCTCGGCTCGCGGCGCCTTTTGTCGCCTGAAGTGCGACATATCCAGAATGCCGCGGTCGCGCTGGTTAAGCCCTAAACGGCGCACCGCCTTGTGAAAGCGCTGCTTGAGCAGGTCCGCCCATAGACCTTCGCCTTTCATCCGGGTGGAGAAAGACGAGTCGTAATCTTTGCCGCCGCGCATATCGCGCACTCGCGCCATGACCCGTTCAGCGCGATCGGGGAAATGTGCAACCAGCCAGTCTTTGAACAGCGGCGCGACTTCCCACGGCAGGCGCAGCACGATATAGCTCGCGTTGCAGGCGCCCGCCTCCGCGCAAGCTTCGAGCACGCGCTCCAGATCCGGCTCGGTCACAAACGGGATGACCGGCGCAATGCTCACGCCGACGGGAATGCCTGCCTCGCTCAACGTGCGGATTGTGCGCAAGCGCCGGGACGGTGTGGCCGCCCGAGGTTCGAGCGTGCGGGCGATGTCCGCGTCGAGCGTGGTGATGGTAATGGCCGCCATGAACTGGCCGCGAGCCGCCATGGGCGCAAGCAGATCCAGGTCGCGCTCGATCAGCGACGACTTGGTAATTGCGGCAAACGGATGATTGCGCTCGCTCAGGACCTCCACGACGCGCCGCGTGAGCCGCCACTCGCGCTCCGCAGGCTGCCAGGCATCCGTATTGACGCCCAGCGCGATGGGCTCCGGCTCATACGATTTTTTCGACAGCTCACGCTCGAGTAATTCGGGCGCATTCACTTTCGCGTAGATCCGGCTCTCGAAGTCGAGTCCCGGCGAGAGGCCGAGGTAACTATGAGTGGGCCGCGCGAAACAATAGATGCACCCGTGCTCGCAACCGCGATACGGATTGAGCGACACGCCAAACGGAATGTCCGGCGATGTGTTCCGCGTCAGGATGCTTTTGGCCCTTTCCTCGAACACCTGAGTGCGGAGAACCTTGGGCGCTTCGTCTTCTTCCGGCACGGCTACCCAGCCGTCGTCCACCGCTTCGCGCTGGTCGACTTCGTAGCGGCCCTGCAGGTTCGTCACCGCGCCGCGGCCCTTGCGGGGCGCGGGCGGCGCGATGGGATATTCGGCGATGGGATCGGTACGAGGTTCGGTCACGGTCGTTGAGATGCAGGCGGAACGGAAAAACAAAAAACAAAACGGCGCAAACACCTGTATAAATATACAGTGTTTACGCCGTTTGTCGAGTGCTGTTCGAACTGCTAGCGCATCGCTTCGTCACCCACCGGAATGGTGAGCGTTTCCTTGATCTCTTCCATCACCACATAGCTTTTCGACTGCACGGCGCCCGGCAGCTGAAGCAGGATATCGCCGAGCAGCTTGCGGTAGTCAGCCATTTCGCCGATGCGCGCCTTAATCAGATAGTCGAAATCGCCGGACACGAGGTGGCATTCCAGCACCTCGGGAATCTTCTGCACCTCGCGCCGGAACTGGTCGAACATGTTGCCGCTCTTGTGGTCGAGCGTGATTTCGACGAACACCAGCAGCGCCGCGCCAAGCTCCGCCGGATTCACGCGCGCGTAGTAGCCGGTGATGACGCCGTCGCGTTCCATGCGCTTGACGCGCTCGATACACGGCGTGACCGAGAGTCCCACTTGCTCGGCGAGGTCTTTCATGGCCATGCGGCCGTCCTGCTGCAGCAGGCGAAGAATCTTGTGATCGAGCTTGTCGAGCGCTCGTACCGGCTGGCGTTGTGTGCGCATAGTGTTTTTTCTGAAAATCGCAAAAATACGATAACAAAACCTATAGACTCCTCAATAGTATAGCGATTAACACTGGGCGCCCGGCATTACACGTCGTGAATCGAACGATTCAAAGCAAAACGGCGCAAGCACCGCCCTCGAATCCTTGCGAATTTTCTGGAGCAGCTATGCGAGTCGTCGTTTTGGGCAGTGGCGTCGTCGGGGTGACGAGTGCGTATTATCTGGCGCGCGCCGGTCATGACGTGACTGTCATCGACCGTGAAGCCGGCCCGGCCCTTGAAACGAGTTTTGCTAACGCCGGCCAGATCTCGCCGGGCTACGCGTCGCCGTGGGCCGCCCCTGGCGTGCCGCTGAAAGCCGTCAAGTGGATGTTCCAGAAGCACGCGCCGCTTGCCATTCGCCTGGACGGCACACAGTTCCAGTTGCAGTGGATGTGGCAGATGCTGCAGAACTGCACGGCCTCGCGTTACGCGGTCAACAAAGGTCGTATGGTCCGCCTCGCCGAATACAGCCGCGATTGCCTGCAAGCGCTGCGCGCCGAAACGGGCATTCAATATGAGGGCCGCACAGGCGGCACGCTGCAGGTGTTTCGCACGCAGCAGCAATTCGACGGCGCAGCCAAAGACATCGCCGTGCTGCGCGAGGCCAATGTACCGTTCGAACTGCTTTCGGCGGCGGAACTGGCCCAGGCCGAACCGGCGCTCGCCGCTGTCTCGCACAAGCTGACGGGCGGTTTGCGCCTGCCTGGCGACGAAACCGGCGACTGTCAGATGTTCACCACGCGCCTCGCCGCACTGGCCGAGCAGATGGGCGTGAAATTTCGCTACAACACGCCCATCGACGCGCTCGCCATGGCCGGCGACCGCATTGCAGGCGTGCAATGCGGCAATGAACTCGTGCGCGCCGACTCGTTCGTAGTCGCGCTCGGTTCGTATTCGACCAGGTTTCTCTCCGGCCTCATCAAGATTCCGGTGTACCCTCTGAAGGGTTATTCGATCACGGCGCCTATCGTCAACGAGGCCGCAGCACCCGTTTCCACCGTGCTCGACGAGACCTACAAGATCGCGATCACCCGCTTCGACAACCGGATTCGCGTCGGCGGCATGGCCGAGATCGTGGGCTTTGACCAGTCGCTGCGGCAAGCTCGCCGCGAAACGCTCGAACTGTGCGTGAACGATCTGTTCCCAGGCGGCGGCGACACGTCGAAGGCGAGCTTCTGGACCGGCCTGCGCCCCATGACGCCGGACGGCACGCCGATCGTCGGCCGCACGCCCGTGCCGAATCTGTTTTTGAATACCGGCCACGGCACACTGGGCTGGACGATGTCCTGCGGCTCCGGCCAACTGCTGGCCGACGTGATGTCCGGCAAGCAGCCCGCCATCAAGGCCGACGACCTGTCGGTGCATCGTTATCTCGGCGAGACAGGCGGCACGACCCGTCCGGCCTATGCATGAGGCTTGCGGTGTGGAGCGTCCGGCTTAACGAGCCTTCACGCAGAGTGTAGTTGCACAAACCGGCCCTGAGCCGAAAAAAAAAACGGCGCCCTTGCAGGGCGCCGTTTGCATTCCGGGCAGCGGTTTTCGGTCGGCTATCAAACCCCGCCGGGTATCAAAACTGATCCGCCGACAAAGCCAGCACTCCCTCGCCGCCCTTCGCACTGAGAATCGCCGCCTCCAGCGCGCTCGCCAGCGGCAGCACGTGCTCGGCGTAAAACTGCGCGGTCGCGATCTTTGCGCCGTAAAACTGCGGGTCTTCGTCGCGCTTCTCTGTCGCGACCAGCAACGCGCGCGCCATTTGCCAGCCACCCAGCACGATGCCCGCGAGCTTCAGGTACGGCACGCTGCCGGCAAACACCGCGTTGGGATCGCCCTTCGTATTCGCGACGACAAAATCGACCACCGCGCTAAGCGAATGCTGGCCCTGCGCGAGATATTTCCGCATTGATTCAAACGCCGCGCCCTGCCGCGCGCCGAGCGATTCAACCGTTTCAGCAACGCCCGCAAGCAGCCACTTCGCGACCTTGCCACCGTCGCGCACCGTCTTGCGCCCGATCAGATCGTTGGCCTGAATCGCGGTGGTGCCTTCGTAGATCGGCAAAATGCGGGCATCGCGGTAATACTGCGCGGCGCCCGTCTCTTCGATGAAACCCATGCCGCCGTGCACCTGCACGCCGAGGCTCGTCACGTCGATCGACAACTCGGTGCTCCAGCCCTTCACGATCGGCACCAGGAATTCGTTGATGGCCTGATGTTCGGCGCGCTTGCCCGCGTCCGGATGGCGATGCGCAATGTCGCTGTGCGCGGCCGCCACGTAGGCGAGTGCGCGCGACGCTTCGGTGAGTGCGCGCATGGTCGAAAGCATGCGGCGCACGTCGGGATGCTCGATGATCGGGACCGGCTGTTTGGAGGAGCCGTCGACGGGGCGGCTTTGCACCCGCTCCTTCGCATAGGCGACCGCTTTCTGATACGCACGGTCCGACACGCCCACGCCCTGCATGCCCACAGCGAAGCGCGCCGCGTTCATCATGATGAACATGTACTCGAGGCCGCGGTTTTCCTCGCCAATCAGATGTCCGATTGCGCCGCCGTGATCGCCGAATTGCAGCACCGCAGTCGGGCTCGCCTTAATGCCGAGCTTGTGCTCGATCGACACGCAATGCACGTCGTTGCGCTCCCCGAGCGACTCGTCTTCATTGACGAGGAACTTCGGCACGATGAAAAGCGAGATGCCCTTCACGCCCTCGGGCGCGCTCGGCGTGCGCGCCAGCACGAGATGCGCGATGTTCGCCGCCATGTCGTGCTCGCCCCATGTGATGAAAATCTTCGTGCCGAACAGCTTGAACGAGCCGTCGCCTTGCGGCTCCGCGCGCGCGCGCACGAGCGCGAGGTCGGAGCCGGCCTGCGGCTCGGTGAGGTTCATTGTGCCGGTCCATTCGCCGGAAATGAGCTTGGGCACGTAGGTCTGTTTCTGCGCGTCGCTGCCGGCGGTCAGGAGCGCCTCGATCGCGCCGTCGGTCAACAATGGACAAAGCGCAAACGACAGGTTCGACGCGTTCAGCATTTCCACGCAAGGCGTGGCGATGAGCTTGGGCAGGCCTTGGCCGTCGTAGTCGAGCGGATGCTGCACGCCTTGCCAGCCGCCCTCGGCAAACTGGCGGAACGCTTCCTTGAAACCCGGCGTCGCCGTCACCGCGCCGTTGTTCCAACTACTCGGATTGCGGTCGCCTTCCACGTTCAGCGGGGCCAGCACTTCACCGCACAGCTTCGCCGACTCTTCGAGTACCGCCTGAGCGGTGTCGAGGTTCGCGTCCTCGAAACCCGGCAGCGTCGCGATCTGTTCGAGGTCCGCCAGTTCCTTCATCACGAACAGCATGTCCTTGATGGGCGCCGTATAGCTCATTTCTGCTCTCCTCCTGCCTGATGGAAAAAGGGCGCGGGACGTGTTCGGTCCTGCGCCCTTCGTGTGTCGCCAAACGCCTTAGGTGACTTTTATTAGATGGCTTTCCGGGGTGACGCCAGGACGCTTAGCCGAGTTCGTTCACGAGTTCCGGCACGAGCGTGAACAGGTCGCCGACAAGGCCATAATCCGCGACGCTGAAAATCGGCGCTTCGGGGTCCTTGTTGATGGCAACAATCACCTTCGAGTCCTTCATGCCCGCCAGATGCTGGATCGCACCGGAAATACCGACCGCCACATACAGTTGCGGCGCGACGATCTTGCCCGTCTGGCCGACCTGGTAGTCGTTCGGCACAAAGCCCGCGTCGACCGCCGCGCGCGAGGCGCCGAGCGCCGCATTCAGCTTGTCGGCGAGCGGCTCGAGAACCTGCGTGTAGTTCTCGCCATTGCCCAAACCGCGGCCGCCCGAGACGATGATCTTTGCCGACGTCAGTTCAGGCCGGTCCAGCTTTGTCACTTCGCGGCTCACGAACTGCGAGATGCCCGCGTCGGCAGCGGCCTCGATCTTCTCGACCGTTGCGCTGCCGCCTTCGGCTGCAACCGCATCGAAACCGGTCGTACGCACGGTGATCACCTTGATCGGATCGGCCGATTGCACCGTGGCAATTGCGTTGCCCGCGTAAATGGGACGCTCGAACGTGTCGGCGGAATCCACTGCGGTGATGTCGCTGATCTGCGCGACGTCGAGCTTCGCGGCGATACGCGGCGCGATGTTCTTGCCGTAGGCAGTCGCGGCCGTGAGGATGTGCGAGTAATCTTTCGCGATGTTCAGTACCGTAGCCTCGACGTTTTCCGCGAGACCTTCGGCCAGTTGCGGTGCGTCGGCGAGCAGCACCTTCGAAACGCCTGCAATCTTCGCCGCCGCGTCCGCCGCAGCCTGCGCGTTATGGCCGGCCACCAGCACGTGAATGTCGCCGCCGACCTTCTGCGCGGCTGCAATCGTATGCAGCGTCGCCGCCTTGATCGACTGATTATCGTGTTCTGCAATTACCAGATTCGTCATTTGCCCTGTCTCCCTGTCACAGCACCTTGGCTTCGGTCTTCAGCTTCTCGACCAGCGTCTTCACATCCGGCACCTTCACGCCGGCGGAACGCTTGGGCGGCTCGGCAACTTTCAGCGTCTTCAGACGCGGCGTGACATCGACACCCAGATCTTCGGGCTTGATCGTTTCCAGCGGCTTTTTCTTCGCCTTCATGATGTTCGGCAGCGTCACATAGCGCGGCTCGTTCAGGCGCAGATCCGTCGTGACCACAGCGGGGAGCTTCAAGGACAGGGTTTCAGCACCACCGTCGACTTCGCGCGAAACGGTTGCCTTGCCGTCTGCAACGACGACCTTCGACGCAAACGTCGCCTGCGGCAAGCCCGCCAATGCGGCGAGCATCTGCCCCGTCTGGTTGGAGTCGTCGTCAATTGCCTGCTTGCCGAGAATCACCAGCTGCGGCTGTTCCTTGTCGACCAGTGCCTTCAGCAGCTTGGCGACGGCCAGCGGCTGCAACTCTTCGTTCGACTCGATCAGCACGGCGCGGTCCGCGCCGATAGCGAGCGCCGTGCGCAGCGTTTCCTGCGATTGCGTGACGCCGCACGACACGGCGATCACCTCGGTGGCCACGCCCGCTTCCTTCAGGCGGACCGCTTCTTCAACCGCGATTTCGTCGAAGGGATTCATCGACATCTTCACGTTCGCGATATCGACGCCCGTGCCGTCCGACTTGACCCGGACCTTCACGTTGTAGTCGACCACTCTCTTCACTGGCACCAGGATTTTCATGCACACGCTCCAAAGTTACGAATACGTCAACCCAACGAACATTATAACGACTGCCCTCGTGGCGGCCTTGTCGCGGGCGCTCTTGCAGGAGGATATCGCCCCCCAGCGGCGTGACGGCAATAACGAACGGTCGTTCTATTTTAACCGCGAAAAAACCCGGGCGCCAACCCCGGGTTCCGACTTACGGCTCTAATTTTCATGTTGCCGGCTGCTCACGCAGTGTCTGAAGCCCTCAGCTCACCACGCCGTGATCACGGCGCCGCCGAATTTGCCTTCGACAAACTGCTTTACTTCCGGCGAATGATAAGCCGCGACCAGCTTCGCGACCCACGGCTTGTTCCGGTCGGCCTCGCGAATCGCGATGATGTTCACATACGGACCCTTCGGGTCTTCAATCGCGATCGCGTCCTGCTTGGGCTTGAGGCCCGCTTCCATCGCGAAGTTCGTGTTGATCGCGGCGGCGTCCACGTCATTGAGCGAGCGCGGAATCTGCGCCGCGTCGAGTTCGACGATCTTCAGCTTCTTCGGGTTATCGACGATGTCGAGCGGCGTGGCCTTCAGGCCCGCTTCGGCGCGCAGCTTCAGGAGCCCCTGCTTTTGCAGCAGCAACAGCGCGCGGCCGCCATTGGTCGGATCGTTCGGCACGGCGATCTTCGCGCCCGGCTGCAGATCGGCCAGCTTCTTCAGCTTCTTCGAATAGATACCCATCGGATAAGTGACGGTGTCGGCCACGCGAATCAGCTTGTAGCCGCGATCCTTGACCTGCGCCTGCAAGTACGGGTCGTGCTGATAGCTGTTCGCGTCCAGATCGCCGCCCGCAAGCGCCGCGTTCGGCTGCACGTAGTCGGAGAACTCGACGACCTTGATGTTCAAACCGTTTTTCGCCGCAACCGTTTTCACGACTTCCATGATCTGGGCGTGCGGACCGCCCGTCACGCCGACCTTGATGGTGTCCTCCGCGCGAGCGGCATGGGCGGCGAACAGCGACACGGCGCCGAGCGCCGCGACGAGCTTGAGAATGAAACGACGTTGCATGATGGACCTTTTGATTTATTTGTGGCTCAGACGACGCACGAGCCAATCCCCGAACGACTGCACCAACTGCACGAAGACGATCAGAATCACCACGACCGTCAACATCACTTCCGGCAGGAAACGCTGGTACCCGTAGCGAATGCCCAGGTCGCCGAGACCGCCGCCGCCAATCGCGCCCGCCATTGCCGAGTAGCCGACCAGCGAGACGAACGTGATCGTCAAGCCGGCCACCACGCCTGGCAGCGATTCCGGCAGCAGCACCTTGAAGACGATCTGACTGGTGGTTGCGCCCATTGCCTGCGCCGCCTCGATCAGGCCGCGGTCGACTTCGCGCAGCGCTGTTTCCACGAGGCGCGCGATGAACGGCGCCGCGGCAATTGTCAGCGGCACCACGGCCGCCGCAGTACCGATGGACGATCCCACCACGAGGCGCGTAAACGGAATCACCGCCACCAGCAGAATGATGAACGGCGTGGAGCGCACCGCGTTCACGATCACGCCCACCACGCGATTCACCGCCACGTTCTGCAGCACGCCCTGACGGTCCGTCAGATACAGCAGCACGCCGAGCGGCAAGCCGACCACCGCGCCGACCAGTCCGGAAATGCCGACCATGACGAGCGTTTCCCAGAACGACTGGACGAACATATCGAACATTTCACTCAACATAAGGGAGCTCCTCCACCACCACACCCTGCTCGCGCAGATACGCGAGCGCCTGCGCCACCTTTGTGGGCTCGCCGCCCGCCAGCACCGCGAGCGAGCCGAACGCCTGCCCCTGAATCTCGTCGATCTGGCCGTGCAGAATGTTGAAGTCCAGTTCGTAGCGGCGGATCGTCTCCGAGAGAATCGGCTGGTCGACACCGGAACCGGTGAAGGCGAGACGCAGCAGGTGACCGCTGCCCGTCTTCAGGCGCTCGGCAACGCGCGCCTTCATCGCAGGCGGCAGTTCCTGGGCGATCACGTCGCCGATCAGCGCCCGCGTGACTTCGTGATGCGGCTGCAGGAACACGTCGATCACCTTGCCCTGTTCGACAACGCGGCCCGCGTCAAGCACCGCGACGCGATCGCACACCTGCTTGATCACGTCCATCTGATGGGTGATCAGCACGATGGTCAGGTTCAGTTCGCGGTTGATGCGCTTGAGCAGTTCGAGGATCGCGCGGGTCGTTTCAGGATCGAGCGCGGACGTCGCTTCGTCCGAGAGCAGCACCTTTGGCTTGCTCGCGAGCGCGCGCGCAATGCCCACGCGCTGCTTCTGCCCGCCGCTGATCTGCGCCGGATAGCGGTCCTTCTGCGCGGACAGGCCAACCAGCTCGAGCAGCGGCACCACATTCGCCTCGATTTCGTCGCGCTTCATGCCGGCGAGTTCGAGCGGCAAGGCGACGTTTTCGAACACGGTGCGCGACGACAGCAGGTTGAAGTGCTGGAAGATCATGCCGATCTCGCGGCGCGCCTCGCGCAGCTGCGCGGCGGGCAGCGTCGTCAGATCGCGGCCGTCGACCACGATGTTGCCCTCGGTCGGCCGCGTCAACAGATTGATGGTGCGCACTAGCGTGCTCTTGCCCGCACCACTGCGGCCGATGATGCCGAACACCTCGCCTGCCGGAATCGACAGATTGACGTTGTGCAGCGCTTCGACCCAGCCCCGGGGTCCGGCAAACCGCTGGGAAATATTGCGTATTTCGATCATGGAAAAACGAAACGGCGGGATTGCCGACGAGCGTCGTGCGCTCCTTGGCCAAGCCTCCGCCGTCACTTTTATTGGGATTTGAGCCCGCGATTCTACCGCAGCGTGGTCATTCCCTTTAATAATCAATTACGATCTTTTCATAACTGATAGAAATTAGAGGCTCCGCCCGCCACTCGTCTAACTGGAGCGCGCCGGGACCCACTATGATCTGGCCATCAAAGAACAGACGGACCTCGCCATGGAGACCTCGCAACCCGGATTGGTCAACGCCGATAGCAACAATCTGGGCAACTCGCAGCCTGTGCGCTCGACCGTCGTCACGGCGGATCGCATCGAGTTGCCGCTGTACCGTTGGCCGCCCAGAGAAACGCCGCGCGCCACCGTCGCGCTGATTCACGGTCTCGCCGAACATGCGGGCCGCTACGCGCCGCTGGCCGCGCGCCTCAATGCGGCGGGCATCGAACTGCTGGCAATCGACCTGCGCGGTCACGGCGAGGCGCCGGGCAAACGGGCCTACGTCGAGCGCTTCGACGACTACCTGCTGGACGCGCAGGCCCTGCTCGACGCCGCCGCGCAAAGCCATCCGCATACACACGCGCCACTCTTCCTGATGGGTCATAGCATGGGTGGGGCGGTCGCCGCGCTCTATGCCATCGAGCGGATGGCCGACGCGGGCGACGGGCGTGGAGAACCGGGCAGCCGCGCGAGGCTGAGCGGCCTGATCCTGTCGAGCCCAGCTCTAGCGCCCGGACGAGATGTGCCCGGCTGGATGCTCAGGCTAAGCCAGGTCATCAGCCGTCTGTGGCCAAACTTCCCCGCGATGAAAATCGACGCTGCCCTGCTTTCGCGCGTGCAGTCTGTGGTCGACGCCAATCGCAGCGACCCGCTCGTGCACCATGGCCCGATTCCCGCGCGTACCGGCGCGGAGCTGTTGCTGGCAATGGCGCGCATCGACCGGGGCCGCGCGCAACTGCGCGTGCCGCTCCTCGTCTATCACGGTACCGCCGACAAACTCACCGAGCCGCAAGGCAGCCAGGCCTTCAGCCAGCACGCCGGCTCGCCGGATAAAACGCTCAGGCTGTATGAAGGCAGCTTTCACGAGACGATGAACGATCTGGACCGTGACCGCGTGATCGGCGAACTGACCGGGTGGATCGATCAGCACCTGAGCCCGGCGCCTTAGTGCTTCGCGCCCATTAGCGCTTCCAGTCGGGCGCGCGTTTGTCGATGAACGCCTGCACGCCTTCGAGCGCGGAGTCGTCCATCATGTTGCAGGCCATGGTCTGGCCCGCGAGCTGATAAGCGGCCTCGATGCCCATTTCGAGCTGCCGGTAGAACAGGCCCTTGCCCGCGCTCACGGCTTCGACCGGCTTTGCGCAGATGCTGGTGGCAAGGCGCGCGATTTCGGCGTCGAGCGAGTCCATCGGCGCCACGCGATTGACGAGGCCTTGCTGCTTCGCCTCGGCCGCGTCGATAAAGTCTCCGGTCAGCAGCATTTCGAGCGCCGCCTTGCGCGAGAGATTGCGCGACAGCGGCACAGAGGGCGTCGCGCAAAAGAGCCCGAGGTTGACGCCCGACACCGCGAAGCGCGCAGTTTCCGCCGCCACGGCCAGATCGCACATCGCGACCAGCTGGCAACCGGCGGCCGTGGCAATGCCGTGGACGCGCGCGATCACCGGCTGCGGCAAGCGCTGGATCGTCATCATGAGTTTCGTGCAGCGCGCGAACAGTGCCTGGTAATACGCGAGCGACGGCGCGGCACGCATTTCCTTCAGATCATGCCCCGCGCAGAACGCGCGCCCAGCGCCCGCGATCACGACCACGCGGGCCTGCGACTGGGCGAGTCCGCTCAACGCGCCCTGCAACGCGTCGAGCAGGCCCTCGGAGAGCGCGTTGAAAGCGTCGGGCCGGTTCATCGTCAGACGGACGACGCCCGGCACGCCGTACGCGTCGTATTCCGTCTCCAGCAGCGATGCGTTGGGTGCTTCGGCAGTCATGGCTCGCTCCGTTCACGCGATCGGTTACTGTGGTGTGTGGTGGCGGTTGCGCTAGTTGCTCTGGTTGCTGTTGTTGCTGTTGTTGCTGTTGTTGCTCTGGTTCCGCGCGGTGGCGGTCTGTGCGGCGGCGGTTGGGCATGCGTTTGCAGTCGCCGCGGTTGCAGTCCGCGCGGGTGCCAGTCGGCGCGGCCGCGTTCGCCGCGCGGCACGGTGGCGCCGCGCGCTTGCAATCGCCCCCGTCAGATCCCGGCCAGCGCGCGCACGTGGGCGACCACGCTGCGCCCTAGCGCCGAGAGGTTGTAGCCACCTTCGAGGCAACTCACGATCCGCCCGCCCGCATGGCGTTTTGCGACGTCGCGAATCTGCTCGGTGATCCACACATAGTCGTCCTCGACGAGACCCATATTGCCGAGATCGTCTTCGCGATGCGCGTCGAAGCCCGCGGATACGAACAGCATTTCCGGCTTGAAATCGTTCAGGCGCGGCAGCCACAGCATGTCCACCGCCTCGCGCACCGCCATGCCTTTGGAGCGCGCGGGCATGGGCACGTTGCACATGTTGGGCGCCTGGTTGTCGGCGCCGGTGAATGGATAGAACGGGTGCTGGAAGAAGCTGCACATCAGCACGCGGGGGTCGCCGGAAAAGGCCGCCTCGGTGCCGTTGCCGTGATGCACGTCGAAGTCGATGACAGCCACGCGCTGCAAGCCATGCACCTCGAGCGCATGGCGCGCAGCGATCGCCACGTTGTTGAAGAAGCAGAAGCCCATCGCACGGGCCGGCTCGGCGTGATGGCCGGGCGGACGCACGGCGCAGAACGCGTTGTCGAAGCGGCCTTCGATGACGGCGTCGGTAGCGGCCACGGCCGCGCCGGCGGCACGCAAGGCGGCCTGCAACGTATGCGGGTTCATCGACGTGTCGGGGTCGATTTCCGCCTGGCCTTCAACGGGCGCACGGCCGCGAATGTAGTCGACGTGCGCCTGCGTGTGCACGCGCAGCAGCGCTGCCTCGTCGGCGAGCGGCGGCGACTCGCGTTCGATCAGCGCGTCGATGCGGCTTGCGATCAACTGATCTTCGATGGCCTGCAGCCGCGCGGGGCATTCGGGATGCCATTGCCCCATGTCGTGCAGCAGACAGTCGGCGTGGGAATAGAAGCCTGTTGCCATGATTCTCTTCTGCGGCGCGGCGCCCTGATGGCGTGCGCGGCGTGTCTCCTTCCAGGGGCGCGCGCCCACGGCGCGCCAACACTTATCAAGTTACCACACGAGGCGGCCTTGCCGCCTGCCGTGATGCCCGCCTTCGCCGCCGAGTCGCACCACACCTGGCCGTCGTAACGCGTCTGGCACAGTTTCGCAGAATGCCTCGGGTATACTGCCCGTTCCGTTTTCCTCCCGTCTTTGTCCTTTCGCACCGCGCCCCCAGCTCACTATGACCGTCAAGCTTGCCCTGTCTGCACGAAACCGGCCCAGCACCCGAAGCATCGCCGCCACACTCTGCGTCGCATCGTGCATGTTCATGGCAAACGCTCCGGCTCTCGCGCAGAGCGTCGGCAAGAAACCGCCGGCGCTGGTCGCTCAGGCGCAGCCGCAAACCGGTGTTCCGCAGGGGCAAACGTTTGAGGAGGAGATCATCCCGCAGCGCTACGCGAACAACGCGAATGTGGATGCGTTCATCAACGACATGGTGGCGCGCTACGACTTCGACGAGTCCGCGTTGCATTCGCTTTTTGCGGGCGTCAGCTATTCGGCGACCGCGGTGAAACTGGTCACGCCGTCGCCCTCGCCTACGGTCAAGAACTGGCGCGCGTATCAGTCGCGCTTTCTCGATCAGATTCGCATCAACGCGGGCATCCGTTTCTGGCGCGCGAACCAGGCCACGTTGCAGCGCGCCTACGAGGAGTTCGGCGTGCCGCCGGAGGTGATCGTCGGCATTCTCGGCGTGGAAACGATTTACGGGCGTTTCATGGGCAACTTCCGGGTGCTGGATGCGCTGACCACGCTCACCTTCGATTACCCGAATACGCCTAATCGCGCGGACCGCCAGGCGACCTTCCGCAAGAATCTTGAAGATTACCTGGTCTGGACGCGCGATTCGCAGATCGATCCGACCACGGTGCTCGGCTCATACACCGGCGCGATCGGCATTCCACAGTTCCTGCCGAGCAGCATCGTGCAGTATGCAGTGAGCTACGACGGCAAGAAGGACATCGACCTGCGCGCGAGCCAGGCCGATGCGATCGGCAGCGTTGCGAATTATCTGCGTCAGAACGGCTGGGAGAACGGCCGCCCGGTCGTGTGGAAAATCGGCACGGACGCGGGGAGTCTAGGCGTCGCGCAAGCCGCCGCGGACGGCGCGCCGGAACCGCATTGGCCGCTCGACCAATTGCTGCGCGCAGGCCTCGTGCTCAACGAGCCGGACGTGAATATTGCATCCGAGGCGGGAACGCCTGTCACGGTGGTCGACTTGCCGACGCCGGGACGCGGCACCGAATACATGCTGGGCTTGAAGAATTTTTATGTGTTGACGCGCTATAACCGCAGCTTCTTCTACGCGCTCGCGGTCTATCAGTTGGGGCAGCGCATCAAGTCGCAAATGGAAACGAGCGACGCCGCCAATGCCGTGAACAACGCGGCGCCGTCGGGTGCGGCTTCGCAATAATCGGCAGGCCGAGCCGTCGGCACGCGTGCTGTTCCGAAAATGTAAAAAAGCGCCAACCGGCGCTTTTTTATTGGCTGTGGTTCGTGGGCGCGAAAAGCGCCCGCTCGCGCACTTACGCCGGAAACACACCCGTCGACAAATAACGGTCTCCGCGGTCGCAGACGATAAACACAATGGTCGCATTCTCGACCTGACGCGCAACCCGCAACGCCACCTCGCACGCGCCGCCGGACGAGATGCCCGCAAAAATGCCTTCGACCGACGCGAGGCGGCGGGCCATTGCTTCCGCCGCGGCCTGACCCACGTTCTCGACGCGGTCCACGCGGCTGCGGTCGAAAATTTTCGGCATGTACGCTTCGGGCCACTTGCGGATGCCCGGAATGCGCGAACCTTCCTCCGGCTGCGCGCCGATTATTTCAATGGCCTCGTTCTGTTGCTTCAGATAGGTGGACACGCCCATGATCGTGCCCGTGGTGCCCATGGACGACACGAAGTGCGTAATGCGCCCTTCTGTATCGCGCCAGATCTCCGGGCCCGTGCCTTCGACATGCGCGGCCGGATTATCCGGGTTCGCGAACTGATCGAGGATGATGCCCTTGCCGTCGCGTTGCATCTGATCGGCGAGATCACGCGCGTACTCCATGCCGCCCGTAACCGGCGTCAAGATGATCTGCGCGCCGTACGCGGCCATGCTCTGGCGGCGCTCCACCGAGAGGTCTTCCGGCATGATCAACACCATCTTGTAGCCGCGAATCGCGGCCGCCATGGCAAGCGCAATGCCGGTGTTGCCGCTGGTGGATTCGATTAACGTGTCGCCCGGTTTGATACGCCCGCGCGCTTCCGCTTTCTTGATCATCGACAACGCGGGGCGGTCCTTCACCGAGCCGGCGGGATTGTTGCCCTCGAGCTTGGCGAGAACCACGTTGTTGCGGCTGCGGATCTCGTCGTCGGCGAGACGCACGAGTTGCACGAGCGGCGTATTGCCAATCGTGTCTTCAATCGTTTTGTAAGCCATATCGGTCCGGTGCTGTCGATGCGTGAAGTCTTCAATCTACCGATTCTAAACCACCGTGCCACCGGCTGCCGTGCGCCCCTTCTGTCCGCATGGATGCAGGCCGCGCCAACGCAAAAAGCCCGCGGCCGAGTACCGCGGGGAGCCCGTCATACGAATGACAGCTCAAGGAGCATTGCTGCCGGCTCCGACCATGAAGGACAACGATGGCGAGCGGACGCGGCGCCAAGCGCCGCGCCCGCCGCGCGTCAGACTATTTCTTCACCGCCACAGTGGCGCCGCCTTTTGGTGTATTGGCCGCAACGGCCGCGCCTTTGGTCTGTGAAGACGTCGCAACCTGCGGGCCAGCAGCCGCGCCAGCCGGACCGACAGCGAGACCCTCCGCCTGCAGGCGCTCGACGGTATGCCCGCCCATGCCTTTGACCCGCTTGCTGAGATCGGCCGGGTCCTTGAACGGACCATGCGCTGCACGCTCTTCGAGAATGGCTTTCGCTTTGGCAGGACCGATGCCTTTGATGCCGCGCAGCGCGTCCTCGTTAGCCGTGTTGACGTCAACCGACGCATACGCGTGGCCGAAAGCGGCGAGCATGGCCGCGGTAACCAGAATTTTTCGAAACATATTGGAATCTCCCTCATACAACCGGTTGGCGTCATGACCAACCGGGAGATTCCAGTTTAAACAGGTATCCGAACTATTTACACCTGGCCGAATAGCCAACGCACGTACCGATCGACGCCTTCCTGCACGCTCAGAAACGGCGCGTCGTAGCCGGCCGCGCGCAGCTTCGTGAGGTCCGCCTGCGTGAAGCACTGATACTTGCCGCGCAACGCGTCGGGAAACGGAATGTATTCGATCAGCCCTCGCTGCACCTGGTCGGCAAGCGAAAGCGGCGGCTCGTTATCGAGCGCGCGCAGCGTGTTGACTACCGTGCTCGCAATGTCGTTGAACGGCTGCGCGCGGCCACTGCCCAGATTGAAAATGCCCGACTTGTCCGGATGGTCGAAGAAGAACAGGTTGACTTTCACCACGTCTTCGACGGAAACGAAATCGCGCGTTTGCTCGCCCGCCGCATAGCCGTTGTATTCGCCGAACAGCTTGACCTTGCCCTCGGCGCGGAACTGGTTGAAGTTGTGAAACGCGACCGACGCCATGCGTGCCTTGTGCGTTTCGCGCGGGCCGTACACGTTGAAATAGCGGAAGCCCGCAATCTGGCTTTTCGCATGCGGCAGCACGCGGCGAATCACCTGGTCGAACAGAAACTTCGAATAGCCGTACACGTTGAGCGGCTGCTCCACCTCGCGCTCTTCGACGAAACGGCTGGAGCCGCCGTACGTGGCCGCCGAAGACGCGTACAGGAACTGGATGTTCTGCTCGAGGCAGATATCCAGCACCTCGCGGCTATAGCGGAAATTGTTGTCCATCATGTAGCGGCCGTCGGTTTCCATCGTGTCCGAGCAGGCGCCTTCGTGGAAAATCGCGCGCACGCGGCCGAAGTCGCCGCGAGCAAATCGCTCGAGGAATTCGGTCTTGTCCACGTAATCATCGATCTCGCAGTCGACCAGATTCTTGAACTTGTCCGCACGCTTCAGGTTGTCGACGGCGATGATGCGTTGTTCGCCGCGCTCGTTGAGCGCCTTGACGAGGTTGCTGCCGATAAAGCCGGCCGCGCCGGTGACGATGATGGTCATGATGGTCCCGCGGTAATGAGCCTTGCATGGAGCGAAGCGGGCGACACGGCGCCGGCTTCGAACGGCAGTTGGCTGGCGCCCGACCCGTCCTTGTTGCGCGTTGCCCGCAGGCTGTCGCGGCAGGACCGGTCAGGCGCGTCAATGAAAGAGTTCGTCGTAGTCGACGGTGGCGGTGCCCAGTTTGCCGACCACGATACCGGCCGCGCGATTGGCGAGACCGACCGCTTCGACAAGCGGCAAACCCGCGCCCAGCATGGTGGCGAGCGTGGCAATCACGGTGTCGCCCGCGCCCGAGACATCATACACTTCGCGCGCGACGGCCGACGTGTGCAGGATGCCGTCGTCGGAGAAGAGCGTCATACCCTCTTCCGAACGCGTAAGCAGCAAGGCCTTGAACTGCAGATCAGCGCGCAATCTGCTGACGCGCTCGCTTAGGTCTTCTTCCGATTTCCACTGACCGACCACTTCGCGCAACTCGGCGCGGTTCGGCGTGATCAGCGTGGCGCCGCGATAACGCTCCCAGTCGTCGCCCTTTGGGTCGACCAGCACCGGCTTGCCGGCTGCATGCGCTCTCGCGATCATCTGCGTGACGTGGGTCAGGCCGCCCTTCGCGTAATCGGACATCAGGATCACGTCGTGCGACGGCAGCAATTCGTCGAAGCGTGCGAGGCCGGCGAGCAACACCTCGTGCGCCGGCGAGTTTTCAAAGTCGACGCGCAGCAACTGTTGCTGGCGCGACAGCACGCGCAGTTTGATGGTCGTCAGCAGCGCGGGATCACGTTCGAGATGCGGGTTCACGCCGCTCTCACCGAGCAACTGCACGATGCGCTCGCCCGGTTCATCGTGGCCGACGACGCACAGCAGCCCCGCCTGCGCGCCGAGCGCCGCCGCGTTGCGCGCGACGTTCGCCGCGCCGCCAAGGCGATCTTCCTGGCGCTGCACGTGCACGACGGGCACCGGTGCTTCCGGCGAGATGCGATTGACGTCGCCGAACCAGTAACGGTCGAGCATCACGTCGCCGACCACAAGCACGCGCGCTCCCGCGATCTGTGCGCGCGGCACCGGCGCCAACGCTGACGACGGCGACGCCGCGGGAGAGTCGGGCCGGGCTTCAGGCATCGGCTGCAAGTTCAGAGGGTTGTGCATAAGGGCGTCCAATCGAGTGATAGTCGATGCCGAGTTCGTTCATCGCATCCGGTTCGTACAGATTGCGGCCGTCGAAAATGACCGGCGACTTCAATACGGATTTTAGGTGCGCGAAGTCCGGGCTCTTGAACTCCTTCCATTCGGTGACGATGACAAGCGCGTCGGCGCCCGTAAGCGTTTCGTCCTGCGTGTTCGCGAAATTCAAACGCGCGAGCTGCTCGGGCGAGTCATGCAGGTCCATGGCGAAGACGCGGCGCGCCTCGGTCACGGCGACCGGGTCGTATGCCCGCACCTGCGCGCCGCGCGCGAGCAGTTCCGCAATTACGCGGCGGCTCGGCGCTTCGCGCATGTCGTCGGTATTCGGCTTGAACGCGAGGCCCCACACCGCGAAGGTGCGGCCTGCCAGATCATTGCCCCACTTGTGCGTGATCTTTTGCACGAGCACGTCTTTCTGCCGGTAGTTCACTTCCTCGACGGCTTCGAGAATGCGGAGATTGTGACCGCTTTCGCTGGCCGTGCGGATCAGCGCCTGAACGTCCTTCGGGAAGCATGAGCCGCCATAGCCGCAGCCGGCATACAGGAAGTGATAGCCGATACGCGGGTCCGAGCCGATGCCGCGGCGCACCGCCTCTATGTCGGCGCCCACCCGGTCGGCCAGATTCGACATTTCGTTCATGAACGAGATGCGCGTGGCCAGCATCGCATTGGCCGCGTATTTGGTGAATTCGGCCGAGCGCACGTCCATGTACAGCGTGCGTTCGTGATTGCGGTTGAACGGCGCGTACAGGCGCTTCATCAGTTCACGCGCGCGCAAGCCGGCTTCGTCCTCGTCGCTGCCGAGCACGATGCGGTCGGGCCGCATGAAGTCGTCCACCGCCGCGCCTTCCTTCAGAAACTCGGGATTCGACACGACCGAAAAGCGGTGCTTGTCGCTGCCGGCAAGTCCGCGCTTTGCGAGTTCTTCTTCGACGACCGCGCGCACGCGCTGCGCCGTGCCGACCGGCACCGTCGATTTATCGACGATCACCTTGAAGCCGTTCATCGTACGGCCAATGTTGCGCGCCGCTTCGAGGACGTACTGCAGATCTGCGGAGCCGTCTTCGTCGGGCGGCGTGCCGACGGCGATGAACTGCACGTCGCCGTGAGCGACGCTCGCCTCGATGTCCGTCGAAAAGGTGATGCGCCCGGCCGCCCGGGTGCGTGCAATGATTTCCTGCAAGCCCGGCTCGTGAATGGGCACGCCGCCGTTATTGAGAATTTCGATCTTGCGCGGATCGACGTCCAGACAGAACACGTCGTTGCCGATTTCAGCGAGACACGCGCCTGTGACGAGGCCCACGTAGCCAGTGCCGATAATGGTGATTTTCATACGCTTTCCGGTTGAAGGTTCCGGTGATGATCTCCGGCGATGAAGCCGGTCATGAACACGCTGCGCAAGCCGTGCGCAAACTCAGTTCGACGCGGTAATCGGCTCGACCCGGCGCGGCGCATAGGTTTCCCAACCGCTGCAGCCTGGGCACTGCCAGTAGAAAAGCCGCGCCCTGAAACCGCAATTCTGGCATGTGTAGCGCGGCAGATTTTTGGTGCGCTGGCGGATCAGCGTGCGCATCAGTTCGAGTTCGCTGCGCCGCGGTTCCTCCGCGACGGCCTGCTGCGCCTCGAGCAGGCGCGTCATGCCTGCCAGGTTGGGCGACTTCTGCATCTGCGAACGCGCGAGCGCATGCGCAGCGTCCGGCCCGCGCAGCGACGCGACATGCTGGTACGCGACGTCGAGCAGATCGTTGCTCGGATAGCGGTCGACCCAGCTCGTGAGCAGATCAGCGCCCTCCTGCGCGCGGCCGAGCGCTTCGTACGCCTTCATCAGCTTTTCGGCGACGAGCGGCAAATAAGCCGGGTTCTGTTCCTCGACGCGCCGCCACTGTGCGATTGCGGCCTCCTGCGCACCCGCGGCGGCGTCGACGTCGCCGAAGAGGATCGTGGCGCGCACGTTAGTGGGATTCGCCTTCAGCGCAAAGCCAAGCTGGCGACGTGCTTCGTCGGGCTTTTTCTGCTGCAGCGCTTCCTGCGCGAGTTCGCAATGGAACTGCGCGATTTCCTTGTCGAGCGACTCCGTACCCATTGTTTCGAGATGGCGCGCAGTGTCGATCGACTTAAGCCAGTCCTTCTCGATTTCGTAAATGGTAAGCAGCGCGCGCTGCGCGCCCAACGCGTAGTCGCCGGTTTCGAGCGAGCGGAAAGTTTCTTCGGCGCGATCCAGCAGACCGGCCTTCAAAAAGTCCTGACCCAGTTCGAACAGTGCGTGATCGCGTTCGCTGACCGGCAGATCCGCGCGGCTGAGAAGATTCTGATGCACGCGTATCGCGCGGTCGGTCTCGCCGCGGCGCCGGAACAGATTGCCGAGCGCGAAATGCAGCTCGACCGTTTCCGGATCGAGTTTGACGACTTCGATGAACGCGTCGATCGCCTGATCCGGCTGCTCGTTGAGCAGGAAGTTAAGCCCGCGGAAGTACGAACGCGGCAAATTGGCGCTTTCCGACAGCAGCGTCTTGAGGTCGTAGCGCGCAGCCATCCAGCCGAACGCGAAAGCGACGGGAATGACGAGCAGCCACCAGAAGTCTAGATCCATGCGATGAATGCAAATGAGCCGAAAGGCGGGAACGGGATGCCGCGAAGGCGCGCGGCGAACGACACAATCAGATCAGCGGCGGCAGGGGCGGCTGTTCGACAGCCACCGGCGTCTCGCGCGCCACCCGCAGCTCACGCTTCAGCCGGCCATTTTCCATGCGCAGGCGCACCACGGCGGGCATGGACGAAACAAGGCCTGCAAGCAAGCCGACCACGAAAAACGCCAGGCCGATAAGAATGAGCGGCGCCGACCAGGCGTAGCCCGCGAGGAAATTCAGCGTAGCGGGTTGTGTATTGGAGAGCGCGAGCACGAGCAGCAGCACGAACACCAGTACACGGATCAGCCAGACGATAAATTTCATGAATAGATCTCTTCACGGCAGTTGCGGGGTGACGCCGGCCTGATGACGCGTCGCGCCACGGTGTTTGCCCGCGCCGAAGTGACCCGTATTGTAATTGAAGCCCTCGCGGCTGGGCAGGAACTGGCGGAGCGCGAGCTTACAGAAAACTGTGGGCGGGCTGGGAATGCGTCATGGAAAAGGCCGTGATAACGGGCAACGCCGGGACCAGAGAGTCGCGCTGAGAGCACGAACGAAGCTGCCAGCTGGAGCGTGAGCTGCACCACGGCTGAGAACGCAACCGAATGCAACGCAACGGCCAATGTCACATAATGCGTGGGCGAAAAAAAAGCGCCGAAAGGCGCTTTTTCTGGTCTTTTGCCGACTGGCACTGGCCGCTCACGCCGCCAACGCCACGCTGCGAAACTGCACAGCGCGCACAGCAGAGCATTTACAGATCGTCGTCCGGCTCTTCGGCCTTCAACGGCTCGCCCGCGCGACGGTCGACCCGCTCACGCAATTCCTTGCCCGGCTTGAAGTGCGGCACGTACTTCTCAGGCACCAGCACTTTTTCGCCCGACTTGGGATTGCGTCCAACGCGAGAAGGACGGCGGTTCAGGCCGAAGCTGCCAAAACCTCGAATTTCGATGCGATGACCTTTGGCGAGCGCCTCCGACATCGCATCAAGCATCGTCTTGACCGCGTAATCCGCATCTTTCAATACAAGTTGCGGAAAGCGCGTAGCCAGTTGGGCGACCAATTCCGATTTGGTCATACTGCAGCAGACCTCTCAAGAAAACGCCGAGCCGCCCCCGTTGATCCCCGCGAGGGGTACCTGCCGCGAGCGCAGAATGCGCGCGGCAGGCTGGGGGCGTACCTCAATTACTGGTTCTGGCCGTCGAGCTTGGCCTTCAGCAGCGCGCCGAGGTTCGTCGTGCCGGTGGCAGCTGCGCTGGAATCGGACGAAGCCAGGCCGCGAATCGCTTCCTGTTGCTCAGCCGAGTCCTTCGCCTTGATCGACAGGTTGATACCACGCGACTTGCGATCGATGTTGATGATCATCGCGTTGACCTTGTCGCCTTCCTTCAGCACGTTGCGAGCGTCTTCCACGCGGTCTTGTGCGATTTCCGAAGCGCGCAGGTAGCCTTCGACTTCACCCGACAGCTGAACCACTGCACCCTTCGCGTCCACCGACTTGACCACGCCGTCGACGATCGAACCCTTGTCGTTCATTGCAACGAAGTTGCTGAACGGGTCGCCTTCGAGCTGCTTGATGCCGAGCGAAATGCGTTCCTTCTCGACGTCGATGCCGAGAACGATGGCTTCCACTTCGTCGCCCTTCTTGTACTTGCGAACCGCTTCTTCGCCCGTTTCCGACCACGACAGGTCCGACAGGTGAACCAGACCGTCGATGCCGCCCGGCAGGCCGATGAAGACGCCGAAGTCGGTGATCGACTTGATTGCGCCTTGCAGCTTGTCGCCCTTCTTGAAGTTGCGGCTGAAGTCGTCCCACGGATTCGGCTTGC
>Ga0209796_10000504_pt1 | contig 24887 bp, 20 predicted proteins | sample AgamicOrSfrz_FD_187167 | JGI IMG/M metagenome (GOLD analysis project Ga0209796, IMG submission 187167) | Agave microbial communities from Guanajuato, Mexico - Or.Sf.rz (SPAdes) (version 2) | ecosystem: Host-associated > Plants > Phyllosphere > Phylloplane/Leaf | place: Guanajuato, Mexico...
TTATCATTATTTATACAGCTTCCTTTATGATGTCATGGGGACCAATTTGTTGGGTGCTCATTTCAGAGATTTTTCCTAATAAAATTAGAGGTCGTGCTGTAGCTATTGCCGTAGCTGCTCAGTGGGCCGCTAACTATTTTATTTCCTCTACATATCCCGTGATGATGGAATATAGCGGAGGATTAACATATGGTTTTTACGGTTTAATGAGTGTACTTTCTGCTTTATTTGTCTGGAAATTTGTTCCTGAAACGAAAGGTAGAACTCTCGAACAAATGGAAAATATGTGGAGAAAAAAACAAGGGGCTTCAAAGAGTAAGAAGGCCATATAACCATTGAGCTTTTACTTAGAGGAAAGGTGAGTATAAAACTTTCAAAAACACCTAAACTATTTTTAGGTATTTTTAATATGTAATCTTTATGAAGAAAGTGGATAGCTTTTTTAAAAGATATTGCTATAGTGATAAGTCTCTTTGAAAATAGAAATATAGTTTTCTTTATGAGGAGTGTTTCATCGTAAATATAAATAACGGCGCAATGAATTCACAAAAAATCTGGGGGCATCCGCTATTACGGAATATCCTAAAGAATTAAAGTGTGAGCCTGCTTCCTGGGTTCCCGCGTATCAGAATCGAAAAATGATTGATTGGATGTTTCAGCAGGTCAAATAAGCAAATCAGTAAATGTTAAAGCTCAATACTTCATCTAGTACTTACGAAAAAACTCTTCCAGTTAATAAAAACTGGAAGAGTTTTTTGCTTTTATTAGGCTAGTCACAAGGCAATGCTGACCTTCCTCTTACACACCACATTTACCCAAATATGTGACGAAATTATGGTAAAGGTATTCAAAATAGATAAAAACCGCTTTAAGTGTGATAAATATCACACCCTTTAACAACACAACATGATAATTTTTTAGAAGTAAGCAATATGTCATGACAAACTTCAATATGTTAGGAGGTTTTTAGCCTTTTGATCTGTTGAGATGCATCTCTAATATGAACGTTTATATACCATTATTATGTACAGAGATTTAGAGGAAGGGAGCCTGAACTCAGGTGAGAAAGCAAAAATCAATGCATATTAGCAAGTTAATCATTCTCTCCGTATTCATCACAATTTTTTTAGCAGGCTGTGATAGTCGTTATTTGATTTTAAATCCGCAGGGGGCGGTGGCTCAAAAAGAATACCAGTTAATTATTTTTTCCATAATTTTATGCACAATTGTTGTTATTCCTGTTTTAGGTCTGCTTGTGTATATCGTTTTACGCTACCGTGATAAGCCTGGAAATAAGGCTCCGTATCGGCCAGAATGGGACGATAGTAAGCGTCTTGAATTTATTTGGTGGGGCATCCCCATTATTATTATTGGTATTTTAGGTTTTGCTACGGCCAAGACGACGTATGACTTAGTAGATCCGCCGAAAAGAGATGTAAAGCCGCTAACAATTGAAGTAACATCCCTTGACTGGAAATGGTTATTTCAATATCCGGATCAAGATATTGCGACAGTGAACTATGTCAACATTCCAAAAGATGTGCCCGTTCAATTCGTGCTAACGTCAGATGCACCTATGAATTCTTTTTGGGTACCCCAGCTGGGAGGACAATTATATACCATGCCGGGAATGGCAATGGGGCTTTGGCTGCAAGCTGATCACAAGGGAGAATATTTTGGTTCGGGTGCTAATTTTACGGGTGAAGGGTTCGCTCATATGAACTTTAAAGTTAAATCTACATCGACAAAAGAATTTAATCAATGGGTAAAGCAAGTGAAAGAAACATCACCAGCTTTAACAAAAGCTGATTATAGCAACCTTGCCCAACAAGGTCTTTCTCTAGAAAAATCGTATTCTACCATTCCTAAAGGCTTATTCCAAGAAATTGTCATTAAAAACGGCGGTCAATATTATAGTCAGCATCATCATATGAAAAATGAAGACATGAAGACTATGAATGTGGCTTCTGAAGAACAAGTACATGCACAGCACGAGCACCAGGAAGGAGGAAACTAAGTTGTTAGACAAATTAAAAGATTTTTCATCTCATTTTTTCGTGACAGGAGAACCGATGATTTACGGAGCAGATGTCGCCATTTTATTAACACTAGCCGGTATTATTTTTGTTCTTACTTATCTTAAAAAATGGAAGTGGCTATGGCGTGAGTGGCTCACAACGGTGGATCATAAAAAAATTGGCATTATGTATATGCTTTCTTCATTATTAATGCTGTTTCGAGGCGGAGTAGATGCATTATTAATGCGTATGCAACTAGCATTCCCTCAGTGGCATTTTCTAGATTCTAATCATTACAACGAAATTTTTACTACGCACGGAACGATTATGATTCTATTTATGGCAATGCCGCTTATGTTTGCTTTCTTTAACATTGTTGTGCCGCTTCAAATTGGAGCAAGAGATGTCGCCTATCCTTTTTTAAACGCGGTAAGCTTTTGGCTATTTTTCTTTGGCGCCATGCTTTTCAATTTGTCGTTTGTAATCGGCGGCTCGCCAGATGCAGGATGGTTGAGTTATCCGCCGCTTTCTGGCATGCAGTTCAGTCCTGGACCAGGTCAAGATTTTTATATTTGGGGTATTCAAATATCAGGTATTGGCAGCTTGGCTTCTGGAATTAATTTTATTATGACTATTTTAAAAATGCGTGCGCCGGGCATGAAACTTATGCATATGCCGCTATTCACGTGGTCCGTTCTAGCAAGCTGTATTATTATCATTTTCGCGTTTCCTGTATTAACCGTAACGCTTGCTTTATTGTTTATTGACCGCTTCTTTGACGGACACTTATTTACTATGACCGGCGGAGGAAATCCAATGATGTACATTAACTTAATTTGGATGTGGGGACATCCTGAAGTGTATATCGTTGTACTTCCTGCATTCGGCATTTTTTCTGAAATCGTTGCAACGTTTTCTCAAAAGAAGATATTTGGCTATAAGTCTATGGTTTTTTCAATGATGATTATTAGCGTTCTATCGTATTTCACATGGGTACATCATTTCTTTACGATGGGTGCAGGTGCTAATGTGAATGTGTTTTTTGCTATTACGACGATGGCTATCGGAATTCCAACGGGTGTTAAAGTGTTCAACTGGTTATTTACGATGTTCCGCGGCCGTATTCAAATGACGCAGCCAATGCTATGGACAATTGCTTTTATCCCGTGCTTTGTTGTGGGAGGAGCAACGGGTGTTATGCTTTCAGCAGCTCCCGCGGACTATCAGTATCATAATAGCTACTTTTTAGTTGCACACTTTCACCAAGTGTTAATTGGAGGCGTTGTATTCGGCTTTTTTGCAGGTTTGTACTATTGGTGGCCAAAAATGTTTGGCTTTAAACTCAATGACCGTCTTGGTAAATGGGCGTTTTGGACGTGGAATATTGGTTTTTATGTATGCTTCATGCCTCAATACGCATTAGGGTTTATGGGAATGACGCGCCGTATTTATACGTACGACTTTGACATGGGATGGGGACCGCTGAACGTTATCTCTACAGTCGGAGCTTTCTTTATGGGCATAGGGTTTATCTTTCAAGCATGGCAGATTCTTCATGGCATTAAGTACGGAGAACGAGATGTAACAGGGGATCCTTGGAATGGACGTACATTAGAATGGTCCATCCCTTCACCGCCGCCGCACTACAATTTTGCAGTGATTCCAACAGTAACGGGGCAAGATGCGTGGTGGACAATAAAAGAAGAAAGAAAAAAGAAAAAAGCGAAGGAAACAGCTACTTTCTCTCCGATTCATATGCCTAAGAATTCAGGTATTCCATTTATCATGTCGGTTTTCTGGTTCATTGCTGGTTTTGGCTTAACGTTCCACTGGGTGTGGATGGCGATATTCGGTTTGACAGGAGTCGGAGCTTGTTTACTAGCTCGTTCTTTTCAATACAACTCGGACTATTATATTCCGGTGGATGAAATTCGACATACAGAAGATTCAGTAGGGAGGGTTGGCTGACATGGCTTATGCGACAGCGCACCACGAAGAACATCATGATGAACATGATGAAGGAATCAAAGTTATAGGTTTTTGGCTTTTCCTCGTAACGGACTGCATCTTATTTGGAGCATTATTTGCTACGTATGCCGTTCTTGTTAATCATACTGCGGGAGGCCTTACAGGAAAGGAATTTTTTGAAGTTCCAGGATTTGTTTCTGAAACGTTTATCTTATTAACGAGCAGCTTTACGAGCGGATTAGCTGTGCTGAGCATGCACAAGGGAAAAATAAAGCCTTTAATTGGCTGGCTAATCGTAACTCTGCTTTTAGGTATGTGCTTTGTTGGCCTTGAAATTCATGAATTTCAAACAATGGTTCATGAAGGAGCAACCATTTCCACCAGCGCATTTTTTACAGCTTTCTATACGATAGTTAGTACGCACGGGCTGCACGTTTCTGTCGGCATCATTTGGATGATTTCAATTACAATCCAATTAAAACGATATGGAATTACCTCTGTAACAAAGCGAAAAGTGACGATTATCAGCTTATACTGGCATTTTCTTGATGCTGTCTGGATCTTCCTTTACACGGTTGTGTATTTAATGGGGGTGATGTAGATGGAGAACCATGGGTCGTTAAAAGCTTATACAATAGGATTTATTTTCTCGATTATTTTAACCGTTATTCCTCTGATGCTGGTACTAAAGCATGTATTTGCTAAAAATATATTATTAGCCAGTATTCTAGGAATGGCCGTGCTTCAATTTTTCATTCAACTGTTTTTCTTCATGCATATTAAAGACGGAGAGAAGCCCCGTTATAATGTGATGGCTTTAATACTTGGAATCGTTTTTGTTATTACGATTGTAGCAGGATCGATTTGGATAATGACTTTTAACTCTCAAGTTCAATAAAAATGGAGCCGTGCACTACACACGGCTCCATTTTTATTAATCCCTCTGCCTTGTGATAAAAATCACATACTTTCGTTTGCGCAAGAAGTAAAATAAAAGTGTAGCAAGGAAAGTTCTTTATAAACGAAAGACAAAGGAGAGATTATGATGAATATGGCTTATCGTAACATCCTCGTAGCAGTAGACGGTTCTGTAGAAGCAGAGTGGGCATTCAAAAAAGCAGTTAACAGTGCGAAAAAAAATAACGCTCATTTGATAGTTTGTCACGTTATCGACATACAGGCGTTAAGTCCATCACCTTATGCATTCTATACAGATACACGCTTTCAAGATGCAGAGAAATTTGCTGAAGAACTTTTGACCAACTATAGTAACCTAGCTCTTAAGGCTGGAGTAACGAAAGTCGAGACATTAATTGAACACGGTTCTCCTAAAACAAAAATATCTAAAAAAATTGCTCCTGATAAGCACGTTGATTTAATTGTATGCGGTGCGACGGGATTAAACGCCGTAGAGCGCATTTTAATTGGAAGCGTATCTCAGCATATTTTACGCTATGCCAAATGTGATGTGTTAATCGTTCGCACTCCTAAAGAAGCCGAAGAAGAATCAAAGCCTTTACAAGTGGAACTAACAGAGTAGCGGGCAGAGACGAGAAAGAAAGATCATTGTTCACAGCAAAATACAAAGCTCTCACCATTTATTTAAAGAGGGGGGGATAAATGTATTTTAGTTGAAAGAAGATCCGAACGAGGAATCGAGATTCTTAATAGAGAATTCGACTCGTTCGGATTTTTTTATTGTGATGGTAAACGTAGGTTTCACGTATGCAGCTGTTTTTAGCTGTTGATTGAAGGGAAAAGGTAATGAAAGAAAAGTGAGGATAATAGAGCACATCAAGCATGTTTACTAAAGAAGAGGACGGGAAGAACAAGTATATAGAAAACTTTTCCTTAGTTGGTTAAGGATTCATTCATAAAGGAGTGTCGAATATGTCAAAACTAAATAATCCATTAACTCAATATTTCCATGAAGACTATCCAAAGCAGTATCAAGAACCGCCTGGTGTACAAAAAGAAATGAACGTCATCCCGGACTGCGGGGAAAACAGTTACATAGGTGCAGGTAAATTAAAAGGCAGAAAAGCTCTTGTGACAGGCGGAGATTCAGGTATTGGCCGAGCAGCAGCTATCGCTTACGCAAGAGAAGGAGCGGACGTTGCGCTTAATTACTTGCCACAAGAGCAAGCTGATGCAGAAGAAGTAAAAAAGCTTATTGAAGCAGAAGGAAGAAAAGCAGTACTCATACCTGGTGATGTAGGCGAAGAATCTTTTTGCAAGGAGCTAGTAGAAAAAGCTTACAAAGAATTAGATGGATTAGACGTTTTAGCGCTCGTAGCAGGTAAACAGCAGGCAGTAGAAGATCTTGCTGATTTAGAAACGGACCAACTGCGCAAAACCTTTGAAGTAAATGTATTCTCTTTATATTGGACCGTAAAAGCAGCGCTGCCTTATTTACCGGCAGGTGCTTCTATTATTACAACAAGTTCTGTACAAGGCTATAGCCCAAGTCCTAATTTATTAGACTATGCAGCTACAAAGTTTGCCATTAACGGATTCACTCGCGGACTAGCCAAGCAATTAGCTCCAAAAGGTATTCGCGTCAACTCCGTTGCTCCAGGACCTATCTGGACGCCGCTGCAAATTTCTGGAGGGCAGCCAAGCGACGCTATTCCAGGCTTTGGACAAGATACACCGTTGCAGCGTGCTGGTCAGCCGGTAGAGTTGGCAAATGTATACGTATTTTTAGCTTCAACGGATGCAAGCTACGTAACAGCTCAAGTTTACGGGATTACAGGCGGAATAGAACTAGCTTAACTCAAAAAAACACGTGCAGTTATGAACTGCACGTGTTTTTTTGAGTTATTTCTGTTTTAATGTCTTTTTCCTTTTAAAGTCTGTACACAAATGTAGCTAAGCGTAGCGAATAACGCTGTAATAAATGCCGAGTGAGACAGTGTAGCAAAGACATTTAAACGAGATATGACAACAAAGATACCGCTGAATATTTGAGCAATGGTTAAAGCAACCGCAATGATGGACGCGTAATAAATATCACGGCGGGTTTCTTTATACTGTTTGATGGCAGATACCATAATCCAAATGATAAGAACAAACAGCACAAGAGCAGCAAATCGGTGGGCAAAATGAATACCTGTTGTTCCTGAAAGTTTTGGAATAAGCGTATTGCCATAACAAGCAGGAAAGCTTGTACATGCTAAGCTTGCACCTTTGTGACGCACATATGCACCTAAATAAATATCGCAATAGGTAAATATAAGCGTAAACCATGCGAGCCCTTTAAATTTGCCTGTGACCGCTCCTTTAATAAAATGATCCGAACGGTCTTTTTGAATAACAAACATGGAAAGCAAAAATACGCCGGTAAACGCAATAAGCGAAAGACCGAAATGCAGTGCTAGCGCTTCAGCTGACTGAGGCCAGATAACTGCAGAAGCCCCGAGTAATGACTCAATAACGATAAATGCAATACTCATAATCGCTAAAATTTTCACTTCACGGTTTCTGCGGTAACGAATCCAAGCCCAAATAGAAAATGCTAAAACGAGAAGACCTGCAAATGCGGTAATCAAACGATGCGTATATTCAATCATTGTTGCTACCGCGTATTCGGGTATTAACTGCCCGTTACACAGCGGCCACTCGTTTCCGCACCCTAATCCAGATCCTGTGGTTGTGACCAGACTGCCGGCAATCATTAAAATAAACATAACAATCGTTGTAAATATAGCTGTTATTTTAAATAAATTTCTCATACGTTGACTCCCTTTGTTGAGTTACTAATTATGACTATAGATTTGATGAATACGATAGTCAAGTAGTAGAGCGTAATTAACAAATAACTGTCACAAACTCGCACATGTTTCCCTTAAATTTGATGTCAGAAAAGCTTTCTTCACTAAGCTTTGTAATGGTTTTTTCTTTTTAAACAATGTAAATATGCTTTCATACATAAGATATAAAAAATTATATTAGTGATTTTATACAATTTGCAAAAAAAACTTTAGAGAGAATGGAGATACAATCATATTCCAAAAGTGATAATATAAATATAAATCAAACGATGTTATAAAACCTATCATTTTATGTTAGATATAAAATGAACTTTTTATCACGGAGAAACTTTATTGAAAGGAGACATAACGATGAGCTTAAAAGCTTTAAATAAAAGAGTAGAAACCGATCTTTCTTACCTTTCCTTCAGGAAACTAACAGAAGTACAGCCAATTACCCCTAAGAGCGGACACGTATACGATGTAATTATTGTTGGAGGAGGTCAAAGCGGGTTAGGAACGGCCTTTGGCTTGCTGCGAGAACGCGTATCGAATATTCTTGTTATTGACGAAAACCGTTCGGGTTCAGAAGGTCCGTGGGAAACATATGCACGAATGATTACGCTAAGAACACCCAAAAACTTAACGTCTATCGATTTAGGTATGCCTTCGCTGACGTTTCAAGCGTGGTGGGAAGCGCAATTTGGCTCAGAAGGATGGGAAGCTCTTGACAAAATTCCAAGAGGAGACTGGATGAATTATTTGCGCTGGTACCGGAGCATTCTTAACCTTCCTGTGGCAAATGAAATAAAATTAACGTTAATTGAGCCGACGGAAACAGGTATTCATCGCTTGCATATTGAAGGGAATGGAGCTACATGTCCTACACTGATGGCACGTAAAGTTATACTAGCTACAGGAATTCAAGGAGGAGGAGAGTGGCATGTCCCGCCTATGATTTCTGAAAAATTGCCGCCTCATCTTTATTCTCACACTTCCCAAACCATTGATTTTACTACGTTGAAGAACAAAGAAGTAGCTGTTTTAGGAGGAGGAGCTTCCGCGTTTGACAATGCCAACTATGCGCTTTCTGAAGGGGTTGCTGAAGCTCATGTATTTGTTCGCCGAAAAGAACTTCCGCGTATTAACCCAATTAGACAAATGGAAGCTTCAGGAATGATTGAACGTTTCCACGCTTTGTCAGATGCTGAAAAATATGAAGTGATGGCTCATTTTTTCGAATACAACCAGCCGCCTACGAATGATACATTTGGACGCGCTTCCTCATGGCCAGGTTTTTATTTACACGTACATGCACCGTGGCTGGATGTCGAAGAAAAACAGGACAAAGCAGTTGTAACAACTCCTCAGGGAATCTTTACATTTGACTATTTAATTATTAGCACAGGGCTTCTAACTGATCCGGCTCTTCGTCCAGAATTACGCCTTGTTGAAAAACACATCGCCCGCTGGAGCGATCATTACAAAGCACCGCATGAAATTGCCAACCCAGTATTGGACGCCCATCCTTACCTTAGTAACGGCTTTGCTTTTTTAAGTCGTAATAGGGAAGGTCAAAAAATGGTATATGGCCTTTTTGCTTTTAATTATTCCGCTTTAATTAGCTGTGGAATTTCTGCATCCGCTCTTTCAGGGCTAAAATATGCGATACCAAAGCTCGTCTCAGAAGTCGCCAATCAGCTTTTTATTGATAACCGCCATGAGAATTTAACTAATTTCTTTGACTATGATGAGCCTGAATTTGTCGGCAACTGGTCAAAGGACAATAATCAAGTGAAAACAATATAGCAAAACACATTTTTAACAATGAAAAAGGTGAAGCATATGGAGCCGATCTCTAAAAAGAAGATAGCTACTTTGTATACTCAAATTAGCCAAGAGATTTTTAATGTAGGTGTGAATACTCAAAAAATAGATATTATTGATAATAAAATTCTTATTCTAGCTCAATCAAAAAGAATGCCGGCACTAGAAGCCCTTAGTGAAGAATATAGAGAATTAGTGATGTCTCTTGATGCCGCTTTGTCGACTAAATATAAAAAAATGCTAAAGCAAAAAGTCGAGCTTTTATTTGATATCGAGGTCACTTCTTTATTTAGAGATTATGATCCTGTTACAGAGAATTCTTGTACAGTTATTTGCTTTAAATAACTTCGCTATATAAATTGCAAAACGTTCGATGAAATCGTTTGTTTCGCAAAACACGTAAAAGACGGATGCTTATCTTCTGTTTACAGAAGCAAAGAGCCGTGAAGATAGAAGGGTTTCCTTCTGTTTTCACGGCTCTTTTTATAGATATTTTCATAAAAAAGGAGTGGAAAAATGGCTACATATACACTTGTTAATAAAGGGGCTGTAAAAACTAGTTAAAAAAATCCAATCGATCATTAAAGGAGTGAAAAGCAAGTGGCGATAAATGAAAAAGTTGAAACTCAGCATATGGAACTAATAAAAAAATCAGCACCTAACCCTTCATGGTTGGATAAGCTGTTTCATTTAACCGAACGCAAAACAGATGTAAAAACAGAAATTCTTGCTGGAATTACTACTTTTGTGACGATGAGCTATATTATCTTTGTTAATCCGACGATTTTAGCAGATGCAGGCATTCCAAAAGAAGCGGCAATTGCAACGACGATTTTTGCCACTGTCTTTGCTACTCTTTTGTTTGCATTATGGGCGAACATGCCTATTGCAGTAGCACCAGGAATGGGGCTGAACGCTTTTTTTACGTATACAGTGGTATTGGGTGAAGGGCTAACGTGGCAAACAGGTTTAGGAGCCGTATTTATTTCAGGGGTTGTATTTTTTATTTTAACGATAACAGGCTTACGCAAGAAGATTATTGAAGGGATACCCGCTATTTTAAAAAGTGCTATTTCTGTTGGAATCGGTCTATTTATTGCTTTTATCGGTTTTAAGCAAGCAGGCATTATTGTAAGCAACAAAGAAAATTTAGTAGCGCTTGGTCAGCTTACAAAACCGGGCCCATTCCTTGCTTTATTAGGTTTTATCGCGGTAACTGTATTAACTGCTCGAAAAATTAAAGGAGCTGCCCTGATTAGCATTTTGCTAGTATCAATTGCCGGGATGGTGCTGGGCATAGTAGAAGCACCTAAAAGCATCAGCAGCGTTGTGTCATTTTCAATGCCGAGCATGTCAGAAACTTTTTTACAAATGGATATTAAATCTGCTCTCCATTACGGTCTTTTCTCTATTATTTTTTCATTTACGCTTGTGGAGCTATTCGATAATTTAGGATCGATGATTGGATTATCTAAAAAAGCTGGATTAATGGATGAAAAAGGAGAAATTAAGGGGTTAGATAAAGCGCTTATGGCAGATTCTCTTGCGACTGTAGCCAGTGCTGCTATGGGATCTACTGCAATGAACGCATATGTAGAAAACGCTGCGGGAATTGCAGAAGGAGGCAAAACGGGCCTTAAAGCACTGGTCGTTGCCATATTGTTTTTAGTGAGTCTTTTATTTACGCCATTAATTAGTATTATTCCTTCTTTTGCTACAGCGCCTATTTTAATTATGGTTGGAGCTCTCATGTTGACAGAAATAAAAAACATTCCTTTAGACGAGATAACAGATGCTGTGCCTGCTTTTTGTACTATTATTTTGATGCCGTTAACGTTTAGTATCGGCGAAGGCTTAGCGCTAGGGTTTTTATCTTATACATTCGTTAAATTGTTAGCCGGTAGGGCGAAGGAAATTCACTGGATTATGTATATGATTAGCACCGCTTTTATTATCAACTTCGTTTGGGCTGCCTGAGCGCATATATCTAGAGCAAAAAAGACTTCTCAGCTGAGAAGTCTTTTTACTGTTCATGTAAATTTTAATTGCTCTTTTCTTACAGGAATAAAAGGTAGCGAAGAAAGATATATAACGTTGAAATCAAAAGAGATACAAGCATAATTGGAGCTCCAATTTTCAAAAAATCCATAAACGAAAATTTATGTCCTTTTTTTACAGCCATGCCAGCTACAATGACGTTGGCAGATGCTCCAATTAACGTACCGTTTCCTCCTAAACATGCTCCTAGAGCCAATGACCACCATAGTACATTGATTTGAGCAGAATCAGGGCTCATTCCCATTCCATGAGCCATATCTTGAATAAGTGGAATCATTGTAGCAACAAAAGGAATGTTATCAATAACAGCTGAAGCAATTCCGCTAATCCACAAAATCAGATAAGCTGACAGTGCGATATTGCCGTCTGTAACGTTTAACGCGCCAGCAGCCAGCTTTTTAATAATGCCTACATCAATTAAGCCTCCGACAAGAACAAACAAACCTGCAAAGAAAATAATCGTTGTCCATTCAACAGAATCAAATGCGCTTTCTACTTCATCATGAGTTCTTAATCCAATTACCAGTAGTACAGCAGCACCCGTAATGGCTACCATAGCCGCATCAATGTGCAAAACAGAATGCAGGGTAAAACCTAGAATCGTTAATACTAATACAGTTAACGATTTTTTCATTAAAACAGAATCTTGAATATAATCTTTTTCATTTAAACTCATTAGCTCTTGCTTTTTACTATCTTCTACTTTTAACTTTTTACGATAGATAAGAACAAGAATCCCCAGTGTAACAACACCGATAATCAGCACTGCAGGAGTTAAATTTAATAAAAAAGCATTAAAATCAAGGTGAGGGTTCGCTGCCCCAATCATGATATTAGGCGGGTCGCCTATTAAAGTTGCCGTTCCTCCAATATTTGAAAACAGCACTTCTGATATAAGAAACGGAAAAGGATTAATGTTTAAGATAGTAGTAATCGAAAATGTAACGGGAACAATTAATAACACGGTCGTCACATTGTCTAAAAAAGCTGAGCCGACGCCTGTTAAAATCGATAAAATAACTAGAATTCGAACCGGATCCCCTTTAGCAATTTTAGCAGACTTGATGGCTGCGTATTGAAACACGCCTGTTTTATTTGTAATGCCAACTAAAATCATCATACCCATAAGAAGGACAATTGTTTCCCACTGAATATGTTCGGTAATAGCATTATTAAAATCGACAATGCCTAACAAAATCATTAATATAGCACCTAAAAGAGCTGCTGAAGCGCGATTGATCTTTTCAGTCATAATCAGAAAATATGTAATGATAAATATAATAATGGCTGCGTATACATGGAAACTTGTAATGTGTTGAATTGCATTGTGCATGACTGTAACCTGGCGATATGTCATCTAGACGTCGCGAAGTGTAGATGACGCAAACTTTGGATGTTTTCCAGGTTTTCACCTCATCTTTCATCGTTTAATTTACATCCAACTTTACGGTGAAACTTCTATAAAATCCGCTTTCCTTTAACCAACCTCCTTTAAGAGCTTTGGTGTTCTTCAAAAAGAAGACGATTCCTTCAGCATTATATCATATTTACATAAAAGCTTTCTTGCTAATTATTCATGTGATTTTCAACCCACACGCTTATTATGCACCTTAAATTCAGTTTACATAATTGATTCCTCTAAGATGGGACAAAGTTAGACAAAGTTGGAACAGTGTCCAATTTTGTCTAACTTTGTGAGAGCAAATAAAACAATGGATTGCTAAGATAAAGCCGTTTTCATGTTGGCACGGTACTTGCAAGAGTAATTAAGTGAAGTTTGATAACCAAATGAGGAGGCTTACCATAATGAAAACTGCTCAAAATAAAACAGAAAAGCTTACGAAAGAAAAAGCCAGCTGGATGTATCAGAAAATGGTAGAAATTCGAAAGTTTGAAGATGAAGTACATCAAATTTTTGCAAAAGGTGTACTGCCTGGTTTTGTTCATCTGTATGCAGGTGAAGAAGCGATAGCGGTTGGAATGTGCGCTCACCTTAATGACAGTGACAGTATTACGAGCACTCATCGTGGACACGGTCATTGTATTGCTAAAGGCGGCGATTTGGATGGGATGATGGCTGAACTATTTGGGAAGGTAACCGGGTTAGGCAAAGGAAAAGGCGGATCTATGCATATCGCGGATTTAGATAAAGGAATTTTAGGAGCAAATGGAATTGTAGGAGGAGGATTTCCGCTTGCATGCGGTTCTGCTTTAACTGCTAAGTATAAAAAGACAAAAGATGTAAGCGTTTGCTTTTTTGGAGACGGAGCGGGCAACGAAGGAACGTTTCATGAAGGAATTAACTTAGCAGCCATTTGGAAACTGCCTGTTGTTTTTGTTGCTGAGAATAATGGCTACGGAGAGGCAACTCCATTTTCTTATGCTTCAAGCTGCAGCACGATTGCAGACCGTGCCGCATCTTACAACATTCCAGGCGTACGAGTGGATGGAAAAGACGTAATGGCTGTTTATGAAGCAGCTGCAGAAGCTATTCAACGAGCTCGCAGAGGGGAAGGCCCAACGTTAATTGAATGTGTAACGTATCGAAATTACGGGCATTTCGAAGGCGACGCACAAACGTATAAATCAGGCAGTGAAAAGAAAGAACATCTCCAAGAAAAAGATGCTATTGCTCTTTTTGAAAACTATTTGCTTTCAGAACAAGTAGTAACAGAAAAAGAGCTCAGAGATATTGAAGGTGATGTAGAAAAAGCAGTAAAACGCGCGGTTGAGCTAGCAGAAACAAGCGATTATCCTGATGCTTCCGAACTATTAACAGATGTTTATGTATCTTACTAATTAAAGGGGGAAAAGAAGATGACTAGAAAATTAAGCATGTCTGAAGCTATCAATGAAGCAATGAAACTAGCGATGCGAAAAGATGAGAATGTGATTCTGCTGGGAGAAGATGTAGCTGGCGGAGCGGAAATTGACCACCTGCAAGATGATGAGGCGTGGGGCGGGGTCCTTGGCGTGACAAAGGGGCTTGTGCAAGAATTTGGACGTGAACGAATTCTTGATACGCCTATTTCAGAAGCAGCTTATATAGGAGCTGCAATGGGAGCGGCAGCTACGGGGTTAAGACCGGTTGCAGAATTAATGTTTAATGATTTTATTGGATGCTGCTTAGATCAAGTGCTGAATCAAGGCGCAAAATTTAGATACATGTTCGGAGGAAAAGCAGAAGTGCCTGTTACAATTCGAACGACTCATGGAGCTGGATTTAGAGCTGCAGCTCAGCATTCTCAGAGCTTGTACGCTTTGTTCACTAGCATTCCTGGCATTAAAGTAGTGGTCCCTTCTAATCCTTACGATGCAAAAGGTTTATTATTAGCAGCAATTGAAGACAATGATCCGGTTATCTTTTTTGAAGACAAAACATTGTACAACATGAAAGGTGAGGTTCCTGAAGGCTACTATACGATTCCATTAGGAAAAGCGGACGTGAAACGCGAAGGAACGGATTTAACTATTGTAGCGATTGGCAAACAAGTAAATACTGCACTTACAGCAGCAGATCAATTATCTCACAAAGGAATTGACGTAGAAGTAGTCGATCCGCGAAGTCTATCCCCTTTTGACGAAGAGACGATTCTTTCTTCTGTAGAAAAAACGAATCGATTAATTGTTATTGACGAAGCCAACCCAAGATGCAGCATAGCAACAGACATTGCTGCGCTAGTTGCTGATAAAGGATTTGACATGCTTGATGCACCTATTAAACGAATTACAGCGCCACATACACCTGTGCCATTTTCACCTCCATTAGAAGATATTTATCTGCCAACACCGCAAAAAGTAATTGAAGTTGTATCGGAGTTACTAGGAGATAAATCGCTTTTAAGCGTGTAAGTAAAGAGAAAGGAGGAGGAAGCAAATGGCTGCAGAGGTTGTAATGCCAAAACTAGGTATGGCAATGAAAGAAGGAACCGTTTCGACATGGAATAAAAAAGTTGGAGACTCCGTTTCAAAAGGAGATATGATTGCAAGCATTAATTCTGAAAAAATAGAAATGGAAATTGAAGCTCCGCAGGACGGTGTGATTCTTGATATTCTTGTGCAAGAAGATGTAGGGGTGCCTCCTGGAACGATTATCTGTTATGTTGGAAAGCCAAACGAGCAGCTTACTGAGCAAAACAGTTCAGCAAATGAGCTCCAGGCTCCCAAAAACGAAGTAGCTGCCACTATTTCTTTAGAAGAGCCGCCAGCAAACGCAGCTTCATCAAAGAAGAGCAAAGAAACGGTGCTTATTTCACCAATTGCACGGAAAATAGCAGAATCTGAAAACCTTAATGTTGAAACGATTAAAGGCACAGGACCAAAAGGAAGAATCACCAAAGCAGATGTAGAGAAAGTGCTGGCGGAAAGAGCTTCAGAAGCGAGTCGTCCACCAGCAGAAATAGATAAAGCTATAAAAAAAGAAACGCTTCCAGTAGCGGGCATGAGAAAAGTCATTGCAAGTCGAATGCATAATAGTTTATTAAACAGTGCCCAATTAACGATTAATATGAAAGCTGACGTGACGGATTTGCTGTCTCTGCAACGGGAAGTCAAAGATGTGATCCAACAACGCCATAAGGTGAAGATATCTCTAACTGATTTTATTGCTCGCGCTGTTGTTCTTTCACTTCAAGAACATAAACAAATGAACAGTGCTTATATAGATAACGAAATTCATCTCTATAACCATGTTCATCTTGGAATGGCCGTAGCCTTAGAGAATGGGTTAGTAGTCCCTGTTGTGCAACATGCTGAAAAGATGTCGTTAGTTGAATTAGCTGCAGAGATCAAAACACGAGCAGCAGATGCTCGGCAGGGTCAGCTGAGCACTGATAGAATGCAAGGTTCTACATTCACTATTACTAATCTCGGTGCTTACGGAGTAGAGTATTTTACACCTGTATTAAACCCGCCTGAAACAGGAATTCTTGGTGTTGGAGCTACTGAAGATGTACCGATGTATAAAGGAGACGAATTACAAAAAAGAAACTTGCTGCCTTTAAGCCTGACGTTTGATCATCGCGTACTGGACGGAGCACCTGCAGCTAATTTCCTTGGAACTATTAAACAATACTTAGAGCAACCTATTTTACTACTCTTATAGAAAGGGGTGCATTCCGTGAAACCTTTAGTTGTCATTGGCGGCGGTCCAGCAGGATATGTGGCGGCAATCACTGCCGCCCGGCAAGGAAAACAAGTTACGTTAATCGAACAAAAAGATTTAGGTGGAACCTGTTTAAATGAGGGCTGCATGCCAACAAAGTCATTATTAGCAAGCGCGGAAACCTACGAGAAAATCAAGCAAGCTGAGCAATTCGGCATCAATCTTCCTTTAGAACAAGTGAAAATTAACTGGGATGGCGTTCAGCATCATAAAACAACCATTGTTAAAAACTTGGTCAAGGGAATCAGCTATTTGATGAAAAAGAACAGTATTAAAGTCATAAAAGGAGAAGCTTCTTTTTTGACAAATCATTGTCTAGCCGTGCGAAACGAATATCACGTAGAAGAGATAGAGGCTGAACAGTTTATTATTGCTGCGGGTTCAGAACCTGCTAGCCTGCCATTTGCTCCTTTTGATGGAAAGTGGATCATTCACAGTAAACAAGCAATGTCGCTGCCTGCTATCCCTTCATCTCTTTTAATAGTAGGAGGGGGTGTAATTGGATGTGAATTTGCAAGCATTTACAGCCAAATGGGAACAAAAGTAACGATTGTGGAAGCGGCAGATCAGCTGCTTCCTGGTGAAGATGCCGACATCGCATTTACGTTACAGGAAGAATTAGAGAAAAAAGGCGTGGCAATTTATACATCCTCTTCGTTAACAGAAATGCAGCCAAAAGATAAAACAGCTCTATTTAAACATAAAGAAGAGCTGCATGAACTGCAGGCTGAGTATGCATTAATTTCAATTGGAAGAAAACCTAGAGTGCTAGGTTTGGGTTTAGAACAGGTTGGCGTACATTTTTCAAAACAAGGAATTGATGTTAATGAGCATATGCAAACGAATATACCTAATATCTATGCTTGTGGAGATGTAGTTGGCGGAATTCAGCTTGCTCATGTCGCCTTTCATGAAGGCACAGTTGCTGCTTTGCACGCATGCGGCAAAGATAAGAGCGTAAATTATCGAGCTGTACCCCGCTGTATTTATACTCACCCTGAAATTGCAAGTGTCGGTATGACAGAAAAGCAGGCTCGAAGCGAATACGGCGATATTCGCGTCGGAGAATTCTCGTTTACGGCAAATGGTAAAGCAATGATTGCAAATGAGTCCGTTGGAAAAGTGAAAGTAATCGTAGAACCGCAGTTTAATGAAATTATTGGGCTTTCCATTGTAGGTTCATATGCTACAGAATTAATTGGACAAGGAACCATTATGATGCACGGAGAGCTGACCACAGATATAATGGAAGACTTTATCGCTGCCCACCCTACATTATCTGAAGCCATTCACGAAGCTCTTTTGCAGTCGGCGGGTCAGGCCGTTCACTCCTGATTACGCAGGTGCCCAAGTTATTAAACTCTTTGAGGATGAAAAGTAAAAATGAATGATTCAAAAAGATAACTAGAGGATGAAGGAATCACGGAAGCGGTATAGTAGTTTTCCTGCATCCTCGTCTAGTTTCTTTATTAATTTTTACATAACGTGAGTTTAAAAATCTATCATTTGGTAATGATAACGTTTTCTTTGTGATTTATAATAATGGTAACAAGCCTTGATTTACTATATTCAATTAAGTTTATAGGGGAGAGGTAAGAAATGGAATCCACACTTTCTTTAAACACATGGAAACGTTTTGTAAACGAAGGAGCACTTGAATCTTCAAGATTAAACGACATTATTGTAAAGTCATGGCATCGTTGTAAAAGCGCAGATGTTAATCCTTACCTAGATAAAGGCAGATCGATTTTAAGAAATGAAGACTTTCATTCTCGAAAACAAATGAACTCTTTATTTCTTGAGACGGCTTTGCCACACTTAGAAAGAATCAGACAATCAGCGGCGGACTTAGGAATGGTTGCTTTATTAATTGACCCAGAAGGCTATATTTTATCTATTACAGGAAATAGACTTACACTGAATGAAGCAAGGAAAATTAATTTTGTGGAAGGTGCCTGTTGGACAGAAAAAGAAGTAGGCACAAATGCAATCGGTACGGCTTTGCAAACGGAAGAGCCCATTATGATAACGGGTACAGAACATTATTCGATTGCTTCGCATCAATGGAGCTGTTCGGCAGCGCCTGTTCGAAATGACGACGGAAATTTAATTGGGATTATTAATATTTCTTGTCCTGTAAACAGAGCTCACCCTTATACACTTGGAATGGTTACGTCCATTGCGTATACAATTGAGCGGGAGTTAAGCATTCGAATGCACAAAGACGAAATTGAGTTGGTTCACGCTTCTATGAATTTTGTTGATAGCAAACAGCTCTTGTTGCTTTGCAATTACAAAGAAGTGATTGTGGGAGCAAGCAAAACCGTGCGAGAATGTATACCAAAATGGTCAGGTCTGCAGTTAAATACGATTGTACAACAGGGATTTCGTATAGTGATGGAAGTGCCTGTAATCTCAAAAAGACACGGTCATTCTATTGGAAAGATTATTTATTTATCAGAAGAAGCGCACCACAACCAAACAACTACACAGATCCCTGCTCAATCATTTTCTTTTAAAGGAGAAGCAGGCATAAGCCGTTCCTTTCAGCAAACACTAGAAGAAATAAAGCATGCGGCTCCTACGGATACAACTGTCTATATTTTAGGGGAAACAGGTACCGGAAAAGAAGTAATAGCTCAAACAATTCATGAAAACAGCTCGCGTAAAAACGGGCCTTTTATTGCTCTTAATTGTGGTGCTATTCCGAAAGAACTTATGGAAAGTGAATTATTTGGCTATGTGGAAGGAGCATTTACAGGAGCACGGCGTCAAGGATATCAAGGAAAGTTTGAGCAGGCTAATCACGGTACGATTTTTCTTGATGAAATAGGTGAACTTCCTCATTCTATGCAAGTTTCTTTGTTAAGAGTATTGCAAGAGCGCAAGGTAACGCCTGTTGGAAGTAATCAGGAAATTCCGGTAGACATCCGTATTATTACCGCTACTCATCGAGATCTTCGTCAACTTGTCAGTGAAGGGAAGTTTCGAGAAGATTTATATTACCGGCTTCACGTGTATCCCGTGCATGTTCCGCCTTTGCGAGAAAGGAAAGAAGATATTCCACATCTGATGCGCTACTTTTGTCAAAAGAATGCTTGGAATATGAATTTCCCCAAGGAATTAGTAGATAAATTAATAGATTATCAGTGGCCCGGCAATATTCGAGAATTATTTAATGTACTTGAACGCTTGAAGATCTCGCTTAAAACAGAAGCAGAAAAAGAGAAGATATTGAACTATTTGAGTTCTTTAAATCTTGGTGGCCAAAAGAACATCTCTAACTCTGATACTTCACAAGAAATAGAAGACAATGATTTTACGTCCCTCCCCGTACTCACATTTCGTGAAAAAGTTCAAAAAGACTTAATGATGGATGCTTTACGTAAAACACAGGGAAATGTGTCACTTGCCGCTAAGCTGTTAGATATACCAAGAAGTACATTTTATAACAGATTAAAAAAATTCAATTTGTAAGCTGAGAGTTCGTAGCTGTTTTAAATTTTTAAATAAGGATAGGAGCTGAGTAGAATGAAAGCATTAAGATGGCATGGCGTTAAAGATGTAAGGTTAGAACATATTGCAGAACCTACTGTCTCTCAAGGAAAAGTGAAAATTAAAGTAGAATGGTGTGGAATTTGCGGAAGTGATTTGCATGAGTACACGGCAGGACCCATTTTTATTCCTACAGAAGAACCCCATCCATTAAGCAAAGATAAAGCGCCGGTTGTGCTGGGGCATGAATTTTCTGGACAAGTTGTAGAAATCGGAGAAGGTATTACGAATGTAAAAGTCGGAGACAGAGTAGTGGTAGAACCTATCTATGCATGCGGAGAGTGTGAAAACTGTAAACAAGGAAAGTATAATCTTTGTAATAAAATGGGGTTTTATGGTCTTGCCGGAGGTGGCGGAGGTTTTTCTGAGTATGCCTCCATACCGGTAGAAATGATTCATAAAATACCGGAAGTGGTGTCTTACGAGCAAGGAGCTCTCGTAGAGCCTTCAGCTGTGGCTCTTCATGCTGTGCGTCAAAGCAAACTAAAGGTAGGAGATAAAGCCGCCGTATTTGGGACGGGGCCAATCGGTTTACTAGTTATTGAAGCGTTAAAAGCATCTGGTGCATCTGAAATTTATGCGATCGAACTATCGGAACAGCGCAGACAGAAAGCTGAAGAACTTGGGGCGATTGCCATTGACCCGCAAGAATACGACCCCGTAGCAGAAGTACATAAGCGCACAGGCGGAGGTGTAGACGTTTCCTATGAAGTGACAAGTGTTCCCTTAGTTTTAACTCAAGCCATTAATTCTACCAAAAGTGGCGGGGAGACAATGATTGTTAGCATATTTGAAAAAGAAGCGTCCATTCATCCCCAAACAATCGTTTTACAAGAGCGTACAGTAACAGGTATTATTGGCTACCGCGATGTATTTCCAGCGGTTATTAGTTTAATGGCAAAAGGCTATTTTTCTGCTGATAAACTGGTGACAAAACGTATTAAACTAGAACAGGTGATTGAAGAAGGTTTTGAGACATTGTTAAAAGAAAAAGAACAAGTGAAAATTTTGGTGAAAGCCGAATAAAAAAAGAGGCTGGGTCAAAAGTATTTTAGACGAAGTAAAAAACGAACCATTGATCAAGATTTTTGATTAGTGGTTCGTTTTGTTTGTTATGGTAAACGTCGGTTCGTTTTGTTTAAGTTCTTCTAGCAGTTGATTGGAGGGCAAGACGAAGACTCCTGCGGGAACAGCGGAACAGGTGAGACCCCACAGGAGCGTATGCGACGAGGAGGCTCAGCGGCCGCGTAAAGCGAAGTCTTGCACGGAAATCAACTGCCGTGTCATAAGCGGTTCAGCTCATCTATCCTATTTGTTCGTCTTTAGATTGGATTCATTTCATTATGTCTTAACCTCTTTAAATTGAATAAGGTAAGTATAGTTATTTTATTATCAGATTATTCTGTACTATATACAGTATATTGTATACAATATATAATCTAATCATTATCTAATTAATAAAATCAGAGGGGATGAGTGAATGACAGACAAACAGTTTAAAAATGTACAAGACGGAACAAAAGCGGTATGGGCAGGAGAAAAAGAATCCCTTGCTTACAATGCCACTCAAGTTCCCGTCGTCTTCAGCGTAGCTTACAATTATGATGATGTAGACGAATGGCAAGAAGTTGCTTTAGGAAACAAACCAGGCTATACGTATAATCGCATGAGTAATCCTACAGTTAAAGCTTTTGAAGAAAAAGTAAGGATACTTGAAGAAGCAGAAGAAGCGGTCGCATTTTCCTCCGGCATGGCGGCTATTAGCAGCACATTATACACGTTTTTAAAACCTGGAGACCGCGTCGTATCGGTAAAAGATACATATGGAGGAACAAATAAAATCTTCACTGAGTTCCTTCCTAACATCGGAGTTGATGTAACCTTATGCAATACGGGGAATCATGAAGAAATTGAAGCGGAAGTAAATAAAGGATGTAAAGTGCTATATTTAGAGTCACCTACAAATCCTACGATGAAAATTATTGATATTGAAAGAATAACAAAAGCAGGAAAATCTGCAGGGGCAGTCGTCATTATTGATAATACGTTTGCGACACCTATTAATCAAAACCCTCTTCAATTAGGGGTAGATCTTGTCATTCACAGCGCAACAAAATTTTTAAGCGGACATGCGGATGCCTTAGGAGGAGCAGTATGCGGCTCTAAAGAATTAATGAAGCATGTGTATCACTACCGTGAGATCAATGGCGCGACCATGGATCCCATGTCAGCGTATCTTATTTTAAGAGGAATGAAAACGTTAAAATTACGTATACGTCAACAAGAGCAAAGCGCTTTGGAAATTGCTAAATTTCTTCAAAAGAAAGAAGCGGTTGAAGCCGTCTATTATCCTGGATTGGAAACACACCCTCATTATCATATTGCCAAAAAACAAATGAAAGGCTTTGGCGGAATATTAAGCTTTGTTTTAAAAGGAGAAATGGAAGCTATTAAAATTTTGCTGCCAAAGTTAACGTATGCAAATAAAGCCGGCAATTTAGGAGCGGTTGAAACAATTTATGGACCAGCAAGAACGACTAGCCACGTAGAATGTACGCTTGAAGAACGTAAAGCTCTTGGAATATCCGAAGGGCTGGTTCGCATATCTGTAGGAATTGAAGATACGGAAGATTTAATTGCAGACTTAGAACAAGCATTTGCTCACTTGGAATCCGCATCATCTATTAGTAATTAAAAAGACGCGTATTACTTTTTTTAATGAAAATAAAGTAAGTACCTCTTTTTAGTTGGTAGACACTTCTTCAGAATTGTAGAAATTTTGTGGAATAAAGCTGATAAATTAAACTGTACGTGTATTTTTTCGTCTGATTTTGTAGGTATACTGATAAATTAGATGAAATAAAAATGTTTTTACGCGTTTTAAAAATAAACTAACTTACAACAGCCTACAAATAAGGAATGATAGTATGTCGAAACAAGAACAAGAAAGTGAATACACAATAAAAGATGCATCATTGTTTGGATTCAAATTAATGCAGGTAAGTAAAGCCATCTGGAGAGCTGCGGAAGATGACTGGGAGCAATGGGTGAAACCTTATGGTCTAAATGTAAATGAGCATCATATTTTATGTTTAGCTAGTAACACGGGAGAAATCTCTATGTCAGAGTTAGCTAATTTAGGAGCTATGCATATCTCTACAGCGTTTAATTTTTCGAAAAAATTAGAAAGTCAAGGATATCTGCACTTGTCCAAAAGAGAAAATGATAAAAGAAACACCTACATCAAATTGACTGAAAGTGGCGAACAATTATTGCTTGATACGCTCAAAGGGTATGAACCACATAACAGTAAGATATGTAAAGGTGCACTTCCTTTAAAAACGTTATACGGCAAATTCCCCGCTTTTCCAGAGCTAGTAACCGTTGTTCGCCATGCTTGCGGCGGCGAGCTTGTGACCGTTGCTGATCAACCTTTTGTGAATATAAAAGAAGCGGAAATAGAAGAAAATGAAGATAAGAAAGAAGTTCAGCTAACTAGTAATTGAACGCAGTGAATAATATGCAGACAATAGGGCTTCATGAAAATAAGTGAATAACAGGCGGAGCTGTTTTATACGTGAGAAATACGACGTATAAAACAGCTCTTTTTATTTTCCGTGCTTTATTTGTAAAAGGTGAAGATCTGACAAATAAAGCGGTAGAACGCTATATTGAAAAGCTTCATCGAGATAATTTACCAGCGCCATCCTTTCTTGATCATTTAATTAATACTTCGACTTTTTCATCGTTTTCGGATAAATTGATGCTGTTCCATAAAATGGATATGTTCTCGATGAAAATGAGGGCTTTTGGAAATTCAGTAGCCGTCAATGGAAGACATGATTTGGCGCTGTTATATGGAAAATCAATGACAAATATCTCGAGGTTTGTAAAAGATGCAGCGGATATTATGATGGAAAACGGCTGGATGGAAACACCACCGGAAGCGGTAGATAGAAATCATTTAAACTCCAACTAATTAAATAATTTGCCTTTATATTTGATAGTCATTAAACTAACCCAACTTATGATTACAATTTGTATAGGAGCTTAATGTCTCCATGTATAAAAAGTATTATTTATTTGCTGCTCATTATTTTATAGAAATTACTAGACATTTATAAGACATTAAAAAGAAATTAAAGAAATTATAAACATTGTTAAAACTTATATGGGTAAAAGCCTTCTGCTGACTGAGGTTAAAGGGAAGAAAGCAATCAAAAAAACTGCAGTTTACTACAAGAATTTTCACAAAAAAATATAGGATTTTTTTATAACAACCATATTTTCTACGCAGTAGTCCGGAAAATAACGTTTATTTATTGGTTTTTTTGTTCAACTAGTTGATTTTTTTCATGAAAACGAAAATCATTATCATTTAAAGGGGTTTATCGTAGCTCACAGACATATATGTTTGAGTAAGTGAAAGAGAAAGAAAGAATGCAAGGAAAATAGAGTAGAAATGAGTAAAAAAAGGCATAACAAAAAAGAGTATTATAGAGCGTTAATTTTTGCCTGATAATACCCGTTGGCAATTTTGCGGAT
>Ga0209796_10000505_pt1 | contig 24855 bp, 3 predicted proteins | sample AgamicOrSfrz_FD_187167 | JGI IMG/M metagenome (GOLD analysis project Ga0209796, IMG submission 187167) | Agave microbial communities from Guanajuato, Mexico - Or.Sf.rz (SPAdes) (version 2) | ecosystem: Host-associated > Plants > Phyllosphere > Phylloplane/Leaf | place: Guanajuato, Mexico...
AATAGTCGATGTGAAATCCATCTTAATGGCTGTATTTTATTTTTATTCATACTAATGGTATATTAAATTTACCTAAATAGGAGGTGTTTTGTGTGGATATTCCTCTGATAGTTCAACATTTTCTCGTTCATTTGCAGGAATCAGGAAAAAAACATTCTACAATCTCTATGTACAAACATGACTTAAATGCATTTTTTCGTTGGTTAAATCAACAGCATCCCCATGTAACGCCAGAAACTTTGCCAGAAGGAAGGGAACGCTATGAAGAATACTTTACCTACTTAAAAGAAAAAAACTTATCAGAAGCCAATTTAAAGCGTGTAGCTTCACATCTAAATGGCTTATTAAGGTTTTACGACCTAATAGACCAAATTGGAGTGCTCAAAGCTACAACAAAAAAACAGAGGGAGCTAACTGACAATGATTTTATAAGTGAAAACGATACACGCCTACTTTTGGAGTCTGTGATAAGTCATAAGAATCTAACAGATACACAATTAAAAATACATGAGCATATAGCTTCTCGTAATCAATCAATATTAATTCTAATGCTTCATTACGGTCTTACAATCAATGAAGTAGTATCTTTAAATATAAAGGATATTAATTTTAGTCAAAATGCATTAACTATTACAACTACCAAAGGAAAACGTATCTTGGATATTTCTAGTGATGATAAAAAAATAATATACAATTATTTTTCAGCTATCCCCTCACTATTTAAGCCGAAAGATTATACAGATGACCCTTTATTTCTCTCTTTTCACCCTCAAAAGATGGTTTATTGGTACGATTACAACTTAAATAAACCTAGAAGGATAAGTCTAATTGGTGTAAAGCGTATGATTGAAAAAGAAGTTCAACGCTCAGGTTTACAAGCTAAAGTAAGATCTACGCAGTTTCGAAACAGTTGTATACTAAACAAGCTTCTTGAAGGCTATTCTAATGAGCAGATTATTTATTACTTTGGTTTGTCCAGCCGCCATGCTTTGTATCGATATAAAAGATATTTAAAGTCATCATAAAACATATCGTTTCTTTTTTACGATTTAAAAAGCAACATATTGTTGCTTTTTAAATAACTTTTTATCGTTAAGACTTTTCTACTAATCTATCACCATAATCCTTATCACCACCACTTCAACCCATTAGATTGATTCATACGTAAAAATCCTCTAGCTTTAGAATTCTTTTTCTTAATTCTAAATACCCGTTAAGCTTTTGAGTTGTTAACAAGTTCAACTAGTTAATTATTTAAAATCCCATTATGAAAAGGATTCTTTGTGTTTAGTTAAACTTAATATTTTCTTGCTATTATTTATCCATCCAATTAAACATCAAGTTAAACTTAAGGTTAACTTAAAAATTAGAAAGAATGGCCGTCGTTTGGATCATCTACTATATTGTTCTACGTCTATTTAGCGATATTCGCATACAGCTAGTTGAGATACAGGATGAATCGCAATGAAAAGTAGGGCAAAATTTTAGAGAAGGCACTAAATATTCTAGAATAAAAACGAATGGAAAAACCTCGACTTAAGTCTTGTGAAAGTATGTTCTAGAATTAGGTTAAAGCTTTTAGTATCAGTGCTTTTATCCATTCTAGTTTTTTTAAAAAAAGAATGCGAGACTAGAAAAAATACTTAAAAAAATAAAAAGAAATAGAAGTCTGATAATTTAAATGTCGCAATTTAAAGTAGTTTTTCATAAACTTATCTTACCTAACTGATTCAATTATAAAGGATCAAACTTATAGATTATCTGAAAAAATATAATTTTTCATTGCATAGATTTTTAATGATTTTAAAGTACAATAATAAGTAACCTAAATAGTAATGAAAAAACAATAGAGATGGGTTTGTGTGGAAATCTATTTAAAAATTATAAACAAAGTCGATAATAAACCTCGAACTAAAGCTAGCATAACTACATTCTAGAATTGCTTATAACCCTTATATCAAAGCATTTAAGTACTCTGGAATTTATTTTACAGTGACCAAGTACGATGATTAACGTCCATATTTAAAAAAACTCTTCAGTTGTTCATTTGAAGATTTCTAACGTAATAAATTTAACTCATTCCCCAAAAAAATTTATAGTTAGTTAATGAAATTCCAAATTAGCTAAGAAATCCGTTCTTGAAAGCCCAGCAATTTTCTCTAGAATTAAAAATAGACTAAGATTATCAAAATGATTTAAAATAATTAATAGATTCCTAAAAAAGAGGAATATCGTGAAATTTTCTAGAAGTTAATCAATTACATAATACTCGAACAAAACCTAGTGAAAGTACATTCTAGAATCCTCATGAACCCTTGTGTAATAAAGGGTTCAACCAATCTAGATTTTTGATAAAGAAAGGAGAACTCTAGAAAAATGCCTAAAAATACAGATGAAGGAATAGTCTATACTTTAAAAGATACTGTGAAACTAACTGGTTTAAGTATTGATTTAATCCGTTTATATGAAAAAGAGTTTAACCTCCAGATTCAGCGAACAGAAGGCGGCCATCGTCGATATACAAAAAACAATATCGATTTATTAATTGAAATAAAGAAACGAATTCAAGAACAAAACTGGAGCTATAAGATGATAAACCAATGGCTTCAAGGTGAAATTGTGCCAGAAGCAGTTGAAGTTCAATCAAATCTTGAGAAAAAAGTAGAATCCCTTCAAGAGAAAGTTCAAGAATTGCTTGATCGCTCTGAAAAAGATGAGCACTTTCAGCTAGCACTTATCCAACGATTAGATGAACAAGGCAATCTTATAAAGAAACTTACAGAAAAGCTAGACCATCAAGACAAATACATTGAAAACAACCTAGAAAAACGAGATGAGAAATTGACTAATGCAATACGTGAAATTAGCGATACAAAAAAACTTATTGCGGCCGCCCAGGAGAATCTAGATTCAAAACCAAAAGGATTCTGGAGCAAGATTTTTGGCGGTTAATGCCTTGCTTCAACTATAAAAGCAGCCAGATCTTTTGTATATTACAGAAGATCTGGCTGCTTTTATAGTTGATTTTTATGATAAAGAAATGTGCGTTTATCAAAAGTCCATAGTAGTATTTTCACTTAGCTTTTTCGGCATTAATATTACAGATTAAAAATTTATAGTTAAAGTCATCAACGTTAACGATTAAGTTATCCTGAAAGTGTAGTTAGTTTGTCCAAGCAAAAAGACATAATTCAGCATTTAATATACCAGAGACTTCAAAACATAAGAGATATGGATATACCATTCTTTTAAAACCTGACATTTTAAATAGTTAATACTAATCCTATTTTCAATAATCTAGGGTTGATAGGTTTACAACTCTCTTATAACATACAAAATTGATGGAGCATACGGAGGAATATCTGTGAGTATATTAGTAACCGGAGGAGCTGGATACATTGGGAGTCATACTTGTCTTGAACTGCTCAGTGCCGGCTATGAGATTGTAGTAATAGATAATCTTTGTAATAGCAAACCTGAATCATTGAAACGGGTATCTGAATTAGCTAAAAAAGATTTCAAGTTCTACAATGGAGATTTACTTGATGAAAAAACTGTAGAGAAGGTTTTCTCTGAAAATAATATTGACGCCGTTATTCATTTTGCTGGATTAAAGGCTGTTAATGAGTCAATAACGATTCCCCTTCATTATTATCATAATAACATCACTGGGACTTTAATTCTTTGTCAAATAATGAAAAAATATAATGTTAAAAAGATGATATTCAGCTCGTCTGCAAACGTTTACGGAGTACCAAAACATGTACCAGTTACTGAGGAGTCTCCATTGGGGCCGACAAATCCTTATGGACGAACAAAATTGATTATTGAAGAAATTTTAAGCGACTTATACATTTCGGATCATAATTGGGGTATTAGCATTTTGAGATACTTCAATCCAATTGGGGCGCATGAAAGCGGAAAGATAGGAGAAGACCCTAATACTACTCCAAGTAACCTGATGCCCTATATTAATCAAGTCGCGATAGGAAAAAGAGAAAAAGTTAATGTATTCGGCAAAGACTATAATACACATGACGGAACAGGCGTAAGGGATTATATTCATGTGGTAGATTTGGCTAAGGGGCATTTAAAGGCCTTAGAGAGGATTCTTCGAACTACAGGTATTGATGTATTCAACCTCGGAACAGGAGTCGGATATAGTGTAATTGATCTGATTAAGAGTTACGAAAATATCACCTCTCAAAAAATCCCTTATAGTTTCACTTGCAGAAGAGCTGGAGATAGTGATAAATGTTATGCTGATGCAACTAAAGCTAAAGAAATACTAGAATGGCAAACAACCAAAGATCTCAGTGATATGTGTCATGACTCCTGGAATTGGCAGAAGAATAACCCCAATGGCTATATAGAATAACACTTTTAGTAAATAAAAATATAATCTATATTCTCTTCTGACTGCATTATACAAAAATCTGTATTTTGAAGTCAGTTTTTTTATTTATACATATTTAGATAGTTATTATTTCCTTTAAAAAGTAGACCATTCTCCTACTAAAGAATTGATTCATATAAAGCAAAAGCTTGTTCATGCAAGAAATTAATACTATAGGTCGCGTTAAATTGTAACATCTTAGTTGTTAGCCTAATAAAATGTAAGGTTAATCTATGTAAGGAGGTAATACCATGGCTTTTCCCTCAAACAGTCAATTTCAGCCCATATTGATAGGGACCCAACCTATATTCGATATGGTAGGGGACCAATCTCCTGCCTCAACTGATCTTGTAGGTAATACGCAATTTCCTGCAGCATTTTTTGCATATGATACAACAAATGTTTATTTTAGAATTCGTGTTAATGAGGATCCAAGAAACTCTAAATTAACCGGATTTGCTAATTATGGTTGGGGAGTACTTATTAATACGTCAGGAGATCCTGGAGTTTATGACTGGCTAGCTAATGTTAACGGACTGGATAATACTATAAATTTAATTAAAAATACGACACGGGTTTATAATTCATGGAATGATCCTGCAGAAGGAACGGATGGACGTGGAACTCCAAATTTTTCGCGTCCAATTGTAAATTTTGATGTAGCTCGAGCTACATTAACCAATGATGGATCAAATTTCGGTGGAAACCCTGATTATTTTATAGATTTTCAATTCCCTGTTGCAAACTTTTTTTCACTTCTTGGAATCACTGCCTCAACTCCTATTGGATTAGTTATTTTTTCTTCCGCAAATGCAAATAATTATAATAAAGATTCTTTACAAGCTGGTGAAAACTTCCAATTTGTTCAATCAGTAACCAATCCAACCCCTCCAACAGATGTAGACGTTCGAGCAGCTTTGACTGCAACTAAAACTATTACCTCCGGTCCAACCTCTCTCTTAACAGGGTCTTTAACAACATGGACACAAAGGATAACAGTCACAAATACAGGTCGAGATATAGCAAGAAGCGTAGTTGCAAGTGATGTCTTTGGTATTGATCAGCTATCAAGTGTAAGTAATATTACAGCTTCAAGTGGTTCTGCTACTCTTAATGCGGCTAATAAGACATTAACATGGAATATTGGTAACCTCACCGCGGGACAGAGTGTGACGCTAACTTATACAGTGATAGGAACATTTTCTACAGCAGGTACAAGAAGGCTAAACACAGTTACTGTTTCTGCCACTGACAACTTTACCGGCTCTCAACTAACTCCGGTTACAGCTGCTAATGACGTAACAGTAGCTGCAGCTGCAGCAATTACAGGAAAGGTAACCTCGGGACAGACTGGTTTACCTCTTAGTGGAGTTACTGTAGAACTTCGCAACCAAAGCAATGTATTAATTTCTACTACTACAACTAACACGGAAGGAAATTATAGCTTTACCCAACTTGCTGCAGGTACCTATAATCTAAATTTTGCAGCTTCAAGCTTTATTACATCAACCCGTACAACAACGATTACTGCTGGACAAACGCAAGTTTTAAACGTCATTTTACAGCCTCAACCTGGAAATGTAACAGGCACCGTATTATCTCAAGATGGAACACCAGTGAATGGAGCAACAATTAAATTAATTGATCAATTCAACACTGTTATTACGACAGTTACAACTAATGCTCAAGGACAATATACAATTTCTAGTGTTACTCCAGGGCAGTATTCAATAACAGTCAGCGCGTCAAATTTCCAATCACAAAGCCGAGGGGTTACTATTAATTCTGGGCAGACAACTGTTTCAAACTTTACTTTAACCCCTTCACCAGGAACAGTCACAGGAACAATTACAAGTTCTGCAGGTACACCAATTGAAGGTGCTATTATAGAAGTACTTGATTCAGGAAGTAATGTAATTGCGACCGCAACTTCAAACGCTCAAGGACAGTATACGATCAATCGACTTGCTCCTGGTACGTTTCGATTAAGAGCGACCGCCCAAAACTTCCAAACTTCACTATTAGGTTTCACTATTCAAGCAGGACAGACGACAAATCAAAATATCGTCCTTCAACCATCTCCTGGGAATCTGACAGGTACTTTAACTGATGCCCAAACAGGTAATCCACTTATAGGGGCATCTGTAAACGTGGTGAATCAAGCGGGTGTTACTATTGCAACAGCCACGACCAATGCTCAGGGACAATATACTATTACAAATCTAGCTCCAGGGACCTACACCGTAACATTTGGTCAGCAGGGGTATGCAAGTCAGACCGTTGGTACAATTATTCAGGCTAACACACCAACAACACTTTCCACAGCTTTAAACCAAAATGTAGGTGTTATCAATGGAACAGTAACAGATAATCAAGGTAATCCTCTTATTGGTACAGTTATCAATGTATTTTTAAATAACAACTTAGTAGCTTCTGTTAACACTAATGAAGCAGGAACGTATACCATTCCTAACTTGGCTCCAGGCAGTTATACAGTAAACGCACTCGCTCAAAGCTTTCATTCTCAAGTAAAGGGAGCGCAGGTTTCTGCTTTTCAAACAACGAATGTCAATTTTGCTCTTATTCCTGATCCAGGTGTTTTAACTGGAACAATTATTGATACGAATGGTAATACAGTTTCTGGGGCAATTATTAACGTACGAACCAACACTGGGGGAGCAGTAATCGGAAATGCAGTAAGCGATCAAAGCGGTCTATATACAGTCCCTAATTTAGCTCCCGGAAACTATATAGTAACTGCAACAGCTCCTAATCTTCAAACTGCAAGTCAAGGTACTACTATTCAATCTAATCAGACGACTACTTTGAATTTCACGCTTGCATTTAGTCCTGTTACTATTACTGGGATAATTCTCAACCAACAAACAGGAGAATCAATTGCAGGTGCACAAATACAGGTGCGAGTCTTGGATGCAAATGGTGCTGTGATAGCAAATGTATTAGCCAACCAGCAAGGTATTTTTGAAGTTCCTCAACTTTCTCCAGGTACCTATACTATTTTTGCAACGGCTCCTAATTTCCAAACAAACTTTGCATCGGTGAATGTGCCTCCGGGAAGTCAGCCGAACATTCAGATTTCGCTTGCCCCAAGTCCTGGCTATATCGTTGGGCAAGTCGTAAATACAATAACAGGCGACCCTATTGGCGGTGCCACAATAAGTGTTGTTAATCAGAATAGCGTCCAATTACAGACTGTTTTAACAGATAGTCAAGGAAATTACACAATTGAAGGCCTTCCACCTGGAAGTTATAACATTGTAGTAAGTGCAACAGACTTTCAATCTAATGTTACAGGTGCAATTGTTTTAGCAAATGCTACAACAACTGCAAACGTAGCTTTATCACTTTCACCTGGGGCTATTGTTGGAAACATCTCTCCAAATCAGCCTAATACGGTCGTTGAGCTTTACAATACAAGAAATATCTTTATACAAAGTACAGTGGCAGATAATAATGGAAATTATCAATTTCTAAATCTTGCTCCTGGTAGTTATATTGTAAAAGCACAGAGTCCTAATTTTATAACTCAATTAACTGGAGCTGTGGTTTCTCCAAATGTAGCAACTACGGTAAATCTTATACTCCCCCCGAACCCTGCATCTATTGAAGGAATTGTCCTAGATGTAAATGAAAATCCTATTCCAAATGCAATAGTTCAAGTTCTGAATGCTAATGATGTCATTATTGGAACAGCCGGAACGGATAATAATGGGAAATATTCAATTGGAAATCTCCCTCCTGGTTCTTTTACTACTGTGGTGACTGCGCCACGTTTTGGTACTCAAATTGGCGGCGTTACTCTGCAACCAGGTGATTTCATTAGCGGTGTAAACTTTAGTCTTGTTCCTAACCCTGGTGGAATCAGCGGCCTCATTACAAACGAGACAAATGGGGAACCTCTAACAGATGCAACTGTTATAATTCGACAAACTATTGGATCAAGTACTGCAATTGCTACTGTTACTACAGATTCTTCAGGAAACTTTTTAGTTCAAGGGCTTGCGCCTGGAAGCTATACAATAACAGCTTCGTCTCCAGGGTTTGGCACGGAAACTGTTGGTGCTGTTGTTACTAGTGATTCCACATCAACAGCTAACATCTCGCTAAATGAACTGTCTGGTTCAATTCGTGGGCAACTCACCGATCCCGAAGGAAATCCAATTAACGGACAGAACTTACAAATTCGGCTTCTTGATCAAAATGGCGTGCTGTTACTCACAGAACTTGCTCAAACTGATGGAACATTTGTATTCTCAAATATTTCCCCTGGTAATTACATCCTTAATGCAACAGCTCCCGGATTTCAATCAAATACAGTTGGTGTTCAAATTTTCAGGGACGAAGAGACTTCCACGCTTGTACAGCTTGAGCCCTCTCCAGCAACCTTAACGGGACTGGTGATTAATGAACAAACGCTTACAGGTATATCTGGAAGCATTATATCTGTTATTAATCCAAATACTGGACTGCTAGTAGGAAAATCAACATCCGGTCAAGATGGAACATTTATTCTAGAAAATTTGCCAGCAGGTTCTTTTATAGTAACGGCAAACGCACAAAATTTCGGAACTGATTCCAACGCCATTATTTTAAATGCAGGGCAGGCAACAACTACAACCCTTACGCTTACCCCTAACCCTGGAAGTGTTTCGGGTTTTATCGTTAATCGTATTAATGGGCAACAACTACCGGCTGCAAGTATTCAAATATTTGATCAAACTGGAGCAGCTATCGTTTCAGTTGTATCTGATCCAACAGGGGAATTTCTTGTTTCTAGTTTGGCACCCGGCCAGTATACGGCAATAGCCACTTTAAAAGGATTTACAAGTGGAATTATCAGCTTTACGATTATTGCTGATACACAGTCTATCGCAAGCTTTGCTTTAGAACCAAATCCATCGTCTATTACAGGGCAAGTCATTGATATAGCAACTGGCCAACCAATAGTTGGTGCTGATGTTATCGTTCGTCAGTTCACTTCTACAGGTCCTATTATCTCTACCACACAAACTGACTCAAATGGATCTTATGTTCTTTCAAATCTCCCACAAGGTACTCTTACTGTCATTGTTATTGATCCGGATTACGGTTCCCAGTCATCTTCCGTCACGCTTACACCTGGAGAAACGAGCAGCCTTAATTTCAACTTGCAACAATTACCTTCAAGTATTCAGGGAAATATTATTAATAAAGACACCAGTGAGCCACTAATTAACACTCTTGTTCAACTTATTTACAATAATGGAATTCTTATTACACAGGCCCAAACAGACATCAATGGTTTCTATCAAATAACTGGTTTTAGTGCCGGACAATATACACTATCCTTTATTAATCCACTATTCCAATCCCAGACAGTAAGTTTTATTTCTGAGCCGGGTGAAACGTCTGTGGTTAATGTAGAACTAGTTAGCAATCCTGGAGCTATAACAGGGCAAATATTTGATTCTCAAACATTAGCTCCACTGATTGGTGCATCAGTTCGTGTTTTCCCTGCCTCAAGCTTAATCCCTATTGCTACATTAGTAACGGATAGTACAGGTCAATATTTTTTAACAGGTTTATCTCCTGGTACGTATACTCTCACTGCTTCATTTGGGACCTATGCATCTTCAACTACTGGTGTCACTGTGCTTTCCAACCAAACAATTTCATCGGATATTATTTTGACTCCTGATCCATCAACCGTTTCGGGAACTATTACATCCGACAATGGATCTCCTATTCCAAATGCTACCGTAAGGATACTTGATCAAAATGAAACCGTACTTGCCACAGTCGTTACAGATGAACTTGGAAACTATTCTGTTACTGATTTACCACAAGGAAATCAAAAAGTTATCGTTACCGCTCCAGGATTCGCTACTCAACTTGGAGGGGTCACTTTAACTCCGGGTCAAGTAGCAACAGGGACTGATTTTATCTTAACAGCCAATCCTGGCAGTATTACTGGGCAAATATTGAGTTCTGCCACAGGTACGCCAATTGTAGGAGCAATTGCAATTGTCAGAACTGCTGCCGGTATCCCTGTAGTTGTAGCATCAACTTCAACCGATGAAGTTGGAAATTATACCGTAACAGGTTTACAGCCGGGCTCCTACACAATCACTGGATCTGCTACTGACTTTACTCTTAATACCGTTGGAGCAATCGTAGTCAGTGATCAAGTCACGCAAGCAGATATAACTTTATCTCGTCTGGTGGGAACGATTTCTGGAAATATAATTGATATTCAAGGAAGCCCAGTCACAGGTCCCAATATTCAACTTCGGGTATTTGATCAAAGTGGTCTATTGCTTCAAACATTAGTCGCACAGTCTGATGGTTCTTTCTTAATAAATAATTTACCGCCTGGATCATACCAATTAACCATCTTAGCACCAAACTTTGAAGCTACTACGGTTGGGGCCGTTGTGGCAGCTGACCAAATTACAACGCTTACTGTTCCTCTAACTCCAAATCCAGGAACGGTACGCGGGCAAATCATTAATGAAGTAACAGGTGAAGCGGTTACTAACGCAATAGTATCTATTACTAACATTAATGGTCTTCCGATTGGCAGCGCAGTGACAGATAGCAATGGAAACTTTTCTATTCCAAATTTACCGCCTACCACTGTCACTGTTTCAGCAGTGGCGCCTGATTTCGGTTCATCCTCGCGTTCTGTTATTTTAACTTCAGGAGAGACTGTTATTACTACATTAAGCCTGGCACCAAATCCTGGTACCATAAATGGCCTCATTACAAGCGAGCAAACTGGCGAAGCCATTGTCGGCGCAACTATCCAGATATTTGATTTTACTTCTGCACTTGTAGCCACTGTTGTTTCAGATAGTAATGGCTTTTACCAATTTGCAAGTCTTACCCCAGGTCTTTATCAAGTAGTTTCCAGTGCTGACAATTTTGGAAGCAGCGTACAAGACGCTCAAGTTTTCTCAAATCAAACAACTGCTGTTAATTTTAGTCTAACTCCAAATCCTGGTTCTATTTTTGGTACAGTAGTGAATGAGCAAACAGGAGAATTTATCGTTGGAGCAACTATAGTTGTTCGACAATTTTCGCCAAATGGACCTATTGTGCAAACAATAGCAACGGATAGTAGCGGCCAATTTACCGTTTTAAATCTTGAGCCTGGCAGTTATACAGTAACGGCATATACGCCAAATTTCGGAACAGAGAGTACTACCGTATTAGTTCAATCCAATTTACTTTCATCTGTTTCACTTGCTTTAACACCGAATCCAGGAACGATAGAAGGGCAGGTTACTTCTATCCAAACCGGTACACCGCTTGTCGATACACAAGTTCGCGTTATTGATAATAACGGAGCTTTAGTAGCAGTGATTCAAACAGATATTAATGGAAACTATAGCCTTCAAGGATTAAAACCAGGCACATATACAATTGTATTTTTAAATGCTGCCTTTCAAAGTCAAACATTTGGTTTTACGGTAGGAGCAGGGGATGTATATACGCTTAACTCTGCCTTAGAACCAAATCCTGGATTTATTACAGGGACAATTTTTGATAGTCAATCTGGTATCACTTTAGCAGGAGCAGCAGTGCAAGTTTTCCCTTCACAAAGTTTGATTCCAATTGCAAGTGCAGTGACAGACCAAAGTGGTTCTTATACCGTACTTGGCTTGGAGCCAGGAGAATACACTGTCGTTGCTAATGCCCAAAATTACGCAAGAGCAGTGGTAGGGGCCACCGTATTTTCAAATGAAACAACAGTCGCAAACCTTCTTCTCCTGCCTAATCCGGCAACAATAAGTGGGATTATTAATGCAACTGACGGAACCCCTATCTCTGGAGCTATAATTCGAATTGTTGATCAAAGTGAAAATTTACTTGGGACCGGTATTACTGATCAAAATGGCCTTTTCACAATTGGCAATGTCCCTTCGGGATTTCAAAATGTAATTATCTCTGCTGATGGATTTAGTAATCAATTAATTGGCATTACTCTTACTCCAGGTGAACTAATAACGGATTTCAGCTCGCAACTTATACCAGATCCAGGATCCCTTGATGGAATAATTACTAATGAACAGACAGGAGAACCAATTGTAGGTGCCAATGTTATCATTCGTCGTGCAGGTGCTACCTCTATTATCGTTGCTAACACAACGACAGATTTGCAAGGAAACTACCGTTTAGATAATCTTTCGCCCGGATCCTATCTAGTAACAGCTACTAATCCAGGCTTTGGAACAAACACAGTGGGAGTAATAATTATTAGCGACACTGTAGCCACTGCAAATGTTTTATTAACGCCACTCACCGGTTCCATTACCGGTACGGTGGTTGATCCACAAGGCAATCCAATTATAGGTAACAATATTCAAATTCAAGTATTTGATCAAAATGGAACACTTCTTAAATCTCTAACAGCGAATAATACCGGCTCATTTACAATATTAGATCTGGCACCAGGATCATATGGATTAACAGTTACTGCACCCAACTTTGCAACTAATACGTTAAGTGCAAATATAGTATCTGAACAAACTACAGATATCACTGCTGTTTTACAACCAAACCCGGCTTCAATATTTGGGCAAATTACTAACCAAACTACAGGAGAGCCTGTCGGTGGAGCCATAGTAACAGTTACTTTGCCAAATGGAATTGTTGTTGGCGGCACGGTTACGGATCAAAATGGGTCATTTGTTGTAAATAATTTACCACCTCAAACGCTTGTTATTTCAATTACGGCTGACAATTATGGTAGCAGTTCTCAATCTATTATTCTTACTCCCGGTCAATCAACCGAAACAGGTATTAGTTTATTACCTTCTGTAGGGGTACTAAGAGGAACTGTATTTAACGAACAGACAGAACAACCTATTGCCGGGGTAACCCTTGAAGTTTTTGATTTTACAAGAGGGGTAATCGCTACAGTTGTAACTGATACGTTTGGTTTCTATGAAGTTTCTAATCTTTTCCCAGGTTTATATCGTTTGATTGCAACAGCCAAGGGCTATGGTGCTATTGTTCAAGAGGTAACTATAAGTGCAAATCAAGAAACAGTTTTAAACTTCTTCTTGCCACCTGACCCAGGTACAATTCAAGGAACCATTACCAACCGTCAAACAGGGGAAGCCCTTTTAGGCGCCTCTATCATTATTCGCCAGTTTTCACCTACTGGACCAATTATTGCATCCCTCTCAACAGATCAAAACGGGCAATTTGTTATAAATAACCTAGCGCCTGGGTCATATGCGGTAGTTGCTCTTGATCCCGATTTTGGAGGTCAGGCTGCTTCCGTTTTTGTCGAGTCAGATAATATTTCAGCGGTTTCTATTTCTTTAGTTCCCAATCCTGGTATCGTTCAAGGCATAATTAGCAATGAGCAAACGGGTGAGCCTTTAACTAATGCATTTGTACGGGTTTTAGATAATAACAGAGTAATTATACAAGAGGTTCAAACTGATACAACAGGAGCCTATAGAGTAGAAGGGTTATCACCGGGAGAATATTTATTGATTGCTGTCTCACCTAATTTTCAGAGGGAAAGTGTAGGGTTTATTATTGCATCAGGGGATATTAATGAAGTTAATGTAGCTCTCCAACCAAATCCTGGTTTTATCAGTGGAAGAGTTACCGATAAACAAACAGCATTACCATTAGACGGAGCTACAGTTCAGATTTTTCCTGCTCAAAGTCTTATTCCAATTGCTAATGCAGTTACCAATCAGAATGGTACCTATCAAATTCCTGGCCTTGCACCAGGTGAATATATCGTAGTTGCCACTGCACGTGACTATACGCGTGCTGCCGTGGGAGCAATTGTGTCCGCTGATCAAACGACGATGGCAGACCTTCAATTATCATTGAACCCTTCCACTATTAGTGGAACAATAACGGATTCACAGGGAAATCCTATTGAAAATGCCACTGTAAGAGTCATTGATCAAAATGAAACAGTATTAGGAACAGCCTTGACGGATCAAAATGGAAACTACGTAATTAGTAATTTACCACCTGGTTCCCAAACTATTATTGTTACTGCTCCCACTTTTTCAAGTCAAGTTAGCGGAGTCACTCTCGGCGCTGGCGGCTCAGAAGATGTAAGCCTTGGGCTCACTGAAAATCCAGGAATTATAACAGGCCAAATTACTAACGGACAAACGGGAGATTCTATAGTAGGTTCGATTGTTCTCCTTCGTACTAGTGGAGGGGTTGGCTTAATTGTCGGGTTTGATATTACAGATGAAAATGGTACGTATTTTATTACGGGTGTAGCTCCTGGAACATATACCGTATTGGCAACTGCAAATGGATTTGGTATTTCAAACGTTGGAGCAATTGTCCAGAGCGATATCACAACTAATGCCGATGTTGCTCTAGTACCAAATGTAGGGGCAATCACAGGTGTCATTACAGACTTACAGGGTAGTCCTATCCTCGGAACAGATACTCAAATTGAGGTATTTGATCAGGGAGGGACTTTATTAAAGACATTACTTGCCCAGTCGGATGGGACATTTGCAGTACTTGATTTACCTCCAGGCAGCTATAACTTATTAGTGACAGCACCTAATTTTTCAGCTCAAACGACTAGTACAGTAATTGTTTCCGATCAAACAAATGAGTTAAATATTTTACTAACACCTAACCCAGCATCTATTACGGGGAAAGTCCTTAATGCTGCGACAAGTTTGCCAATTAACGGTGCGATTTTAACAGTAACTGACTCTAATGGTATCGTTGTTGGATCTGGAACAAGTGGCTTAGATGGCCATTTTACAATTAATAATTTGCCCCCAAATATTTTAATTATTTCAGCGGGAGCCCAAACTTTTGGAAGTGATTCAAAAGCCATCATCCTCACGCCAGGAGGAGAAGGAACAACGACACTTACTTTAACGCCAAACCCCGGAATCCTCCAGGGAACAGTTATCAATCAAGGAACAGGGCAAGTAATCACTGGAACTACTTTACAAATTTTTGATTCAACAAGAGCCCTTGTTGCTACCGTACAAACAGATCAGAATGGGTTTTATCAAATTCAAACGTTAGCACCAGGTTCATATCGAGTGATTGCAACTATACAAAATTTTGGATCAGTATTAGGAGATACTCAAGTAAACCCAGAGGCTGTAACGGAGTTAAATTTCACACTTGTGCCTAATCCTGGAACAATTACGGGGGTAATCTATAATAAGCAAACTGGTTCACCTATTGCAGGGGCAAGTATTGCGGTACGTCAATTCTCTCCGGTAGGTCCTATTATAGCTACCACTACAACTGATTCCCGAGGTCAATTCACTGTCCCTAACCTCACGCCAGGGGCTTATACTATTGTTGTCTCTGAACCAAACTTTGGATCACAGGCCTCCTCAACCTTAGTGCAGTCAGATCAGGTATCCACTGTCTTAGTAAATTTACCTCCAAATCCCGGAATCATTCAAGGGATCGTTACGAGTGAGCAAACGGAGCAACCTATAGTAGATACACTTATACGAGTAGTTGATGTTAATGGAATTACGATTGCTGTTACCCAGACAGACATTAACGGAAATTTCCAAGCACAAGGATTGGCGCCTGGAACGTATAGCCTTATAGCTACAAATCCTGAATTTCAGGGAGAAACAATTGGCTTCTCAATTGGCCCGAATCAGACCCTCACTCAAAATATATCATTAGCTCCTAACCCTGGAATACTTACTGGAACAGTAAGTGATTTACAAACAGGTGTGTCATTGTCTGGAGCAGTTGTACAAATATTCTCTGCAGGAAATCTTATTCCTATTGAGAATGCAATTACTAATCAAAATGGAATTTTCATTGTAAGAGGTTTAGAACCTGGCGAATATAACGTGTTAGCCAGAGCTACAAACTTTGGGTCTGTAGTCGTAGGAGCTACAATAACGCCTGGAGATACTACAAATATTGAAATATCATTAGCTCCTCTATCTGGGTCTATTTCCGGGCAAGTTACCGATTTTTCAGGAAATCCCCTCGCTAATGCTACATTACGCTTACTTGATAGAAACCAGAATGTTGTTGGAATTGGAGCAACGGATATTAGTGGTGCTTACACAATTAGTAATATTGCGCCAGGAACCTATATCCTTGTGGTATCAGCACCTGGATTTGGAACGAGTAACCAGGGAATTACGGTTGGACCGGCACAATTTTTAACGGGTATAAATGTTCCTCTTGAAGCGAACCCAGGTAACATCACAGGGCAAGTTGTAAGTGCAGCTACTGGTAATCCTGTTATTGGAGCAACCGTAACAGTTCGTAGCCTTCAAGCTGTTGGTGGAATAGCGGTGCAAGTCGCAAATACAGACCAACAAGGGAACTATGTAGTTTCAAATCTTAGTTCAGGATCTTACTCTGTCACAGTTAACCAGCTAGGATTTGGACTACAAACAAAAGTAGTGACAGTATTTAGTAATCAAACAACGAATGCAGATTTTACCCTTATTTTAGATACAGGAAATATTTCAGGTTTGGTAAGCGACACGAGTGGAAATCCGATTACAGGATCAAACATCTTTATCCGTTTATTTGACGAGAATCAACTTCTTATACAATCAGTAACAGCCTTGCCTAATGGTACATTTACCATTTCAAGTTTAGCACCAGGATCTTATTCCATTAGTGCAGAAGCTTCTGACTTTGGAGTAAACACTATTTCTACCATAGTTGTGGCTAATCAAACCACCCCTGTTACAATTCCATTGACTCCAGCCCCTGCCACAGTAATAGGGCAAGTTTCAAGCCAACAAACAAGTACGTCACTTCAAGGTGTTTCAGTAACAGCAGTAATAAATGGGCAGGTCGCCACAAATACTGTGACAGACCTTAATGGAAACTTTCAGCTTACCAACCTACCAGCAGGGGAAGTTACTATTATAATATCAACACCAAATTTCGCAACGGAGACACAAACGTTAACTCTTACACCAGGAGAAACAGTATCTAAAGATTTTTCCCTTACTCCTCTTCCAGGTACAATTACAGGTACGATTACTAATGAGCAAACAGGTAATCCAATTGAAGGTGTCATCATTACAGTTCGTCAATTTTCACCAGCTGGCCCTATAGTGACAAGTACAACAACTAATACTCAAGGACAATTTTCAACGATTAATTTACCACCCGGAACCTATACAATAATTGCTGAAGTAACTAGTTTAGGCACTGAATCAGCTACAACTGTAGTTTTTCCTAGTACCGCTTCAACAGTGAACATTGGGCTTACCCCTAACCCAGGAACTATTCAGGGAACAATAACAGCTGCAGGCACTGGAGCGCCAATTCCAGAGTCCACAGTACAAGTGATTCGAAAAGATGGAACAATTGTTAATGAGGTAATAACAAACGAAGCTGGTTCCTTTAATATCACAGGTCTTGCACCAGATTTTTATACGTTAGTGGTTACAAATTCCAACTTTCAAGGAACAACGGTAGGATTTCAAATTTTTTCTGATCAAATTACCACTGTTAACGTTCTTCTCCAATCGAACCCTGGCACATTGACAGGAAGTGTCACCGATTCATTTACAGGCAGACCAATTTCTAATGCATCTATTCTCGTCTTTCCATCCCAAAGCCTAACATCTATTGCGCAAGCAGTAACCGATCAAGCTGGCTTATATACAATCGCAGGGTTAGCTCCGGGCGAGTACGAAGTTGTAGCTGCAGCTACGAATTTTGCTAGACGTGGCACTGGGGCTTTAATTCTTTCAGGTGAGTCAACAGCCGCAAATATTCAATTGTTCCCAAATCCTGCTACAGTTTCAGGAACAGTCTCAACTCCTGAAGGTGCACCAATTTCTAATGCATCTATTCAAGTTATTGATCAAAATGAAACAGTATTAGGAACCGGTATTACTGATCGGAATGGAAATTATGCTATTTCAAATCTACCTGAAGGTACATTAACAATCATTGCCTCATCCTCAGGTTTCGCAACTCAACTTACGGCAGCAACAGTAACAGCTGGGCAGGTGTTATCAAATGTAAATATACAACTAAGTCCTCTTTCTGGAAATCTTTCCGGAAAAATAATTAATGGCGTAACAGGGGAAGCAATTATTGGAGCAATTGCTATAGTACGTACGATTGGTGGAACAAATATCGTAGTCTCAACTGATACTACCGACACAGAAGGGAATTACTTCATTGCAGGACTTTCTCCTGGAACCTATTCTGTGGTTGGATCAAGTACAGGTTTTGGAACAGTGACGGTAGGAGCAATTGTTCAAGCAGATCAAACGGCTACTGCAAATCTAACCCTTCCTCCACTAACGGGGTCAGTGAGCGGAACTATAACGGATTTAACGGGTAATGCTATTACGGGTTCAAATATTCAGATTCAAGTATTTGATATAAGCGGTATTTTACTAAAAACACTCCTTGCGAATGCAGATGGGACTTTTAATGTTATTGATTTAATTCCTGGAACGTATTTAATTCAGGTAACAGCCCCGAATTTTGCCACAGTCATTGCCAGTGCCAGTGTAGCAGCTGAACAAACTACAAATATTATCGTGCCACTCACTCCCAATCCTGCAACCGTTACGGGGCAAATTATTAATAAACAAACTGGGGCATCTTTGTCTGGTGTAATTGTAACTATAACGGATCTTAACGGTCTTATTCTTGGTAATGCTGTAAGTGATATTAACGGCCAGTTCATTATCCGGAACCTCCCTCCAAATACAGCAGTGATTACAGCTACGGCGACGCAGCCTGGTTTAGGTTCTGCTTCTACATCTGTCCAACTTGGCCCTGGTTCTACTAATAATGTGACACTTTTCTTAACTCCAGAAGTAGGCAGTTTAACAGGTACCATTCGAAACATCCAAACCAGCAAAACAATTGCAGGGGCTACTGTCCAAGTATTTGATTTCACAAGGGCTCTTGTAGCTACACTCGTAACAGATCAAAATGGCCAGTATCTTTTAGAAAATATTACACCTGGAACTTACAGAGTTCTTGTATCTAATCAAGGTTTTGGAACACTTGCCCAAGAAGCAGTCGTTATCGTTAACCAAGAAATCATTTTAAACTTCAGTTTAACACCTAACCCTGGAACAATATTGGGAACAGTCCTCAATCAACAAAACAGCCAGCCACTCGGTGGAGTAGGTGTCGTTGTACGACAATTCTCTCCAGCAGGGCCAGTAGTCGCTAATTCAGCAACAGATGGAAATGGATTATTTACAATCCCTAACCTTGCTCCTGGCACTTATACTGTAGTTGCAACACTTCCTAATTTCGGAACTAGCGCAGCATCAGTTGAGGTAATTACTAACTCTTCATCAACCGTTAAGCTTGCATTAACACCTAATCCGGGTGCTGTTCAGGGAGTAGTAACAAATGCAGCATCAGGTGCACCTTTACCAAATACGTTTGTTCGTGTGATTAATAATAACGGAGTTATTGTAGCGGTTATGCAGACCGATCCTAATGGCCAATATAGAGTACAAAATCTCGAGCCAGGAACTTATACAATGATTGTTATTAACTCATCCTTCCAAAGACAAACAATAGGATTTATGGTAGCTGCGGGGCAAACAAATATAATTAATGTACCGTTAGAGCTAAATCCCGGTTCAATAAATGGTACTATTACAAATGCACAAACAGGACTCCCTCTCGCTGGTGCTACTGTTCAATTATTCCTTTCTCAGAGTTTAATACCAGTAGCGAATACCGTAGCGGATGAAAACGGTGTGTATCGCTTTAATGGCCTTGAACCTGGTGACTATATTGTGACAGCTAACTCCACAAGTTTTGCACGCGGCGTGCTTGGTGCAACAGTCTTGCCAAACGTTCAAACAACAGCAAATATCTCGTTACAGCCCAATCCGGCCTCAGTTTCGGGAACAGTTACGGATCAAAATGGTAATCCTCTATCGAACGCGACAATAAGAGTCGTAGATGAAAATGAAACAGTCTTGGGCACAGGGGTTTCGGGTTTAGATGGAGCTTATGCAGTAGGCGGATTGCCACCTGGAACGTATGGAATTATTGCTACTAAAACTGGATTTTCAACTACTACAAGCGGTTTAACTTTGATTTCAGGGGAGATTCAAACAGGAGTTAACTTTATTCTTGCAGCTAATTCAGGCACATTAACTGGGATTGTCACTGATTCGTCAACCGGAACTCCGCTACCCGGTGTAACAGTTACTATCCGAAATATTCTAGGGTTAGTAGTAGCTACTGCCTTTACCAATGTAGACGGCCGTTATATGATCCAAAATCTTGCTCCAGGTGAGTATAACGTTTCCTTCTTTGAAAATGGGTTTGGCAACTTTGTCTTAGGAGCACAAATCACTACTAATATAACAACAGTCCTAAATACTGCTCTTTCACCTCTAGTAGGAACCATCCAGGGTCAGATATTAAGTGAACAAGGAATGCCAGTTACAGGAGAAAACATCCAAGTAAAAATCTATAACGAAAATTTAGTATTGATCCGAACAATCCTTTCTAATTCTGATGGAACATTTAATGCCCTTGACTTATCACCGGGAACCTATCTAGTAAATGTAACAGCCCCTGGGTTTGCTTCTAATACTGTGTCTGCTATTGTCCGTGCTAATGAACAAACATTAACTACAATTAGATTGGGGGCACTACCGGCAATATTAACAGGGAAAGTCGTTAATGTAGAAAGCGGAGAAGGGATAGCTGGATCCCTGATTGTAGTTACACGTTCAAATGGTGTGGTTATAGGCACTGCCATAAGCGGAGAAAACGGAAACTTTTTAATTTCGAACTTACCAGCTGGCTCATTTATTGTCACAGCTCAAAATCAAAAATTTGGAACTTCTTCTAGCGGAGTTACTTTAGTTGCTGGGGATACAACTACAACACTTTTATCATTGTCACCTAACCCTGGACGTTTATTAGGGCAAGTAACAAATGAATCAACTACAGTACCAATTCCAGGTGCTATTATTCAAATTTTTGATCAAAACCGTTCTTTTGTCACTTCCGTTGTAACAGATACTCAAGGGGCTTTTACCGTGTCAAATCTTTCTCCTGGACAGTATACAGCTGTTATAAATGCTGTTGATTTTGGAAGTGAATTTAGAGAGTTTATGATTAATGCTGGAGAAGATACAGTTATTTCAGCAAATCTTTCACCAAATCCCGGAATAATTCAAGGAACGGTAACTTCCGTAGAAAGCAGCCAACCAATTTCGGGTGTCAGTGTTGTGATACGCGCTTTAAGTCCTGCGGGTCCAATTGTCGCTACTACGGTAACTGACCAAAATGGTTTCTACCAGCTAACAGGTATCGCACCTGGTTCATATACGGTTATTATTAGTGGTCCGCCTATATTTGGATCTGAAACTACCTCGATAATGCTTGATTCAGGAGAAATTGAAATTGTGAACCTTACACTTACAACTCTCCCAGGCTCTGTTCAAGGGAAAATCACTGATGAAGCAGGTGTAGGACTCACTAATGTTCTAATACAACTGTTCGATGAACAAGGTTCGCTAGTACGTCGAGTCCAAACAGATAATAGCGGAAACTACTTTATTAGGGGCTTCACCCCAGGAACTTATAAAATTACAGCAAGTCAACAAGGCTTCCAAAATGCATTCACTAATTTTAATGTTGAGCCTGATGGTGTAGCTACTGTGAACCTTGTACTATTAACAAGGCCAGGGAACATCAACGGCACTATACGCAATGCTGTTACAAATCAATCCATTCCGGGTGCTGTTATTCAGCTTTTTCCAAACCAAAGTTTAACGCCTATTGCAACCACAGTAGCTGATCAACAAGGGAACTATCAATTTGTTGGATTGCAGCCAGGGAACTATAGAATTATCAGCTCAGAATTTAATTTTGCAAGTGCTTCATCTGGAAGCACTGTTATTTCAGATCAAACAACTACTACAAATCTATTTTTACAACCAAATCCTGCTTCTATTTCAGGTATTGTTACAACCACTGAAGGTACACCAATTAATAATGCTTCCATTCGCATCTTAGATCAAAATGAGACTATTATTGGTTTTGGTGTAACGGGTCCCGATGGACGGTATGCAATTAGCAATATTTCGTCAGGAACCTTTACAATTATTATTTCTGCTCAACTATTCCAATCACAGTTGTCTAGTATTACCTTAAATCAAGGGGAATCTCGCCAGGATGTTAATTTTACTTTACTTTCAAATCCCGGATCAATAACAGGTACAGTCACAAATATAAATGGAAATCCTTTACCTGGTGCTGTGATTACCGTCCGAATTTTAGGATCTACAGGTATCATTATAGAATCAACTGTAACTGATCAAGGAGGCCATTACCAGGTTAGTAGCTTAGCTCCAGGTTCATACACTGTAACAGTGAATTTATTAGGATTTGAAACAAAAACGGCAGGAGCTCTCGTACAATCTAATACAACAACTACTACAGATTTTGTATTAACAGGCCTCACAGGTTCAATAAGTGGTGTTATTTTAAATAATTTATCACAACCTATTATCGGATCTAATGTTTCAGTTTCATTGCGTAATGAAACTGGTATTCTAATTTTCACAACAACTGCAAATTCTGATGGAACTTTCTCCTTCTTAAATGTTGAACCTGGGAACTATATTATCGTTGCTTCTGCTGCCGGTTTCATTAATAGTACAGTTGGAATCAATGTCGAAGCTGATAGAACCGCGTTTACTACCCTTTTATTGCAATCAAGTCCAGCTAGAGTTACTGGTCAAGTAATTAATGCAATTACGAGTGAGGGAATACAAGGAGCAACTGTTACTGCTACCTCCAATGACGGGAAAGTTATTGCTGTAACAATCACTAGCGAAGATGGTTTCTTTACCATTCAGAACCTTCCTTCAGGATCTGTAGTTATTACAGCTAACGCAGTAGGCTTTGGCGCTGATTCTAAAGGGATTATTTTAAGGTCAAATATTACAAGTACTACTACATTGTCCTTAAATCCATCACCTGGTTCTCTAACAGGTTCCGTCATTGGTGAAAATGGGCAGCCCATTATAAGAGCAACAGTTCAAGTATTTGACATCACAAACGGCCTTGTTAGCACAGTAATAACAAACAACTTCGGTCAATATGCTATCTCGGGACTTACTCCTGGAAATTATCGAGTCGTATTTAGTGCTCCTGGATTTGAACGTTTAGCTGCTGGCTCTACTATCGTTGCAAGCAAGACGACTATACTAAATGTTCAATTGGATTCTTTGTTTGCAACAATATCAGGAACGGTTATAAATGCCCAAACTAGCACACCTATTGCTGGAGCCTCGGTAACGATTCGTTATCAAAGTGCTTCTGGACCGTTAGTGGTGACTGCACTTACTAATTCATTAGGGCAGTTTGTGATCCAAGGTATTACTGAAGGTGAAGTTTCTGCAGTGGCTACTGCATCAGGTTTTGGATCACAGGGCCTAAGCGGAGTTGTAGTTGCTGGTCAAACACTCGCATTTAACTTTCAGCTTCTGCAGCAATCTGCAATAATTCAAGGAAATGTCACAAATAACGCTACAGGAGAAGATTTAACTAATACTAGAATCCGCATTATTAATAACTCAGGAGTAGTCATTGCTACTACACAAACTGATATTAACGGTAATTATTTCATTCCAGACCTTTCACCAGGATTCTATCAAGTAGTGGCACTCAATGTGAATTTTGAAGCACAAACACAGGATATCACCCTTTTACCAAATCAAGTAGGAATTGTAAACTTCTCCTTACTAGGAAATCCAGCAACATTGAGTGGAAGGGTTATAGACAACGAGACAGGATTACCTATTGTCGGGGCACTTGTTGAAGCCTTTGATGCTTTTGGAGTACCAATTGCATTTGGATTAACGAATCAAGATGGTCAATATATTATTGAGGGACTTCCTCAAAGTTTATTACTAGTTCAAGTATCTGCACCTGGTTATATTTCACAAACTAGACAGGTGGAAATGGGGCCTGGTAGGGTAAACGAAGATTTCTCTTTAATGCGTCCGTTGCCGATCTTGGGTACTATTGGAATTCAAGTCGTTGATGCATTAACAAATGCTCCTGTTGCAAATGCCCAAATTGAAATCGTAAATAGTGAAGGAGAGACGATAGTCTCTGGCTTTACAAATGAAATCGGCCAATATGTTGTTCCAGAATTGCCTCTAGACACCTACACAATTTTTGTAAGTGCTGATAATTATGTAGATCAAGAACGAAAAGTGACCCTTGTGAGCAACCAATTTGTTTCTGAAAAATTCACAATTTCTCCTATAACTTTAGGATTAATTACAGGAACAGTTGTAGATGCCCAAACGGGCACACCAATTAGTGGCGCTGGGGTCGTTACCGTCATTACAGGTAGTGGCATCATTGTGGCTTCCGCGAAAACTGATTTAAATGGAAACTATATCATTTCAGGGCTTGCCCCAGGCAGCTATGACGTGATCTTCTCAGCCGATAACTTT
>Ga0209796_10000506_pt1:0-2500 | contig 24850 bp, 17 predicted proteins | sample AgamicOrSfrz_FD_187167 | JGI IMG/M metagenome (GOLD analysis project Ga0209796, IMG submission 187167) | Agave microbial communities from Guanajuato, Mexico - Or.Sf.rz (SPAdes) (version 2) | ecosystem: Host-associated > Plants > Phyllosphere > Phylloplane/Leaf | place: Guanajuato, Mexico...
TTGAATATGAATAGTGAGCCAGTCCTCAAGTAAGGGCAGGCTCCGTAGGGAAAATCCAATAGTGTATCTCAATTCTAGATTCTAGTAATTAGCAAACAAACCAGTAACAAAGCGGTTGCGAGGAAGCTTAGTAAGTGGTTTGTAGGAATTGATAAATAGTAGCTCACTATGGCTGTTGCTTTTCTGCTTCCTTTTACTACGAAGGTTTTTTTTTATTTACATAGATGTAATTAAAAGGGGCAGCTGCGGTCGAACTCTCATTCTGGAAAGAAGTCGGGTCCCTTTTTTACCAAGTCCACAGGTATAGTTGATGATAGAAGGCCAACTATCGTTGCCTTGCACTTCACGGTGCCCTGCCCTCTCATCCTTCCTTCGAAGGCGAAAGACTCTCGACTGGTAAGGATCGATAGCATGAGGAGAATCAAAAAAGAAAGGCTGCAATGGGAACATATTATAGTGAGGTAAATCATAACGTGGCAGTTGCTGACTTGACTAATTCTGGTTCTTTTGTATGTCCGTTACTAGTGTCAGGAAGGCTCAGTGGAAGAAGGCCAATTCAGCAAGTGCGCCACCACGGTATACATTTGACGTTTCAAAGAAGGAGGATTGAAAACCTGTTGAAAGAAAAGTTTATCACGCTTCCAGCAGATCACAAATTACCAACAAAGGAAGAGCTAAAAGGAAAAGAGTACTGTAAGTATCAACATTCCTGGAACCATTCCACTAACTCGTGTTGGTCGTTTAGAAATGCTGTGCAGGAGAAGATCAAAAGGGAATTCTTAAGTTCCCAGAAGAAGTTGATTGATGAAGATCCGCATTGAGGGGAAGAGTAAATTAAAGAGAAAGGCGTAAGAAGATGACAAAGAATCAGTGGCCAGTGACAAAGTAGACCAGAAGACTTGCCAGGTCACTATCCAAGCAAAGCCTTGGGAACCAAAGAATGTTGTCCTTGACAAACCATCATTCCAGATGACTCAACACATTAAACCTCTGTATATCAAGGCTCACTTAAACGGCAGGCCCGTTTTCAAGGATCTTGATTGACAATGGTTCTGCAGTAAACGTTTTACCCTTGAAGATGGTATGGTCGCTTGGGAAATCTTTAGACGACTTAATATCAACCGAGATATCTGTAGTGGCTTTTACTGGGAGGTTACCCGGGTTATTGGAGTCTTACCTCTAGAAATTACATCCAGTACCAAGACTTCCTTATCCGCGTTTTTTGTTGTTAATACTTCTGCTCATTATCAAACTTTGTTGGGAAGAGACTGGATTCACACAAACCAGTGTGTACATCAGTTCCTGCTGCTCTGGAAAGAAGATGATGTAGAAAGGAAAATTGTTTGGGCTGATGATAGGCCTTTCCAAACGATTTCAGATACTGTTGATGCTAGATACTATGATTAGGGGCCTATCAGGTTCCAGGGAGCCAATAAATTTTGGCACCTTAAGAATCTTATTGTTTCTAACAAATCTGAATGCAGGAAAGGAGCTGAAGAGCTGCTAAATCCCCATAAAATCGTGCCTTGTACTAGGCCGATTGGCGTTCCCATCATTGAGATTTTGGATGACTAACCTAACAAGTGAAGAGCGGGCAGTGGCTCCATACAGAAAGCTAAGGTGCAGCATGTATTAGACAACCAGGTGGTAGAAGAGTTCGAGGAAGTCTTGGGAGCTGAGGTAATCTGTGAAGGAACTGTTGAAAACGAAGTGGAAGAAATCCAGTTGCAAGATTTAGACAAGGCACCCCCGAAGTTATAAGACATAACGCCGGAAGGGAAGTGCATGATCCATTAGATGAGGTAAACCTCGGCACCCAAGAGGAGCCGAGAATTACTTATGTAAGTTCTCCTCTTTCTTCTCAGATCAATTTCTTGTTTTGCTTGGAATTACGATGAAATGCCTGGATTAGATAGGGAACTGGTTGAGCATAGGCTCCCGATTAAGCCTGGGTTCAAGCCCTATCAACTGCCGGCCAGAAGAATGTCAAAGGAGGTGGAACTCAAAGTGAAAGATGAAATTAAGAAGCTATTTAGGGCCAAGTTCATCAGGCCTTGCAGGTATGCTTTATGGCTCTATAATCTAGTCCCTGTAATGAAAAAGAATGGAAAAGTCAGGGTATGCGTAGACTTTAGGGATCTTAACGCAGCTACACCTAAGGATCTTTATCTAATGCCTATTGCTGATATGTTGATAGATGCAGGGGCGGGGAACGAACTATTATCGTTTATGGATTCTTTCTCTGGGTATAATCAGATAATGATAGACGAGGAAGATGTCCATCAAACTGCCTTTAGGTGTCCTGACTCCATAAGCCACTTTTGACTGGCTCGTCATTCGTTCGGGCTGGAGCTACTCTGAAGAGAGCCATGAATGCTATCTTTCATGACATGATCGGTAAACATTTAGAGGTTTATATTGATGATATTATGGTTCAGTCTAGGAAAGAAAAAGAACACATAGATCATCTGAGGCCTGAGCTGAGGTGAGGATGAGGGAA
>Ga0209796_10000506_pt1:10000-24850 | contig 24850 bp, 17 predicted proteins | sample AgamicOrSfrz_FD_187167 | JGI IMG/M metagenome (GOLD analysis project Ga0209796, IMG submission 187167) | Agave microbial communities from Guanajuato, Mexico - Or.Sf.rz (SPAdes) (version 2) | ecosystem: Host-associated > Plants > Phyllosphere > Phylloplane/Leaf | place: Guanajuato...
TGGGAACAGAGTGAAGCGGGGGTGGGTTTGGATGCTTTAATTGAGGAATGAACCATCTAAGATGTTAGCTCCCTAGCGTCTGTCTTCTCCATTCTTTGCTCTTTTCTTGTTTGTGGTTCGGAGGCAGAGAGTCGAAGGTTGGTTGAAAGCTCCTGGTCGTTAACTGGTTCGTCAAGCTCTCCTTCAGGTAATGCATTATAGGCTGTCTTCCTTCCACCCCTTTTAGCAGCTCATCTCGAATCTTGAATGTTTAGCAAATCGTGGTCTGACCGCTCAAGGCTTATCTCTATTCCCCTTTGATGACAGCACTGTGCCCGGACCCATCACACTGACTTAAGTTTTTCCCGTATTGTTTATAGTTTATTATAGTGATAGTGATGACTGCTTCCATTAGCATGCCAATTCCGGCCCAATATCAACCAATGTGCCAACCCTTCCGACATCGAGTAGTGATCGCCTCAGTCTATCTATTATCTTCGCTTCAGCTCAGACATACCAACCGTTTCGACCAAAAGCCCTAACTTCTCACTAAACTAAACTAAGTAGTAGTGCCAATTGGCCGGCCCAACCATTATCTTAGTGTTAGCCCTTTCGACATGTCACAAACATTCCGCACAGCCCTCTTAAGTAAAGGTTTATAAGCTTTCAGTTCCGCACCAAATCGTAGCAAAGCGCAGATGCGGTAGCCATTTTTGAAACCGTTAGCTTAGTAGCTGCAAGACTTGTCAAGTTCCGCTCTTCCCACTTAATCCTGCAAGCCTATACTTCTTGCTTTGATGGCTGTCACTGCAATCGTTGGAATTGGTTGGTCGCTTGCTTGATTGGAAGGACTGCCGCTTTTCTCTCTTAGCGACGCTTGACTGATCGTGTAGCAACGAGCTGCTTGAATCTGAAACCCTAACAAGCATGATCGGCCATTTCCCGATTGAACCAACACAGCTGTTCCTATACCCCACCACCCCAACGAGCTCTTTGCTAATCGAGGGCTTCACTTCCCTGCTCTAGTTCAAAACTAGCTAGGCATCTTCCTCAGTCTCGTTACCACGCTAGCTTGAATAGCCAGGCATTTACCTTGGAATGGCGGACTGAAGACCAAACCTTCAACCATTACAAAAGGGCTCCCCTGTTTGCTTTCGCTTAGCTTTATCTTATAAGGGGATAATTCATAAAACCTTGCTTATCCTTCTGATGAGCAAGCTTTCGTCTAACAAAGTTAGACTGCCTCTTACGAGCGGGTAACCTACCTTATAAACCATGCCCCACTAGACTTTCTTCTAAGCCAGCTTAACCCTTTAGTTACTTCTAAACTAAACCCCATGGATCTATTCTATTAGCGGTTATAGTAACTGTAAGGATGGAATAAGTAGAAAGATTACTCTTTCAGTTGTTGATTAAAGTGAGCCTGAACGCACTTCAAAAGTCTTGGTTGCCTGTTGCTGTTTCAGCCTATTCCCTATAAGGTGAAATCCATATCCCGAGCCTTGCTTATACAGTTTAATTAGCCCCGACCTAGATACGAGCACGTTGAGCTTTTCAGCGCATTCCGAAAGAAGCGATAAACTGACTCGAGAGGACAGAGAAAAAAAGCGAGTTAGCCTTCCGTGTGGTTATAGGGGCGGGCCTACTTTCCACTTTGTTACTATGGAGCCGGGCGGCAAGCAAGTGAATGTGATCGCGCCCTCCATCGGCCGGTGTGTGTGAGCTTCGCTCCAACTAGCTCTACTTGGAAGTTAGGCACGTGACTCGATAGCGCAGGCACTTCACCTTTGAATGCAAACAAAGAATAGCGAGACCGCATATCCTAAGGAAAGGAACCCAAGCTTACCTTATTATTATGAAAAGGAGAAGGTTTTAGTAGGTGTAGGTCTTTCCAGCCGCATTCATTAATGCAATGCAACTCCAGAACTTGAAGAACTGGCCTTGGAAGAAATATTTATAAAAAGAAACATTTTTCAGAAGCTGGCATCGCGTTTTGACTCTTCCTCGTCGACAGCCAGCAGCAACGTCAGCATCCCGTCTGAAGGCAGAAGCTTGTTGAGATAGGGGAGAAAGGGTAGACGCTCTTGCTGTTATTAGTGCCCTTTGCTGGTGTTCCCCTTTAGGAGGAAGCGAGAAAGCTTCAAAAGGCTACCGAAAGAGCTAACTAAGGCCAGGCTTGGCAGCTAGTCTGAAGCAAGGCAAGGAAAGCAAGTCCTACTGCTTCAAAGTCATAGCTTCGGATGTTAGAGCCTGCGATGGAAACTTCGACAGTGCTATTGTTCTTTCCAAGATGCTATGGCGGGCGTACTAGGAGTTCAAAATCTTAAGAATCCGCTTTTTTTTGGGGTTGCCGACAAACAAATTCCCAAAGGATCTGGCTTCTCCTCGGATGTGCATGGACCTTAACTTACCGAACTGGCTTAGTAAAGTATAAATCATTAGCTGTCAACTGTTCATAGTCAGCAGTGGAAGAGGGGGTAGCTTTGATTGCTCAAGTTGCCCTCTCATGGTTGAATGTGAAAAAGAATTGCTTTTGTTTAGCAACAGTCTTCGTCTGATGATGCTTCCCCTGTGCCTTATCAATAATTAACTACTTTTTGCTCACCCGGTGAAAGGCATAGTAGGTAAAAAGGCTATTGGTTGCTTTACTTCCTTACCTCGGGTAGGTTGAAAAAGCTGCTAAGAAGAATCGTTTTCTTTTCTCTTGCGACCTTCCACGCCAAGGAGGGTTGAAGGGATCGATCCCAATAGCCTTTCACGAGGGGAAAGACCCATTCTTTATAGCCGTTACGAAACGAAGAGAAAGAGGTCTTTGCTGCTTGACTGCGTGAACCAGGTCCAGGTCTTGCATTTGGCATTCCCGCTGTTGACGTCCTATCGAGTTAGCTAGTTAAGGGTGAAAGGGATTTAGGAATGAATAGCAGGCAAAGTCCTTGCTAGGAATTCCGGGTAACTTTCTGTATTCCTTAAGGTTACAGGTGAAGCTGACTTCCTTGGACCTTAGCCTCTTAAGGGTTGGGTTATAGTGGCGGGCTCTTGGGTCGTCCGGACCCATATCTGGTAAAAGCGATGGGCTGTCTGAAATAAGCGGTAATTTTTCTCAGTCCTAATCCTAATAAATACCACGTGAAGCGCGTGATCACCCAGATTCCTTTTCAAAACCTTTTTTCCCGCATCGGAACAAGACCTAATTTAGCCAATTCGGGTGCGGATGGGGATTCCCCAATAGATTCTACAGATTAGGATTTCGCATAAACATATGGAGATGCGGCGTCAAAGGCTCGTTTGAGTGATTCATAAACCCTCGTCGGGATAAACAAGCAAGGGTTTCATCCTCTGCTTATGGGAATGCTTCAGGATAAACTGGATATTTTCCTATGGCTTGGACCCTTTCACTCGAGAACTCAAAGGTAAGGTCCTCTTGAATGGATTACTAGTTCCTTCCTTCCCAATCAAGGAAACTCTATCTTTTCTAATCCGCTTGCTGCCTCAGTTCGGCTATAAGCCTTTTGTTGCGAGTGTTGTGTACTAAAATAAAAGGATTCAAAGCCCGGCAACCGGATAAGGGAAGAGAAAGATTCTTTTGGATCGTAAAGAGCTTTGGTTTACGAACCTTCAGATTCAAATCTTAAAAAAAGCCCGAGAAAGAAGAATTGGACTACGACTACCGGACAGCAAAAAAAGACTTTCTACGAATACTGGCACCCGTAACTCAACTAGCGACAAGATGGATTTCCCTAAGACACTGGAGCTGAACGTGTTTTCGACTTTAACTAGCTCTATAGACTGACTCGCCTACTCCCTACGCCCTACAACCCGAAAGACAGAACAAAGAGTTCTCTCTGCGGCTTAACTTAAGGCTCTGTCCTCTGTTCATAAGTTCAGTAGCCAAAGCTGCAAGAAAGGCACGATCTGCAGCCATTGATTCTCTTTTTTAGGCTAAGGCCCAAGCTAAGCCTTTTTTAAGTGAGAGAGATGAAGATGAAAGGTTCTCCCATGGGGCTGCTGTCAGTTCAAGCTCTCAGATATAGGTTTTAGTCCTGTAAGCCCTTTCGATATGAGTCCCTTATTTCCTTCTTAGGAGCGAATCTCTTCTTGACTTGAAAGCCTTCTTCCCTGATTCCTCAACCTAGGATAGATCAATTGACTGTGTAAGCTCTCTAAGGTAGCTATCTATCTTTAATGAGGTTCCTAGTGAGGTCATTCTAATCTTCCCATGGTTCTAACCGGACGCCTATCCTAGTTACATTCTATCATCCTGTGTCACTATATCAATATTAGTAATACCTTTCATCCTAGTTGTTCTCTTTCCTCTAGGATAGAGAATATCTTCTATCTAGATGTATTTATTACTTACTGCACTGGGAGAGGAAAAAGGACTGTAAGCATGACGTTTGTGATAGCTAGTATGCGAATGTCTCTTTCCTGCTTTGATAGTGGCTGAATCCCTTCATAGTAAGGGAACGCGGTTTAAGGTATTTAGTTATCTTCCTCAATCAAGCAAGGACCTCTTTCTTTTTCTTTAAATAGAGAAAGTGGTGGCTAGATTCGCGTTCCCTTTCCAGACTATCAAGGATTTCAAAGATCTTTCATACTATTCCCGAAATTGGTTCTATAGCAACGAGAAAAAGAAATGCAATAGCGTCATGGCGATGGGCAATATCAGTCAGCCACAGACCCCCAGTTACAGGATCTAATCCTCCACGAATTCCGCATATTTTGACCGTGAAAACCCTCGGCAAACTGGGATAAAGTTGAGCCAAAAGATCTCGATTCATGAGGAAGTGGTATCTCTTTAGGATCTACTCCAGCGTTTAGAAATTGGTTAATCGGTAAAGATAGATGTACTTGATGCCCCGCCCAAGAGAGAGACCCAAGTCCTAGTAGCCCTGCCGGTGATTCTGGTAGTGAAAGAAAGCCCATACCTAACTCGCTATGCTTGGCGCGGTCCCGTGCTACGCTATTTGATCGAGACCCTTCCTTCACTTCCTTCAGAGGTAGCCCGATTGGAATCTTGTACACTTTCCTTATCTTTCTTTTTTTGATCCAGCCTATACCTATTTCCTCTTGCTTCGCGCTTAGGGCCTCTACCTCATAGAAAATCCTGTTTAGGAAGCTAGCGCCAAACTTCCCTTTAGGGCGTCTAGAGGGGCTATTGAGTCTGCTGTTCTTTCTTTCTAGGCTACGATTTCTCTTATTCAAAGCTACCTTATGAAACTAGTCTTTACGAGTTATTGTTAACACGAGATGATGTCTCGCCTGCTAACTCTTCTTATCAAGCATAGCTCTTCGAGCCTTCTATAGTAAGATATCAGAGAAGGAATTAGAATACCGTAAAGACTCTTTCCATCGCTCTTAGAAGGTGAAAGACAGAGTGACGATTCGATTTCGGACTAGGGGAACTATGCTACATCCCCGAAGGGATAGCCTAAGAAAATGCTAAGGCCTTTCATTATATTAGACTTTGTCGATTCATGATTCATGCTAAATATTGTAGGATTACCATTTCATGAGGTATGGATTATATGAGTGAATGAGTCTAAGTTGAATCTGACGATTCCTGGTATCGTATCAAGTGGAATGAATGAAAAAGCAACTGGATTCAAGGAATGGTTGGTATTTGGTCTCGCTCCAAGTATGGAGCTCGCTGGGTCAAGTTCTGCAGCCCCTAGGAGATTGTAGCTCTCATTCAGTCCTTTTCGAGCTAGCATAGTTATTGACGCCTGGAGCCTGGAAAAGCAAAGGGAGATCTACGATACGCCATAACCATCCACACGAAATAACGTAACTATACTTAGACTATGGATTTGTCCACTCCTTCAGTCTTTTCCCTTTCTGCTCTATCCTCTTCGCGACCTTTCACCGGGATCAACTATTCTTCTATTCTTCGGGAATCCGCTCTAAAGACCCGCTACCGATGAGGGGCTGGTTCTCTTTTGTGACAGCATGGGTTGGATAGCTCACCGGTCATGGGAGAGACTCCCTGGACATTTGGCATTGGTTCCGAACAAGCATTAGAAAATAAGAAACGAACGGAATGAGTTTCACTTAGTGAAACGAATCGATACGTATCTTTTCGTTCCGGATATCTAAGATATCTAATAGGTGTGAACAAGCACCGGTAGGTGTGCGTTAGTCATTAGTCAAGCTATGTTAGTATAACGTCAACGAGGAGGGAGATTTAGAAAAGTGATCTCTCATCGGACCGAAAAGAGTCGACGGACTCTTCTCTTCCGTGAAACCCTTGGAAGAGATTGCGGGACAATCTCTGGGGGCTACGGAAGAATAATAGACTCACTTCTGCAAGGAAAAGAGGCTGACGTTACTTAGAGGGAAACCCAGAGGCTTGGGACAATGTACCTGATAGCCCCGCTAGGCTGGGCAAGGGAAGGAGCACCGGGCCGGACTTTACTCTTTTTCTCCTGAGTAATAGCGGGACGCTTCGACGGAAAAGGCAAGTAAGGACAGCAGTACTGAGCTACGGATATGCTTCTCGAAAGAACAAGCACTTTCCCGCTCTAATGACTACGTACCTTTAGGTGGATAAACAAGGCTAGCTTAGGTAAGATATAAGAAAAGCCAGAGGCAAGTGAAGGGCTTTACTAAGGATTTTTCCCCTGTCTCTGCCAAGGCTTGTTTGAACTCCCATCACCCATATGGGGCAATGGCAGTCCACCTAAAGTACGGTTTACAACCCTGTGCCGCTTAACCGGAGTAGGATATAGAACCCGCACTCGCTCTGTCCATACCCGCAATCTAAAGATTGAAAGGTACGAAGTGACTCATATAGCTATATGAGGCACGAAGTCACTCGACTTACAAGGAGAGGCCCTTCACTTGTTAGCCTTGTCACTATATATAAGTGAGGGAGCCCAATAGACTTCAATGTCTATCTTCGGGATATGAACTGAGTCCCTGCTGCCCATAGGAGTGTACAAATGTCATTAATGACTTCAAACTTTACAGCGGAAAAGCACAATTTAGAATTGGCAAGTTCCCGACTACGACCTAAAAGCATATAAGCGATTAAGGGCTGTTCACCTGAGGCATAGAAGATACTGATTTCCAGGCCAGGTAGGCTGACGGATACATTTTCAATCAATGCATTACGCGGATGATCGAAGGTATTATAATCGTCTCGTGAACAAACCCTTTACCTTTGGGCGCTAAGGAAGGCAGGCTTTCAGGCCTTCTTCGGGGATCACGCCCATGCCCATGGCACTTATTGCTACTACAGATGCCCCATTCTTATACCTTCCTTCACCTACGCTCCTTCTTCTAAGAGCAAGGAGAAGTCAACGGGGATGGCAGCTATAATAATAACCTCGGAGCTTCCCTTCGAGGCTTATTCACCATCAACAGGAAAGATACTAAGTTGAACTAAAAGTTTGAGATACAACTAGCTAGTATCAACTCATTTCAAGTAATACGTGTAGTAGAAGTAACGTATCGTTGATAAACGAATAAGTATCGTTTGACTATTACTCCTCTTTTATCGTCTAAAGATCTGACTTTCTCCTCACTCCGGAGGGCATCTTCTTTTCAAAGATGAGTCGACCCCACATATCGACGGTTTTTTAATGCCTTCCATCTAGTTGATCGAGGGATAGACGAGTATAAAGAAGGGATGGAGAATCTTTTATTTGATCTTGATTTGATGTATATGTTACGATGCCTTCGTATGAAGGAGGATTGGGGGTACGGCAGATAAGAAGAGCGACCCAAAAAAGGAAAGAAGAGTATGAGGGGCAGCGGCTCACCGATAATAAGAAGAACTCACATTCTCGTCCTGACAGATGACCAACCTGTTAAGGCATCTTTCTCAATGACCATCCTCTCCCATTCCAGTTCTTTTGGACAAGTTTATTTTCATTCCCTCGATATGGCCAGGTGTGAAGCAACTTCACGATCCTCCCTAAAATCGGATGAAACTAGAATAGGCTGATTGACCCAGGTAGCGACAGGCGGAGCGTCACGCGAGCGTAAAGCGATGATTCAACGGAAGAACGCGTACGCTAGAAAGACGTATAGGCATGCCTTTCTTTATGGATCACTTTTCTTTCCATAGGCATAGATTGCAGTCTAACCTGCTTTGGGACCGAGAATCAGTCTTTTGATCCTCCTCGAGCCTACTCTCGTCTTTCGAATGTTGCTTCCAATTTCAGAGGCTGAAGGATCAGCTGACACTAGATAGGAAAGGCTTTCGATCGAACCTGTTCCGAAGTCACTTTAGGATTCGGTTTCCGATCCGGTTGATGTTCCGACATCCCGAATCGAGGTGGCTCTAAACTCAGGTTTGCCTACCTCTGACGTTACAGAGAGAGGAGAGGGGCTTCGAAGCCTTAATGAAATCGCTAGAAAACTAGCCATATCGATCTAGGTAAGTGGTGACAACGAAAAGGCTTTTAAGCCTGAGGGGCGGTGAGCGAGGTAGGATAAAGTGAAAAAGAATGGTATTTTAACCAGGGCGGTGAGCCTTCAGTAAGCAGGCTGTGACAAAGAAGATGTTGCGAACATAGCTAATTGCTGAGCATCGGCTCTGTCCAAAAAGCCAACCACATGGTCTTCAGTGACGAAGGCGAATCAGTGAGCAGTTGCGAATTGAGATTGCTACTATGAGAGCGTCACCACTCTTTCTCTACTGAGAAAAGCTTAAAGACTTCTGCTCTTGCAGCAAGGGACTGGGGATAGAATAGGCGAATGCAATCACCATCAAAGTGGGCACTCAAGGGCCCACATATTATAGGTTTTATTAGATAAAAAGTGCTGGAAGGGAATCTATGTGAGTCATTGGCGGTCTGCTGATGAAAACTTTATCTCCATCCATAATCTAAAGTGCAACTTGACCTGGTCGGAGAAATGTATGCCCCTTGCTTGGAACCTCCTCCTCACAAGGACCGATTTAGGTGCGAGGTGCGATCAACCGCGAAAAGTCAGTAATAAAGAATCTGCTCTCCGGTAAGCGAAGGAAAGCAGGTCAAAGCCTGCGCGTCAAGGCAGTTCGACAAAGGCAGAAAGAGTCTTCTCCGTCCTGAACACAGAAGGAAGGCGGGTTTGTCAATGCTTGAACTGATTGATCTAAGTGAGCTACGAGGTTAGTCTTCGCAGATCAACTTGCTTCAAAATGCCCAAACATTTATTTATTTGTTTTTTTCAGGAATGATGCTATCAGTGATTATGTACTAGGCTTATCTAATGAATCTGCTAATTGAGGTTGACGATTCGTTCAAAAGGCGGAAAGGAATAGGCGTCGGGCCGTACCTTAATGATCCCTAACCATATTGATGTTCCTGAGTTTGCTTCTTTCTGGTAGCCAATGATCTAAGGGAGCGCAGAGTGTAAAGATAGACGAAAGTGGTACGCGCACATATAGGAAAGGTTGGACGGTGTCTTTCTCTCTTTTGTTCCTTCCTCGGCAAGCTTGGGAGTTTCCTGACCCTGGGTACGGCTTCGGAGTTTATGTAAATGCCCTATCTTCAAAGGAAGCTGCTGACTTAAGGTATCCCTGATCCGAGGGTGAGCTCGAATTTCGTATGGTGATTCAGAAAGGAAGAAGTCATTGTAAAGGAAGACGACATTTACCATGTTAGCTGCCTGCCGTCAGGCTTATTGGTAGTTCTTAAGTTCTCTGTCAGTAGAGTGATTGCCAAAACCGTTGTATGTTTTCGGAGAATAATAAGAAGGAAGAGACGGTTGTAGTTTTTAGAGACTATCCTCTGCAGCTGTAGCTACGTGGAAGCCAGCTGCTTAAAGACAAGCCCCCTAACCATTCCGCTATTCCTGCCCTAAAGCAAGGGAATCTGCTCTGACCCACCACCCTGGTAGGAATTGCCAGATTTACAGTTAATGAATCAAAGTAATACAAGTTCTTTCCTCTCCTTTCAGTCGAGAACTTCGTGCCTCTCCCGGTGGTGGCTTCTAGGCCTCTCCTTGAAGTCTTTTGCGTGATTTCATACCTCTCCCGGTGTTAAGCTTCGCAGCCTCTCAAGGAAGTCAACAGCGAACGTAGTTCCTCAATAGGTGTTAGCTTCTAGGCCTCTCCTTTCAGTCAACAGCGAACTTCGTACCTCAATAGGTGTTAAGCTTCGCAGCCTCTCCTTTCAGTCGAGAACTCCGTACCTCAATAGGTGTTAAGCTTTTCGCTCCTTTTCCTAAAGTAGAGAATAGGAGAAGTGGGAGATGAATTCGTTTAAGTAGTTAACGCCATTAGCCTTTAATTCGTTGGAATCGCTAGTAATCGCGGATCAGCATGCCTGCTTTGCAGCTATTTCGGAGTGGGGTAATTCTCAACAGAATAAGAAAGAGTAAAGAAGTACTTTGTTCGAATCAACGTGTGTCACGAATGAGAGATTGGTTCTCTTTTTGCCGGGTCGCCATTTCATAAAGAGAAAAAGGCCCTATTACACTCATGGTCAGGTAAGCGCTTATGCTGCTTGACGCAACTACCACTGGAAAGCATCAAACAAGCTTCAGTTCCACGCGCTTATTCACCGAATTCACTGACTAAGCCAACTACTCACTCTCCAGCCGGATGAAATAAATTATCATAGCAGGACAACCCCACCTAGATCTCTTCTACAACCATGACACGCCTATTCTATAGCTCATAGCCTTACTCTTGGCTTGGTAGCCTCTCCAGGGCGCCTCTCTTATATCAACTATGAACAAGCGAGAACTGGCTCGGTATGTCAGTACGACTTTCTTTCTTCTCTCAACTGGTTGACGTAGGAAAAGAAAGAAAAAGGTGTCTGGTGAAGTGAACTCATAAATGCGAAAACCAAAGTGAAAATTGAATGAAAATAATCATATTCAAAAAGTTGACTCTCATGAGTCAAATCAAAGAGAAGAAAGTTGGAATCTCTTCATTGATCTAATTGCAAGATTTTTTCCCTAAACAAGAAAGGGAGGAGTCACTCGCTTCCTTTGGAGAAGGAAGGGCCACGGCTTTGCCTTTGTCGGAATTGAAAGGTTTATGCGGGACATACGGGATATACGAATTATTGAATGGCGCGAAATCAAAAATGTGATCCCTTCACCAAATCCCTATTCTAAGAAGTTGAAAAAGAAAGAGGTTGCAGGTCAGTTTCCTTACATCCAGCTGTCGTTCCCCTCGGATTAGAAAGCAAGCATCCATCCAATTCGTTTTTAAGCCTTTACATTCGTCCCCCTTTCAGTTGGCAAAGGCAAGCCAGTCACTTTGGATAGTGGGTTCTCGTACAAAAGCACTAGCTGACTTCTTTCATCTTCTAGGAGCCAGCAAGGTTGAAAGCTAAACCTCTTCTGTAGGTGTAGGCCCAGGTGAGTTTGCTTCCAGGCATTCTGTAGTCTTTATATCCACAGTCTTTTACTCTTACGGGCCAGTAAGAAAGTGCCTGTCCCCCCTTATTCCTTTTTTTGTTCGGATGAGACGGCAGTGAGCAATCGATAGAGAGCTCGCTCTGATCCTAGTATTCCTCGCTTCAGTATATTTAGGAAGCTTTGGCATCCGGACGTATTACGATAGCGTCACGGGGTGGGATTTTCTATCGGATGGTTAGTGGATCCTTTGCCTCTTACCTATGAAGTTCGTTTCACTTGAACTTAGATACGTAGTGAAACGAAAGCAAAGCGTCGTTCGAGTTACACTCATTTCGTTTATTCCACTCGTTTGGTAAGAACTGAGGGGCAATGCCCCCTAACCTAAGTGGGCCTACCTGCGAAGCAACTGGTAGAAGATCGGGCGGGGGGCGGTTTGGTTTCGTGCAACGCCCTCGCAGCAGGAAGAAGCAGTTGTCATTTTCAAGTAAAGGCTCTGAACCGAAACTCTCTTTACTGAGCGAGACTCCATCCATATCCCTACGTCTGGTTTTTCTTTCATGAAATCATCACTTGTTTTACAGCTTAAACTAGGCTCCACTTTATAGATAGGTTTGTTTTTGGTCAACATCAAAATAGGTAAAGGGCGCGTCGGAACGATCGGTAGCTGCTTAGTATCATCCGACTGATCTGAAACTTAGCACTTGTTTTCTTATTGATTCCAGGGGCGGTGGCATTCTTGAATGAAGTCTATCCGAACCGAAGACGCACTTCTCAGATCAGGCTAGGCCTCTCCCGCTGAGCTGGGCGACGGGGCCCTGGATGCGCTAGCGATTGGCACATAGGGGAGTGGTTGCCCGGGTTTCTCGGCCTGGTATCCTGCACCTCGCGTTCATGATATTTACATTCAACTGTGCCCCGGAGACACGGTCGAAGCACTTAGCCCAGTGTGCTTCTTTCACGACATGCGTGAGTCCTGGGTGTCTTCCAGTGGTCTTAACGCCTTAGAAGAAGTCGTGTCCGCCCCGGGCATCTGCAACGTCCTCCTTTGAGAAACTAATCTGGGACAACTAAAAGACTGAGCCATTCGGTTACTTTCGCGGTCGCCCTCACTAAACCAAGAAGAATCTGAACTACGATTCAGATCACGTCTTACCGAAATCGGATTTCCTTTTCGTGCCATATGCGCTTAGACTTCACTTGAACCCCTTTTTTCTTCCCCGTCCAATATTTGTTCTCGAAGGTCTTCGTTTTCGTGTAAAAGCAAACTATACAAATTTATGACCAACCTTTCCTTCAGTAATCTTACAACGAACAGGAGTTTTTCCATTGTAAATTCGTACGGAGCAATCAACGAATTCCGGCGAAATAGAAGATCTACGTGACCAAATTTTCCTGTTCAAAAGAAGATCTCTCTTCTTTTTCATTCTCAAGAGGAATGCATCAACAAAACTTCCCTTCCATATAGATCGTCGTGGCATGAACTAATTTTTTCGCTTCGATTCTGTCTGTCTTCGCTCCTCTCCTGTCTTTTGGCTTACGCTCCTACTCCTCCTCCTTCTGCTCATGAATCCTCCTTGGTCCTTCTTTCACTAATGATCTTTTGGTAGAACCTACCGGGCGTACTACTTTACTTGCTAATTCTTTTCTTATATACGATACCACTTCTTGCTTCCGCTTTTATATCTTGATCAACGGATCACTATATCCTTTTGATTGGAGAAAGACTTTTTACTTTTGCTTCTGAAGTCAGATTTGAATTTATGCCCTATGGTATCCCGGCTGTCGCCGACCCATTTCAGGTCACACAAGGCTAAGCTTACCTCACTTTACTAGAAAAGCAAAGGGCAGAACGAATCTATCTTATCTAAGATAATTCCGACGCAGCTATGAGCCTGGCCCTAATCTCATCGGGGCTAGTCTTTGATTGAGATGATATAGCTGACCTCGAAAGGCCATCTATCCATACGAGAACCTATACTTTAGATACTTTAGACCGAGGCAAGGGTAACCAACTTGACTCTGAAAGCGTCCTTCCTTCTCACTGCCCGGGAAGTAGGCCGATCAGGCCCAAGCTTCGTCTTAAGACAAGAGGGGAGAATCTCTATTATCCTATAAAAGAAATTCTGTGTGAGCCTTTGCTTCTCATTTCTGTTAGAAAGGTGTAAAAGAGTTTTCATTTTCATTATTGAGCCAATCGTTCTATGCTTTATCTTTCTTTCTGCCTTCAGTGGATACGTTTATATGGCCCTTTTCTCGTTAAGGCGTAATATCCAGGAAGGTAACATTGGTTGTCTCATCCTTGCCCTTATATTTAGCCTTTCCGCTATCCCCCGTGTCCGAGGGTACCTCATGCTTATAGGCCTTATATGCTTATGTAGGCTGATGCTTTTTTTTCTTTTACCATCTTTCCACGGTATCATACCTCCCCTTGTAAGATAGGTTTCTGGACCTATTCCTGCTGAAGTAAAGCTATTGCAAGAACTACAATACGTCAAACGTTTAGGACCAACCGTATTGGCTATTCTATCGTTTACAAGATCGACCCTTAACTCACTGATCGGAGTACACCCTTCCGCTGCCTACTAACCTAGGTGGGATACTCTCAACCTTTCAACAATGGAAAGTCCCACAACAGCTTATGGGAGATCTTCATGATCCGTTCCATTACTGTTGACGTTAAAGCCCCAGTCAACTACTTAAGACCGGGAAAGCCCAAGAGGCGAAATCAATACATTCGAGAGGAAAGGAAGGAAGGAAGGGGCATCCATGCCCTTTTGAGGCTACTAGTTAAGAGATAAAGGCCAATATGGATTCAATCTAAAGGACCAATCCATTCAGTTCTACTCCTATGCATGCTTCTGCGGGCAGGGGAGATGTAATTGAAGGGCTACAAATCCGTCTTTTAAGTGCTACCAGTACTGTAAATGAGATTCTTTGGGCTATCTAAGCTCAACGATTTGGAAGACTTAATTCTGAAGGCTGTTAAGCCTACCTCTGCTTTCTCTTCTCTCGGGCGAACGCTTCGTTTCTTCTATTGAAACTATATCATCCTTCATTCTATTTCCGGGAATGCTTGTCTCTACTCCACCCACGAACCTTTCATGTGACAATGTTCATTGGATTAAAGACGAAGAAATCTCATTTTGCTTTCATAAAGACCTACGTTTCGTCTAACCTTTACATACACTATGAGATCCCTTTTTTTTTTGCGGCAAGATCTTTTTTTCTATTTTAAGCCTTCAAATAGAAAGGTGGCCATCTATGGAAGCGTGGAGAGGAGTAGTTAAACGGGCAGGAGATAATAACAGAATAATTGTGTGCACTGGTGGACCTAATACTTCTGTGCTCTCTCTCTTCTGTCATGTTACTTCTATTTAGTTAGTTTAATTTAGTTTCCATTAACTAGTCATGGAGTCGCTGTCTTTTAATCACTGAAAAAAACTCCCGATATCTGTATTATTATAGCTCCCTTCAAGAAGGATAAGAATGTATTCAACTGACTGACTTTCTAGTCAGAATTCAAGATTCCGAAAGAAGAACTTTAAGAAGACAAAGACTTGGGATGAGTTGACT
>Ga0209796_10000510_pt1 | contig 24663 bp, 19 predicted proteins | sample AgamicOrSfrz_FD_187167 | JGI IMG/M metagenome (GOLD analysis project Ga0209796, IMG submission 187167) | Agave microbial communities from Guanajuato, Mexico - Or.Sf.rz (SPAdes) (version 2) | ecosystem: Host-associated > Plants > Phyllosphere > Phylloplane/Leaf | place: Guanajuato, Mexico...
CTTGTCCAGTAATCCCATTGTTCTTTAGATAACAGGGAACCAATACTAGATGATCCCACTAAACTTAGGGTTTCAAATCCATTAGATTCCATGAAGGGATTAATTTCTTGTATATCAAAGTAATAAGCTCCTGTAAATCTTCCTTCATCTTGATGATTAAAGTCTCCAGTAGCAATAAACTCTTCGATATTATCAATTGTATTATTAGGCTTCCACACTTCTGGATGTAACAATGAAGAGAGAGTATGTCTAATTCTAGACATAAAGGCAACAAATACAACTCCCTCGCTTTTTGTTACACGGTACAGTTCTTTAACAGCTGCATTACGATCATGTTCATTCTGTAGATGATACATTGGCCCCATCATTAAGGTAGCATCGAATTCTTTGTCTTTTAATAATTTTAAATCCTTTGCATCCATAATATGAAATCCATTAAATTGATTAAAAAGCTGAAGCTCTTTTGCTTTATCTTCAGCTATATTTACTAATCTAGGCGTAAGGTCAGTTAGCGTTACCTGAAATCCTTTCTCTGCTAGTTTCATTGCATATTTACCAGGACCAGCTCCATTGTCTAACACACTTCCGTTTTCTGGTAAGTACTTTTGTATATAATGCCAGTTAATTTGAAACTCTAATGGTTCTCTATCTAGACGACCCCACTCATCAAATGTTGAGTAATAATCCATTACTTTATTCATAAACAAAATCCCCTTCTATGTCTTATACAACTTCCAATATAAGTATTATTCGTTTTGTAGAATTTGTAAACTATTGATGGATATGATATATAAGGTTAATTAACATAATGAATTTTTTAGGGAGTAAAAAGGCTAGCAAGTGCTAGCTTTTTAAGAAACCTATCTTGAAACAGCTGTTGTTTCTTGTAAAAACAACTGATTAAGGGCTTGTATAATCATATTTGCTGTTTCTTTTTTATTAGCACACTGGTATATGTCATTATCTTGATTAATTATATAATGCGTAGCTGAATTAACATGCAAGGAATCAGAAGTATTTGCCACCATTAAACTAGCCTTGGAAGTACCCATTCTTATTTTGGCTCTCTCTATTAGTGTTTCTTTATCTACGTTACTTTCTAACTTAAAACCTACTAGCATGAGATTAGGGTTCCATTCTTTGATTTGCTTTAAAACTTTAGGTGCTTTCTTAAAGTGAATAACCGGAGGATTGTCGCTAGATATTTTTCCATTCTGAGGAATAAGGTTCCCGTCTTTGTCCAACATCTTGTCTACTATCCAATCCGACCCTGCAGCTGTCATGATAACAGCATCTATCTTTTCACTTAAGATAATGGCTTTCATTTTGTCTTGAAGATCTACTATTCCTTCAAAAGTTTCTAACTTTAAATTCTCTGAATCTTTATCACAGGGTTTTTCTGCAAAATAGCCGTGTAAATATGTAACTGTTGCTCCTTTTGCTAAAGCTTCTTCAGCAATCATTTTTCCTATTTTACCTTTAGCTAAATTAGTGTGACCTCTAACCTCATCCCACTTTTCTATACATCCACCACTGGTAATAAGTATATTTTTTCCTAACATTACTTTTTCCCCTTTTTTAATTCTATTTTATTACATAAATATTAAATAAGTCGCCCTTTAAATAGCAATACATATGTGTCTTCTAAGAAACTTTAAAGCTTATTTACATTTTTTTCATATGAAATTATTGACTTTATTGGTACCTAGTACTAATATCAATTTATATATCTTGGTGTTAAAGAAAGGTGAATTCGATGAAATCAACTGCACGTATTACAGCAATAGGTACATACGTACCAGAAAAAAGACTTACGAATGACGATTTAGAAAGAATTGTGGATACGAACGATGAATGGATCGTGAAACGAACTGGCATGAGGGAAAGAAGAATTGCCGATGAAAACGAGTATTCTTCTGACCTAGCTATTAAAGCAATTGAAAACTTAGTGGAGCAATATCAGAAAGAGTTAAAGGATGTAGGATGTATCGTTGTCTCAACTACAACACCGGACTATGCATTTCCAAGCGTAGCAGCCCAAATACAAGATTACTTTGATATTCCTGCGACTGGGGCTCTAGACTTTAACGCTACCTGTGCTGGTTTTACATATGGATTACACATGGCAAACGCCTTTATTACATCTGGACTTCATCATAAAGTTTTAGTCGTAACTGCAGAAACGTTATCGAAGGTTACAGATTACACGGATCGTACTACGTGTGTTCTATTTGGGGATGGGGCTGCAGCTGTTTTGGTCGAAAGTGATGCAGAGCGCCCAAGTTTTATTGCTACGCATATTGGTACAAATGGAAAGGGAGGTAAACATGTATACCGCACCAATTTATCTACTACCATGCATGGACAACCTTTGAGTTCGAGTGGCAAGATGGTGCAAAACGGAAGAGAAGTATATAAGTGGGCATCTCGAACAATTCCTTTAGGTATGGCTGAATTGCTAGAACAAGCAAATCTACAAAAGAGTGAAGTAAATTGGTTCGTTCCACACAGTGCCAATTTACGAATGGTTGAGTCTATATGTGAAAGATCAGAGTTTCCAGTTGAGAAGACATTAACTAGTGTCGAGTACATGGGAAACACTTCTTCCGTTTCCATTCCTCTAGCACTACAAATAGGGATAAACGAAGGGAAATTAAAAGATGGAGACGTCCTCTTACTCTATGGATTTGGAGGAGGCCTTACCCACGCAGGTCATATTATTAAATGGGATTTAGGTAAGGAGTAAATAATCAATGTATACCTTTGCAACAAGATTTCTACAGCTTATACTATTTTTAATGAACGGGAGAATGAAAACAGTAAACAAAGAAAAACTTCCTCAAAATGAGCCGTTTATTGTTGTTTGTACGCATAAAAGCTGGATTGATGTAGTGTGTTTAGGAATAGCATTATATCCGACTCCTATTCACTTTATGGCTAAGAAAGAGTTATTTAATAAGATTTTTATCAAAAAGCTTTTAAAAAAATTAAATGCATTTCCTGTAGATCGAAGTAAACCTGGACCCAGTGTCTTAAAAATACCTTTGCAATTGCTAAAAAAGAAACAAGTAGTTGGAATTTTTCCAAGTGGAACAAGAAACTCAGAAGAGAAAGCGTTAAAAAATGGAGCTATTCATATTGCTTCAAGGGGAAGTGTTCCTATTATACCAGCAGTATATGTAGGACCTCATACCATAAAAGACTTATTAGGAAGAAAAAGAAGGTTTATCATTTTAGGGGATCCTATTTATGTACCTAAAATGTCTAAAGATAAAGAAGTTGTTACAGAAAAAACAAACGCAGTGATTTCAAAAGTATTTAAAGAATTAAAAAGTAATGTTTAGAAGGAGAAGAAATTGTGCTGAATATCCAAGAAATCCAAAGAATTATACCCCATCGTTATCCTTTTTTACTAATAGATAAAATTATTGAATTAAGAGAAGGAGAAAATGCAATTGGGGTTAAGAACGTTACAGCTAATGAGGAATTCTTCAATGGACATTTTCCTGACTATTCGGTTATGCCAGGTGTATTAATTGTTGAAGCTTTGGCTCAAGTAAGTGGAATTATAATGTTACAAAAAGAAGAAAATCATGAAAAGATAGGCCTTTTAACTGGTATTGAAAATTGTCGTTTTAAGAAACAAGTTCGTCCAGGGGATCAATTATACTTAGAAGTAGAAATGACACGCGTCCGAGGAGCTGTTGCAAAAGCTCATGGCATTGCTAAAGTACATAATAATATTGTGTGTGAAGCAGATTTAACATTCTTTCTTTGGAATAATGGGAAGTAAGTAAATTTCTATATACACAGGTAGTTAACATATAGGTTCCTTAGATCATCTTGACGAAGATGACCTACATGATGCTCCAGGTAGATCCTTCATCAAAATGATGTAGGATCTTTTCATTTACTTCTATAAAAGAAGTGCGTTCGAAAAAGTATACGATTACGAACTTTGATTTTATATAAAAAATCTATCGTTTTTATCGTTCGTTTAAGTTTTTAAAATAATTACGAACGTTCTTTGGAAAACATACACTTTTACAAACTTTTTTCGTAGGGTAAGAGGAATAAAAACAAAAAATGATATAAAAATGGAAAACAGAAGTTTTGGATATATACGTATGAGCAGCCGAGATTAAAATGAAGGTCATCAACTTTAATGGATGCAGGAAGTTAGCATTTGTCCTCGCGATATTTTCATTGATAAACAAATTGGAAAAAACTTCAAAGGATAGTCCTGGAACATTTATCTCGGAGGGCTCATGAAGAGCAAGATTGTATTCGTAAGCGTCAGCCATAGGGAATTGATGCTGTGTTAAATAAGGGTGTATCCTTTGGTCGTCCTAAAACTTAAGTTAGTGAAGAGTTCGTGGAAGCTTATAATGGGTGGAAACAAAAAGAAATTACAACCGTACAAGCTATGAAAGAAGCAAATGTAAAAAAGACAACGTGTTATAAATTAGTTAAGGTATATGAAAGGACTTTAAATATGGAGACTATATTATAAATAGAAGTGGCATTTTTATATCTATAAATCGTTATTTGTTGTAGTCTCTTCTATTAACTAAATAACGTGGGTAAAAGACTTTAAAATCAACAATTAATTAATAAATTCAGTTTATGGAAATACAAAGAACGAACCTGCATCTTGATAGGAGGTCCGTTCTTTGTATTCTGTTAATATACCAAGTATAATGCTAAACATTCATCTATTATTGTTTTTGGCATAGTTTTATCTATACATTTCTTTCTTTCTTCTTAAAAATAACTCTATGTCCTTATTTTCCTGTTCGCTCAGTCCATCAAAGTGGCTCTCGGAGGAAACTAACTCTTTATATCCCCATACCGCAGCAACAGCATCGTCAATTACACCATTATATTTATAATTCCAATCACTAGGTAAGCTATCATCTACTACCTCAAATAGTTCTGCAGGATACCATAAAGGATATGCCGGCATTTCGGATTCAATGTAAATTAAGTATTTTAATCCTTCCTCATATAGAATCATACCATATACATAGTATTCTTTATTGACTTGTAATTCTTCATATATTGTTTTTAAATCATGACCTTCTCTTACGCTTTTAGGGCTGAACATATAGCCTTCATTAGATATACATTTAACAATCATCTTATTCCTTCTTTCATAATATATTCGTAACCTTTATTAATTCAGATACTTAACTGATTTAAAATATCAAAAGGATATATTAAATCAGCTAAGTTTTAATCAAGATTATAATACTAATTTGTAGTCCTTATCACTTAAATTTAAAATCATCAAATTTCCCTGTTTTTCTATTATAATTAAAGTGAATGTTTACATTTCCCTTGCTAGTTTTAATAATCCTTTGCATTTTTACCCAACCTTTAGATCCTAACCATCTTTTATCATTCATTTTACTTGCCTTTACAACTTCCCTTGCTCCTTTTAGAGGATTTGACAATACCTCTTTCATTGCTAGTTGTTCCTCTAAGTTCTTTGGTGTGGTTCTTCCAGTTGATCCTTTACCTACAGATTTCTTTCTCATTTGGTTTTTTAGGGCTTTTGTTGCATCTTTTAATGCTTTTTTCACAGCAGATTTAAGTACTTTTTTAACTACAGTTCTTGCTCCTAGGTAAAGAGCAGCGATAATATAAGGGTTTCTTCCATCTGCATCAATTAAATTCACAGGATTATTATTTGCGTAATTATATCCATTTTGTGTAATTGGGTCATCCATTTCGCCAAGCATTGGATCTAAGGTTAGGAAGCGTCCAGTACTTGGGTTATAGTAACGTTGTTGTAGATAATATAAATTTGTTTCCTTATCGTAACGATAACTTGCATAGCGAAAAGGAACTTCTGAAACCAAAGTGCCACTCTCTTTTAAAATGTTACCCCAAGTGTCGTAGTCGAAACTAGCTACGACAGCACCTTGTTCATCAGTTACAGCTGTTATATCTCCACGTGCGTTTCCGTGAAATGTATAAGTTTTTCCAGACTTATTCATTGTTAAAGGATGATTATTGTCATCATAAATATAAGAAGCTAAAGTGTTTCCATTCTGGTCAGTTTCTAGTACAACATTATTATTTTCATCATAAGTATAATAAATAGTCGTAGTACCTGTTGTTTTGCTAATACGTAGTCCATCTGAATTATATTGATACTTAGCAATTGAAGTTCCACCTTCTTTAACTTCAATTAGACGATCTTCAGCATCGTACGAATATGTTCTTTTTCCGTCACTTGTTACATTTCCATTTTTATCATGTGCTATATTGGTTCCATTGATTGAAGTTAATTGATTTGCAGCATCATAATTATAGGTTTCAGTTGTAATTGTTGAACCCTTTGTTACCTTTTTAGTTAGACGGTTTCCAACAGCATCATAGGTATATTCGTAAGTATCTCCATTTGGTTGCACTTCTTTTAATAATTGATTGTTCTTATCGTAGGTATATTTGATTGTCCCACTCTTAGTTTTTTCTGTTAGTTGATTTCCTTTAGCATCAAATGTGTAATCATAAGAATTAATTAACGCACCACTTGAATCTGTAGTTAATAATCGTGAAAGCTGTCCAGCATCATCATAATTATATAGTGTAAAAGTTCCATTTTTATTCTTTAGACCTGCCAACTGGTCATTTTCTGTATACGTAAATGAAGTAGATGTGTTACCACTAGTAATATCTGTAACTTGGTCATTTTTATCTACTTTACGACTAACTGTATTAGTTGTCGTCGTAGATGTAAATGTACTAGTACTAATGTTTCCATTTTCATCGTATGTGTAAGTGTTCTTCTTTCCTTTTGAATCGGACTTTTCTTTTAATTTGTTATCAGTGTCATATACATAATTAGTAGTTATTCCTGTTAACAGGTCCTTCTCACTAAGAACATTACCATTAGCATCATAAGTATACTCATATCGTTTTACTCCATTATAAGAAGTTGCTGTTTTCCTATCTACTTTATCATAGCTATTCTCAACTACACTTCCATTTGGAGAAAGGATCTTAGATAGGTTTCCTCCTAGATCATAGTCATATTTAATAGTTCGTCCAAGAGCATCTGTCAGAGCTGTTCTATCATTTCGTTCATCGTAAGTATAGCTTGTTTTACTCCCATTTGCATCGGTCGTTGTAATATGATTTCCATCCTTATCATATTCGTATAACGTTGTCTTTCCATTTTCATCTACGACTTTTGTAAGGTTATCCTCCGAATCGTATTCATACTTTCGTGAATCCGAACCAATTGTTTGTCCTGTTACGTTTCCAACGTCGTCATAAGAACTCCAAACATTATTTCCGTTCTGATTAGTTTCATTAATAATATAATTACCAAAAGTATCATAGGTATATTTTGTACGAATAGAACCAAGTTGAGCTTTCGCAGCATCAAACCATGCTGTACCAGTTTGATCCTTATACTGATAATAAACAGTTAACGATTTAAAATCTTTTGTAGAAGCAAATCGTAAGGAATTATGCTGCCAGTCATGCGATCTACTTTTATCAAAATCACCATTTACCCATTGAATTGTACCATCTGTATGATTGATAGCTACATTCATCTGATATGGGCCTGCTGAATTAGTAGGTGAATCTACTTTTGAATAGCCAGATACAGTAATTTCTTGTCCAGCTTTCCCATTCACATTCAATTCTTGACGAACAAATTTATCTACCCCTCGTTTTCCTGTTAATTTAATAGAGTTGTTACCCGAATATGCTGTTGTTTTATCAATACCATCAGCAGACGATAAGGTACTTGGAAAATACCAATTATCAGGAACTCCATCGTTGTTTGAATCAATTTCAAAGTTCCCGTTTTCAATTAAGTTAAATGCCCCATAATATTCTTCTTCAATTTGAAGTCCATCAAAATAGAAATCCCCACTACCTTGATTTACATAAGCCTTAAGTGTCATGCGTGTCGTACTGGTTGGCAGGTCCCCTGGATTAATAACGAAATGAACACGTTCGATTTCGCTTGTTCCTGAGATTACTGGACTGCTAACAGTACCTGTCATTTTTCCAGTTGAATCTCCACCAGTAATAGTTAGTTTTGCATTAGATTTAGCATTCGTTGTTTTAATATAACCACTTACAACATATTTTTTCTTTGGATTATATGCGATTGCATTACTTTCTACTGCTATAGCAGTAGATGGATTAGAAATTTTCAATTGTTTAGAGCCTAATTTTGCATTCTGTACTTGTGCGCCATTACTGTCATAAGTAAAAGTTCCTGACCCTATTTTTTTCCAATTATCTGGCCAGCCATCACCATTCTCATCTGCTTCAAAACTTCCATTTGAAACGAGATTATCCCCTATACTAATAGAGTTAGTTTCTTCTATTATATTACCGTTCTTGTCATACTTGGTTGCTGAAGACTTGACAGTTGCATCAGTGGAAGCAACACCATTATTGTTACTATCATATTGTTCAGTTAAAGTGTTACCCTTTGAATCTGTATATTCAACCGGATTATTGTTTTCATCATAATCAAGTTCTTCTTGCTCATTTAAAGGATTAGAGAATGTTTCAATATTACCATTGGCATCATATGTATAATCATATGTGTCATTACTACCTTTACTATTAGCATTTGCATCTTTTGCTTGAATCAAATTATTTTGATCATCATAACTATAGGTTCTTACATAGTTATGTCCTCCAACGTCCTCAACAGACTTAACCACGTTTCCATAAGCATTATGGGTATATTCAGACTTTACCCCATTTGAATCAGTGATTGTGGTAACCTGTGTATTTGTATCATATGCTACACTGTAATAATCAGCCTTTAGGTTACCCTGAATAGTGACAGGCTGTTCATATTTGGTAAGCTGCTTTTCTGCGTTATAAGTCATAGATGTTTTGTGACCTCTTTTATCTGTAAAAGAGGTCATCTCATGTACATCATCATATCCGTATGAAGTACTAAACGCTACGCTTCCACCATTAGCCACTTTTGAAAATCCAGTAAGGTTTCCATTGGCATCATAAGAATATTTATATTGGCGACCTGCAGGATCCTCTATTGAGCTTACTTTTCCATTTGTTCCGTAACTGATTTCTAACTTTCTTCCCGAAGGGTCAGTAACGGATATTAATTTATTAACACTGTATGAATATGCTATTTTGTTGTTATTAGAGTCTGTTTCTGAGATGATTTTTCCCGATGAATCAAATGTTGTATAAGATTGATCTTTATCACTAAGTTTAAAGTTGCCATCAGAGTTTCTTTCTAACTGTAAATAAGTACCGGCAGGTGATTCATAGTTACCAGATGAATCTTTAGTAAAGTAATGTTCTGTTCCATCCTCATCGCGATAAATAACTAAATCATCAGTAGTAAAAGTTAACTTGCGGTCTAGATTACTACTCCATCCAACTCCAAATACTCCATCATCCACTGAACGACTATTGTAATTTCGGTTTACTAATAGGGGAAAACCTCGTCCTTCAATATCTACATCTGTTTCTTGTTTGTAAAAATTACCATTGAAGGTGTTTAGATCTGAATTGGCTGTTGTCCAAAAACTTTCTATTCCTATTGGATCAATCTTATATGCGACTGTTAATTTGGGCTTTTTAGATTGGTCAGTAGAATAGTCACTTGAACGAAACATTTTACGATCTGCTGTTTCATCTGTGTTTTTTAACATAATTCCATAGTTAGCCTTTTTGCCACTATACCAATCTTTTACGAGATTAGTAGTGTAAAATGTGTAGTCACCATCTGTAGATACATTTTGATTGGATATTACAGTATCAGTAGTTGGTTGGTTACTCCAACTGACACTATTAGAGCTCCAAGATTTTGTGATTGGATACACACTAACATTTGCTTGTTTCTCAAAACCACCTGTATTTGAATGTGAACTTAGCGTTACTCTGGCTGATGATATCTTAGCCCCACTTAACAAGTTTTTTAAATTAAATTTAACTAATGAACGTGTTGTTCCATAATAAACTTGTTTACCTGTAATTAAAGAAGGGTCTGTATAATAATTGCTATTAGGATAAGTAGATGAAATAAATGTATCTGCTGTATTTCCATCTTGTATATCAACAGTTGGGTCAATAACAACAGGGTATTTACGTTCTGAAGAGTTCAGCCATTTTTCATCTGCTGTTACATCTACATATGTTTTACCGTTTTCTTCACGAAGTTCCATTGAAACATCATGAGAAATAGCCTCTGCAGAATCATACATGAAAGGCTTTGAAAGAACATAAAATGTTTTGCCCTTTTTATTTTCAAAAACAATATTGCCCTCTTTATCTTTTTTTGCTACTAAATTCTTTAGTTTAAATTCATATGTGAATTTGTTTTTTTCTGTACTTTTATTAAGAATTAACTCTTCTTTAACAGCATTATTATCCACTTGGAAATTTAAATCTGTATCTTGAAAAACTCCAGGATAAGTCATACTGTTGTCTTTTGCTACCCCTTGAACTTTGTTAGCACCAACAGTCCCGAATGAAAGTTGTTGATCCTTTAACTTAATTCTAAGAGTTCGGTTATCTTTACTCTTTTTTGAGAATTTTACTTTAAATCGATTTGATTTATTTTCTAAAGAAAGATCTTGATCGTCGGATTCTGATTTTCCATTAACAATTGTATTATTAATGTCTTCCCATTCATTTCCCTGTTTATAATGAATTGGTTCCGTATATTCTTCATATATATATTGGTTCTTTTCATTATCTAGGTAAGTCTTTGAGTTTTCAGTCCTTAATTGAGGTAGTTCTTCTAATTCTTGTGTATTTTTAATTGGTTCTTCATTTTCTTTCTTTGTTTCTGCGTGTACATTTAAGATAGGAAGAACGGTAATAAACAAAGTGAAAACTATCGACCAAACTATAGATTTAAATAGTTTTCCTTTTATACTCCTTTTGATAAGCAATAATAAAACCTCCACTTAATTTAGTAAAATTTTTGCTACTTCTCCTGCTTTGATTGAAACTGGATATACTTTTGAATTTACTTCAATGTTATAAGTTCCTGGATTTAAGTTTGTTACCTCAAAATCTCCACTTCCATCGGTATATACCTGATAGGTCCTGGACCCATTAATTTCTATTAATTGATGGTCCGAATTAGGTAAACTACCATAAAGATGACCCGTAGTGGGAGAAAGCTTCCATTGTAAGTCTGGTGGAGAAGCATAGTTTGAAAATGGTGAATTTGAACTGTAGCTAGAAATTTTGCTTAATGAATTGTAAAACTCATCATTCGCAATATCATCTTTATTGGTAACAGCATAACTATAAAGACTTGTTCCACCTAATATATTTCCAGACAAAGAAGGTGATTCTGCCTTTTGAATTTGAGCCATACTATCCCCAATGGAATTTAGATAATTCCCTACTCCGGATAAAGTCATTCTTTTCCCTTGATTGTTCTTCTCCCATTCAATCCAGTTTTCATAAGAAGTTTTTTGAGTTGAGTCATATTCTCTAAAATAATTCATAGGTACTGCCAAATCGATTGATCCTTCTTCTAGCCAACTTCTCCAATCTTGTAATGCATCATTCATTGTTGAAGAACTATTCCATTCGTCCATTGTCCTCGGGCCATTTCCCCAGGCAATGGTTGCAGCAGAAACAGTGACAGAAGGTTTTATACTTTGGACAGATACGTAAACTTTTCGAACCATGTTATTAACTTGTTCTCTGCGCCATTGTTTCCATAGAGCATCATTTGGTTGAGGTAAACCTGATTTTCCATACGCTTTATTAAAACGTTGAACACTTACATCGTTATAACCCCACTCTTGCCCCATATACCTTATAAGATCCATTTGAACGCCATCTACGTCATAGTTTTTTACTACATTCGTGATGACATCTCTTGTAAAATTCACAGCTCCAGGATGTCCAGGATCTATTACGTATTCAGAGCCATTTTGATAACTTCCTGTATAGGTCTTACTTAGCCAGTTCTCTTCACTAGGTTGACTCATACCGTGTGCATTAAATATATGTTTTGGATCCTTAGGTGGTGTTGATTTATTCCATATTGGGGTCATAGCAAACCATGCATGTACTTGGATTCTAGGATGAGCTGCATGAGCCTTTTGAATCAAATCTTCCAATGGATCATAGTTGCTTTGTAAGGTTGAATCTTCAGTCTTTGGCTCTAAAGATTTACTGTAAAAAGCATCTCCACGTCGTCTTACTTGAAGAAAAATAGTATTGATATTGCCTTTTTGCGCATCTTTTATTAGTTGGTCTACCTGATCAGGTGTTTTTGCACCGTCGTGAAACATATCTACCCAAAGTGCTCGATATTCTTTTTTTGAGTCATTAGGAACGGAGTATGTAATAGTCAACTTAGGTTTTAAATCTGCTGAAGTGTAGTCATTTGAATAAAAGATTTTAGTTGCTTGGGTCTCATCACGAAATTGAACACTAATCCCATTATTAGCAGTACCGTTATACCAGCTTTTAACTTGATTTGTCATATAAAATTCATACCAAGACGGTTTTTGCACTGTTGCATTAGATATACTGCTTCCTACTGTAGGCTTATTGCTCCAATTAAGTGCAGAAGCATTCCAAGATACTGTCACTGGTCTGACATCTACCATGGCCTGAGTTGTCGTGTTGTAATACTGATAAAGACTAAGTTTTGCTGAAGTTACAGTTGCTCCTTCAGGAAGGTTAGGCAGTTTAAACTTTAGAAATGAGCGTGTAGTACCGAAATTTTCGTGCCTTCCCTGAACTAAATATTTACTAGAAGAATAATTAGTAGATGGATACTGACTACTAATAAATGAATCTTCTAAATCTTGATCAGTGCTCGTCCACGTTTCAGTTTTAGTTGTTGTATCTGCTCTTGCTTCTAAAGGGTTAGATACTAAAACGAAAATTAGACATAAAAAGAGATAACACAACAAAGAATTAAATGTAGGAGTTCGTAGACTCATATCTTTACCCTCTTATTTCATTTTTTGCTTAGGTAATAGTGTAGAAGGATTGTTTTTACAATAAAGAAATATTAAAGGGGATTTTTTATAATTTCTTTCGTAACAAATCGCTGATTAAGTTTTTTAAATCCAAATAAATAAGATAGAATTTATCTTTTAAATTAGACCTTGAGAAAACATTCATTATTCTTAAATTCTCAAAAATCTTCAAATTAAATATTTTGTTTCTTATGAACCACTCCTTTTTTAGCCCACTATACATTTCCTTATATTACATACTCCAACAAAATTCACCCATTTTGTAATGATAATGTAATATTTTTAACACTTCAACATGTTTTTGTAGTACTATGTATATGCTCGACAGAAAATACATCTTTAAAAATGGCAATAAAATCACCGTTAAATCCTACAGTAAGTGGGATAAGAGCGTATAAAAAAGGAAATAAAAAGGTGAAGAAAATGAGGAAAAAAATATTTTTTTGGGGAATTGTTGGATTTTTTGCATTTATTATTCAATTAATTTCTCCTCAAAACAGCCAGGCCGTAACAGATGAAAGCGAGATAAGCACTCCTGAGGAAACTTCTACTCTTTCGTCAGAGGATTTAAAAGGGATTTTTAATCGCCTTTATGAAGAAGGATTTCAATTAGGTGAAGAAGATGGATACAACGAAAAGCGTTATCAGAGTCTTAGCGATAATCAATTTTCTAATCATACTTCTGAGGAAACAGAATGGCTCACGTTAGGTTACACAATAGGGTATGAAAACGGAAAAAGAAAGAAACAAGAAGAGGATCTAACCTTGGATGCAAAAGAAAAGAGTTCAGGGGAACAAGAAGGATATAAACAAGGGCTAGAAGATTATAAAAATGCTACAGTTGCCTATTCTCCCCCTCAAACACCTTCCAAATCAAAGAAATGGAATGAAGGATTTTCAATTGGCTATACAAAGGCCATTGATATTATGAACTTGTCTGTCAGAGCCAAAAAAGATGGATGGATACAAGGAAGAGAACAAGAAACTTTGAATATTCCAGCTCTTTACAATGCAGATGAAATTACAAGAAAAGCATATGAAGAAGGATTTCAAAATGGTCAACAAGAGCAAATAAAAAAAGAGAATAAGCAATTTGAGCAGGATGGATATAAACAAGGATATGCTTTAAAAGATCTATCTGTTCCTACAGAATTATCCTCTGAGTTAGCAGCATCCTATGAAAAAGGATATACCGAAGGTAATAAACAACGCCATAAAGATGTAGAACAAGAAGGTTTTAACGCAGCCTTTACATATACAACTTATCATAGTCCTTCTGCGTACCGTACCAATACAAGGTTAATAGAATCTTATAAAGAAGGATTTCAATCTAATAAAGTGGCGAATCAGTTGAGAAAAGACGCATATGAAGAAGGTTGGAAATTAGGCAATACGATGAACATTCCACCCAAGCTCAAACATAATAAATCTGCTATTCAGATGTATGAAAAATATTATGTATTAGGGCAGAAAAAGCAAAAACAAACCGTTACAGAAATTCTAATGGGAATTCTGATAGTTGTTGGCGTTGTAGGTATGTATATGACATTTACACGTAGAAAAGCTAAAGAAACTCATGTTTCCCATGATGATCATGAAGGAATAGCCTTGCATGAAAAATTATCTTGATGTACAAGAAGGAAAAAATAGTTGGAAACGTTACTTAAGCACAACTGTTCTAGCTTCTGCCTTTATAATTATGGGTTCTATCGTCGTCATATAGGTAATGAAAGCACTGAAGTCTATATGTCTAATAATTCTAGAAAATGAGGCAGAGGTAAACGTATGAATAAAACAGAAGAAATTCTTGGATCTAAAGGAATTATTCAAGAATACGAAGAATTAAGGTTTTTTTATAACGAAACTCAAAAGGAAATAGAGAAATTAAAAGCAGAACAACAACAGCTTTTGATTAAAACAATAAAAAAGTTGCAACCTGAACTGGAATGGTTACGAAAACATAATTATTATTTTATTCATCCAGCATTTGGTGATCTAAAGTCTACAAAGGGTCCCATTTTAGGCTTAACAAAAGAAAAGCAATTTGTTTATATATATGATATTCAAGAGCAAAGTCTAATAAAATGCGATACTCATGATGAATTTAAAACTTATACTATAAGTGCTTTAGATATTATTAATTCGGATCTCTTTATGGATGCAATGGAAGGTGTTTTATACACCAGGGAGTTATTAAATGAATATAACAACCGAATTAGTACCATACATTCTAATTTAAAAGCCGACCTTGACAATTATACCCGTGTTTTTAATGACTTGTGACAATAAGTATTAAGTAAAATAGGGAATCTCCTATACGAAGAAGATTTTTTCACAATTAAAACCTGTTCCTGAGTTTAAAATAATATATATCAATGATGTAAAAAGATAAGGCCAATAATATTAGGCTTAACAAAGGAAACTCAAAAATAAAAAATAAGATATAAGAATCATTTTTTTGTATATTTTAGATAGAAACGGTACTTATAGTTGTGTTATAATACTCCTGGTATACAAAGCGAAAAATTCATTTTTTCCTTTGTGAAAAGGGACAGTATAAATATATGCTGTTCCTTTTTTTGTTTTGGATGTAATTTAGCTTTTTAAAACAAAGAACTGTTTTTCGTGTGGTTTACTAACTAGGACTTTTAACACTGGTGGGATTCGATATTAGCGTTAAAATTAATCAACATGTTCCTAATATTGGATTTAATTCTATAAAAAACTAAATTTAGCTTTTTCGATTTAGGTTAGTACATATACTTCTAGCTTTCATCCTGGATTTATCCGCCTCCAAAATATAAACAGTACTATGTAAAGTAGTATAAATATTTATATCTTATGGGACGAAGGCTGGTTTTTCATAATTATTTAAATAAAGGAGAAATTACATGCACTTTCTAAAAAAACTAACAGTAGGAACTTTTGGTATTTTCCTAGCAGGTACCTTATATACTCAGTCTCCTACATATGCTTCTGTTTCATTACAAACAACTAGTCATAAACAAGAAATAACTTCATTGCAACAGCAACTAGTCAATATGGGATATCTGCACGTACAACCAACAGGACAGTACGGTCTGTTAACTCAAGAAGCCGTTAAGAATTTCCAACGCGATACGGGTCTTATGCAAGATGGAGTTGTCGGACCAGGTACGTATACACAAATGAATAATGTAGAAAAAATGGCTCATGTAGTTTACGGAGAGGCACGAGGAGAAATATATGAGGGACAAGTAGCTGTAGCAGCTGTCGTTCTAAATCGAGCTAAAAGTCCAGGCTTTCCACAAAGTGTATCTAATGTTATTAGTCAAAAAAATGCATTCACAGCCGTAAATGATGGACAATACTCTTTGACACCAAACCAATCTGCGTATCGAGCAACAATAGATGCGTTTAAGGGCTGGGATCCTACTGATGGAGCTGTCTACTATTACAACCCTACAACCGCAACAAATAAGTGGATATTTACACGTAAAGCATACAAGAGAATTGGCAGTCACGTTTTTGCTTATTAATTTTAGGTGCTAAAAATACAAATGCAACAATATTATTAGGACGATTTCCACCATATGAAATCCACTCCTTCTTACATAATTAGCTACCTCCTTACCTACTTCGGTAAGGGGTCTTTTTTATTTTTTTACTGGACAGGCAAGCTTACTGCAGTAGCTACATAGTATCTAAAGAATCTTAACTTCATTACCTAATCAGTAGCTAGTTCAGTATCGCTACCTCGTTAATACAAGCTGTATAACCCTCTTGAAGCCATTTATGGAATCTGTAAGGGAGCTGAGCCGAAGAGGCGAAGGGGGCGACCGGATGGGGTGAGCTGAAAAAACAAGTACGTTAAAAGCAAAAAATTAAAAGAGTGAAAGAAGGTATCAACATGAAAAAAAAACAATGGTTTGACTTTCGAAACTTCCTCCATAAACCTTCTTTAAGCTCCTCAATAAAACCTCGTCCTTTTAAAGCTTATTCGTTTGTTCCTTTTAGTCCAGTTGCTATGCTTGATCCTACTATTCTAACCGTAGGAGGGATTGTTTTAGGAATTGCCTTCATTGAAGAGGTATTAAATCGATGGGGTGCGATGGATCTTGCCGGTCAGTTTGAAAAAGTGATGCGGTTTATCTTGCCTGCCACCTTTTATGGAGCCTTACTTTACTTCTTTGCGACATTTATGTTTTGAGGAGGGGTTAGATGTTTGAGAAACTAAAATTGCGTGGAAAGCTTATTAAAGCGTTTCGTACAGCAGAAATTTATCGGGTCATAAAGCATGGGGATCGTACCTCCTATCAATTTCCTAAAATTCATAAGATCGAGCACCATAATAACTATACTCGGTATGCCTTTTCTTTACTTAATGGCATTGATCCTGAACTCTTAACGAAAAAAAGATGGGCATTACGACAAGTATTAGGCAGCAATATTGAAGTGAATGGCAGCTTAAAGAACTTTAGTATTACCGTTCATCACAAAAGCCTACCTAAGATGCTCAATTATAATTATGAAGTCATTCATCCTCATATAAAGAAAATGGAGCTTCCGGTATGCATTGGTCAAGATATCTATGGAAGCCCTGTCTCATGGGATTTTGCGGACTTAGAAACGTTACTGATTTCTGGTGAAATTGGCGCAGGAAAAAGCAGCCTCATGCGTGTGATCCTCACCACATGGGTGAAATATGCCTCTCCTGAAGACTTGCGCTTAGTGTTAGTGGATCTTAAACGAGCTGATTTGGGGTTATTTCATGGGATTGAGCATGTGGATGCGCTTTGTTTTGAGGCCAAGGATATGAGAAAACCTTTTGCTTTATTACGAGCTGAAATGTATCGAAGAGGCGATTTATTATTAGAGCATGGCGTGACGCATATCAGCAGGCTCCCCTTTAAGCTGCCTCGTATCGTTGTGGTAATTGATGAAATGTCCATTGTGAAGAGAGAGACGGATCTTGTGGAGATGATTCAACAGTTTGCCAGCCAAGGCCGTGCGCTAGGTGTTCATACCATTATTGCGATGCAGCGTCCAGATGCCGATTTATTGAATTCGGCACTAAAAGCAAACTTACGGGTTCGGATCTCTGGAAGGCAGGCCGATGCGATAAATGCAAAAGTAGCCGGAGTCATCGGCGCAGAAGAAATTGATGCCGCAGCCAGGGGGCGGATGAAAATTAAAATTGATGAAGTAAAAGAGTTTCAAGCCTACTTCTTAGATGAAGAAGCTTGTAAGGAAATACTTTCACCTTATAAAACACTTGTGAAAGATCCTGAACCTCAACTAGAAGTCGTACCACAGCCTATCTTTGGGTTATTAGAGAAGGAGGAACAGCGATGAGCTTTCGGTTATCTCAGCGTGATAAAGACATCATAGCGTTTATTAACCAGTTTAGAGCTGTAGATCGAGACTCATTAGTTGACCTATTCTTTAAACAGCTTAAATCGCCCGTAAATGCGTGTAATAGTGTCATGGTACGTTTATATCGATTAGGAGTAATTGAACGCACACAGCAGTATTCTCCGACGGTCTATTTGCCCGTGGATGCAAAGATCAAAAAGAACTCTCAAAAAATATTACATTTCCTTTCGATCTTGGATGTCTATAAACAAATGTGTATGTATAGTTTGCCTAAGAATGTCATCGTCGAAGATAAGCCCACCGGACGAAAAGGAGGCATTGAACCGGATCTGTTTTGTATTTTTAAAGGATCTCCCTTTTGGATTGAAATACAACGCAACCAGTATTCAGAACAGAAAATGCAAGCGAAGATCGATCTCTATGAGGCGTTTTTCTTTTCAGATGAGTGGAAAGCGTTGCACTGGCAACCAGAAGAACGGTCCCCTATCTTCCCTTCTGTCATTTTGATTACACCTGTTCGTTATGCTGTTCATTCAGACCATATTCGTCTTATACAAGTAGCAAATATTCATGAACTTATGGAGAAATATAAGAGTTCGGCAAAACAGCAAAGAGGTGGAAAGCCAAAGACATCAGCTTCTTCCCATGGGATCAAAATTAATCTCACATAACGATAAAAGAATATAAAAAGCTATCTCGGCATTGAAAAACGAGATAGCTTTTTATAGGATTGCTAATTATAAAGTACCAAAATATAACCGCAAGTAAACAATAGCATATTCTTGCCATAATGGCTATTTATGGATGAATGAGCATATGTATAAAAGGTAGTCTTTCTATACGCCTTTTCTTCACACACACCTAGAGAGATCACCGTCATATCAAAGGTGTATAAAAGGCTGCATATCCGATTAAAGGCACCCAGTAGAGAACCCTTTTCCTTGAACTGAACCCAAAAAGTTAGACAATTAATATTTAAGCAACGTAGTTGGCATGAGTACGGTATTCGACTGGACTCATGCCTTTCAATTTTTCCTTAATTCGAATGTTATTGTAGTAATGTATATATTCTTTTAGCTCTCTCTCAAAATGGTCCATATCTTTAAATTGTTGAAGGTATAAAAGCTCTGACTTCAATAAGCCAAAGAAATTCTCTATGACGGCATTATCTAGACAGTTTCCCTTACGGGACATACTTTGAATAATATTATTTTGTTGGAGTGCTTTTTTGTACTTCGACATTCTATAGTGCCAACCCTGGTCTGAATGGAGGATGACTTTTTCTCCCTGTTTTAAGCATTTTAATGCTTGATCAAGCATCTTACCTACCAAAGGATAGATAGGCTTTGATTCGATGTGATAAGAGATAATTTCACCGTTAAAAAGATCCAGTATAGGGGATAAATAAAGCTTTTTGCCAAACAGGTGAAACTCTGTCACATCTGTTACCCATTTTTGATTAGGCTGAGTAGCTTGAAAATCACGCTGCAGGACATTAGGAGCTGTTTCTCCAACATTTCCTTTATAAGAACGATATTTTTTCACTCGAACTAAACATTTTAATCCTAGTTCTTTCATTAAACGACGTACAGTTTTATGATTTAGTACATAGCCTTGGCGTCTAAGTTCTAGCGTAATACGACGATATCCATAACGTCCCTTATGATGATGAAATATATCTTGGATAAGGTTTTTCATATCTCCATATTTATCAATACGATTGGAAGAAGCATTTACCCAATAATAATAGGTACTGCGCGCAAGGTTAGATACAAGTAGTAGTAATTTTAAGTCAAATTGTTTCCTTAGTTCGTGTACTACTTCTGCTTTTTCTCGTGTAGAGATGTTTTCTGAACTAAGGACTTCAACTTTTTTAAATAAGCATTCTCTGCACGTAAATATTCTAGCTCAGCTTGTAGAGCATCAATTGATTGAGTAGTAGGGTTTTCTTGTTTATTCTTTATCTTCTTCAAGGATGGACGCCTCTTTCCCTTAGGTTTTAGGGCATCAATACCACCATTCTCATAAAGAGTTTGCCACCTTTTAAGCGTTCTTCTAGATTTAATATTGAAGATAGCAGCTGTTTCTCTTATTGACGTACCCTGTTCTTTCATATAGGTGAGTACATCTAGTTTATCTTTTACTGAGTACCTTGCATAGGAATTTTTAAACGCTTCGTTCCCATGATATTGAAAGCGTTGAACCCAACTGCGCACATCTCCTTCATCTGCCCCTATAGAATCTCCGATTCTTTTAAAAGACCCTTGATTAGATAAGTATTTTTTCACAGCCATTAGTTTCTCTTCTTCTGAAAATCTCTTCATAAAAACTGCGCCTCCAATTGGTTAGATTATGTCTAACAATTGGGGCGCAGTTCACCTGTAAGGGTTCTTTTGCTTTCTTGCTTCCTTGAAGAGTAATTATGTTAACTAACTTTGCATAGAGCATACATAAACTATAATCACTTTATAAGGGAAATAGTAATTGAATAATATAGTCATAAAATAGCCCTATAAATACGATACAGCCTAATGTTAAAAAAGCACTCCAAAGGAATATAAAATACTTTTTCTTTACTATGTAGCAATACAGGCTTAAAAACGTAAAGATAATAAGCAAAAAGCCCAAACTAACAATTAGCCATCCGCCTAAACTATGCTGTGACATAAAGAACTGAGCCTTTATTAAAACACTACTAGCTAAGATCATGACTAGAATGAAAGCAAGTACAAAAAAATTAAAAACCTTTAAACGAATATTGTTTATAGATAGTTTCTTTTGTAACTGCTTATCTGATTTTATTAGATAATCTAAACTAATATTATATACTTCACTTAATTGAACAAGGTTTATAATATCTGGGACTGACTTATTGTTTTCCCATTTCGAAATAGCTTGTGCAGTTACATGTAGTTTTTCTGCTAATTGTTGTTGAGAGTAATTATGTTCTTTTCGAAGTTCTTTTAATTTATCTCCTAGATTCATTTGCCTCTCCTCCTTCATTCCCAATATAGACGAAGTTAGGAAGACAATCACGATAATATTGGTTGTTTTTGATAAACTCCTATATAAACCAGTGGTTGAGTTAGATTTTTAGGCTAGTAGGGGTACCTAGAAAAAACACTATGTTAACTAAATCTATATATGTCATAAATAATGATTTTAATACTTATATTTGATAAGGTGTAAATATAAGTAATTTTATGAGGTAGAAGAGTTTAAAGACTTAAAATCTTTATGAAAAGGTTGATAAAATGAAAAAATCGTTGTTTTTAAATAAAAATTTTAAAATTTTATGGACCTCTCAGATTTTACAGACGTTAGCAAATACCTTATTAACCATTTCAGTTATGGTTAATGTCTACAAGCAAACTAATTCGGTATTAGGTTCAGGTGCTGTACTAGCATTGACTTCTCTTGCAGGGTTTCTAAGCAATTTATATGCTGCTAAGTATATTAATTCATTTCATACCTTAGCTTTATTGAGATTTGTAGGATGGTCTAGAGGAGTTTTAACTTTAATATTAGGTGGACTACTTGTAACTGATTTTACATTCTCATTCATTTTATTATTAATTGTTTTGTTTGTATTAAATTTTATTGGGGCCTGGTATGCACCTGCTCGAATGTCTGTTATTCCTCTAATTGTAGAAAAGAAGGAATATATTAGAGCGAATGGTAGTCTATCTGTTGTTAATCAAATTTTATTGGCTGGTCTTTGGGGAGGAGGAGGTATCTTAATCTTACTTATCTCTCCGTTTGCTATGATTCTTTTAATAATGGGTTCTTTTTTTATCTCCGGCTTTCTAATTTATAAGATTGAATTACCTCATAAAGACACTACATTAACAGTTAAGAAAAAAGCCCAACCATTGTGGAGTTCAATTTATAAATCTCCCATCCTTATAAATATTACTATTATGGACTTTTTTGAGGCTTTAGCTAATGCTATATGGTCTTCTGCTTTATTATTAGCCTTTACTCATGATGTACTAGGTAAGGGAGAAGATTGGTGGGGGTTTATTAATGCGTCTTACTTCATTGGTGCTATTCTAGGAGGATTAATTGTTGTATATTTGTCAAGAATTTTAGAAATGAAAATGGGATACATTATAGCCTTAAGTGGTTTGTCTATGGGACTATTCACATTTATGTTTTCAACAACTTCCAGTGGAATACTTGCGCTTATTTTTTGTTTATTAATGGGTCCTTTATATCAAATCAGAGACACATGTCAGGTAACGGTCTTACAAGATATTATTAAACAATCTGAACTTGCTAAAGTCACAGCTGCTCGAAACATCATACTTACTCCTTGGACAGGTGTTACCTATTTAATAATGGGATATTTAGGAGATATGTTAGGTGTAAAACTTGTTTTTATTTTGGCATCTGCTCTATATTGTGGTTCAGCTATCCTGGCTTTGTCATCAAAAACTTTAAGGAATTATGATATCAAAACTGTAACGGAGCAAGAATCTCACTCTATAAAAGCTTAAGCACTTATATTACAAATTTCTAACCTGCCGATAATACGTTTTATGTTAACTAGAAATGAAGACACATGTTTATGTAGTTAGTTTAGATTGTGTTTATTTGGGATAAGAATAGAGATGTCACCTTCCGAGGGTTGACTAGTGACAGGCAGGTACGAATTAATGACCTTCTATTTGTTAGGATAGAGGGTCATTACATTTAAATAAAGATGGTAATAAATAAAGGCACAATGTGCCTTTTTATATGTCAAAAAAATCTTTTGGATGTTTAGTATTATCTACTTTTCTCGCAGCATCCATAACCTTTTTTAAAATGAACGCACTAGGTATGTAATTTTTATCGTTACAAAGCTTCCAAACTGTATTTCTAGAAACTTTACTCTTTGTAGCAAAATCTGTTTGCTGAATTCCTTCTGAATCAAGCCATTTCCCAAATTTAGACCTCTTAGGATTTTTCCACCATAACATTTTCTACGCCTCCTCTATATTAGTAAAATGGCCAAATTTGGGATTATATAATCAAATTTATTCAAATTTATTCATATTGTACAAGCTACCCATCATATGATTTAAAAGAAATAGGAAAAAATCATCTTAATACCTGTATCTTATAGAATACTGTCGATATTTTTGTCATAAACATATAGCATGAATACAGTTAAGACCGCCTTATACACTAATACATAATGGGCGGTCTTTGTTACGAATATGCTATAGTTTTAATATTATATAAAAAGATAATCTTCCCAATAAAAAAGACCTCTTTTCTATAGAGGTCTTTTTTGCTTCATTTCTTCCCAAAAAGTTTGGAAAGAAACCCTTTTGGCTGTTCTGATTTTTCTTCTGTGCTAGTTGCTATAAGCCTTTTTGTATCCTGAAGCTCTCTGATAGCACTTGTTATCTGATCATCTCTTTTATTAATACTTTCCGTTATGTAATTTGTTTGCTCATCTAGACGAGTAATTAATTCACGATTAAAACGTTCTATCCTATCTAGTCGCTCATCTTGCTTTTTTACATGTTCTAAAATAGCAGCTACATCATTAGCAGAATAGATCTTTTCATCATCAATATCCTCATTCTTTTGTTCCTCACTTGGATCTACTTCTGTGAATTCAGCAATAACTGTATTCACGGCGCTATCTAACGTCATAACGCCTGCTTGAGTTAGCTCCACTATCCTTTTTAAAGCTGCTACATCCTTTTTTGTAAAAGCTCTTTGCTGTTTATCATTACGCTGAATGTTGTACCCTTTTGCTTCTAATGCAAGTGCATATTTACGAATAGTAGATGTTCCAATGCCTACCATATCTGCTGCTTCGGCCGTCCAATACACTCTCTCTTCCATAATAAAAACGCCCCCCGTTATACCTCGTTTTACTTTTCTAATATTAAATGAAATAACCTTAATATATCAACGAAAATTAATCAAAACGGCGTTATGCGGATAGCGTTACACCTAAAGGGATAGCTTCTGTGAAAAAGATTATCTTTATTTTGAATGCACGTTTTTGTAACTTTTCTACCCTTTGAGTTCTTAATGAATATTTTTATAGCACTCGTTAGTTTCTACCATATATCTTTTTACAAAAGAATACATTAACTAGAGTAACGACTGTTTCTATATAACGCCTACCAGTATAATGCGTTATATAAACTTCTACAATTAAACAAAAAAACCTTTAACAAAAGGTTTTTTTACGAAAAACGCCGCCGTACGCTATGCGTTATGTGTTACATATAGTTTCCGTTTAATTATATTTTCAGAGAGTTAATAACGGTTTGTATAACGCCATTCGCTATATAGCGTTTTGTGGAAGTTCATATAA
>Ga0209796_10000511_pt1 | contig 24628 bp, 33 predicted proteins | sample AgamicOrSfrz_FD_187167 | JGI IMG/M metagenome (GOLD analysis project Ga0209796, IMG submission 187167) | Agave microbial communities from Guanajuato, Mexico - Or.Sf.rz (SPAdes) (version 2) | ecosystem: Host-associated > Plants > Phyllosphere > Phylloplane/Leaf | place: Guanajuato, Mexico...
ACTTGAAAGATATTTTCAGTTACTTGATATAAGCCGGCTTGTACATTTAATTTTCCTTGTTCCCACAGTTTAGGGTGGACAGTAGCAGGTGTAGATTGTTCAAATAAAAAAGCGTACTTTCTTAAATTCCATACAGGATACAGCTGATTTTTTTTGAAAATTAGAGGAAAAGGTACGCGTACAAGAGCTTGGTAATCCGCAAGATTTTGTTCTAATTTCACTTGTTCCCAGTCTATGTTTTTATAAGTATCAGCATTAGTCGCTGCCGTCTTTTGAGTAGCATCTTTTCGGTGAATCGTTAACTCCTGTTCATAATCAAACAGCATAACCCCCTCCTTTTTATTACTTTATGCGGGAAAATAAGACGAAGTACAAAAAGGGAGGGAAAATAGAGTTAACAAAAAAGAAGATGCGCTTAGAACGCATCTTCTTTTTTATACTTAATTTTATGTTTGAATAGTGGAGTATTCTGTCTTAATTAGACAGCCTAGCACTTAGTATAACGATTGTTTACCAATGTGCCTTTTGTAATCAAAACAAATCTTCCTTCTAAGGTGCTCAATACGTTTCTTGAAGTCGCTGTAAAACAATGCATGTGTACAGTCTCTCCTTTCTTGTATTGGCCTTACATAGAGTGTATACCCTCGAAAAAATAATTGAAACCTAATTCGGAGATTTTTTTCAAAAAATAATAAATCCATTATGGTTAGGCTCTTTTGTCTCTATTTTTTCACCCAGTTGTCATTATCATCTTTTTTGTACTTCGTTTTCACCGCGTTCCAAGCGACTTTGTGAGCGGTAGCTTCTTCTTTGTATTCATCACTTGCTGAATTGAATGCTTCTTTATAAATTTCCTGAGCATGATGAGGAAGATTATCTCTTACTCCATCCGGCAGTTCTTTTAATGAATTGTAAGGCATGATAGTATTCCTCCTTGAAAACATCTTTTACTACTGATTTACCTGTTTTCAAATAACATAAACATTTAATAAATATAGTCCTTATACAAGTCGGACTGAGTGACCTTTTTATAAGCGAGTCCGTGTTTTTTAGCAAGGGATTTTACTTCATCTACACAGCTTTGAGCGCTTCTTGGTGATACGTAAATTTCATTGATAAGCTGATGTAAATTACATGTCAGGAGGTTACCATGCTCATGAGAAAACTCATACGATCTTTTTTCAAGGATATCCATTCGTTTTTGCCATTGATTTGCGGAAATACCTTGAATTTCGAATAGCTTTTGCAGCTTCCAAGCGTGTATACGGCTTGCTACAATAACAAGCCTCAATTCATTTTCATGCTGATAGGATTTGCGCTTGTAAAATAACGTGTCATATACAGAGTGACTGACCATTTCTTTTTGGAAGTCTATGTACTGCACTTTGCCAGAGAAGATTTTATAGCGTAAATCTTTAATACTGCACAATAAATTTTCATAGGTGGTTTTAATAGCTATGCCATCATTCCCCTTTAAATATAGATCCCACATTCCAGCGGCTTCGTAATCATTGATATGCCAGGATGAAACAGCAGAAAATTCATGGATTTTTCTTATATAGGTTCTAGAGGTACGGTTATGATGTTCACCTTTTTTTCTTAACTCTTCTATGTTCCACATTGAAGAGCATCCTTCAAGGGGGTCCGAAAATGCATCAGGTTTTGCGAAAAAAAGCGCATTGGTTTCCAGTAAATCTTGAAAATCAGACATCGGCATAAATCGCCACACCGTCGGATTATTGTGCACCTTATAGCGTTCATCATAATCGTCATAGCTAGATTCGAATCTTTTGGCATATTCGTAAGCTTTATCTCTATAAGCTAAATCCATTGGTTTTCCTCCTCTGAATGCATATTCATACTTGAATTATAGCACTTAATTATTGTAATTTTCAAAATTATCCACCTGTATTAAGAGAGTTCTGTTGTCAGAAAAGAAGACACGCCTCAACATCTGCAGCGTGTCTTCTTATTTAATGAAATGAATGTTTTGCTTAACACTTTCACTTTCTGGCTGATTTAATTCCAATAAATAAATTTTATCCGCTCGAAAATCAGTATTCTTCATTTCTTTTTTTAAGGTACGAATAAAGGCAGCTGAACTTTTTCCGTAGGCTTCAAAATAATGAAACGTGTGTACAACAAATAGAATGGATGCTCCACTGTAATCTTTTTTGCTCTTTTTTTGGATGTTTTCTAGCACTTTTTCTATATACTCTTCTACAGAACCTTCCGTCTGGATACGGGGTAGAGCAAAATTTCCTGAATTCACCCTCTGTGCATCTTCAAATTCCAGTTTCCCATCTTTGTAAGAAGTAATTTCAATTCGTTTTTCAGTACCATCCGGCTGAAGAATTAATCCGTCGTATCCTTGACTTCCAATAATAAGCTTCAATTTTGAATTCCTCGGACAATAGGAAGATTGGCTGAAGCAATAAAGCGGATAAAACTCTTCAAAAAACTTTTTGAAACGCCCTTTTTTAAGTCGAGCTAATTTTATATATTCTCTGTTTTGATGAATCATTTTCTGCGTATGTTCAAAATACTGCTTCATTTCTTCTTGCGTCCTGTACACATCAAGATCTTTAAATAATTCATCCATCTTTTTCACCTTCAATCCCACCAACTAAAAAAGTCTTCTTACTTAGTAGATACATATTCATAAATGTGTGTGACAATTTTCTTTTTTTAAAGATATAGCTTTTTTAAAACAAAATGTGCACACTTTTCATTTTTTTTGCATATCCTGTTATTCGTGCGTTCAATCATGAGCGTACATTTCAGCCTTTAGTTGTAAAAGAGGAACCGCAAAATTACAGCTGATGGCGGATGATATGCTTCTGATTATTTCATAAACTATAACAAACAGGAAACTTAACAATAATTGAGGTGTTGAAAATGTTTGATAATGATTACGTAGTTAAAACCATTCACGATTTATATGTAAAACATACAGAAAGCAAATTAAAAGTCTTCTTAACTTATTTTTGTCATAAAAGATAACATGTATTTATAGACGGGAATATATAGTCAGTTGTTACTTGGAGTTTTTTATAGGAAGAAGAGTTTGATACAAATAAAAAGGAATAGTGGGTAATCCACTACTCCTTTTTATTATACTTGCAATTCCCGAATAAGTTCAGCAATAATTTTAATGCTTCTATCGATATCTGGTAAAGAAGCATAGGCGTAAGAAAGCCGAAGATAACTGCCGGTTTCTTGTGCATAGATACTTCCGGAATTAAGCAATATTCCTCTTTTTAAAGCACGAGAGTATAAAGATTTCATTGAAATAGAAGGTTGAATATGCACCCATATAAAAAAGCCTCCTTCAGGATTCGTCCATGTCGCTACATCTCCTGCATATGTTTCTAAAGCATTCAGCATAACTTTTCTTCTTGTTCGCAATTCGGTTCGTACCGTTTCCATATGCTGTTGATATAAGCCATTTTTAAACCATTCTGCTGCCACTCTTTGAGACAATGAGCTGGATCCATAATCTGTTTGCATTTTAATATCCGCCAAACGCTCAATGACTGGTTCTGGGCCGACTATCCATCCGATACGTAATCCCGGGCTTAATGTTTTAGAAAGACTGCTAACATATAACACGTGTCCATTTTTATCTAAAGCCTTTAATGGCAACGGAGGCTGTTTATTTAGCCATAATTCGCGGTATAAATCATCTTCAATAATAGGAAGCTGATGTTCCTCACATTCTTTCAGCAAATCGTAACGCCTTTTTGAGGACATTAATGTTCCCGTTGGGTTATGGAAACATGGATTTGTATATAAAATAGCTTGCCCTTCTTGAGGGTCGGCGCGTTTTATAGCTGTTACTTTTATTCCTTCCTCATCCATAGAAAGACCTTTGAGTTTCATTCCGGCTGATTGAAATACATGTAAGGAGTATAGATAAGAAGGTTTTTCTAGCAAAACCGAAGAGTTCTTTTGCAGCAGTCCAATTGAAATAAGCTGAAGAGCTTGAAGAGCGCCGGAAACAATTAAAATAGAATCTGGAGAAGATTCAATCCTCATTGTCTTCATATACGCACTTAACTCTTTTCGTAAAGGAAAATACCCCTTTGGTTCTTCATATCCCAGAACCTCCATGTTTTTTGCTACTTTTTCCATAGCATATTTCATTTTATCTTTAGGGAATATGTCAGGTGAAAGCTCTCCTTTGCTTAATTGAATAAGATTTAAGTTAAATTCGGATTCATTAATATCTTGTACCATTGCTTGACTCGGACGATGCATACCTGATTTCACATGAACGTTCCAATCGGGCGGAGTCGTAGCCAAAAGTGTCCATGTATTATTTATAACGGTTGTTCCCTTTCCCATCTTACCTTTAATTAAACCGTCCGCTGTTAATTCCTCTAATGCCGTGATGACCGTACTTCGGTTAACATCGAACATAGCAGCAAGCTTTCGCTGACTAGGAATTTTACTTCCAATCGGCCATTCTCCACGCGCAATTTTCTCTTTCATAAAATCAATGATTTGCTTGTATTTTGGATAACTCGAACTGTTCTCTTGATTCATACACTTACTCCTGTTTTTAAAGTGGTTGGGTTAATTGCTTTTAAACTGGTTGAAGACATTTTATCAAATGTTTATTAACATGGGAACCACAATAGATACTGGTTGGATTCAAAATGAAAAATGGAGATGAATAGCATGAAATTAACGTTTAGTTTGGTGTTCTTACATATACTGATGATTAGCTTATGGGCTTCAGCATTTCCAGTTATTCAAATAGGGCTGGAATCGTTTTCTCCTCAGCACCTTGCTTTTGTTCGGTTAAGTATTGCTTCTTTAGTGCTGTTAGTTATTGCAATAGCCACACGCATGCGCTTGCCTGATATAAAAGATATTCCACTTCTTTTAGCACTCGGTTTTTTAGGTTTTACCGTATATCACACGGCATTAAACATTGGAGAAAAAACGGTGAGTGCGGGTATTGCGAGTTTACTGGTCTCGACTACTCCTATTTTTTCTTCGCTTTTAGCTATTTTTCTTTTTCAGGAGGAGTGCGGAAAAAGAAAATGGATTGGATCTGCAGTAAGCTTTGCGGGTATTGCACTTTTAACCTTGAGCAAAGAGAACTTTGTACACTCAGTTAATGGAATCTTACTGATTCTGCTAGCTGCCCTTGCAGAAAGCATCTATATAGTATGTCAAAAAAATTTATTAAAAAAGTATGGTTTCCTTTCTTTTGTGACGTACAGTATTTGGGGGGCTACAATTTCTATGCTTGTTTTTTTACCTGGGTTAGAAACAGAACTTGCACATATCTCTGTCAGATCAGCGATAAGCGTGACATATTTAGGATTATTTCCAACCGTTATTCCCTATATGGTACTCGCTTATCTGACATCGCGTATAGGTTCTGTTGAGGCTGCCATTTCTCTTTACTTAACTCCTGCGCTGTCCTTTTTCTTAGCGTGGCTGCTTTTAAAAGATATCCCGAGTGCAGCTTCCATTGTTGGAAGCATCATTACGTTATGCGGCGTGTTGCTTACACATAGTAAAAGAAAGTGGTAAAAGAGACAAAGTTCACAATACAAAGATAATGTGTACGCTTTAAAAATTCTCTTAGAGGCTATGTTTTTTATTTATATATTTTATTTAGAACATACTTTAATTTCTTCTTTTTGCAATTTAATTAATAAAAAAGCGCCTTTCTTTAATCTTGGTTTAAGATTTAAAGAAAGGCGCTTTTTTATGTAGTTTCTAATTCTGCTTTTATTTTTCCAGCCACTGCGTGAGTCAGCTGCTGAAGATCGTAAATCTCTTCTCCTGAAAGTACTACATGTCCGTTTAAAACGTGGTTATGTTTATATGCTCGATACGTCACTTCGATACTTTTTATTGCACGCTCTACTTCATCATTCACCATAATGCTTTCATAGTGATAGGATAGTGTTTCAATTCGAATCTGCGTATTTTTCATATTCATTCACCCTCCATGAGCCGTTGACTAAAAATATGACTGTTAGAGGTGAACTATACATAGAAACTTTTTTGTTACTACCTAATTTGTTATTTAGAACATATTTTAATTACTTAATTGATGTCTGCTATTCTTTTTTATAAAATCCCAAGACAAAACCCCCGCTCTTTGGAGTGGGGGTTTATTGCTTGTAGTACCAGCCTTTTTTATCTAAAAACTGCTTAACTTTTACAAAATCCAGTCCAGCTGCTGTGAGTTCAGCGGACGGATTACCTATTGCATGTACGTTTAATTCACTGTCAATTCCTTCATTTTTTAAGAAAGCACGAAACTCTGTTTCCATGTCTTTATTTAATCCGCCTGTTTTAATTGTGATGGGGATAGGTTCTACGTCTTTCATTTGCACAAATCCGCCTGGAACAGCCCATGCTGCATTCGTATAGCCATATACGCTAAATACCGTGCCTTTTTTTATAGTTCTAAAATTTTCTGTTACATTCGCATATTTGTAGACTCCAATATCCTTCTTCGCTTTTACTTGAAAAGAATATTTATCTCCGAGTGAAGTAACCTTTGGTAACGATTCTTCTATAGGATTACTTACACCTTTAAGGAGTTCCATCATTTTAGCTAATGTTTTCTCATCAGCTTTTCCGGTTGACGTTAATCCATACTTTTCCTGAAGAGCTTTAACAGCTGCAACAGTTTCACTGCCGTATTGACCATCGGTTCCTTGCTGGGAAAGCTCAAATCCTAATTTAATTAAGTTTTGCTGCAGTTCTTTTACAGCTAGTCCGCTATCACCTTGCTGAAATTGTGCTGAGGGTTTATTATTTTCCACTACCGTCACGCCTGTATTGATACTATTAAAGAAATCTAGATCCATTTCATTAATATCAACATTGCCTTTAATCCCTTTTACTTTTCCTTGATCTGTATATTGAAACATAGACCATCTACCCCAAATAGCCGTATCACCTGGGTTAACGAATCCCTTAGAACGGTTACTTCCACTGTAACGAGCTACCCACAGCGGATATCTTGCCACGGCGCTTGTAAAATTGGATTTAATAAAACTATAACCCGTATAAAGAATAGGCGTAATGCTTGTTTTCCTTTCAATATACTCCATCCATTTGACTGCAAAGGCTGTGACCTGCGCTTTTGTTTTCCCTTTATTTTCTTCCAAATCTAAGCAATGAGGAAAATCAACCTTCATGCTTCCTAATTTATTTAAAAAGAAATTAACTTCTGCAATGGGATCATTATCAGCATGAGCAAAGTGATAAAAGCCTACACGTAGACCTGCATTTTTTGCACCTATATAATTATCATATGATTTTTTATCTAAGAAGGTTGTACCTTCTGTTAATTTAATATACGCGCCTTTTACACCATCCGACGCCACTTTTGCCCAATCAATTGTTCCGTTGTGATGAGAAACATCAATGACCTTAATATTTTGATTATTACGGTTTTGCATTGCTATCACTCCTTCATACAAACTATGAATAAAAAAGGAAATGGCAACTGATACAGGCCTATTAAATAGATATTAGGCTTTATAAAAAAACTACAATAAGAAGGGATTTTGGTAGCCTTCCCTTATTATAAGAAATGAATTTGTGCAATTTTATAAAGTGAGGAAAGCTATATTCGTTTATACTAATAATATGAAGATATACTGAATAAAAAGTGGAGGAATATGATGTCTTTAATAAAAGAAGCACGTAGATATGCAGAACACGCTCATAGCGGCCAAATGCGCAAGCTGTCCGATATACCTTATATTGTTCACCCTATTAACGTAGGTAATATTTTAGAAAAAGCGGGTTTTAGTGAAGAAGTAATTGCAGCAGCTTATCTGCATGATGCTGTAGAAGATACAAGTGTAACACTCGAAGAAATTATACAAAGATTTGGTTTAGAGGTAGCTGGTATTGTTGAAGCTCATACAGAAGACAAATCAAAAAGCTGGGAAGAACGTAAACAGCATACAATTCAAATCGTGAAAACTGGTTCTCTTGAAGTGAAATCTTTAATTGTAGCAGATAAATTAGACAATTTACGGTCTTTAAAAGAAAGCTACGATCAGCAAGGAGATACGATTTGGAATAGCTTTAAAAGAGGATTCGAAAAGCAGAAATGGTACTACGAATCCATCAGCAAATACGCTGCACAAGGATTGGAACCAAGCCAAATTCCAAGTTTTTTTTATACGTATAAACAAGAAGTAAATGATTTTTTTAAAAGTTAATATTCATATGAAGAAATTAGAAAACACTGAAAATAACTATTGCGAACGCGCGGTATACGTATTAAAATATAGTAGAGTCAACACGCAATAAAGGCTCTACATAATCGGGACTGTAGTTCAGTGGGAGAATACTTGTCTGGCAGACAAGGGGTCGTGGGTTCGAATCCCATCAGTTCCATAAAACCAGTCGTATCAAGAGTTTAAAACACTTTAAAACTCTGCAGGATGGAATGGTTGCAATACTATTTCATCTGACCTCTTCATGATTTCCATGAAGAGGTTTTTTATTTTCTTTTTACGATTGATCCTCATGATTTTTATGATTATTCTTTTCACTGCTCCTGCTGACAATTTCTCTAAGTTCGCCCTCGTCGCCTTTTGCATTGATGATTTCAAAAAGCTGATTCAGCCCTTCACTTGTTTCATCATTTGGTTCTTTGCCCATTCTATCCCCTCCTTTTGCTTCTAGGATGCCCATTTTTTTCACATTGTTTCATGTAAAAAGCAATTCATCAATATTAATCGGCCGTAAAAGTATACCTTTACGACCCTTGTGCAATTACTGGTTATACGGATATACTCAATCAATTCTTTAAATTTCGCAGCATTTTATAGGGTTTCTAATACTCATCTATAATGAAATGATCATCACAAACTTCGTTAAAATCGTTCTCTTCGTGGAGATCTACTTCTTTATCTTTAGATATCTCGGTTTCTTGTGTAAATAGTTTAACAAGCTTTTTTAACATTGTTCCACCTCATATCTTTCATTAATACATTCAGGATAAATCTTATATTTCACATGCTTATGATGTGTATTAAATCATAAGTGTTTGATGTTTAATGACCTTAAAAAGACTAGTTATTTTATACTAGTATGCAATGATTAATAAATAATTTGTGGTCATTTATGTGGTCAGTGGTCAATTTTTATTGGCCACTTTTTTTATACGATTAGCATCTGTATTATAGCTTTTGTTAACATTGGCAGTAACTGAATAAATACATAAGCGATACTTGTTTTAGTTAGCCAAGTTGCTGAATTGTAAACCAAAGAATTTATAATAAAAAAAGCCCCTACTCAAATGAGTAAGGGCCTCCCCTTATCTGCAATTAAACAGAAAAGGCTTTCCGACCATAAGGTCAAGGTAGTAAGGTTAAGGTAGTAAGTTAATGATGGCAGCTATAAAGCTATCATTGCTTACAAAATTACTCCTTTAAAAGAAAGATGTCCACAATGTTGCTCAGATATTTTTCTTCATGCCACAATTCGCACATTCACATAAGACAATATTTGCTTATTTAGTCTTCATCACGGTCTGCTCTAAATGCATCATCGGATACTGAATTTAATTGATGGTTAAGCTTTTCGAAGTTATCTTGTTTTATCTTATTTGTCATAGTAGCTTCACTAGAAATATTAGTTTTTTGTCTAGTCTCTGCATTTCCACCAACTCCAAAACCAACATTGTTATCTGTCATAAAGATTCACCCCTTAATTATATTGTGTAGAGATTATATAAATAAAAGTGAAAAAAAATGGATAATCAAAAAATTGCATCGCAAAACAATTAGGTATTTCAGCAAATCAATTTTTAGCTTAGAGACAAGGAAAATACTTTCCACTAGTTGATAAGGTAAATGAAAATAACAATTAAAGACTCTCATTTGTCTTCAAATGTACATCTTCTTACTAAACATGTGTAATATAAACTTTTTCACCTTCATATCATCTACAAAAACAATGAGGTGAAAAAGATGCATTATGATAGCGTAGATAAAAACCTTGCAATCAAATTAGCAAAAGATCTTATACAAAATCCGAATGTAAAACCTGTTTATACACAAGAAGGAATTGGATTCGCTTTTAATGACACAGTATATTCCTTTAGTGATCTTGTCTCTTACTTTTTGGATAATATTGAGAAGATAAAAGAATGGTAAAAAAAGCCCCCACTCAAACGAGCGGGGGCTTCACCTTTTCTGACATCAAACAGAAAAGGATTTGCTAAGGGGATCGTTTGCTATCAGGGGAGATAACAAAGGGTCTCGACAACATTACATTGTCAAACAGTAAAGTAAGGATAGTGAAATAACTATCCTTATAAAGTGTACTCCTGTAAAATACAGCTGGCCACAATTCTGCTTCAGATGTTCTTCTTCATTCCACAATTCGTACATTCACGTAAAAATGGAGGTTTGTATATCATATACATCTTCATTTATTGCAATATATGAATTAAAATAAACATTCCAATAAACAATAAAGAAAGCTCATCATTGCTAAAGTTACATCTAAAACAGGATATATAGCAAAGTAAAGAGTCTATTGGAGGGTGAGTAGTGGTGATACAACAAGATAAAAGACCAAACTTTAAGATTTTAGGCATTCTTCGGTTTATCTTAAATACAGCATTGATTTTACTAGCTGTTACTTTATCCGTTTTGCTTGCTAAAGAAATCTTTCATTTTATTCATTTTTCTATTTTTAACCGAGGGGTTGAGACTCACTATAAAGTTCTTGAAAGTATCTTAGTTTTCTTTTTGTACTTTGAATTCATTGCAATGATCGTAAAATATTTTCAGGAGAATTATCACTTCCCTCTACGCTACTTTCTTTATATTGGCATTACTGCATTGATCCGTCTGGTTATTGTGGAGCACGATAACCCGGTTACTACACTTTTGCATACTTTCGCTATTCTTGTGTTAACTATTAGTTACGCTATTATAAAGTTTTCGTCGAAACAAAAGGAGAAACTATAATTACGCCTTGTTAAAATAGTACTAATAAATTAGCGCCCCTCTTAACTCAAGCTCTTAGGAATTCAAATTCATCGTCAGTTTCGAAGGAAACGTTTGCTAAGTTAATGTATTTTAGGGAAGATGATAAAGGCTTTATTAATATAACGAACGAATATGACGCAAACGGAAAAAATATACGTGCGAAGAAACCTGATACTCCTAAGTGAGTACAGGCTTTTCTAATTAGATATTCTTCTTTATTCCACAATTCGTACATCCCTAATAATAATTTAATACATATTAAATGTATAACTGGTAATAACTAGAACAAATGCTATAAGGAGAATTTCATGTTGATTTTTGTATATATTTTTTTCATAACCCTTAACTTTGTTTCCTATTTTGTTCCCAAAAGATTATACAAAATCGAACTTTACTCTACCACCCTTTTTGCATTACTTTTTGGTATTATTGCAGATCTTATACTTGATTTACATTACAAGCTGTATGGTTATTTTGATGGAGGATTCCAATGGAAGGGTTTGTTAGGAGAATTCTTATACTTTATACCGATAAGTATATTATTTTTGAATTATTACCCGTTATATAAACCACATAAGAATCAATTATTTTACATACTTAGTTGGTCAGTAATCTCAACCTTGTTAGAATGGTTAATATTAAAAACTGATTTTTTTTATGAAAACGGATGGAAACTTTGGTATTCAGTGATAGCCTACCCAATTATATTTTTAATCCTTGTTATTAACCTGAAATTTGTTAAGAAACTCATTAAGCAAGCCTCCTGTTGAGCCCTACCAAGAAATCATTAACAAACAAGAATTTTATAAAAATAGAAATGGGGAAATGTCATGCGTCTAATTGGATTGTTTTTATGGATCTTTGCGGCTTGGCGTTGGAGTGATTGGAAAAATTGGAGGAAGTATCATTCCACAATTCTATATATGGTGATTTTTGCTTTATTATATGAAGTTCTTACATACAACTATTCGCTATGGATATTTAAAGCTACTCTTATACCGACCCATACTTTAAATAGCCTTTTGGTAACCTTCATAACTTTCCCTTGTTTGGTACTCTTATTTCTTTCGAATTTCTCTGAAGGTGGTACCACTAAAAAAATTCCACATATTATTTTTTGGGTTATTTTATATTCAATAGTTGAGTATTTTTATCATGCTGTTGGTCTATTCAAATATAGCCACGGCTGGAATTTTGGATGTTCCATTTTATTTAATTGTATTATGTTTCCTATGTTGCTACTGCATCATAAAAAACCTTTGTTAGCCTATTTCTTGTCCATTCCAATAGCTATTTTTTATTTAATAATCTTTAACGTACCTATTAGTAGTATGAAATAATAACAAATAAAAAAGCCTCACTCATATGAGCGAGGTTTTATCTTTTTAAATATTCTTTTTCATTCCACAATTTGTACATTCGCGTAGAAACTTGCCCCCACCTACGCTGCTTTTGAATTTAACACTACCACAGTAATCACATCGCCCAGCGATTTTATCCGGTAAGTCTTTGTATTCATAAATTTTATTCAAATCAATGTTTGCGTACTTATCTTCTAATTTTTCCATTATGGATACCTCGCATTCTTGTCTATAATACCATTATAGACAAATAAAAAAGCCCCCACTCAAATGAGCAGGTTTTTATTTTTTAAGATATTCTTCTTCATTCCACAACTTAAAAAATGCAAATATCTATTATGTAGATTTGCTCTGTATCTTATATACAGAGCAACAATGATTAATAATAATAAGTTGTATATGAATAATACGGATCGTAATAGTATGGATCATAATAGTATGGGTAGCCGTAACCATAGCTATATGGATAAAGTAATGAGCCAACTGCTAATCCCGTAAGAAATGGTGCACCGAAAAAGGGTCTACCAAAAAAGGGTCTGCCGAAACCGAATGGACGTCCAAAGCCAAACGGTCTGCCGAAACCTCCAAAAGGTCTGCCAAATCCGCCGAACGGTCTACCAAACCCACCGCCAAATCCACCAAATGGTCTAATTCTTTCATCTGCATCACTTGCATAAATTTCTTGAGGATTTACTTCGGGTAAAAGTTGTACTTCTGAATTCATTTAGAGTAACCTCCATTTATTTTTATTCAAATAAAGCATATGCATTTACCCATATACTTTCTTGGGTGAATACCCCAATTTAATAAAAAAATAGGAAGTCCGCCAAGAGTTGATAAATAAAAAATAGAGCTACCTCTAAATAGGTAGCTTTTTTGTTTTAAAATTAAAATGTAACCTTATTACTCTTCATGTTCGTCATGTGGGTATTGTCCGCCACCTGGATAATGTCCGCCATCTGGGTATTATCCACCGCCTGGATAATGTCCACCGCCTGTTAATTTTGGGTCTGTTTGTTCAAGATAAAAGGCATAAGACATATTAGAGATTAATCTAACCTACTTGGAAACCAGATAAAACGCCATATTCACCTCGGCTGTTGTATAAACAAATTGATCCAGCTTAGACGCTTGATTCATAATGTTTTCAATTACGTTTCCTACTTTGTTTTCAGTGTTTAAAGATACAAATTTCATGTTTGTTCGCTCCTTCAGTCTTTATTTATAAGTGATTTCTAGTTTTGCCGTTGCATCGAATTTCGCATAATAATTTTGACTAGTTGAGTTAATATAGATCCCAATGCCTTTATAAGATCCACTAACAAAGCCAGCATAAAATGAGCTAGGAACCGTAATCCATTTTCCGTCATTTAGTTTAAAACTTGCTGTTGTTTGTGGTGACTGATAAGAAGGTGCACCGCTTGGCTTGCTTGTATACGTATGAGGTTTAAAATACGTGGTAACAGGTACAGCATTTCCACCCGCATTTTTACGATGTACATACATTCTAATTTGAGTAATCGTCTTTCCAGAAAGAGAAGGCAATGAAAAGAACCATAAACCGCGATAAATACCATAGATGCCCCATTTACCTTGCACAACTTCATTTTGACCGTACCACTGACCGCCAAAATTATCATGCCAGCTATCACCGCTACTTGCTGCAATGGTTACAGTAGTAGGTTGAGCATCCATTGTGCCCCCTGAAGTCGTCCCGTAAGTGAAGTCCCCACGAACTTGCCCCCCTGCAACTTCACCTTTAGTATTAGTTCCACCGTTTGGAGCTGTGCCCTGGCCAAAAATATCCCCACCATAACAATGCAAGCCGTAAGTTACAGCGCTCCCTTTACAGTTAGTAAGGAAAACACGCCCACCGTAACGCGAACTGATACCCAAATCCGCACCGTATGTTTCGCATTGATCCATTTCTGTAAATCCTGCTGTTGTATCGTAATTCATACTGGAGCCATTACCATACACTTTCATTTTTTCTAAACGTACATAAGCATTACGCAATAATCTGTACACTCTACCCAAAAAGATGCTATTGATGCAGCTAAGAGTATTGCCAAAAATCAAGGTTCTGAATTATTTATCCATGGAACAGATGGAAAAATAAGAGAACGTAACAGCTATGGAAACGACCCGTATCCGCCTAAAGGATAAAAAACATGGAGCGAACTTTATTTTAAAAGTTTGCTCCTTTCTATTTCCTCTTCATAGCACCACCACGGCCACGCTTCAAAGTCTGTCTATTAGTTCCCATAATACCCTCCCAGTTAACCTTTTCTTTACACTTACCCATCTTTTCTAGATGTCTTAATTGATCTGTGTTAAGATGATTTTTAACTTTCATTGCAATCACCTTCTTAATTAATTTTTGACTTTCAGATTCGCCCGTATGACGTTTTAAATAAGTTTTAATATACAGACATTCAGACATAACAAAAGCGCTCCTATGAATCAGGAACGCTTTTGTTATACAAATTAACATAATACTACTTTACCAATTAAAAATTAGGCTAGCATAAAAAATTTTTCTATTTTTTTATTAGATTTTTATTATAAATTGCTAGTATTAAATAATTTGTTATTTTATCTTTGGTGTTATAATTATGTTCTTATCTATTTCTTTTATGAGGTGTTTAAATTTGAGTACAAACCAACCATTTTTAGAGCAAGTATTATATGATAACGCTATCGACTTTATTAATAAAAGTATGCAATCTTATTTAATTGCTGAGGAAGATAGCAATCCTAAGGAATATAAATATGCAATACTATTTCTTGCAACAGGTACTGAATTAATTTTAAAAAGTATACTTCAAAATAAGCATCCTTTGTTTGTATTAAGCAATATAGATTCCTTAGATGATAAAACTGTTGGGGCAGAAAAGTTAATTCCTAGAATAAACCGAGTCTATGCAGATGAGAATATAAGAATTCAAAATAAAGATGCTGAAAACTTTAAGTCTATAAGGGAAGTTCGCAACTCAATTATGCATAAAGATGTTAGGTTCGATGTAGCTCCAAACACAATGTATGCAAAAACTTTATACTCCCTGGATAGAATAGTACAACAATTTTTAAAGAAAACTCTACATGATCAAGTAGATAGTTGGAATTCCATTGTAGATAGCGAAACAATAAGAAAAGAGTATTATTCTAAAGTAGTTGGATACAAATTAGATAACTCTGCTATTCCTTGTTCTGTATGCTCATTAGAAAAATTATTAGTTGATCAAGATAACTCTAAGGGATTAAAATGCTTCCATTGTAATCAAAAATATTCAACAGTAGTGGATGCTATAAAGTCTATTGAAGATTTAGATTTACGAGAAGAGTTATTTGTGTCATATCTATATATATTAAAATCAAAGCATGTTCCTGTTGATACCTGCCCTCTCTGTGGAGTACCTGATTATCTACAGTTTGACTCTAGTTCTAATTCATTGATTTGTTTTGATTGTGGTGTAATACCAAGTGACGAATGTATAGAATGCAAAAATAATTCAGCTTTCTCTTTTTATGACGAAGACTACAGCTCATCAACTTACTGTGTCTGTTGTAAGGAAAACCCTTTGCATGCATGTGATTTATGTACCAGTGATGAATACGATAGAGCAGGAATTTTTAATATTGATATAAAAGACCACGCTGCTTTTAAAAAACACTTCGATGATGTGACTTTAAAGGGAGTGTTCCCCGAAATTGAAGTTTGTGAAAATTGCCTTAAGACGATGTATACACTTGAAAAAAAATGGTTTTAGAATTTGTAAATCCATAAGCCACTTGTTAGTGGTTTTTTTTCAATGGCAATATTCAGGTTAAGAGCTAGTCTATAAAATGCTTTCCAACGGATTTTCGAATATGTCATTGCACTTATGGGCGGCTGAAACTTAAAACAATAAACATTGTAATCAGTAAGGTATTCAGCTTCATTTGTCATATAGCGTTCTTCAATTAAGAACCTTTCCATCTTAGGTAGCCTGTTCACTGCTCTTTCCACACGAAAGCAGAAATCTTTTCTCATCTCTCCCTGGTCCACATTATATGCTGCAATGGAACCTGTCTGGTCACTCGTTTCATTAGTTGGACCATGATAACGAATTTCTGCACTGGCAGTAGTCGACGCTTCTCTTTCTTCAAAGGATAAGTATTTAAACAATCTATATTTTTCTAAAGCATCTTCTACTGCTTGTTGCGTCTCTTTTCTGTCTATCTCAGGAAGCATAAATGATAATTGGTTTCCCACCTTTGGATCCCTCCTGTGCTAAAATATAAATAGGGTGATCAAGAGAAATCTTGGTCTTTTTTTCGTTTATATAGAATATAATAAAATAACCTTCTACTATGTGGTTTTCCCATTAAGGATGCCCTTAAATGGGCATCTTTTTTATGTTCTAAAAGTTGCTTACTTACAATATATTGATAATCCATGTGATTCACTTTCAGATGCTTTAACCGAGCATCTCTTTTTATGTTCTAAACTATACATATTGCTAATACTCTTTACAGACCCGTTTTTTCACCACCTGAAAACTTGACGCTCTTAGTTGGGCGCTTTTTTATTATCAAAACATGTTTATTGCTTGCTAAAACTATTATCTAAAACTTCTATTTTTGATGCAGTCACTTTTGCAGATTTCTTTGTTTGCTCCACTAATCTAATGATTTTTTTATGTGCCTGTTTAGCACCTATTATTAATAAAGGGACGCCAATTACATTAATTTTTAACCTTCTTGAAAAAAAACCTCCTAGTGTCATAGCTAAAGGCACGGTGGGAGACGTATTGGAGAAAAGTATTTTTGTTTGTAATCCTCCTTTTTTATTTAGCAGATCGGCTAATTCATACATAGCAGGAACCACCACTTTTGAAGACCCTCTTCCTAATGTGTATACTTCATTTTTGTCTTCATCATATCCATGAAAAATTAACTTCCCCATATCTTTAGGAGTCAATTTATTAAAAACATCAATGTTTAAAATTTCTTTATCAGTTGGTTCTCTATCAAGAGGTAGTTTTTTTAGATGGTAAGCAGCTGCCAATGCTGATGAATGTGTGCCTCCGTAACAGTTATAAATATAGATCATCTTGTCATCTCCTAAATAACTAAATCTCTTTTCATTATGGTCAATATTTCTCTGCCCCATTCTTAGCGCTGCTGAGAGAAATTCTGTTCTTTTCTCATTAAAATCCTTACAAATTAATTATTTAGTTTGTAAAACTCACCATTTTGAGTAATAATTAGTCTATCTAATATAGAAGAGGTGATGAGAATGGTAATAGTAACAAAAGGTTTAACTCCATCTGCTTTAGTTAAAGACTTAATTGCTTTACCCACACCTTGTAATGATGTTGTCTACTATCCTGCTAACTTAGTTATCTTAGGAACTCAAGAGAAATATTCTATTTTCCAAACTTTAAGTCGTAAAAGTGGACTAGCTTATATAGCTGCCACCCAACCCGATAGAGCTAAATTTAAATTAGCCGGTTCTAGAAGTTCAATGTGTGAAGTATATGAGGCTATTCCTTGGCCTGAATTTGAATTAACGTATGAAGACAATACCTTTTATTACAAAACAGCCCCATCTTTACAAGAAATAGAAAATTATTTTAATAGTCTCAAAAAACAATAATTTATTTTATAGGTAGCTCTTTTTATTCAATAAGAGCTATCTTTTTATTTAATTGGCTGAATCGACTTCAAGGCCTCAAATATATCCTCTTTCACACCTTCCACATGTTTTTTCAATTCATCAAGACTAATTGCATCCCTACCTTCGATTTCTTTCTCTATGAGGGCGTTAAAGGCCCCATCAAGGGTGTTATAATAACCAATTTGTTTGAAAGCTTCTTCCTCAGTTACATTGCCTTCCTTATCCTTTTTGAAATACTTTTTATTTAAAATGATGTTAAGTGCATCCGATATGATTTTATAATTCTGACCAACCATGATTTCCATTGTTATATCCTCCCCCAATAGCTGTTTTTCTTAGTGCTGGCGATTTACCTCATTCTTTTCAAAATGAGCTAACGCGAAAATCTTTTTCTTATTACGAATTCAAATATTTTACTTTAATAGACTAATAAGATAATATTTTAATTTTTTCGCAATAATTCCATATATTATTATATAATGTAATCTTTAGTACATAGCACAAGGAGTAACATAATGAATAAACGAACTAAGAATAAACAATCATCTGGGTGTTTTATCAGTTGCATAGTTTTATATATTGTGGTGGGTTTAATATACATTACAATTACCAACTTATAACAAAGGTTTGTTCAGAACTTTTGTTTTTTAATATCCACTTATTTTTGTTTTTGAGCCTTATAGATTTCTTCAAATTCACTTAACGTTAATTCTTATAGCCGCTTTCTAGCGGGATTTTTGAAATATCCCGAGCGTGTGAGCTCGGTTACTAAATAGTTACGAGGCTGATCAACCGCTTTTTTTAGAAACGCTATTATGTAGTCACTCCTTTCCGGCTTTCAATTCTTCATGGAGTGCTTTTAATTCAGCCTCTAGCTTACGTTTTTCCTCTTCAAATTCATCATTAGCAACTGCAACAGGAGTACTAGTTTGACTATCAACTTCGCCTGTATCTTGAGATAACCAATCTGGAACCATTTCTTTACGAACACGTCCGCTCTGTTTAAAACCACGCTTATTTTTAAACTCTGCTTCTAACACTCGGACATCCGCTACTGTACGAACATTGCGGTTTGCCCATGCTTTTAGGATACCTTCAGCATATTTCCATGCTTTTTGCTGTTTAAGTGTTAACTCCATTGCTTCTAGAACTAGTTCTTCTCCCATATCGTCAATCCAATGTTGAATTTGCTGACTAATAAACGGATTAAGCATTCCAAAATTTTGTTGATAAAAATCAAAAATAGATTGATAACTACTACGACTACTTACTTCACTTTCTGAAGGATTACCTACTTCTGGTTCCATTTCTTTCTCAGGTAGTAGTAGTTCTTCTTTTTCTTCTTCTTTTTCTTGTCCACTAAGCGTTGACGTATCGTTACCGATACGTACTTCTTTTAATTTGTGTTCAAATAGCTCTAAAATGCTGATATTTTTTAGGTAATCACAGATAAGAAATTATATCTAATTTCCTTGAAAGGCGGAATGTTTGGAGGGGCTGAAATTGAACCAGTTAAGTACGAAGATATTAAGAATGTGGATTTCGATATCACCCCTAATCCATTTGGAAAAGCTCAAATAGAATTAGGCGTGCTCTACTTAGAAATAAAGGGCCTTTTTGGTGGAGTTAAAAAGCGTACAATTCGCAATATACCTGAAGAGAAAATTGACAAGATTGTAAAATTAGTTCGTGAACAAGTGAAGAATCATAGTAAATAACTTTTTGTTAACCCTATATCACCAGTTATTGGAGGAATAATAATGAAAAAGTTTCTAGCAATGATCTTTGTTTTAATATTTTCACTTTCTTTTACATTTTATAGTTCAACTGCTTCAGCTGCAGACGAAGATAAACTTAAAGCTGAAGTGACAAAAGTTAAAAAAAATATTGAAGATGGTACACTTATCATCAAAGGTGATACTAACCTCCCTAAGAAAACAAAATTACTTATTACACTTACTAATAATAAATTTGATTACAGTGAACAAGTAAAAGTTACTACAAAATCGTTTGGTAAATTTAAATCCAAAAAGTTCACTGATGGTAAAAAGGCCCTTTTTTCAGGAACTTATACTTTAACTATTCAAATCCTACCTGCAGCTAAGCAATCAGAAAAAGTTCAAAAGAAGATTGGAGAAAACGGATCTCTTTTAACTGGTGACCTAATTAAGAAATTAGACAAAGGTGGAAAAATTGTAGAATATGTTGAGTCAAATGTGAAAATTAAGTCAGCTAGAAAGTTCACAGGCAAAAGTTCTGACCTTTCTACCTGTAAAAAGAAAACTGCCGAGTTAGAATTAAAAATAAAAAAACTCGAAAAAGAAAAGGCTGAGTTAAAAAAGCAATTAACAAAATTTGAGCAAGATGATGCTGTTAAAAAGGGACAAGCTAAAAAAGCTGAGGAAGCTCGCAAAGCAGAATTAGCTAGACAACAGGCCGAAGCTGAAGAAGCAAAACGTAAAGCTGAGCAAGAAGCTCAGGCTGCTACTGAAGCAAAACGACAAGCTGAACAACAAGCCGAAGCTGACAAGGCCGCTCAGGAAGCATCACAATCTACTAACACTAGTGTTTTTTATGCTAACTGTAGTGAAGTAAGAGCAGCAGGTGCTGCCCCAATTAGTCAAGGTCAACCAGGTTACTCTAGAAAGCTTGATCGTGACGGAGATGGCATTGCTTGTGACCAATAATAATTAAAAGAATTGCCCTATCAGGGCTTTTCTTTTAGTCTCAAACGGAACGTATATTCCCCTTTTTAGAGGTGATTTTTATGTTATAACTAACTGTGGTTGTTTAATAATACCACTTCTAAATAATATTTTTTAAGGAGGTTTTAATTGAATGGCTTATTTTCGCAAAGTACCATCTAAGAAAGCAAAATCTGGCTATACATGGTCTTTTACCATTGAAACTGGTGTAGATCCACTAACCGGCAAACGTAAACAAACAACAAGAAGAGGCTTTGCTACAAAAAAAGAAGCTGAGAATGCAGCAAAAGAATTATCCACCCAATTAGAGAACGGATTAAACATTGTAGATAATAAAATGACTCTAAATCAATATCTACCTAAATGGCTTGAAATGGCTGCTAAACGTAAAGTTAAAGATACTACATTCGTGAACTATCAAAATGTGATTAATTTTCGTATACTCCCTGTTTTAGGTCATGTAACACTGAAAGATTTAAACGGATCTGCATGTCAAAAATTTTTCAATCTCCTTATAGATCAAGAGCTTTCAAACGGATATATAAAAACCATTTATAAAATCTTTAATATATCCCTAGAAAAAGCAATTGATTGGGATTTAATTTTAAAAAATCCATTGCGTAAAGTTGATATTCCTAAAGAAAGAAAGCGTAAGTACACAGTATGGAAGAGAGAAGAACTTCTTCGTTTTTTACAAGTCGCAAAGGATGAAAATCTGGACTACTTCGCGTTATTTTTTGTTTGTATTTATACAGGATTAAGACGTGGAGAATTGTTAGGTCTAAAGTGGGAGGATGTTAATTTTAAGAATGGTAACCTTCATATTCAACGTAATCAAACTTATCTTAACGGAACTTTTACTTACGGTTCTCTTAAAACAGAGTCCTCTAATCGGTTAATTAAACTGGACGATGAAACATTGAATACATTAATGCAGCATAAAAAAAGACAGAGTGAACTTAAATTGTTATATGGGCCTCAATATAGTACTGAAAATCTTATTTTCAGTCGTAAGGATGGACAACCAATACACCCTACAACATTGGCAGTAACCTTTCATAGTATTATGAAAAAATCCGATGTTCCTAAAATTCGTTTTCATGATCTTCGTCATACTCATGCAACTTTATTATTGGAAGCTGGAGTTAGTTTGAAAGAAGTCCAGGAAAGATTAGGACATTCAAGTATAAAAATGACTGGAGATATTTATGCTCATGTAACGGAGGAAATGAAAAGTAACGCCTCTAAGAAATTTAGTGAATACATGCAAAAAAATAGCTAAATGGCGGTTAGTTACTCCCCTGCCGTCTACCCACTTCTCATAAATGTGGTCAAAATGTGGTCAAATTCTCAAATAGTACTTAAAAAACGTTGTTATATGAATGGTAATTCTATCTATTCTTCATACATTCAGTATGATTAATTTATATGAAGCCAGTATGAATTGAAACTTAAGATAATGTGAATGTAGACATTAACGTGAGATGTCAAGCATGCCTGCCTATACCCTAGACAAAAAGGTTACCAAATCGCTTGTGTAGTTGGAATTATCCTTTTGCTTGCTTTGTTTTTCTTTGGTGATATCCACAATCAAACGAAAAAACGCAAGCTATAAAAAAAGAACTTTGTATGCTGCTGCAATGTTCTTTTCATAAACACTTACTGTTTGTTAAGAACTGTATGAAATATGAAATAGCTCATACACTTCTTATACAATCGTTAAGACCGATGCTTTTTTAATACTTTTACTATCACTTCTTAAAGTAGTAATCACCTATTCTTTTGTAGTCATAGAATGAAGAATCCTTACCTTTTTTTCACAATATTCAACAATTTCATAACAGGCTGTGAGAATATCATGTCTAGACAGGTCTATTTCATCAAATACAAATTTTGAAAGCTGCTTCTGCAGAACCTCCAGCTTTTTGCTGTCTTCTTCATCGATCCATAGCCCTTCCGTAATACACACATCTGCTAGTTTGTTAATAGATTGAGCCGTCCAGTTTAAGCCGGCTGAAGAAACAGTTTTTGTAAGTAAATCGTTTTTTATAGCTAGAATAACTTGACACACATGGGTATAGGCATCAACTTTCTTTTGAATAAATGCTTTGCGAAGCTCTTGTTTGTATTGCTCTTTCGACATCGCTATAGCTACGACAGACGTAATGAATGTTCCTGCCAGCGCGATGAGTGACCCTATCAAAATTCCTATCAGTTCTCCTGACAAAACGTTCACCTCTTTAAAGGTATTTCTATATGCTATGAGAATGAAGGAATTGATATGAGGTAAACACCATGTAAAAACAGCCCTAACTTTTCTAAGTTAGGGCTGTAACACTAAAATATGACGGGAACCAAAAATTAGATAATACGACTTGTAATAATTCCTTCAATTTGACCGATTTTTTCTTCTAGCTCAGGCACAATCTCGTCACTTACTTGATTGTCAATATCGATCATTGTATACGCATATTCACCGCGGCTTCTGTTCACCATATCTGCGATGTTTAAATTGTAGTTTGAGAATACTTGCGTAAGTTGTCCTACCATATTCGGCACGTTGTGATGGAAAGCAGCTACGCGTTTTTTCCCAGTGTAAGGAAGAGATGCATTCGGGAAGTTCACTGAGTTTTTAACGTTTCCTGTTTCTAAGAAATTTTTCACTTGACGTGCTGCCATTACCGCACAGTTTTCTTCTGATTCTTGAGTTGATGCCCCTAGATGAGGAATTGGCACAACATTTTTCATGTTCAAGACATTTTGATTTGGGAAATCTGTAATGTATCGTCCAACTTTTCCACTTTCAAGAGCAGCTTTCATATCTTCTTCGTTTACAAGCTCACCGCGTGAGAAGTTCAAAATATGAACATCCGGTTTCATGATGCTAAACGTTTCTTTATTGAAAACACCTTTTGTATCGTCCGTTAATGGAACGTGAACCGTAATATAGTCAGATGCTGCAAATAGTTCTTCTAGAGACATTGCACGCTGTACGTTGCGAGACAAATTCCAAGCTGTATTAACAGAAATGAATGGATCAAAACCAATTACGTCCATATCTAAATCAAGCGCATCGTTTGCTACAAGAGCACCAATTGCACCTAAACCAATAACACCTAACGTTTTACCTTTGATTTCTTTTCCAACAAACTGTTTTTTACCTGCTTCAACTAATTTAGGAATTTGATCACCTTGGCCATCTAATCCTTTTGTCCATTCAACTCCAGCAAATAAGTTACGAGAAGAAGCCATAATTGTAGTTAAAACCATTTCTTTTACTGCGTTTGCATTAGCTCCTGGCGTATTAAATACAACGATACCTTGCTCCGTGCAAGCGTCCACCGGTATATTATTAACCCCTGCTCCAGCTCGTGCAATAGCTTTTAAATTTTGGTCAAATGCCATGCTGTGCATGTTAAAGCTACGCACGACAATTGCATCTGGATTTTCGCTGTCGTTGTCAATTTGATAACCTTCTTGATTAAAAACATTTAGACCTTTTTGTGCAATGTTGTTTAATGTTTTGATTGTTTGTACTTTTTCTAATGTTAATGTGCTCATTTTGTACTCTCCTCTGATTATCATCGTAGTTTTACATGTTTTTACCTTTGGATAAAGGAACTTCATTTTAAATTTTTTTAAAAGTCTGGTTTTTCAGCCTACATATCTGATAACTTCTATATCCTCTCCCCCTAAACAGAAAGAGGTAAGAGATATGTATTAATCCCTTACCTCTGCCCAGGCGAACGGCTACGTCACTATATGCTTCCTCACGGTTATCCGCGTTTCGCCAGTCACATATAGTCTTTGAAATTAAGTATATTCTAGCAAACTCTTTCAGAACGTTCAACCTTTTTTTAAAAGTTTGCTTTTTTCAGTCTAATTTTTAATCTCTTT
>Ga0209796_10000514_pt1 | contig 24424 bp, 18 predicted proteins | sample AgamicOrSfrz_FD_187167 | JGI IMG/M metagenome (GOLD analysis project Ga0209796, IMG submission 187167) | Agave microbial communities from Guanajuato, Mexico - Or.Sf.rz (SPAdes) (version 2) | ecosystem: Host-associated > Plants > Phyllosphere > Phylloplane/Leaf | place: Guanajuato, Mexico...
CAAATCAGCATGGATTTCAAGACAAAAACATTCAAGCTGTTAAAGATGCTATTAAATTAGAATCTAAAGATGGTTCATTATTATCTGGAAAAACTGGTACAGGTACCATAAACAATAAAGATACGAATGGTTGGTTTATCGGATATGTAGAGACCAAAGAGGACACTTATTTCTTTGCAACTAATATAAAAAATGAAGATAACAGCAACGGAAGTAAGGCAGCAGAAATAACGTTATCTATTCTGAGGAATAAAGGAATATATTAAGCGTTTGCTGAGGAAGTGAAAAACTGGATAACTTTCATTTAGCCGAATTGGAAAAGGAGGTTGACTTCTCTATATTATAAATCAATTAATTCAATATATTACGTATGTAATCAAAGGAGGAGGATAAGAGTGTCTAAAAAAGTCCCCAGCATCTCAGAAGCAGAATGGGAAGTCATGAACGTACTTTGGGAAAAGGCTCCCCAAACAGCCAACGAAGTGACTTTCTCCTTACAAGAGCAAACGGATTGGAAGCCGAAAACAGTACGCACTCTTTTAGATCGTCTGGTCCAAAAAAAGGTGGTCGGTGTAAATAAAAATCAGAGAGTGTATACTTTTTTTCCACTTTATTCGCAGGATGAATGTCAGCAAGCCGAGGCACAGTCTTTTATTAAGCGAATTTATGGTGGGACGCTGAAGTCAATGTTGGTTCAGTTCATCCAGGAGGAGCCCTTGTCTGGAGAGGATATTAAAGAATTACGCTCCATTTTGGATGAGAAGTCTAAAAAATCTTAGAAGAGCGAATTAAAGGAAGTTAGTAGAAGACGAAAATTAGATTGGTTCCTTATCCCATTTATGTTAGTGGGATTTTTGTAACACATTTATAATGTGCGGAACTTTTTCTACTAGATAAACTCGTAAAAAGCACACCTCGGTGTGCTTTTTATTTAATATAACTAGGCTTACTTTAAAAAGGGGTTAGTAAAAAGCGCTGATTATTCAGCGCTTTTTTATACTTGTTAATCTACATCGTTGCAATAACTTCCTTTTGTTTTTCTTCTTGATTTTTCACTTCCTGTTCGCCTTTTTTCTTCAAATCAAAATACGTATCAAGCGCAGATCGAGCAAGCTCTTTTGTAATAGTATTTGGTATATTTGGCTGAAATGCAGATGGTACAGCAACGGCTACTGCTATCTGTGGCTTATCAGCAGGAGCATATGCAACAAAGGTTGAATTATTAACTTCAATCGGATCTCCACCTTTTGGATTCTTTTGATAAGCCTGTGCTGTTCCTGATTTACCTGCAGGGTTGTATTTTGCTGTATTAAAAGCAACATACCCTGTGCCGCCTTTTTCTTGTGTTACACGTTTAAATGCATTTTGAATATCTTTAATATATTCTTCTTTCATCGTAATATGATTTAATACATCTGGTTCAAATGAATACTGTGTGCCGCCGATTTCATCTGTTTTTATCGTTGGTTTACGAATCTCCTTCACAATTTGTGGTTTAATACGGTAACCCCCGTTTGCAATTGTAGATATATACTGTACGATCTGCAGAGGCGTATATGTGTCATACTGGCCAATTCCTAAATCAAGGGCTGTACCGGCAATAGTGTTACCTCCTTGCAGACCTATCGATTCATTGTCTAAATCTATACCAGTTGAAACTCCTAATCCAAATTGGTTATAGTAAAAACGCAACTTCGTAAATGTATCAGCTTTTATTGGCAATGTCATATTTGGCTGGTATTGTAGACCAGCCATTGCCATTACTGTTTTAAACATAAATACGTTAGATGAATATTTTAACGCAGATGAATAATTTAACGGACCTAACCCTACTGCTTCAGCTGATTTTTTAATGGGAGTTCCTTTAATTTTTATTGGATTATCCACTAAGATTGTATTTGGTGTGATAGCTCCTGAATCTAAACCAGCAAGTACTGTAGCCCCTTTAACGACAGATCCCATTTCATAAGATGTGGAAATGTTACCTAAGGAAAAATCTTCGATTTTAGGAGTACCTGTTGTTTTATCGATGGTATACTTTTTTCCTGCCATTGTTAAAATTTCCCCTGTATGAGGATCCATCATGATAACAAACGCCCGATCTAAGAACTCCGTACCGTTCATTTGTTTTTTGGCTAATAACTGGTCTGTAATTTGCTTCTCAACAGCTTTTTGTAATTTCATATCAATTGTTAAAACAAGGTCATTTCCACGTTCACCTTTTGAGACTTGAATTGTATTAAGTAAGGACCCTTTTTTATCTGTTACATACTTTACTTCTTCTTTTTGTCCTCTAAGCTGAGCTTCATATTGCTTTTCTAAGTAGCTTGTTCCAACCTGGTCGTTTCTGCTATATCCCCTAGATAAGTAGTATTGTATTTTTTCTTTAGGCAAGCCTTCATTAGCAGAGGATACATTTCCAAGTAGCGTACGAAGTGTGCTGTTTTCTGGATAAGAACGCTCCCAGTAAGTTGTGGTATCTACCCCTGGTAGTTCATCTAAATGTTCGCTAATAACTGCATACTGCTCATTTGTAACATTGCTTTTAACAATTTGGGGGGTATTGGAGTATCCTCCTTCCATTTGACGCTTAATAGCTAAGATTTCCAAATCGTCCTTTAAGCTTTCCAAATCTTTTTTAGAAATGCGCTCTAACTGCCGTTTATATAACTCCGCATCTGTCATTCTACCGTCTTGTACTTTTTTGCGATCAGTTTTTGTGATTTTATGTTCTGCTTTTTCTGGATGAATCGTAATCCAATAATCTTTCATATCACGTTCCGTAATCTTAACCACATTTTTAGCATCTACATTCTTTTTATTTCCTGGAATATCAATAACATTTGTCGTGTAAGGAATATCAAGCATAGTGGCTAGCTTTTTGGCAATACGAAGCCTTTCTTCTGTTGTATTTCCTTGGAAACGTGTGTATGTAATCGTATTTAAAGGTGTATTATCTACAATTACGCGATTATAACGATCATACATTTTACCTCTGGGAACTGGTGTACTGACTGTAGCATTCTGTGCTTTTTCTACTTTTCTACTATAATTCTCACCATATACAATTTGAATAAGTCCTAGCCGTAAAATTAGTACTGAAAATAGCACAAATACAACTAAGAAAATTAAATTCACACGGTAAGGAATCTGGTACTTTTCTCTTTTCCTTTTCATACTAACACCTACTGAAACATTTAGTATTGTTCTGACTAAGCCTTATGACATTAACATCGACAACATAATGAGTCTTATATTATCTATTGCTAAAACGAATAAATTAAAAGGATTGAGCTCTGTATAATACAGAATTCAATCCTTATTTGCTGGATAGATAATCGTCTAACTTTTTTGGTCAGTTCCCCGAGGAACAGTATTTTTTCTATTTAGATTAGATAGAGATTTTAATTATTAATTAAGATTATTATCATTTTCTATTTGTGATTGGCTTGATAAGCATTAATTACTTCCTTTGTTGCCTCAGCAATAAGTTTGTCGTTATAATTAGCATCTTTTTTATCTCGACTAGACAGTATAGCAAGCATAATAGGATCTCCTTTAGGTGGCCAAATAATGGCAATATCATTTCTCGTTCCGTATGAACCTGATCCAGTTTTATCAGCTACCACCCAACCTTTTGGTACCCCAGCCCTAATTAATGAATCGCCAGTGGTATTTCTCTTCATCCAATCTATTAGAAGTTCACGTTTTTCAATTGGAAGTACGTCCCCTAATGTGAAGGATTGAAGGCTTGTAGCAAGTGCCCTTGGTGTACTAGTATCATGGGTTTCTCCTGGTTTAACATCGTTTAACTCAGGTTCAAATTGCTCAGGCATAGTAACATTGTCTCCAACGTCTCTTAGTGATTTCTCTAATCCATTCGGTCCACCTATTTGCTTCAGTATGAGATTCATAGCAGTATTGTCACTATACCGAAGAGCAGCATCACAAAGCTCTTTAAGAGTCATTCCTGTATCAACATGCTTTTCTGTAATCGGATTATAATTGACAAGATCATCTTGGGTATAGGTAATCCTTTGGTTAAGATCATCTATTGTTTTCTGTTGTAAAAGTGCTCCTACAGCTAGAGCTTTACTGGTGGATGCATATATAAAACGCTCATCTGCTCGATAGGTAACTGTTTGATTTGTACTAGTATCTAAAGCAAAGACGCCTAGTCTCGCATCAAATTTATCCTCAAGTTTGACAAAATGATGTTTAATTACAGACTCTTGATTTTTTTGTTTAGCTTGAACGGATTGGTCATTACCCTCTGAACATCCTGCAAGCGTTACACATGTGAGAAGTATTGCAGGTACAATTTTTTTAAATTTTAAAGGCCTAAAGACTGTGTTCCATGATTTCATTAATATCTAACCTCTTTCTTAAAAAACTTATTTGTTACTTTTGATAGAAGGATTCAATAACAGGTTTCATTTTTTGAACAACATAGGAGCTTCCGCCTCTTCCTTTTACATTCTCGATCATACTCACAACTACATAATTAGAGTGTTTGTCATCAAATGCAAATAAGAAACCATTTTCTATCCCGTTTGTTCCTTTCTTTTTCTTCAACTCAGCCGTTCCTGTTTTTGCAGCTATAGATTGCCCCTTGATTTGTAAAGAGTGTGCTGTCCCATCTGGACGTGAAACCACCTCATGAAGAGCTTGTTTAATAGTGTTTGCGGTATTCTTTTCTATAATTCTTTTAGGAATAAGAGTTTTTTGATTATTAATTAATTTTGGATAAATTAGTTTTCCTCCATTTGCAAATGGTGAATAGGCCATTGCCTGTTGTATAGGGGATAATAGCATCTCCCCTTGACCATAGGCTGAGTCTGCTAAAAGAACTTCTGACGAGATTCCTTTATTAGATACTTGTGCTTCTTTCATACTGAAAGGTAAAGAAAGGTCCTTATTGAAACCAAATTTCATTACACCCTTTTCAAATCGCTCTTTACCTATCTTAAGTGCTTCTTGTGCAAAGAAAATATTATCTGAATGCACAAGAGCATCTATCATATTCACTTGGTCTACTTCATGTACTCTCTTCACAAAGTAATTACCCCATGAGGTATCTTTTTTCCATTCTAGTCCAGATATTTGACGTTTTTCTCCTGGTTTTGTAACACCAGTTTCTAACCCTACTGCTGCAGTAATTGTTTTGAATGTAGAACCAGGTGCGTAGCGAGTAGCATATCTAGCTAGAAAAGGGAGCCTTGGATCTTCGCTATACTCCGCATATTGTTCAGACGAAATACCCCTAGTCATTAGATTAGGATCATAAGAAGGAGTACTCACTAAAGCTAATAAATCTCCTGTCTGTGGATTCATAATTGCAGAAGCTCCAATTTCACCATTTAATTGATCATATGTTTTTTGTTGCAGCCCAGCATCAATGGTTGTACGAATATCTTTCCCATCCTTTTTACTTAAAGACTGCAGTACCGTTTCTCGCCCTGTTTGTGAGTTAACAATCCGAATTTCTCCACCATTTTTCCCGCGCAACTCTTTATCATAGGTATATTCCAGGCCAGATTTTCCAATGTATTCTCCTTCAGAGTAAGAAGGATGCCTCTGTATATCGTCTGCACTTACCTTCCCTACGTAGCCTATTAAGTGAGCAGCTGCTTCATTAAGTGAATATATCCGTACTTCTTTCCTAGAATAGATTACTCCCTTTACAGTAGAAGTATTAGAAAGTGTATTATTTTCTAGTACCTTTAATGGCACAAAACTGTCTTCCCTTACCCATCTCTGATTTAATTTTTTTAGAATATCCTCTTTAGAGATAGAAAATTCCTTACTTATATGATGAATAGCCTGCTCTCTTTCCTTTCCTAATCCCAACTGTCTAGGAATAATCCCCATCTCTTGAACATATCCATTTTCCGCCAAGTTTCGGCCATTTCGATCTATAATCTTTCCTCTTGTAGCGATTTGTGTCACAAACTTAACTCGATCCCCTTGTTGCATCGTGGGGAAGATTAAGTTAGGCTTCCACTGTATTTTCCATTCTTTATCTTTTTTTACTAGGAAACCGTGGTAAGATTGCCTTTTCATCTTTCCTAAATTTGTATCCATGGTTAGATCATAAGAAAATGTGTACCTTCCTGTTGGCTTATGCCTTTGAACATCTAAATCAGTTACCTTTATATTTTTTGCATGAATACCCAAAAAGATGTTCCTGTACTTTGCATTGTATTGTTCTGGTGTTAATTTATTGTTTCTTAGTGAATCGATAGAAATATCTTCCGATAAATTATTAAAGTTCTGTTTTGTAATTTTTTCTGTGAAGTTCTCTACAACAGCTGATGCATTATTATATTCTCGTCGCGCTTTACCAGTAAAAAATATATACACTATAGAGCTAACAAGTACTATGATAGTAAGGCCTATAACAGTAAGATGTTTAGTTTTTTTATTCCACATATACGTCACTCTCTTTGACTTTTGATCTCTATTAAAATTCTTTTTAATAAATTTAGTCAGTTTCTCCTTTCTAGACACATTGATTACACGTGTAATACAATACTACACATGTAATCAATGTGTGTCAATCTTCTTTTAAAAAGAAAATTGAAAGCTTGCTTGCCTTATTCTGTTACTTATTTAACCCTTAGAAAAGGAATTACTCAAAAAATCCATTATTCATCATTACCTCTATGTAATATGTGTAAATACTAAAGTATCTTAAATATTTTTATGGTTTAAACTTTTACAATCAGTAACGACACATATAAGAAAAGCCATCAAAATTAATTGAGGGCTTTTCTTATATGTGTCGTTGATCATGGATGCCTTTAATAGTTGATAAAAGTGAAATATATACATGTACATATCTTAAATATAGTATTAGGTTATAATTTGTCCAGTCAAAAGGTAAGCAAAATAAAAAACAACCTCTGGTCGTCATTAGAGGTTGTTTTTTGAACATCATCATTATGGAATTATATATTAACATTTATTTCTAAAAAAAGCTATGTTTGCTGGGATATTGCATATGAATAAAAGGTGCACTTTTTATTCATTCGTTTGGTTTATGTCTTTGCATAAAACCCTTACGCGTCAACGATGTATAAAAAGCTGCATAAAGCAGAAACAAGGTCTCATCCAGAACTCTTCTCCCAAGAGGGTTCTTTTTTGTGGTGTGTTCTGGAAAGAGACTTTATGTAAACTAGCTTTGTATATGATATACATTTCAAAGAAGGCTAGATTTTGCAGGATAAGGCTATATAACATAAGATTTTAATTTGATATAATATTATTTTGAATTTTTTTCCGCACAACTCGATGGAGGGATACAATCAAATGAGTAAAAAAACGGCTTTGTTGCTTATCGATGTTCAAAACATCATGTTTTCTTATGAAGGTGGATCTTTATGGAATGAACAGCAAGTGCTTCAAAATATTACTTCTCTAAGAGAGAAAGCGTACCAATTTAATGTACCAATTATCTATATCCAGCATACAGACCCTAGTTCTGGCAGTATGCTTAGCGAAGGAAAAGTCACATGGGAAATCCATCAGGATGTTCGCCCTTTACCAACGGACATAGTTATTCAAAAATCTTCTTGGGATGCATTCTATCAAACAACTCTACATAAAAAACTTCAAGAGCTTGAAATCGAAAAATTAGTCATTGCAGGCATGCAAACTGAATTTTGTTTAGATACTACTTGTAGAAGAGCATATAGCTTAGGTTATAAAGAGAATATTTTAGTAAAAGATGCCCATAGCACATTTGATACGGCTGTGCTTTCAGCTTCTAAAATAGTAGAACATCATAATAATATGTTGGGCGGCAGGTTCGTTACATTAAGAGAAGTAAACGAAATTATATTTTAAGCTAATAAAGAAATACTTAGAGACAAAAAACAGCCTTTCAAAGGCTGTTTTTTTGTTCCTAGAACGCGCATTATATTAATTAAGATTGTGGGGCGTATACAGTCTGAAAATAGAAAAAGACCATTTCTTCCCAGTCAAAACTGAGTTAACCCATTTTATCGAGAAATATAAAGAGCAATACACAGGAGTAAAGAACAAACTTTATAAAATTTATGTGTTTTGCGGGATATACTAGTTATTTATTCGATATATTCAGATTATAAATCTATCATTATTCGTTATCTTATATTTATAGGATCTAGGTGGAATAGCCAAGTGGTTAAGGCAAAGGTCTGCAAAACCTTGATCTCCGGTTCAATCCCGGATTCCACCTCTAAATTATAAATATAAGGAGAAGATTATGAAAAAAACCTCTATGACTATTATTACTACTCTCTTAATTTGCTTTTGTTTTACTAATTATGGGCATGCTAAAACAGAAACAAATCAATATTACACAGTTATCTTGAAAGACCGTTCTAAGTGGACGCAATCTATTAAGAAGATTAAAAAGAGCCAGGGAGAAATTACTTATACCGTCCCTGAGATAGGACTAATTCAATTTAAAGGAAATCAAAAAGTGGCTAAAACAAATGCTTCTTTATTTAAATCTTTAAGTCCTTCTTTAAAATTAGAAAAGCCTTCTACATCTACATCTAAGTCTTTTAAAAAACCTAATTCAAGTGTAAACTCAATAAAAGGTTTAGATAGCACTCTTCCTGCCTTATGGGATATGCAGTGGGATATGAAAGAAATTACGCACAATGGAGAAAGTTATAACATAGAATCAGGTTCTTCTAATGTAACTGTTGGAATTGTTGACTCTGGAATTGACATTGACCATCCAGACCTCGTAGACAATCTGAAAAGTGGATCAAAAAATCTTGTTCCCAAAGGTGGGCTTAGAGGGACAGAGCCTGAAGAAACAGGCGATATTAATAGTATTAACGATATTAATGGACATGGAACTATGGTAGCTGGATCTATTGCTGCCAATGGTGAAATTAAAGGGGTAGCACCGAATACAGGAATTAAAGTATATCGTGTATTCGGTAATAAGTCAGCTGATGCTGTGTGGATCATCAAAGCAATTATTCAAGCAGCTAAAGATGACGTGGATGTCATTAATCTTAGCCTTGGTTCTTATTATATTGATGGTAACATATATAAAGATGGTGAACTTTTAGATAATAAGTGGGCAGATGTTGAAGGATATAAACTTGCAATTGAGTATGCTAATAAGTTAGGTAGTGTGGTAGTTGCTTCTGCAGGCAATGACTCAATAGATGTTTCCAACAAATCAGAGCTGAATGATTTTCTTAAGAAAAAATACGCGGAAGAAGGAAAAACATTTAACGGAGTAGGAATTGAAGCTCCAGGAGAATTGCCTGGTGTAGTCACAGTATCTTCTACTGGTCCTACGCAACAACTTTCTTTATTCTCTAATTTCGGAAAAAATTATATTGATATCGCTGCTCCAGGGGGAGATTCTAGATTGTTAGAGAAATACGGCCAAGAGGCATGGTGGGATGGTGGACTTTTCCGACAAGAACAAGTATTAACTACTTTTAACACTGGAAGATATTTATTTGCTTCTGGAACTTCGATGGCTGCACCCAAGGTTTCTGCTACCCTCGCCTTAATTATCGACCAACGTCACTACAAAAACCGTCCAAGTAACTCCATTGATTATCTATACAAAAACGGAGTAAAAAAAGATATTGAACCTAATTTAGCTTATTGGGGAAATGGTCAACTGGATGTATACAACGCGGTTAAATAAATAAAAAATGAACTATGATACTCATAGTTCATTTTTTATTTATTTATGGAAGATATGGTGAATTCAATACATGCTCCTTGAGGTTCATTATTTCTGGCATGAATTTCTCCACCATGTTTTATAACTAACTCTTTTACAATATATAACCCCAACCCATGGTGAAGTTGGTCATTCCTTGAAGGATCTCCTTGATAGAATTTACTGAATAAAAAAGGTAAATCTTTGGTATCAAATCCTTTTCCCGTATCGCAAATAGAAAAAGACATCATATCTTTCTCTATCTGAACTTGAACATCGATACTCCCATTCACTGGGGTAAAACGAATGCTGTTAGAAATTAAGTTAGTCAGAATTTGATGCAATCGTTTTGGATCTAATGCAAATTCGGAATTTCCCTCTCCAGGCTTTCTATTCAAGCTGTAAGTGAACTTTATTTCTTCATCCTCTGCCCATTTTTTAAATTCCTCTAGCATTTCCGGTAACATTTCTATAGGAATAACACCTTCAATATCAAGTGTAAAATCTGGATTATCTACCTCAGACACTCTTTTCATTTCCTCTGTCAAATGCAATACTCTTTGGGTATTATTTTTTATTGTTTGCAAATATTGGGGCAAACGCTTCTGTCCATTTAATGATGGATCCATTAAGACCTCTACATGGGATAATATAATTGTTAGAGGCGTTCTTAAATCATGGGCAATCGAGGCAACCATATCTCGACGCTCTTGCTCTAATTTCCATTGAAGATAAAGTGACGTTTTCAACTCTTCTTTCATACTGTTAAAAGAGTCAATTAATACACCTATTTCATTTTCACTCTCATATTTAATCTCAAAATCCAAATCTTGATTTTTAATTTTCTGAGAAGCAGCACTCAGTTCTTTAATCGGCTTATTTAATTCTTTCCCAAAACGTCTCGCAAATACGTATGAGTAAAGTGTTAAAAATAAAAAAGGAATTAATAATATTATAAGAAATATGTATTTTATATAATAGTCAATAGATGATGCTAACACATATCGTACAGCTAGAACTCCTTCCATTCGATTTTTGTCGAGGATAGGAAGATATTTCGTTATGACCTTCCCTTTTTGATCGGATCTATTAACTTTTTCATATATACTTTTGTTATTTTCTATTAATTGGTCATCTAATGTACCATATATTTTATTTCCTCGAAGGTTTATGACCTGATATGTAATGCCTTCCATAGGAATAACTTTTTCTAAATTTTTCTGAAAAGATACTTCTAATATCTTTTCTCCTTTTAACTCAACAAATTTTTCTATGCTAGGAACTTTTTTCTCGTAATAATTAGCAGGTTGGACTGACTTTTCATTATAAACGGAGAGAAAATAATATAATAAAACTAAGCTGCAAATTGTACTTATAAGGCTTAAAAAGATTACTGAAGCAAAGGTTAAAATAAACTGATTTTTTAAAGATAGCCGTTTAATCATTAACGTTTTTCCAACTTATATCCTACTCCCCACACCGTTTTAATGTGATAAGTTGACATACCTGAAGTCAATTTAGCTCTTAAATTATTAATGTGAACTATAATAGTATTTAAGTCACCCATTGCATCAATACCCCAAATTTTCTCATAAATCTGTTCTTTAGAAAATATTTGTCCTAAGTTTACTGTTAAAAGTTCCAATATCTTAAACTCTTTACTTGTTAAGTCTATCTTTTTACCATCCAATAAAACGTCATGTTGTGAATAATTAATAGTTAAATTACCTAAGAGACGTTGATTCTGAGTACTAACTCGATCCCTCTGTTCACGTCTTAAGTGCGCCTCTACCCGAGCAATAAGTTCTTTCACTTGGAAAGGCTTCGTTATATAATCATCTCCTCCTAAAGTAAATCCCTTTACTTTATCCATCTCTGAGTGCTTCGCACTTAGAAACAGAATAGGACAATAAATTTGTTCTCTGATAACTTTACAAAGATCAAAACCATCCATCTGGGGCATCATAACATCTAATATTATTAAATCTACATTAGTCTTTAATTGATCTAATGCTTGCTCCCCATTATAAGCTTTAAGAACTCTATAACCTCGGTCTTCAAAGATATCAGAGATTATATCTACAATCTCCAGCTCATCATCAACTACAAGAATACTTTCTTGCATAAGTATATACCTCCCCGCCCCCCTAGTATTTTAATTATCTAGGAGAGATAAATTAGTACCCTCCTAGACAAAATATCATCTTTTCATAGAACCTTTTTAGAGTAAAAGTAACTAGAAATAAGATAGATAATAAACTGAGACACTCCAAATATTAAAAATATTACTATTATAGAATAAATTGTAATTCCTTCTAGTATATTTTGCAAGGCATTAGTAGCTATAAATAAATTCAATCCCCCTAACGATAAAGGAACAAAGAATATTACCGAAATTTGAATGTACAAAGTCCTTTTAATTTCTTTAGCAGTAAGACCCACTTTTCGTAATGAGTGGAATACTTTTTTATCATCGTTCATATCTTCATACAGTTTAAACCAAAGCAGACTAGCTAAAGCAAGAAACAAAACTAAGCATATAAACAGTCCTGTAAGTCTCAATATTGAAGATAATTGAACTGTATTTTCATAATCGAGAAGTCGAATACTATGAAGATTATCCGATTTGAACAAGGTTGTATCTGATAATTTCTTTAAAATGTTATAAATTTTTGCATCCTCTTTAAAATCTAATTTATAGAGTGACAATCTTTTTTCAGAAATCGTTGTTTTATATATTTCACTAAAAGTGTTTTTCGGTACAGAGATAATACCCTCAATTCCATCTATAGGATTAAGAACTTTTTTACCGTTCATATTTTTTACTTTTAGATCTCTCTCCCCTTTTTCAGATTTTAATTTTAAGATTTCATTAGTAATATCATCAGTTTTTTTATTATTAAAAATATAATTATTATTTTTTAACGAATCTTCATCTTTTATAAAAGATGGGTCATTCTGTATTACTAAAAATTGCTTCTTCCCACTCTCTGAAGAAATTTTTAATCCTTTCCACTTATTCATGTGTAAATCCTTTATTCCTTGTCTCTTCAATTCAGCTATAATATCTTCTATTTTGTTTTCCTTCCCCTTTGATGCAACAAATAATGCTCCTTGAGGGTGAGTGCTTTGCATTCTTTGACTGTTCTTTTCTATATATAACTGAATAGCACCGATTGATATCATAATTGCAGATAATAGAATAGATACGATGAAGATAATCTTTGCATTATAATATAATCTTTTTCTCAAACTTATAAGAGTTAACATCTTTATCCCATTCAACTGCCGTTTTTCTTTATTATTCAAATAAGATATTATACCTACTAAACCATTTGAACAGAATAGGTATGTGCCTACTAGTAATAATGCTAATAGGGGTAAAAAAGCAAATAATAGCATAGGTAAAGATGCATAAGAGATAAATATATAAGAAACCAAAAGAAAGCAGATAGATAAAATGAATTTAACCCTAGAGAATTGAGCTGAAGGTTTAGGTTTTTTTTCTTCTTGAAATAACTCTAGAACTGCAATTCGTTTAATCTTGAAATAACTACGACATGAAACAAGTAAAAATACTATTCCAAATAAAATAACCGTAACAAAAACAGCCACGGGAGAGAAAGTATAAACGAACGATTGATTTGAAAATAGAATATCACTCATGAAATTAAAGAAAATCTTTGATAACAGCATTCCAAATAAAATGCCAACTAAAATAGAAAACGTACCAACTACGGCGTTCTCTAAAACGAGCACGTTAAACAATTGCTTTCTAGAGGCCCCAAATGTTTTCCAAATACCCATTTCTTTTTTTCTTTCTCTAAGGAAATGCTCATGTGAATATGCGATAAAAAAACAAGAAAATAGCAAAATAATAATTTCACATGCAATTAATAACTGTTCTGTTCCCGAAACCTTTGGATATAAAAGAAAGGCTGCGTACATATAAAAAATTGCTACAGAAAGAATGCTACTAAGTATGTATACTGTATAATGAGAAAGATTACGGGTTATATTCTTAGTTATATATTTCCACATTGATATCATTATCCTCCACTTCCTTAGCGATAAAAGATAAGATTCTTTGATTGAACTTAGACGTATCTTCTAATTTGGAACGCTTCATTTCATGGACAATTTGGCCATCCTTTAAAAATATGACTCTGTTACAAAAGCTAGCAGCTACCGAATCATGAGTTACCATTAAAATAGTTGTTTTGTACTTTTCATTTAACATTTTTAAAGTATGTAGAACATTTTGAGCAGATTTAGAATCTAAATTCCCTGTAGGCTCATCAGCAAATAATAAAGCAGGATTGTTAATAAGAGCACGAATGATGGCAGCTCTTTGCTGTTGCCCCCCAGAGACTTCATAAGGATATTTAGTTAAAAATTTTGTCACTTCCAACTCTTCAGCAAATTTTTGAAGTTTATTCTGTACACCTTTCTTATCTCCTTTTTTTAAAGCAGCAGGTAATAAAATATTTTCTTCAATAGTCAAATGATCTAACAAGTTGTAATTTTGAAAGATGAAACCAATATGCTCACGTCGGTAAATACCTAATTGTTCTTCTTTCATACCTGTGAGAGTAGTCCCCCCGACCTTGATATCCCCTTCTGAGGGGATATCAAGGGAAGAAAGCACATTTAATAAGGTAGACTTTCCACTTCCCGAAGGACCCATAATTGCTACAAAATCGCCTTCTTCAATATCTAAACTTATATTCTTTAAGACAGGGTACGTTCTGTACTTAGTTTTATAAACTTTTGTAATTTCTCGTGCTTCCAATATAGCCATTTTAATTCTTCCTCCTATCTTTATTTAAGAAGTAAATTCTTTTTTACTCCAAATCCTTACACAAGCACCAAAACCAACTAACATAATAACAAATGCAAAAACATATAAAGAATTGCTAGTAGTACTCAGAGTATGAAAGATACTTTGAACTGATAATAAGAAAAATGAAAGTTGGCTGGAAACATACAAACAACCTACATATAACCCAATTAACAAGAAGAAGCTAATAACTGCATTTGAAATAATTACACTAATTAAACTAGCAAGAGCTAAACAGCACATCTGGATGATGAAAAAGAGACCATACACTTGTACTGTATATAATATAGCTTCTATAGCATTCTTCTGTTGACCATAAAAAGTAAAATCATTATCTGGTTTTAAGAAGATAAAACCAAACGCTATACTAATCCCTAGGATAATTAATAAATGTACTAGTACCATTAAGGCAAGAGAGAACCATTTTGAAATTAGAAATGATTTTCTTTTAAAAGGTCTAATTAAAAAAAGACGATATGCTCCTGAGTTATATTCTACATTAAGGCTATTCAGAAAAAATACTGGCATAAAGATCAATGTAAGTAAGAATGAAGATTCTTTTAATAAGAACCATGGAAAATTCCAAGTATTTAAAGGAACTTGCTGATCGTTATTGTAAATTCCAACTCCATAGTATCTTAAGAACCAAGCTTGAAGAAGTACAATTACAGTAAAAATCCCAATCATCCATTTACTTTTTCTTTGGCTCCAAAGTCTCTCCCATTCGCTTATAAATAATGCTTTCAATTAAAACCCTCCTTGAGTCAAATAAAATAATCTCTCTTCACAAATGTCCAATAACCAATTAAGCCAAATAGAGCAATGTATACGGCTTGAACTAAAATGATGTAAGAATTTAGATTGTTAGTTGATGAAAGTAAAAACGCTATTCCTGTGTGCTGAATTTTCACGATAGACATGTACATAAGGTGAACCACTGTGCTGTGCCCGATAATTGTTTGCGTCGAGAATTCTAAGAGCTGAGGAATGGCAATTGCTAAGAAAATAAAGCCAACCCCTGCCCCAAGTGTTATCATTGTACTTCTGCTTATTGATCCTAATAATGTAAAAACTGATACAACGCTAATCATTGTCACAAAACAAGCAAAGAAATATTTTACGTTATATAATAAAGCTGATGCTAAAGATAATTTCTGCTCATCTAGAAATGTTATTAAGGTATTAACCTTAGGAAAAAAGATATAACCAGCAACGGTATTTAAAATCCAAAATAGAGTTAAATACAAGAACATGGTTGTTAAAATAGTAGCTAATTTTGCTAAAAAAAGTTGAGTGGTAGAAAAAGGGCGGATGAGGATCATTCTTAGCTGCCCATTTTCTATCTCATTAGCTATAACCGTAGAAATTAGTATTATAGCTATGATATTAAAAGAAACAACGAGATGTTCAGAAATGCTAATTATAGGGAAGTTCAAAGAAGTTACATAATCTGGTTGTCCTGGTGACACTCGTTCATTCCAATTTAAGTAATATTTAACTGAACCTAGCGACATTAAGGGTATAAAAAATAGTATGATCCATGATATCTTTTGGGACCATAATCGTTCTAACTCTGAAGTGAAAAGTCCTTTCATGATGTCATCATCTCCACAAATACATCTTCCAGTCTCTTGCTTGGATCTTTAATTAACTCTTCTTTACTTCCTTGTGTAACAAGTTTACCGTTACGAATAATGACAAGATGATCACACATTTGTTGGATTTCATCAAGTAAATGACTAGAAATGAAAAATGTTAGATTTTTCTTTTCTCGAAGTTCAAGAATTAATTCTCTTAATTCTCTCATTCCCATAGGGTCAAGACCATTTGCTGGCTCATCTAATAAAATGACATCTGGTTCTCCTAAGAGGGCTTGAGCAATTCCCAGCCTTTGTCGCATACCTAATGAATAATTCTTAATTTTTACATCGGCATCTTCCGTTAGTCTTACAACAGATAATGCTGCCTCCACTTGCTCTAACTGTTCTTTTCTCGAAAGGTCGGGATATAGCCTCGCTAAATTTTGTAACATCTTTCTGCCTGACATATACGGGAAAAAGATAGGGGACTCTATAATCGCTCCTACATTTCTTAAAGCCTGTTGTCTATCTTTATTTACATCTTTACCCCCTACCATTATTGTGCCTTGAGTAGGGCGAATAAGCCCTGTAAACATTCGCATAACAGTTGTTTTTCCAGCTCCATTTGGTCCCAAAAACCCGCATATATCTCCTTTATACACCTTAGTTGAGAATTGACTTACAATATTCTTTCCACTCACTGTTTTTGTGATATTATTTGCTTCTAAAACAATTTCTTTTTTCATATTCAATCCCTCCTTATGGTTTAATATAAAAGACAAATATAAATAAAAAATAAAGAAAAGAAAAAAACTCACATTTTTGTGAGTTTTTATTGAACTTCAACTTTTTCACAAATATTCGCTAGTCTATTTCTTTCTTCTAATTGTTTAGAAATGATGTTCAATATATTTTGCGGATTAGGTAAAACATAGTTAGGTCTCAATGACATAGTTGCAATTTCAAAAGCTGTTGTTTTTACAGGAGGTACAACAATATGATCATATTGTTGTAGTAGCTTAACATTATGCTGAACTACTTTCTTTTCCCACATTAATTTATTCATGTTTGGAAAAAAGATAACAGGTTTATCATGAGCTAGTATTACTGTACTTAATAAATCAGTTGCTAGACCATGAGCTGCTTTAGATAATGTGTTTCCTGTAGCTGGAAGTACGGCCATTAAATCGGCCCACCTCGCTAATTCCACATGTCCTATGGTTCCACTTATGCTAAGCTTTTCATCAATAAATACCTCGTCACAATATAACTTTACTGTCTCAGCTGGGATAAGTTGAACTGCACCTTTCGTCATTACAACTTTTACCTCACTAAAGTTTGCCTTTAGCATAGCTAAATATTGAAAAATGCCTGCTACTGCAATTGACCCACTTACCCCTACTAGTATTTTTTTCTCTACAATATTCTTAACGTCCATTTATCATAGCCCCCTGAATCTTAATTAAGAAAGTAAAAATGCCCCGTCCCACCAAGGTTCTTCCACTGAACTTAAACTTAGTAAAGGTAATAATACGCCAGTTACACCTTCGAGTAATCCAGCCTTGTTTAATTGATGTGACTTCTCTCCATTGGATTCTATATCTCTAAAACCAAAGGGTGCATTAGGGTCATATGATTCTTCTATATAATGTACTAACTCTACTATTGATTGAACTGAGATTTGATTCTCTTCATCTTTTGCCATCCTTATAAGCATTTGTAATAATCCTGCTCTTCCATGACAAAATGTTGGCGATACTAATTCCCATTCTTCTTTTGGTTCTACTATTATGTCCTGATAAGCTCCCACTGCACTCCTTATTGCTGCTGTGTCGCCCAAGGCCTTTCCTGCTAAATATATACTTCTCGCTACGCCTGGGTCTCCATAACACCAGCCCTGACGTTTTGGATAAGAATGAGATATTTTAGAAGTGGCTACTTCTTGAAAACTAAGTCTGGAAGGCCAACCACTGTCTACTTGTTTCCACTTCATTAACCAATTGGTAATCTTGAGTACAGCTTCCCTCTGACCAGGTATTTCAATTCCCTTTTGAATCGATAAAGCCATAAAAGACAGTGGACCCGGTATGCCATGAGCAAGACCACAATTAAAATTCCCTTCTGGAAACATAATTCTATCTTTTTCTAGTAGTTGATTCGCTTTTGAAACATACCACCCCGGTACTTTTTCACCATTTACCTCGATATCAGAAGCCATATCCACAAAATAAGCAAGTATTTTTTTTAGTGCCTCATGATTTTCTTTATGCTTCGTATTTTCAATGAGATAGCGACCTATTCCTGTCATTCCTTGTATCACATCATATTTTAGAGGATGTACACCTAGTTCCTTCTCTGGTTCATTTAATATCTTTTCTAATTGCATCAATATAAAATTATTTAAGACTTGGAGGAATCTAGAATACCTCTCATAATTATGGGATATATATAGCGTGGCATAAGCGACACCTGTTATACCTCCAAACATCGAAATACTATTGACCCCTTGCCTTTCAATAACCTTCTGTACTTCTACTAAATGGTTATGTGCGACAAGGTCAAACCCACTATCAGGGAACTGACGGTCAAGTTCTCCAAATAATAAAATAGTGCCTGGAAAACCATGGGACAATGTGATAGGGTCCCATGGATTCAAATTACCTGCCAATGATACGTTATCAGGAGCCATTACTATCTTTTCTATACCACTTGGATCCTTTAACTTTTCAGCTATGCTTAACACTAATTTTAGTGCTTTATTTCTTGTCTCATTATCAATTCCCTTTAACCAATACGTTTTTTGGTCAGTAGTAGATGGCATAATTTTCTCCTTTCTCCTTACATCTTATGAGCTTGCTTGTGTTGCACTAGCTTCTATATAACTCTTAGCTTGCAGATTAAATAATCTGGCGTATATTCCATTTGTGTCTAAAAGTTCTACATGAGTCCCATACTCCGCGACCTCTCCTTTATCAAGTACTATAATCCTGTCAGCGTATTTTACGGTTGAGTAGCGATGAGATATGAAAAGTCCCATACTTTTCTGAGCAATCTCTTGAAAATCTTGAAAAACTTCTTCTTCGGCTGCTGGATCTAAAGCAGCAGTCGGTTCGTCAAGAATATATAAACTTGCTCTTCTCATATAGGCTCGCGCAATAGCAATTCTTTGCCATTGGCCTCCAGATAATTGAATACCGTTAGCAAAAGTTTTTCCGAGCTGAGTATCCATTTTATCAGGCAAGCTATCAATCATTGTAAGCGCTCCGGACCTCTTAGCTGCTGCTTGTATAGCTACTAAATGATTAGACCTTTTGTAATCACCATAACCAATGTTTTCTTTGACATCTAACTCATATCTCACAAAATCTTGGAAAATAGCACTAATTCTATCCTGCCAATCTTGCGGCTGATAGTCCTCGATTCTTTTACCATTCAAGAGAATAATCCCCTCATAATCTGTATATAGTCGTGTTAGCAGCTTAACAATTGTTGATTTTCCAGATCCATTAGATCCTACTAAAGCCAAAGTCTCTCCAGGTTTAATATGAAAATTAACATTTTTTAATGTGTAATTCTCTTGCCCTGGATATTTAAAGGATACATTTAAAAATTGAATACCTTCTTCCGTTGAAGAGACATTTTCTAACATTTTTTCCTCTGAGACATTAGGTTTATCTGTGCTTTCTGGAACATTAAGGAAGGAAAATAATTGTGTCATATATAGATTGTTTTGATGCATGTTAAAAACCATATACATTAACTCATTTGACGTTTTTTGAGTCGTGTTGACAGCTTGAAAATAAGCAATAAGGCTACCAATAGCAATTAATCCCTGGATTGTATCTTTAACAATCATAAATTGAACGAATATTACAAAAATTACACTTATCAATTGAAAAGATAAATCAATTCTCATCTTTTTTAAAAGCAAATGGCGATCCTGATTATAGAACTTACTAAATAAGTCTGAATAGTTTCTTAGTAGTAAGCTGCCTAACCCAAATATTTTAACTTCTTTAACGGTAATATCAGTGGTCATTAGATAGTAGTAATAAAACTGTTTTCTTGTCTCCTCTGCTCGCTTATGGCTTACTAAAAATATTTCTTTTCCCACATTCACAATAGACCAGGCGGATATTAAAGGTAATAAAATTAAGATCAATGTAAATTCCCAGTTCCAAACCATTAAAATTATTGAAATAGAAATTAAAGTAATAGCACCTTTTACGATCCCCATTAACTCTTCAAAAATAGCAAACGGCTTATACGTGGAATCTTGCCTTGCTCGTTGGAGTTTATTGTATACCTCTGGGTTTTCAAAGCTTGCATAAGGTAGTCTTTTCGCTTTTTCAATCAATTTTACATTTATCTTGTTAGACAGTAGGTTTCTGTATAGTTGCTTATGCGTTTCTAAGATTGAACCGGTAGCGCTGGTTAATAAAGTGACAACTGAAAAGAAGATAAAAAAAGGTAAAATGTCGTAAAAATAGTTATCTTTGTACCCTTGGATATACAGATTTTGCACCATATTTACAAGATATTTTATTGCTAAAATCAAGGAAGCTGGTAATAGCCCATTTAGAAAATTTAGGACAAGAACACAGAAGAAATATCCTCTGTGTGTCTCCCACAAAAGCTTAAATAGACTCGGCCAGTATCGAAAAGATTTTAGAATGCTAACAAATGATACTTTCTCATTTTCCATTGTAGGATCTAGCGTATTCTTCATTCTTATTCCTCCAATACCTCTGGCTGGACAAAATATGTCTAGTAAAAGCTAATGCTTTCTTCTCTAATTCTCTATTTGCTCCTAATAATCGATTACAGTACATATGAATAATTGCTCCCATAATCATTTGATGCTCATTCCAAAGCATATCTCTTTTCTGTAACTCTTTAATTTCAGTCACATAACGGGTTAAAGATTCTTTACGAATCAAGAAACTTTCATATATAGACTTACCGACTCCAGAATTATAATTATGCAAGTTTTCCCAATCATTTCGTGAATCTCCTATTAGAGATAATTCTTTTCGCAACGGTCTAAATTCATCTATATACTCATATTTTTCTGTATTATTTTCTATAGAGGCTACTTGTTGCGCGTAATTCAACCCAAAGTTATCCATGATGTCTATAATTGAGAGCGATGCCATTACATAAGCTGGAAGATGATTTTGTTGATTTAACGTACTGAGAATCATGGCTACAGACTGACTATCGTAATGAAAATAATCCTCAGCTTTTTCTATTAACATGGGACCACCATAACGCTCTACTTCTCGTTCATATGTGTCGATAGTAATCTTTTGGAGTAATCCTAAATCCATTAGTTTATCTGCCCATTCCCTTAAACGAGGAAGAACTAGACCACTAAGTTTAGAAGGGTCTCCCTGAAAGCGTAAACGAATATGTGCATCAGGGTCTCGGTAACGCATAAAGAACCATGATGATGCCATATCACTTTTAACCATTTCACTAGCGAAAGGCGTAAGATATTTTAGTATTAAGTCATTCTCTCTTGCGTTTGGAGCATAGAGTTTTACATATAACCACTCGCTCCCTGGTAATTTGTAGATTATTTTATTACTTACAATATCTTTTTTCGCTTCCCCTATTGCACCAATTTTCTTTCTTCGCTCAGTATTTTCTGTTTTCTTTAAAGGAACAACTATTTCTACAGCATGTCTCCCTAAAGGGCTATTTAAGCAATTTTGATCCCGATCTTGAAGAGTTTCTCTTAATTGCAACCTTCCTTGCTTGAATAATTCATTTTTTAGTTCACGTAGGTGTAAAGTGTTCTCCAAGTCAATTAAGATGCGATTGTCTCCATAAGTCATAAATACATTACGAGGAACTGACCACTTTTCGCGCCATTCTCCAAAAGCTTTAAAAAATTCTTCCTCATTCTGAGGCTTCTCTCTCATACCGAAAACCTCTTTATTTAATTTCCAAATACCAGGCGAAAGAACAATGTTTTTATAGCGAATTCTTGGATAGTAAGGAGAGTGTGCCATACTTCCCCAATTAAATGGTCGCCATTGGTCTAAATCATTGAGTGAAATCTCCCTCATAAAACGATAAATATTAGGCGCACTTTGATAATTAAGCATGTTACCGGCTACTACTTTAATTCGTTTGCCTAGTTTTTTTGACTTCATATAGAAGTTCTCTAACGATGCTCCTACCACAATATCATCGATAGGTAACTGGATTGTCTCTTCATCACCGTTTGTTCCCAGAGTGACGTTCACTTTTCTTGTCGTTTTTCCAATTGCTACGTTGGCTGATCGGCCAGCTGCTGGCAGAAAGGAGCCTTCTACCATCACGGTATCTTCGTTGAATTCAAGGTCAATTTTTTGTTGATACTGTTGTATTTTTAACGAAACATCCGGATCTAAGATATCTAAAAATCGACCAAATGTGCTACCTAAGGCATTAGATCCAGGGTTAGGACTTAAACAGAATGTATAGTTACCTTGATCTAAGTCCTCTTGTGAAGCAGCATGTAACTCTCCATATACTTCTAAAGAGTCAGGCGCATATCTTCTATCTTTTTCTTTACTCATTCTCTGAGCTATTTCTTCTGTAATCTCGATTTCTTTTTCTTGATTATGAATAGCTTTAATAAGAAGATATGATAACTGACTATTACGTTCTTGATTTATAGAAGAGGTGGTAGTATCTACTCCCATTTTCCCATGTGGATTTTGATAAGAGGCAGGTGCACCGAGACCTAACTCTTCACTTAATAATTCTAGTAAAGGAACTTCTCTAGATGTTCCGTATTTTTCTAAAAAATCAACATGATACTTTTGTAAATGTGGAAATCCCACTCCCTCATCAGCTATCGACCATAATATTTGGGCAGCTTTGCTTATGTCTTCTCCTACCTTTTCTCCAATAGTTAAGTCTGTGGCATTTAAGGAGAAATCTACTTGAAGGGGAGTTGTAACTTCATAAATATGTCGCATTTGTGAAATCAAATCACTATAAAGGGAGAGACCTTCTCCTAATGGTAATTGATTATAAGTATTGATTAGTTCCCTTACCTTTAACAGTTCCTCATAGAGCTCTATCTTCTCATCTTTTTCTTCTAATTTTCTAATGAGATAATTAAATGGATTATCAATAGTTAAAGGAGGCCTTAGTTCCGTTATAAGATATTCTTGTTCCAATAGCTGTATAATAAAGCGTTGGATTATTGTCACATCTGTATTTGGATAAATAGTATGTAACCTTTGTGTAATTTCTCTCACTGTTATTCTTTCCTCAGCTAAATTAAGAACCTTTTCAACCACTTCGTTATAAATTATGGAAATATTTTCTCTTTTCTCCATTCCCTTTTTTCTAAGTTGACCACATTCAGTTGAAAATGGCAAATGAAGACGATCGCCTACTACATACGATGCACGATTCTTATCTACAATTAGAGAAGGAAGGATATTGCTTCTTTCTAAAACTGAAATAACTCCCAAAAGCCACTCCATATCTGGTCGTGCCCTCTTCTTAAACTCTTTGAAATGATCTATTTTCAGGGAAGAATTCTTTTTAAATTGTCCAGCTGCTACTCCTGAAAAAGCTCCAAAAGGAGTTGGTCTAGTTGTCATTCTTAACATGTAACGCAACATAGAAGATAAAACTTGTTGGGTTTTTCTATTATTTAAATCACCATGTATGTAATGAAGGGAATTTAATAGAGAAGGACTTGCAATAGCAATGGCTTCTTTTACATAATCTTTTTCTGCATAAGCTCTTAACTTTTCCACTAATACTGCTTCGTCTTTAAGTTGGTCGAAGGTATGGGTTGGTAAAAACGGGGCTCTTAACATAAAAAATGGAAGAGGTTCAAATAAATTATTTTCAGTAGTTACGCTAGATTTATGATTGAATTTTTCTTTTTGTAATATCAATTTTAATCTCCCTTTCCTTTTATAATATAATTCAAAAGAAGAGAAAAGAGGGAACAACATTGTTTCCCTCTTTTTCAACTTCTAATTAGCAGCAGAAGCTGTTCCAACTACCTGTATCTCCACAACCTGGTGTACATAAAGATACACTTGTAATTTGTGGATCTACATCACTTGAAGCAGTTGTTACTTGTACATCTAAATCAAAAAGGTTTTTTACGTTATTCATTTTTCATTCCCCCAGAAAGTTTTTATTAAGAATTACATCTTTTCCATTTCCTTCTTATAAAGCTCTATTACTAATTAACAGCAGAAGCTGTTCCAACTACCTGTATCTCCACAACCTGGTGTACATAAAGATACACTTGTAATTTGTGGATCTACATCACTTGAAGCAGTTGTTACT
>Ga0209796_10000516_pt1 | contig 24232 bp, 22 predicted proteins | sample AgamicOrSfrz_FD_187167 | JGI IMG/M metagenome (GOLD analysis project Ga0209796, IMG submission 187167) | Agave microbial communities from Guanajuato, Mexico - Or.Sf.rz (SPAdes) (version 2) | ecosystem: Host-associated > Plants > Phyllosphere > Phylloplane/Leaf | place: Guanajuato, Mexico...
TAATGCGGGTTCCAGACATGTAGCTGATCGCTTTCTTATTCGATCAGCCATCGTAGAGCCCAGCCGACTCGGCGCCGCCGGTGGGGAGAAGTCTCCGGCGGCTACGCCGCCTCCGACTCCTCCCCACGGGCCAAAACCTTTGCCGCTACACCGGCCAACATGATTGTCGCGGTCCACTTAAAACGTTGCCCAGTCGCCGCTTGCCGTCTTAATCGCGACCTTTTCCAGCTTCGCCGGTTCAGGACGACGCGTGGCCTTCGTCACCGTGCTATGCACCGTCTTAGGAGGTACAGGCGTCTTCTGGGACGCGGCGTCAACCCTGAAAATGGACACCGCTGCGCGCAGGCTTTCCGCCTGGTCAGCCATGGACTGCGCCGCGGCCGTTGCCTGCTCGACCAGAGCTGCGTTTTGCTGGGTCACCTCGTCCATCTGGGTTACTGCCACGTTGACCTGCTCGATTCCGGTGCTCTGCTCCGCGGATGCTGAGGCGATTTCACCCATGATGTCGGTGACCCGTTTCACCGAGCGGACAATCTCGTCCATGGTCGTGCCAGCGCCCGCAACAAGCTGCGAACCAGCAGCAACATGCAATACCGACGTTTCGATCAGTTCCTTGATCTCTTTGGCTGCCACCGCGCTGCGCTGCGCCAGGGTGCGCACCTCGCCAGCGACGACAGCAAAGCCTCGTCCCTGCTCGCCCGCGCGTGCCGCTTCGACGGCAGCATTGAGCGCCAGAATGTTTGTCTGGAAAGCGATGCCCTCAATGACTGAAATGATCTCGGCAACCTTCTGGGAACTCGATGTTATGTCTTCCATGGTGCCGACCACCCGCCTGACTACTTCACCACCGGACAAGGCGGTTTGCGAAGCCGTTACGGCCAGAGTACTTCCCTGACGGGCGTTGTCGGTGTTCTGCTTTACCGCCGACGTGAGCTCTTCCATGCTGGCAGCGGTCTCTTCGAGCGACGCTGCCTGCTCCTCGGTGCGCTGGGAGAGGTCAACGTTGCCCTGCGCGACTTCACTAGCGGCAACGGATATGGACTCCGCGGACGTCTTGATACCGTGAACGATAGACGTGAGTCTTGCGCGCATCGCCTCCAGGGACACCATGAGGCTGGCTGAGTCACCGTGTCTCAAGTGCAGATCTACCGTCAGGTTGCCATTGGCGATCTCCGAGGCGACAGATTGGGCGAGCGCCGGTTCACCGCCAAGCTGTCGCAGGATGCTGCGGGAGATGAGGATTGCCGTCGCTGCCCCCACAAGCAGGGAGCACGCGACGATGACCGAGATCAGTACCCGAACGCTCGAGTAGGTGGTTTCTGCTTCCTGCTGAGCCTGCACGTTAAGTTGGTCCTCGAAATCCGCCAGCTCGACCGCATGTGCAAGCCATACCCGTTGCGGTGGTCTGGCATTCTGCAACAGCTCTCTGGTGGCACCTACCATGTCGTTGGCCAGGCCCAGCAAAGCTGCTTTCTTCAGTGGCACCATCGCTGCGGCTTCGTCCTGCCTGAGCTGCGCGATCAGTGTCCTCTCGTGATCCGTAGTGCCCGGTTCATTTGCAAACATGCGGGAAAGCTTCTGGTATGCGTCGGCATAGACCTGCTCCTGTTTGCTGATGCGCTCGGCTTCCTTCGCCATATCCTGAGCGTCGGTAAGCAACGCCAGGTTGCGCACCGCAATCGCGCGATCCTGTATCGATGAGCGCAGCTGGTTAGCCAGACGCGCTTCGCTGTTATTTACCCGTGCGATCGCGTCCAGTTGCTCGTTCAACTGCGACAACCCGTAAAACGCGGTCGCCGCTACTGCCAGCAATAGTGCTGTCAACAACCCGAAACCGCTTATCAGGCGGGTGGATACTTTCATGTTTTTCATTGCGGCTCCCAGACCGTGTAAGCACATCCTTAATTCACGTTTACGGTCGCTTGCATGACGGCCTGAAGGGTAGGCAGACCCTGTGACTGCGATTACCGCTCGCGCTTATCCGGAGCGCATAAAGTTCATGCGATGATGGTTGATCTCAACTGAATAATTGCGGCAATGCGACCGTCGGCCGCGTCCCGCGATGCCCGACGTCACGCCTCGCGGGAAAGGGGCCTCGTTGGCCCTTCGGCTACCTGCTATTAGTTACGCGCAAGAGCTCCCGATCGCGTCCGCAGGCTCTGGCTGATGGAGTGCCAACCGGGCGTTCATCCGGATCTGGACATCGTTCGAGCCGCCAGTCGAAGAACTCGCGCTGGTGAGCATGAGCGCGTTATTGAAGAATTGGCCGAGTGTGCAATCCCTGCTCACGATGTTGCCTCAAGAGCTGCTACTGTTCCACACTGGCCGAAACGGCTGATCCTATCGCGGGAATCCGCATGCAAAAGCGCTCGGAACTCCTTACCTACAGCAGTTCCGATAGCTCGATCAGGTTGAGGTCAGGGTCCCGCACATAGACAGACCGGATCTTCCGCGTTGCCCCTGTACGCTCGACCGGCCCTTCGATGATCGGCCATCCATGAGCGTTCAGGTGAGCGATCACCTCCTCCAGCGGAACCGCCGCGATGAAGCATAGATCCAGCGCTCCCGGTAAGGGGACATGCGCTTTCGGCTCGAATTCCGCCCCACGTACATGCAGGCTGATTTTCTGATTGCCGAAACGAAAAGCAAGCCGGCCCGTGCCGAACGTTTCAATTTCCATCTGAAGTACCTTCGTATAGAAGTATTTAGTGGCCTCCGGATCGACGCATGTCAACACCAGATGGTCCAAGTGGTCGATCAAAGCCATTTTTAGCTCCTTAGGTAATGGGGGGCAGCGTGCTGGGAGAAGAAGGCCACGCGTTGGACGAGAGGCGACGGGGCTCTGGCGATGCTTGCATCGGTCTCGTACGATGCATCCCAACCGCACGCTGCTACTGCCGGTCAGGGCCGCCTTCACCGATCGCCGAATATGAGCAATGCTGCCAGATTTTGACGACCTGATAATCAACGATTCTTCAACCATGGGTTTCTGCCGCGAACGGCGGCGGGCTGGTGCAGCTGAATTCGCGTTGACCGTCGCTGTTGGCCGTTAGGATGCAGTCTGTTTCGCACCGTGTAGCGGTCCTTCAAAGCGATGTCACGTGTGCGCGCGCGATGGGCTCCATCATCGTAGACAAATGATCCTCACAGATTGCGCCGACACCTCACACGTCCGGGCGCGGCTGTATGACCGATATTGCGAGGAATGCGGCCTGAAGGGTGCGGATTTCCTCGTCTGCGTTAGCGATCACCTGCAACAGGACGCCTGTAGTCGTGCGCACGTCCACGAGCGCTTTTTCCGTCTTCTCCGCGAGTATCCTGTGCGGCGTCTGCCTGTCAGTCACTGACGCAGGTAGCTCGCTCAGCGTTGCGACCGCCTGGGCAGGCATCTTCTGCAGCTTCTCTGCCATGCTTAGGGCTGCGCCCAGATGGTAGGGCGAGGTCGCAGCGAAAACCGTTTCAATCGTCTCAGAGAACTCCATGAGGTGGGGCTGTCTTCGACTTGCTACGCGCGCCGATTCGCAGACAACGCTGCGCGGCGCGCCGATCTCGTTCTGCTTCATCTCGATCATCGCAATCACGTTGCAGACTGCGTCGGCAAGGCTGTGGAACTCGGCGAGCTGTGCCGCTCTCCATGAAGCGCAATCATGACGCGCCGTCGGGTCTGTTTGATTCAGCATGGGGGTTATTTGTCCGCTCGTGTAAAGTGTCCCCGGCTTGCACGCCCTGCAGGCGAGTGCTGCCGCTGGGCATCGGGCCTTGCAGCCGGGGTTCGTCGCGCCACGAGCTAGAAGTTCTGCCAGTCAGAGTTGCCCGCGGTGCTATCGACTGCCACAGGCACTCTGCTCGGCATATGGACCTTCGGCCTTGCCACCGGACGTGCGACGATGGGACGCTCCGGCACACTTGTCGACACCGCGAAAGAGTCGGGCAGACGGAAAATGGAGACCAGCTCGCGCAGGGTGCCTGACTGCGAGGCCATCGACTGCGCGGCTGCGGAAGCCTCTTCCACGAGCGCTGCATTCTGCTGGGTCACTTCATCCATCTGCATGACCGCCTGGTTAACCTGCTCAATACCCGTGTGCTGCTCCACCGATGCAGAGGCAATTTCGCCCATCAGGTCCGTGACACGTTTTACCGAATCGACCACTTCCTTCATGGTCGTGCCTGCGTTGTCGACGAGAGACGTACCGGCCTCGACTTTGGCCACCGACTGGCTGATCAGCTCCTTGATCTCCTTCGCAGCGGAAGCGCTGCGCTGTGCAAGTCCGCGCACCTCGCTCGCCACCACAGCAAACCCCCGGCCCTCCTCACCCGCGCGCGCGGCCTCGACAGCCGCATTCAGCGCAAGGATATTGGTCTGGAACGCAATCCCCTCGATGACAGCGATGATTTCGGCGACTTTCGCCGAGCTTGCGGAGATGTCATGCATGGTGTGGACCACCTGTGCGACCACCTGACCACCCCGGGCTGCGACCTCCGATGCGTTGCTCGCAAGGGTATTGCCCTGACGGGCGTTATCCGTGTTCTGTTTGACGGTCGCGGTCAACTGCTCCATGCTGGCCGCGGTCTCCTCCAGCGAGGCAGCCTGCTCTTCGGTACGCTGGCTCAGGTCAGTATTGCCTGCGGCAATCTGGGCCGAACCGGTAGCGATGCTTTCGCTGCTCGAGCGCACGCGGCTCACCACGTCGAGCAGGCGCTCATTCATGTTGCGCAGCGCCAGCAGCAACTGGCTTGTTTCATCCGATCCCGACACGTCGATGTGCGAGGTGAGGTCGCCGCGGGCAACGGTCTCTGCGATGCCGACCGCCCGTTCAAGCGGCGTGACGATGGAGCGCGTGATGAGCCAGGCTACCGCCATGGAAAGCAGCAGCGCTGCCCCGCATAGCACACCGGTCAGCGCGATCGTCGCATGGTAGTTGCCGGCCGCTTCGGTCGTGGCCGCCGCCGCGCCGGCCCGGTTGAGTTTGACGTCCTCTTCGATGTACTGCAGCGCCTGTGTGAACAGCGTCGCCGACTCGCCCGTCGCAAGCGACCTGGCAGCAGCAAACCCCGCATCGCCCGACTCCGACAGCCTGAGGAGCTTGCTGTCAGAAGCCAGGTACACCTCCCAACCTTTTGTGAGGTTATCGAAGATCTTCTTTTCTTCTGGCGAGGACACCAGCTTCGTATAATCGGCCATCGCAGCGTTCAGGGCGGACAGCGCGGCGTCGTGCTGCGCGCGCTGAGTTTGCTTGGCTGCTGCATCGCTTTCCAGGACCGAGCGCAGGCTTGCCCGGCGAACGCCGTTGGCGAGCGCCCGGATTTCACCCAGCGTCTGCACACTCGGCAGCCAGTTGCCGGCGATGTCCTGTGTCCCTCCATAGATTTTTGAGGTCTGCAACATCGCGAGTCCGCCCGTCATCAGCAGGAGCAGCAGCGCAATGCCGAATCCCGCCCGGAGGCGGGTCCCAATCCGTAGGTTACCTAAATATTTCATCACCATCTCTCCAGTTTCGCCTTCCTAAAACGGTCTGCGCTCCGGCCGACTGCCTGGCCGCCTGCGTAAAACCAACCTGCAGTTCTCAGTTCCGACACACTTCGTCTATCAGGCGTGCTTCTGGTCGTCCGACCGGCTCAGCAGACCTGCAACTCTTCTTTAGCGAATCAGGCCTCCCTTGCAGGCAGGCCCTGCGCAGGCCTGCCATGCTGCTGCATATCCATCACCAGGGGTTGCCTTCCCTCGAACACTTCAGCCGCGCTGAGCAGTTCCCCCAGCGCACCACGGCGGCCAGTCAGCGCAGCCTTCATGGCCGCTCCGATCGGCAACTCGTCGGCGAACTCTTCCTGCTCCCGCCCGTAGATCACATGCAACAGCGACAGCATGCCGGTCAGGTAAGCGGTCTGCGCAAACGCCGTCTTGTGCGGATGCCCGAACATGGCCAGTCTCAACATCAACGACGCGCGCTGCGTGGCGAGCGCAATCAGCGGATCGCGGCATACTGTCTCGGGGTCGGAATGGTTGTACAGCAGCAGGCTGCACCACTGGAACAGCCGGGTCGTACCGATCGCAGCGAGTGCATGGTGCAATGACGCGATCGCAGTCCGCTTGGGGTTGGCGTTGCCCGAACAGTTTGCAAGTCGCAGCAATTGCGCGACAAGGACCGCCATACCCGACAGAGCCCGGATGATGCGGTGATCGTCGGCATCGTCTATGAGCAGATCCAACAAATCCATCAGTTGCCCGAGGTCCGGCACCAGTCGACGCGTTTCCATGATCTGGGGCCGGCTGAAGTAAAAGCCCTGCACCATGTCGCAGCCCCAGTCGATTGCGCTCTGCCACTGCTCGCGGTCGTCCACCTTCTCCGCGACCACCGCCTTGCCGGCACGTTTGAGCGCGCGCACTATCGCTGGGCCGGTCGACGCATCGATAGCAGGCCATTCCAGCTTGACGATATCGACGGCCGGCAGGAATGCGTTGATCCCGGGAGTCAGCGCGGCTACGTCATCGAGCGCAACCCTGAAACCTGCCGCGCGTAATGCGTTGCACCGATTCTTCAGCGCGCCATCGAGTTCGCATGATTCGAGGACTTCGAGCACGAAGCGACCGCCCATCAGGATCTGCGGCGTGCCCGAGTGCAGGAAGTCCGCGGTGCAGTTCAGATATCCGTCAAGCCCCGCTAGCACGCTGTCTACGCCGAGCGCTCCCACGGCGCGCTCGACCACGTGCGCAGTGCAGGCGAAGCCGTCGTCCACATCCGCCACCGGGCGGTGTCCGTTTCTGAACAGCAGTTCATAGGCAACCATTCGCCCCGCCCGGTCGACAATGGGCTGGCGTGCCACGCATGCTGTTACGGCGGCTGTCGTCTGGCCTGGCGCGGCGTGATCCATCAGTCAACTTCTCCGTCTGTTATTCGCATCGTGTTACCCGCTGCCAGCGCCCGCCGACCGCCGATCTATCACACAGATTACGGCTAGATTTCAGACTTCTTTATAGATGAATTGCTGATTTTTCCGAATTAAGCATTTACTGTCTAAAGATGCGCATGGGGTACTCGGAGCCTCGTATCGGTCCGAGCCGCTGGAGCGCCTATTCGCGAAACCCCTTATAAAAATTGCCTATCAAAAAAAGCCGACCAGAGGTCGGCTTCAGAAATCCTTACCCGTCGGGGGAGCGGGTCAGGCGGAGGGTTGATACAGGAATTCATCTTAGCCGTTAATTTCCAGTTTTGCTATATTTCAGTCGTTCCTGCCGTATACCCCTAGAAGGCGTATGCTGCGAGTATAAAAACAGGAAGACCATGGACGACCCCATCATTACCACCCGGGAAGCGGCTGAACTGCTCGGCGTATCGATCCGTACGGCACAGACGTGGATCGAGCAGAACGCGCTTGACTCATGGAAGACGCCGGGCGGTCACCGCCGCGTGCGCCGGAGCGCGGTCATCGATCTCAAGGCAAGGCTGGCGGGCGAAAAAATCCAGTTGCCATCCCTGGTCCTGGTTCATGCGCCTCAGCACCGGCTTCGCCGGTATGTCGAGCCCCTTGATCTCTTGCCAGAGTGCACCGTGCGCGCAAGCTCCGACCTGTTTGCGACTCTGCTGACCGCTGGCTATCTGCTGGCGCCTGTCATCCTGGTCGATTGCGAGGCCGGCGACGTTGACTGCCTGCGGCTTGTCAGGGCAATCATCGGGCACCCCTCACTCGGACATACTCACGTGATCATGGCGGGGGACGTCAGCCGGGATATCACCCAGTGGCGTCCAGCCGCCAGGCGTGTGCATGTCATTGCCGCCGATGCGCCTTCTGTCGCCCTGGGGGCGATGGTTCGCCGGTTGCTAGGCGGTGCTCGCGAGTCGATGCACCCGGCAGCGACGCCGCTCACTGGCGAGGCCGCGGGCAACGAGTCGCAAAGGCTGATGGCGGTTGCTGCGTCTGGCCTGGTCGATACACCGGCGGAGGATGCGTTTGATGACATCACTCGCCTTGCGGCGACGATGCTCGAGGCGCCCATTGCATTGCTGACGCTGCTCACCCCGGACAGGCAATGGTTCAAGTCGCATTGGGGCCTGGAAACAGGCGAGACGCCGCGATCATGGGCATTCTGCAACTACACCATCCTGCAGGACGAGGTATTTGTCGTCGAGGATGCAACGGTGGACCTGCGCTTTGCAGAGAACCCGCTGGTGACGGGCGAACCGCACATCCGTTTCTACGCGGGCGCCGGCATTCGCGACGCTCAGGGGTATGGACTCGGCTCGCTCGCCGTTATTGACCGTAGGTCGCGCAGCCTGCTGCGCTCGCAACGCGACGCACTCGCTACGCTGGCTCGCCTTGCATCCGACCGTATCAGCCTGCGCGTCATGGAGCGTCAGCTCCGATGGGCGACAGCCAGCACCGCGGATCGCTGATGGTGATGAAACACGGTACTGTTACCCGCCTTGCTGTTGCAGCGATTGCCTCTGGCGAAGACCGTCGACGACTATGCAGCGCTGCTTTCCTCGACGGTGAAGCGCGCGGAAGTGCGGCCGACATCTTGATCTGTCGTAGGGCGAGCGGAGCGCCAATGCGCACCTTCGCACTTCTCCCTTCTGGTCATAACGCGCCGCTCGATGAGCGCGCCACATACCCAGCGAGGTCTGCAACACGCTTTGAATTGCCAGCGCACAGCTGGATAACTGTCGAACGATGCAGACCGTACCCCGGACATGTGACCTCCGCTAGCGGCGCTTTCGTCGCTGGGAGGGGGGCGCGCCGACACCGCGAATTCCGGTGCCGTCGTAGAATTAGGCCACGTGCAGTCAGGAAGTACCGGATATGGAAGAGTTTTTTGTTTCCCAGTCAAGTGCCATATCCCGAATAGTTGCGGCGAGGCAGGCTCTCTCTAAAGACGCGAGCGATGGCACGAGTTCGGACAGCGTACGAGGGCACGCGGCGACGCTTGGAGAACTGGAACGACTGCTTTTCGATGTCCGCGCCGGACGCATCACAGACTTCTCGATGCCCGCTGGGACTGGCCGGGTACGGCTTTTCGTCACGCTGGACTGACCGTGGTACTGATGGACCGAAGACGCACGGCGACGGTTGCGAGGCGGCCCACGCAAGGGCATGGCCCGCATATCCGCCAATGAAACTAACCAACCGCATGCAGCTAATCGATGGCCTATCCCGGTACGCGCTGGACGTGAGACGGTGGCCCGCGTGCGCCACCGCTCGCCGATGTTGTCGGAATGCTTGACAGTGAACCTCCCGAACCAATGACCTCAGACCAGGGAGGAACGGTGGAGCTAGCCAAAGGCGAAGTCGCCGGAACGGGCCGGCATCGAGCGGTCAACGCTACCGTCTTCCACATGGACGAAGCGACATAGCAGCATGCCGCCCTCGGTCGTAGCGGACTAGCCGTCACCGACAGGACGGGTCGCCGGCTGCTTGTGAGCGGGCTGCAGCGCAGCGCGCAGTTGATCAATCGTAAAGGGCTTACGCAGCGCCGACCATTCGAAGCCGAACGCCTCCTCCTTCCGGACAGCCTTTCCCGAAGCGAAGATAATCCTGAGCTCCGGGCGGATGGCAGACGCGTGTCGCGCCAGTTCGGTGCCTGACATGTCAGGCATGACGACGTCAGTGAACAGGACGTCAAAGTCATCCCCGTCAAGCCTGTTCAGCGCCTGCGCCGCGCTTGCCGCAGGCTGCGGACGCATGCCAATCAGCATCAGCAGTTCGCACGTGGCGTCAAGCGACGCGACATCATCATCCACGACCAGGATGCGCAGGCCGCCGTCCCCGTCTCCTGGCGACACGTGCGCGTCGCCAGGGCGGGCGTCGCCTGGACCGCTTTCGTCCGCTTTGGTATCGCTGTTGCCGAGCACCTGCCGCACCTTGGAGGCAAGCTGCTGGCGGCTGTATGGCTTGCTCAGCAGTTCCACCCCGGGATCCAGTCGCCCGCCATGGACGATCGCGTTCTGCGTATAGCCCGATGTAAAGAGAACCTTCAGTCCCGGCAAAATCTGGAGGGCCCGTCGAGCCATGTCCGGACTGCGCAGCACGCCTGGCATCACCACGTCTGTGAACAGGAGATCGATGTGTACGCCGCTCGCCACGATGGCCAGCGCCTGATCCGCGTTATTGGCCTTGAGCACCGCGTAGCCGAGGCCGGAGAGTAGTTCGACGACGGTCGACTGGACCTTCAGATCGTCCTCGACGACGAGAATGGTCTCGTTGCCGTGCTTCAGTCGATCGGACGTGGCAGGTCTGGTGTCAACCGCCACGCCAGTGGAACGGGGCAGATAGATCCTGACGGTTGTTCCCTCGCCGATCTCGCTGTACAGACGGATGTGGCCGCCGCTCTGTTTGACAAAGCCGTAGGCCATGCTCAGACCTAGCCCCGTGCCCTGGCCTTCCGGCTTGGTGGTGAAGAACGGGTCGAACGCACGCTCCATCACTTCCTGGCTCATGCCGGCTCCGGTGTCCGTCACAGCCAGCATCACATACTGCCCAGCCGCGACGTCCGGAAACGCCAGCACATAATCGTCGTCGAGCGTCGCATTCGATAGCTCAAGAGTGAGCTTGCCGCCGTCGGGCATGGCGTCGCGCGCATTGATTGCCAGATTCAGGATTACGTTTTCCAGGTGATGCGGATCGACGGTGGTATTCCACAGGCCTCCGGCAACGACCGATTCGATCTCGATCGTCTCACCCAGTGCCCGTCGCAGAAGGTCGTCAAGCGCGCGAAGCTGACGTGCGGGATTGATGACAACTGGGGCGAGAGGCTGCTGACGACCGAAGGCAAGCAGCTGGGATGCGAGCTTTGCACCACGGTCGACCGCGTCGGTCGCGTTACCCAGCCGCTCGGCGCTCCAGTGGTCGCGACCATGCCTGCTTTCAAGCAATTCCAGGTTGCCTCTCAGTACCTGAAGGACATTGTTGAAGTCGTGCGCCACCCCGCCAGTCAGTTTCCCCAGCGCTTCCATCTTCTGCGCCTGAAACAGTTCGCTCTGCGTTTTCTCAAGAAGCTCGCCCGCGCGTCGTCGCTCGGTGATGTCCCGCGTGATCTTTGCGAATCCGACCAGCTCGCCGTCCTCGTAGATGACGTCGATGACCACGTGCGCGAAGAAACGGCTGCCGTCGCGTCGCACCCGCCAGCCCTCGGCCTCAAAACGCCCCTCACGCCTCGCTGTCTCGAGTCCCCTGAAAGGGACACCCGCGGCCACATCCTCCGGGGTGTAAAAGCGCGAAAAGTGTGAACCGATGATCTCGCCCTCGGTATATCCCTTGATTCGCCGCGCTCCCGGGTTCCAGCTCGTGATGTGCCCATCAGGCGAGAGCATGAAGATGGCGTAGTCGGTGACGCCCTGAACCAGTAGGCGAAAGTTCCGTTCGCTCTTGAGCACCGCGTCGTGAATCGCCCTCTTGTCACTGACGTCGCGAATCACCTTGCCGAAGCCGATCAGCTGGCCCTCGCTGTCGCGTAGCGCCGTCATCACGACGTTGGCCCAGAACGCCGATCCGTCCTTGCGCACCCGCCAGCCCTCCGTCTCATAGCGTCCTGTCCTCGTCGCCGTCCGGAGCGACGTCTGGGGCACACCCCCAACCCGGTCGGCCTCGGTAAACAGGACAGAATGTGGCTGCCCTATAATTTCGTCGGACTGGTAACCTTGAATGCGTTCGCCTCCGGGGTTCCACGTCAGGACAATGCCATCGGGCGAGAGCGCGAAGATGGAATAGTCGTCGGTGGATTCAGCCCATAGCTGGAGCCAGACAGCGCTAAATCCTGCCGCTCGCGGGTCAATGTCAGTCATCTGTCTGGAATTGTGTGGGCTCTTCCTCCCCCGCGCGCGAGGAAAAAAGAAGGTTATTGAAAGGATTGCGCCTGAGCGGGTCTATATGCAAAAAACAGCCACCCTCTCAGGCCGTGTTTCATTCCTACGAAGCTGACGCATCGTTAGTTAGCGCGCCGTCGGGACTATACCCTCAGGAACGCCATGCGACTCTCGCTGTTCATCTCGGCCAACATGGAACCGATTCTTGCTGAATGGGAATCCTTCGCCGCCACGTTGCTGCCAGCCGCATACGGGATGTCGCCCCTTGAGTTGCGCGACCATGCCCAGCAGATTCTCGAGGCGATTGCGAGAGACCTCTGCGAACCGCAGACGAGACAGGCGCAATTCGAGAAGTCGAGAGGTCTGACGCACGTGCCCGACCATGCACCCGAAACGGCTGCGCAGACCCATGCGGTGCTGCGCGCGCGGCGTGGTTTTGATATCAACCAGCTGTGCGCAGAATATCGAGCGTTGCGCGCCGTTGTACTTCGACTCTGGCTGGATGAAGGCGGGGCTGAGCCGCCCGAACTGGACGACATCGTTCGCTTTAACGAAGCAATTGATCAGGCGCTGACAGAGTCGGTAAGTTTCTTCAGCAGTCAGGTGGACCGATCCCGCAACCTCCTCCTCGGTATGCTCGGGCATGACATGCGCAGTCCCCTGCAGACCATCCAGATGACCGCGCAACACCTTGCGAAGCTCGACGATGGCAAGCAGGTGTCCGCGGCTGCAGCCCGGTTGATCAGAAGCGGCGCGCGCATGCAGGGCCTGCTCGACGACATGCTGGACTTCAATCGAACGAAGCTTGGCCTGGGTATCAGGGTCGCGCCGGCGCCCGTCGACGTCGCCGCACTCGTTGCCGATGAACTGGAGCAGCTTCGCGTGGCGCACGGCACGCGGAGACTGGAACTCGATGTGACCGGAGACACCGGGGCGCTATGCGACGGCCGGCGGATTCAGCAGATGCTTGGCAACCTCGTCGGAAACGCGATCAAGTACGGGGAGCCAGCGGCGGCCGTGCAAGTGACGGTCACTGGAGGAGACCGGGAGATATCCATCGCCGTCAGGAACCGCGGGCCGGCCATACCACCGTCCTTCCTATGTCGCGTGTTTGAACCGCTTGAACGCGGTCCGGGCGCTGAAGCGCGGCCAGGCTCAGAGGACAGCCTCGGTCTGGGCCTCTACATTGCAAGAGAAATTGCGCATGCTCACGGCGGCGACGTGTCCGCACGGTCTGACGAATCGGAAACAGTCTTCACCGTCCGACTGCCCCGTGTTGCTCCCGACATCTGTAAGGACCCACCACACCAACGCTAGCACGTTCGACTGGAGTGGCGATCGGGCAGACCGGCGCTGACGAACGTCTCTGGTGGGGTCTACGGAGCGAGGCGGTACGGGCGCTTCGCAACAAGATAGAAACGTCCAGAAAAATCCAGCGAAGCACGGTCACGGGTCGCGCGCCGACCGCTGGCCGGGCCACGCCATGCATCTGTATGAGGCTCGGATCGGGCAGGAAGCGTCATTCGCCCCTCCCGTTGCACAGACGTCGCCTCTCGATTGCAAACGTTCCTTGGCCTGCATGACACGAGCGCCGCTCTCCGATCATGAGAACGTAGGAGCGCGGCTAAGGACCGGAACTGTCCAGTGCGTGGCCCAGTTCTTCCAGGGTATAGGGCTTGCGCAACGTACGACAGCGGAATGGAAACGCGTGGACATTGGGCACTTCGTTGCCCGAGGCAAAAACGACCTGCAGCGCCGGCCGCAACTCAACGGCTCTTTCGGCAAGCTCGGTTCCAGCCATGCCGGGCATTGCGAGATCAGCGAACAACACGTCGAATGGCTGTTCTGCAAGCCAACGCAGCGCAATCTCCGGCGAGACAGTTGTTGCAGCAGCGTGCCCGAGTATTTCGACCAGTTCGCTCGTGGCTTCTAGTAGCGCAGGGTCGTCGTCGACCACAAGCACCCTCAGGCATGCCGTGCTGGCATTTTCTGTCGGCGGGGTTGCGTCCGTACCTATATCCGTGGCACCGGCAGGGCCAAGCATCTGGCGAATCTTGTAGGCGAGCTGTTCGCGGCTGTACGGCTTGCTCAATAGTTCAACGCCCGGGTCCAGCCGTCCACCATGAATAATCGCGTTCTGAGTATAGCCAGAAGTAAAAAGCACCTTAAGGCGCGGCAGCAGCTGGATCGCCTGGGCGGCCATGTCGGGACTGCGCACGGGCCCGGGCATGACGACGTCCGTAAAAAGCAGGTCAATATGGATGCCACTGCGGATCACACTCAGCGCCTGCTCCGCGTCGTCTGCCTTCAGCACGCTGTAGCCAAGGGCCGACAGCGTATCGACAACGGTAGACTGGACTTTCAGATCGTCTTCCACGACGAGGATGGTTTCTTTGCCGCCCAGCAACCTGACGCTTGGTCTCGGAGGAGGTTCGATCGCCTTTTCGGTCGACCGCGGCAGGTAGATCTTGACGGTCGTACCATGGCCGATCTCGCTATAGAGGCGGATATGTCCGCCGCTCTGCTTGATGAATCCATAGGCCATGCTTAAACCGAGGCCGGTTCCCGAACCTTCAGGCTTCGTGGTGAAGAATGGGTCGAATGCCTGCTGAAGCACATCGGGCGGCATGCCTGTGCCCGTGTCGGTCACGGCGAGCATGACGTACTGGCCTGCTGGCACGTCGGGCAACCCGGCTGCGTAGTCATCGTCGAGCATCGCGTTAGCCAGTTCAATGGTCAGTTTTCCACCGCCCGGCATCGCATCGCGCGCGTTGATTGCCAGATTGAGGATGACATTCTCCAGCTGGTGAATGTCCACGAGCGTGTTCCACAGGCCGCCAGAGACGACCGTCTCGACCTCGATCTCCTCTCCGATTGCGCGTCGCAGGAGATCATCCATGCGCCGTAGCGCGGGCGCCGGATTGATCACAACCGGTTGCAGAGGCTGGCGCCGCGCAAAGGCGAGCAGTTGGGCGGCCAGTTTCGCCCCGCGATCCACCGCATCGGCAGCCCTGTCTAGCCGCTCGCGGGTCCAAACGTCGCGGCCATGACGGCTGTCCAGCAATTCGAGGTTGCCGCGCAATACCTGCAACACGTTGTTGAAATCGTGCGCGACCCCGCCTGTGAGCTTACCGACGGCCTCCATCTTCTGTGACTGGAAGAGGGCCTTCCTGGTCTCTTCCAGAAGCCGGTCCGCTTCCATCCGCGTAGTCACGTCACGGGTGATCTTCGCAAAGCCGGCGAGCGTTCCATCGTCGTTGCGGATGGCATCGATCACTACGTGCGCCCAGAAACGGGTGCCATCTTTCCTGACCCGCCATCCTTCGGTTTCGAAGCGGCCGTCTCTCGCCGCGGCCGTCAGTTCGCGCTGTGGCTCTCGGGTCGCGACATCTTCCGGCGTGAAAAAGCGCGAGAAATGCGAGCCGACGATTTCTTCGGCGAAGTAGCCCTTGATGTGCCGCGCGCCGGAGTTCCAGTTTGTGACCACGCCTTCCGGCGATAGCATGTAAATTGCATAGTCAGTGACGCCGTCGACCAGCATGCGGAAGCGCCGCTCACTGTCCAGCACGGCCTCGTGCGCAGCCCTGTTGTCCGAGATGTCGCGCACGATGCTCACAAAACCAACGAGTTCTCCGCCGTCCGTATGCAGTGCGGTAATCAGCTCGCTGCCCCAGAAGGTCGTGCCGTCCTTACGGGTGCGCCACCCTTCGGTGTTGCGGCGGCCTCGCAGACGGGCGGTTTCGAGGGCCGCCGACGGCGCCTGTTTCTGTCGATCATCCTCCGTATAAAGGATGTCGTGCATCTGGCCGATAATCTCGTCCGGCTGATATCCGTGGATGGCCGTGGCACCGGCATTCCATGTCAGAATCCGGCCTTCCACCGAGATCGCACAGATCGAGTAGTCAGAGACGGAAGCTATCCACTCGTCCCCCCAGTTTCGCATCGTACTGAACACCTGCCGGATGCTCGGCATATGCAACTCCCTGTTTGAATGTCTCTGCAAAGAAATATTCGGTCGACATTTTATCCTAGGCAGCTTTTAAAAAGAGGAGTGCAGCTGCGGCCGCAAGTGGCCCGTTATGTGTCTTCAGCTGCCGGTTAGTCTACGCATGCCTGTCGTCCGTTGTGGGTCGATTTCACCCGTTCGCCAATACTTCGGGTTGGCCGGCGACGCTTGTTTGCTGACTGCCGGATTAGGCCACGATCCGTCATCCGTCCACTACTTCGCCTGAAGACTCAGACAACGCTTGGTCCGCAGTTTGCGGCCGTTCGATTGCAGACGAAGGACATTAGCTTGTTCGGCCGTTGCCGTTATTCGTGCACTACATGGCCCGTTTAGCGGTGCACCGTTCAACGGTTGTCAGCGCAAGTCAGCGCGCAACTCGCGCACCCCTCTTCCCAAGCGGTCACGCAAGAGAGTTCCCAATGTCGCCCCATCGACGTAACCCACCTCCGCTGCGATTGCGTCAAGGTCAAGGTTGCTGCCGTGAACGAGCGATCTTGCGCGTTCCACGCGCAGGTCCTGGAAGTAGGAGAGCGGTGATTTCCCGAGCACGGCCTGGCAGCGACGTTGCAATGTCCGAGGACTCGTAGCAAGTGCGCGGGCTGCGTTTGCTAGCGAGAAGCCTTCCTTCAGATTGTCCCGCGCCCACCGTTCGAAGCGCTGGATGACGGGATCTGCTTGTGCCAGATGATTTGGAATGATGTAGGGCGCTTGCGACGAACGAAAGTCGGCAAGCAGATAGCGTGACACGACAGCCGCCAGCTCCGGGCTGGCCTTGCGCACTAGCCAAAGTGCTAGATCCAGATGCCCCATAGCGGCTCCGGCAGTAACGATCTTGCCCGAGGGCACAAGCATCCGAGTCTCGTCGAGCCGGATCGTTCGGTACCGCTGCCGGAACAACGGACTGAGCCACCAGGTCGTGGTCGCCTCCCCGCCGTCGAGCAACCCGGCCTCGGCCAGAAGGAACGTGCCGATACAGGATGCCGAAATCTGCGCGCCTCCATCATGCCATTTCACGAGCTGCGCCATAGCCTCCTTCACATCCCGCCGTTGGAGTGCCGGGATTAGCAGATCAGGTGTCCCTGTATTCAATGCTGGAACGATGACCCAGTCCGGCTTCATATCCGAGGTTACCGTTTCCACGGGAATCGCCAGTCCTTGCCCGGACCGGACCTTCTTGCGCATGCCCACGATCGTAACGTCGAAAGTCAGCGACCCGCCCATTTGCTGGGCGGCGAATTTATGGGCGAGCCCGAGCGCGTCAAGAAGCACGGTCAGACCCGTGTCAAATACGCCGTCGAGGGCGAGCAAGAATATACGCATGGCGTAACCGAACCTAAATGTCTCTTTGCGACTATATCGCGTCGCCCGACAGGGTGACACAAATCGGTGACTCCAACGTGGCGCGAACGATATCAAAGTTGTCGTTTACGACTGTTCGTCCTGCGAGGCAGTGGGCTCACACTTGAGTCCTCACTCAACCACCTCATTGCAAAGGCGATTACCCATGAAAGTTCTAGCGATTGGAAAAGGCGTAAAGCCGATCACTGATGAAGATCGCAAGCAGATCATGCCGAAGGAAGTGCCGCACACGCTCAATCTTTACCTCGAAGGTAAGATCGAGCAGTTCTATTTCACGGAAGACAAGCCTGGCGTCGTCTTCTTTATGAACGTCGCTTCGGTCGACGAAGCGAAGGCGACCGTCAGCGCGATGCCGCTGGCCTCTGCCGGCTTCCTCGATTTCGAGTTCCTGCCGATCGGGCCGCTGAAGCCCCTCGGCATGCTCCTCCAGGGCAAGTAACTCGGGGGTTTTGCCTATGAAGCTCGCCCCGGAAATCTACTATCTGGCGCTCACGGCCGTTCTGACAGCTCTGATGTGGGTGCCCTACATGGGCGCGCGCACCCTGACCCGTGGGGCCGGCCGCACGTTGGGCGATCCCGCCAACCCGAGCGCACCGGCCGATCCGGCGTGGGCTCAGCGGGCGCGACGCGCGCACGCCAATGCGGTCGAGAACTTCGCCGTGTTCGCCCCGCTCGTCATCATCCTCGCGATGATCGGGGTGAGCACGCCGATGACGGTGCTGGCGGCACAAACCTACCTCGGTGCGCGGGTCGTTCATTACGTTGTCTACGCCGCTGGCCTGTCTGTCGTGCGCACGCTCGCCTTCGTCGTCGGCGTTGGCGCGACGCTGGTCATCGCCGCCGCTGTGCTCGGCCATGCCTGACTGATCGCCTTTCAATCTCTTGTACCGTGCACGACCCGAACCGCTGCCGCGGGTCGCTGATCCGATTGCAACACTACTGAAGGACTTAGCTATGAAGCCCAAAATTCTAATCTCGGGTGCCGCTGGATCGACCGGCAGCATTGCGACGCAGCTCCTCGTGGAAAGGGGCTTTCCCGTTCGCGCGCTCGTCCGCAAGGAAGACGAGCGCTCGGAGAAGCTGAAGGCGCTCGGCGCGGAAGTGGTCGCGGCCGACATTCTCGACTTCCGGGCGATTCAGCCCGTGTTCGAGGGCATCCAGCGCGCCTATTTCTGCTATCCGGTCGCACCCGGCATCGTGCAGGCGACGGTCGATTTCGCGCAGGCCGCCCTCGATGCCAAGGTCGAATATATCGTCAACATTTCGCAGCGAACCTGCCGCGAAGACGCCATCGCCAATTCCGCCATCCAGCATTGGCTGGCGGAACTGGTTTTCGATCGCTGCGGGGTGCCGGTCACGCATCTGCGGCCGACCGCCTTCAACGAATGGCTGCTCTACTTCCGGCACAAAATCCGGGACGGCGAATACACCGTGCCGTTCAGTCCCAACGGCAAGTTCGCGCCGATCTCCGCGCGCGACCATGCCGAGGTCATCGCGGCGCTCCTGGCCGATCCGGCTGAGCACATCGGAAAGACGTATCCGCTGCTCGGACCCGTCGAGCTGACCCCTCCGCAGATCGCCGAGGCCGTTTCCAAGACCCTCGGCAAGGAGGTTCGCTACAGGCAGGTGTCGCCGGAAGAGTGGGTCCAGATCGTGTTCGGGGGCGATTTCGCCTGGGGCGCGGAGCACCTCAAGGGGATCGTCCAGCAGCACGCGCGCGGCGACATGGCCGGGACCAACGACATCGTGGAGCGGATCACCGGCCACAAGCCGGAGTCGGTGCCCGAGTTTGTCGAGCGAAACCGCGCGGCCTTCGCGTAACTCTGATCGGAGAGCGAACTGATGCAATCCCTTATCAACAAGGCGATCGAGGCCCACGGCGGCATGAAGCGTTGGAACGAAGTTCGGGAAATTTCCGCCATCGCTGTCCCTGACGGTGTTGCCTTGCACCCGAGGGGGCAGGCGGCATTCGCGAAGACGCCAACGCGAGTGACCGTCCAGACGAGAAGCGAAAAGGCGACGTTTGATCCCTTCCTGGCGCCGAGGCAGATCGGAGTTTTTGAGCCCTTTCGCACAGCCGTTAAAAGGTCCGATGGCGTTGTGCTCGAAGAGCTAGATAACCCCCGCGGCTCCTTCAAGCCAGACACGCCTTGGAGCGGGGCTCAACTCGCTTACTTCGCTGGTTATGCTCTGTGGACCTACCTCACGTTGCCGTTTTCCTTGCTGACCGATGGCGCGCGTTGTGAAGAGGTCGGCTCATTGAGCGAAGATCACCAGACCTGGCGGGCCGTCAAGGTCACCTTTCCGGAGTCCTACGTCACCCATTCAACCGAACAGGTTCTATATTTCGACGACAATGGGCTGATCCGCCGACATGATTACTCCGTCGATATAGCGGCCAACGGCACGGCTGCTCACTACCTTTGCGATCATCGGGAGTACGGCGGAATTGTCTTCGCGACGCGCCGTCGCATCTACCCGCGTGGGCCTGATCAACGTCCAAATAAGGACGTGGTGGTCATGGCGGTTGACCTTAGCGACTTCGAGCTGTCAGGCGTTGCTCTGCGATAGCAAGTTTTCGAGAGAATCATGCTGAACAACTACCGACTGGCTCGACGAGGTTTCTCCCCCTCGTCATGCTCGTCGTCCGAGCCTCTTCTAACGTGACGCTCGTACGCCGCCACTCTGTTACGCAAGGCCGTTCCAGTCTGGAAACAGTCATTGACATGCGCCAGTTTGAACGGCGATTCCGGGTCGATTCATGTCTTTTGCATTAGAGAAAGCGCCCACCGCGATCGCCGACCATGCGATCAACCGCATCGACGAACTCGCACCGTGGGTCGTTGCCGCTTAGCTCCGCACCGTAGAGCGAAGATCACGATCTCCAGTCAAGACGTTGCTGATGCCGCGCTTACGCTATAACCACGGCAATGTTTTCGTGGAGCAGTTGAGAAAAGGTCAGAACCTATAGCCGCTTATATATTGTCCGCAAGAATTGTAACTGATTTTTCCGTTAGTTTTCATATCATAGCGGAGAATTGTCCCTGCTTTATTGGTATAGAAAATCACGGCGCAGTCGGTATGCTCCGGCACGTACTCTTGGTAAGATCCATACGTCGTGGTTATGGGGCCGTTCGTCACATAGCCCCTGCCTTCGTAGTGGCCTGGGTGATAGCCATAAATATAAGTGTAGCTAGTTGTTTGATCGTCAACCTTGTTAATAAATGGCTTCGCTCCAGTTTCTTCCGGCCAAGCGGGCAGCATTTTGCGGATATTCTTGCCGATCTGCGCGTCCAGTTTATTTCGTGTAGGAGAGTAGATCGAAAGGCCCATGCATGCCGAGAGTAGAAGTGGTGCGGCAGGAGCAAGCAAGGTAATCTTTTTAAGATTCTTCATGGCTAATAGTTTGCAATTTTAAGGTGGCACGGTAAGCGTAAGAAGGTCACTGCACTCGGACCGCATAGCTGCACGCGTGATAAACGATTTCGCAAGTGCCGTGTTTGGCACATTGGGACAGGGTGTATCGGTCAGCATCGGCCTGCTCTGCTCGCCCCGCGGCGATAATAAAGCCGCCGTTATGCTGCTGCGCCACGGACACGCACTGGTTGTAATAGGAAATAATGACCTTGCAGTGCGCGCTGCCGTTCATGCTGCATTGCTTCATGGCGGTCGCGTTGGCCGATGGCTTGCTCTCCTCATTGACGGCTACGCCTGCCGCGCCGGAATCATCGTCCATCGCGACGGCACCCCAGCTATCCCGCCATCTCGGTGACGCGTTGCTGTTGCCCGCAGTCGGGTAATCACCCGCGTGATTGTTATAAGGGGAGTTGGGAGCCGACGGAGGAATGCCGCCTGGATTGCCCGCGCATGGGATGCCGGGTGCGCACTGTGCAAGGACGGGCACGGGGCCGGCAAGCAAGGCCGAAAACCCGAAGGCGATGAATTTCAAGGTCTTGTTGTGGAGCGGATGAGCCCGCGCCGTCTTCGTCGCACGCTGCTTCATCTTCGTGACAACCGCATCGAGCGCCTTGGGGCCGCAATACACCATCATCGGCATAAGAATCTCCGTGCATCAAAACGAAGGGCAAGCCTTTCTGCCGTTGCCCCGATTTGTCAATTGCTGCCCCGATTAATCCGGGCATATGTCCGGATTAATCGGCGAGCAGACATCGCCCGCGCCGCCCCCGGGTCGCCATGCTGTCGGCCGCTGCCGCTGTGATCTCCACGACGGCGGCACCGTTCCTGGCCCGGCCCGACGGCACCCCAAGGTGTGTTGCGACCTTCGCGCTGCACGCAGCCCGCACTTCAATAACCATGTCGGATATGTTCCGTCTTCGCGGCGGAGTAAGCGGCGCTAGCAACACCAACTCTACGAAGGTGGCTGTCATTAATAAAAGCGTCTGTTACGCAGAGACGCTGATTAATTGTGCCAATTCGTGACGACACCGTTTTTGAACCAGAACCACAGCGTATTGCCGTAGCCCTGTTTGGCTTTGACATCCGCCAGGTTACGAGCCTGACTTACCGTCGACATGCCGGGAATCATCCCGGAGGCCATAGAAAGAAGATTGTTTCCGGAGCGGTTCTTGTGATAAATCCAGGTGTCCGAGTTGTTAGCATTGGTCTGCTTTTCGTCGGGGTCGCCGTAAATTGAAGAGATATCCTGCTGAGTCGACTTTCCGACAACGACATGTTGCTTAATCCATGTCGGATCAAACTTCTCATTCCCCACGCCTATGGCTCCGCCCGATGCGCACGCAGACAGAATAAGAAGCGAAGAGATCGCAAAGATTTTTTTCATAGCATTTTTCGAGAGTTGAGTAGTTCCCCGTGCGGCTAGCATGACCGCCCGGTCACGGCAGGTAACACATTGTTCCCGTTCAGACGCACCGCGAAACGAACAGAGTCGCCACTGTTAACGTCGTCACACACTCAAACACAGATTCATTCAATCGCCATTAATTATTTAGCACTCCAAATGGCAACGTCCATCCCGCGAGCCTGGCGCCGCCCTTCCGTTGATTATTCGCCGTATTGCCAGCCGGAAGCAAAATTGGGCTGGAAGAATGTTCCGCCGTTTCCTTAGGCGTATGACCAAACTCCGCTTTGAAAAGACGATGGAAATGTTTTTCATCTGGGAAGCCATGGGCCCAGGCTATCTCCGCTATGCGGACGTGCCGCCGTTGCGGGTCGCCAAGTACGTGATACGCGTGACGCAATCGTCTACGCCTGATCTGGCGCATTACTCCCCCCTCTTCTTCGAACAATTGATAGAGCTTGGCTCGCGATAATCCGATCTCCCGACAGATCCGGTCCGGTGTGAGATCGCGCTCCAGCAAGTGCAGATCGATGTAGTGACGAATCCGGTCAAGCAATGCACTGCCGATCGGACCGCTTGCCTCGCGCATTGCCTCGACTGTTGGTGAGACCGCGGCGGCCATCAGCAGCAGCGTTGACTGCACGATATGAGGTATTTCTTGCTGTCGCAGTGCAGAAAGATTCCTGAACAGGGAGAGCAGATGATCGCCTAGGAAACGGCCGATGCCGCTCGTCAGCGTGTGACCGTGCAACCGCGCGGCGTGGCTCGGCAGAAGATATCTGGGTACGACCATGCTGATCACGTCCCCCGCTTCCACCGTGCAATCGTTGACCTGGGCGACGTCGTGAAAGAAAAGATCACCAGGCGTCTTGACGGTTGCGGGACTGATGGAGCGGCAGAGGAGCCGCCCGCCGAGCAGCAGCGTAAAGCGAAACGAATCCTGACTGTCCAGTCGAATCCGCCGTTCGGTACGGTGGACCGAAAAGGTCAACGGTCGCGGCCGCTCCGGCCAACGCCGCCCTGAGATGATGAGCGGGCCGAGCGCGGCGCCACTGGCTTCTGCGTTGAATGCACCGTAGCCGTCGTCCTCGAATTTACATTCGCACAGATTGTCTTTGACCCAAACGTGAAACCGGTCCCGTTCGGGGTAGTCGACCGTAGAGAATCTAAAAACGGGCACAGCATCCAATGGGTCCATGACAATTTTTCAAACCGATTTCTAAATAACCACCGGTCGGCCTCGCCGCTCTCGGCATCTTTGTGGAACGCGTGGATGGAAATCCATTTTTCATATGCCAAAAATCCTCGTCGATAAATTGATTTTTGACAAGTGACCACTTACCGGTGCACGAAGACGGGCAGATCGCAGAATATCGGCACCGATATGGTCATCTCCATTTTGGAATATAACTGCGCGCGTGGCATTCCCATTACAACAAGACGAAAAAGACGACTTAGGTTCCGATGGCAGGCCGCATGGCGGATCACAGTCCTTACGCATGGCCATTCCTCATTGATTGGGTGAGTCTTCACGCTGCCGCGATTACCCGCCCGGGGGTAAAAGCTGGTCTGCAGTTCGATGCCGACGTTCCGGATGTATGCTCCAGACGAGCACCATTGCCCCGAGGCGCTGACCGTTCGCGCATTCTTATCGCATAGCAGTGTCGTGCAACATCTTAATTTGCTTCTTGCGGATTTGCGGTGTCATTGCGTCCACACCAAGTGGACATCCGTTTCATCTAACACAAACTAATCACTTTGTGACCTACTTTTTGCGCAAGGCGATTAATCCTCTTCGTGAGCAATCCTCATGCGCCGCTATCCCTATACGTAATTCCAGCGGTCTTCATCGGTGGCTTCGGATTTCTTTTTATCCGCTTCGGGTGCGGCGTTATGTTTTCGCTGACTCGCATGCCCATCCGCTTCCATAGAAAGGCACGCAAGCTGTTCGTCGTACGTGGGCGACGCTACTTTGTCGCGAAGAACCAAGGCGATCACGTTTGGGAGATTCCTTGGGACGAAGAATAGTTCTTTTGCTTGCACAAGGAAGTAACCCAGTTCGGCACTGTCTATCACGTCCGTCACTACGCGCTCGACGCCGAGGGCAAAGTTGCCCGGGTGTTCTCTATTGGGCGCGAGTGGACCGGAAAGCCAGAGATCGAGATTCTGCTAGCACAATGGAACTACTGGTGTACCTTCATGAATGAAGGACCGCAAGCGTTGCCCAAGCCGATGTTGTTCCATACAGAGCGC
>Ga0209796_10000519_pt1 | contig 24175 bp, 24 predicted proteins | sample AgamicOrSfrz_FD_187167 | JGI IMG/M metagenome (GOLD analysis project Ga0209796, IMG submission 187167) | Agave microbial communities from Guanajuato, Mexico - Or.Sf.rz (SPAdes) (version 2) | ecosystem: Host-associated > Plants > Phyllosphere > Phylloplane/Leaf | place: Guanajuato, Mexico...
ATTGATCCCCTGCATATGCTGCGGGGTGCGGAAACCGACCAGCACGCCGTCGCGGCCGTTAAAACGGAAGACCGGCTGATCGTCGAGCACATCGGTCATGGCGCGATAGGGCGGCGTCTGGCGCGGCACGGTGCGGGTGTGCGCATGGCGGAAATGGCCATCGATGCGCAGGGCGCAAAACAGGTTGTCGGACGGGATCTGCCGATCAATCACCTCATGCAGCGCCTGGCGGCTAATGGGCTCCTCAAACACGTGCCGGTATTGCGGTTTAAACCAGGTCATCACCGCAAAGGGGGTTTTCTGCTCCGGCTTAGCGGCGCGGGCGCTGCCATCGGAACGTAATTGGTACACTTCGCTGTTGAAGGCAATTAATTCACCATCAAGCTCGTTAAATGTACCAAGACCAAAATCACCATGATTAAGTAGATCCTTAATCGTGGTATTTCCTTCATAAACTCCGCTAAGTAGCGCACTCATTAGCGATGTTTGATATATCACGCCGTTTGGCTTGCTTTCAGAAAAAGCACGAATTGTGTTTCGTAGATTTTCTTCGCAAGAACAATCAGTTGCGTTACCCATCATCTTTTCCCCCACTGTAGAGACGATTAGAAAAGCTGATTAAATATTGACTCGTTTCAGCGGGGGATTCCAATATAGAAAACATGAGGGTTTAAGATGTTTTAGATATGGAACTTCGTTATTTACGTTATTTTGTCGCCGTTGCCCAGACGCAACACTTCACGCGGGCAGCCGAAATGCTCGGTATGTCGCAGCCGCCATTAAGCCAACAGATCCGTCGCCTTGAGCAGGAAGTGGGCACCCCGCTGTTCCATCGCCTGACGCGTGGCGTCACGCTCACCGAGGCCGGCGAGGCCTTCTATGAAGATGCCTGCCATATCCTTGCGATGAGCGATGCGGCGCTGGAAAAAGCGAAAGGGATCGCCCGGGGGATCAACGGCAAGCTCAACCTTGGCGTGACCAGCTCCAACGCTTTCCATACCCACTTCTTCTCGGTGCTGCGCCAGTTTCAGCGTGACTACCCGAAGGTGGCGCTCTATCAGAAAGAGGACAATATGGCGACGCTGATCCACGGCCTGGATGAGGGGCTGATTGACGTGGCGTTCGTGCGCCTGCCCTGCGAAAGCAGCAAAACCTTTAGCCTGAAGCTGGTGGACGAGGAGCCGATGCTGATTGCCCTGCACCGCACGCATCCGCTGTCGGCGAAGGCGGATATCGCGCTCAGCGAGTTGCAGAACACGCCGCTGATTATCTTTCCACAAGCGGTGTCGCCGGGGCTGTACGAGCTGATATACAACGCCTGCCTGCGTGCCGGTGTGGAGATGGATAACGCCCATCAGGCCTCGCAGTTCTCTTCATCCCTGAGCATGGTGGCGGCCGGTTTTGGCTTTGCCATTATTCCACAGTCGATGGCCTGCTTTGGGCATCCGATGGTGACGTTTCATTCGGTGGCGGGAAACACATTGAAAACCGATGTGGCGCTGGCGTGGCGCAAGTTCGAGCGCTCACCGGCGGTCAGGCGGTTTATCGATCACTTTTAAGCGCCCGAGGGGATCGGGCGCTTAGCCTTCAACGGCGGTGGGTATTGACGACCTGACCGATGCCTTTGCCATCAAGCGCGGCATCAGGATCGGCGAAAAAATCGAGGTTGAAGTAAGTGTCATCGGTCAACAGTTCAACCCGGTGCCAGTACTCCGGCGGGCTAATGCCAAACTGCCCCGCTTCGATCACCACTTCTCGCTCAGGAGTGGTGTCATGCTCACTGGCGAAACCGATGTATTTCACCGCGCCCTGCATCACCGACAGGCGGCCATAGACCCCTTTTTTGGTGTTATGGTGCGTCAGAAGCGCCTGCGGCACCGTCTCTTTCGTCCAGAAAGGCGTCGAGCGGGTATGGCGAAAATGGAGTGGAATAAGCTGCGTCATCATTAGCCTCCGGTTACCAGCCGCACACGTTAGTCTCTTCATCCGATTCGTAGCCGCGGACGATATTAATCAGATCTTTTACCGCATCAGCGGCAATAAGGGGATCTTTCAGCTCACTGAGGCGGGTAAAATCTTTATCGACCGAGACGCCATTATTATTATTGGTGACGGTCAGCGTATATTCCCCGCTATTATCGGCAGGCAGATTTAATTTCGAGACCAGTTCAGAAACGGCCTGGTTCGCAATATCAGGAAGATAGAGCGACATCGGCTTTAAATAAACTTTTTGCTCTGCTTTACCGCTTTCCCGATGGGAAACTGAGAGTGAATAACCTCTGTTTTCTGTATCCATAATTGCTACCTCAACCTTCAATCAGAATTTTGGGATCAACATAGAAATCGACGCTAAAAACCGTGTCGTCACTGAGCGCTTCAATGTTGTGCCATTTTTCAGGCGGGAAGACGCCGAACTCACCGGCGTGAATGGTAAGGGTTTCCACCGGCTGCGGGCTGGTCTCATCGGCATAACCGTAATAGCGGATCGCGCCGCGCTGCACGCTTAAACGCGGGTAGACGCCCTGACGCGTTCCGGCGTCAAGATGGCGTTTCCAGATGGAGGCCGGTGCTGTTTCTTTCGTCCAGAAAGGGGTGGTGCGGGTGTGGACATAATTCGCGGGTATGGCAATGCGTTGCATATTTCGTCCTCTTTTTATCTCAGCCACTATTGTTGCCGAAAGGGGGGAAAGCATATGTTGCATAGCATATACCTGTTATAAAAAATATCGACTATTTTTTATAAATGTTATTTAAAGTTGATGAGATAAATCTCCATAAACCTATTTCGCGCTACTTTTTATACTCCGTAAGGATAATGTTAATAAAAAACAAAAACGCGATAAAAATGAAAACTTATCGTTTGCAAATGAAATTATTTATTCGACAAGGCTAAATAAAAGCCCCCGAAACGGGGGCAAAATCACTTATTGCAGAAGGGCGCTCTCCCAGCCCTCGAAGATCGCCGCCACGTTATACTGCGCGGCGTCCGCCTCGCTGAGCTGATAGCGCACACCGCCCTGCCCGGCGCCTGGTCCACGGTTACTGGCCTCATAAAAACGGCTGTCCTGCGGGTAAAACCAAATTTTATCGCCGTTCTTATCTTTGCCGGACATCTTGTCCCAGCCGTAGATATGGTCATCAATCTCGCTATTGATGATCGCCGCCAGGCCAATGGCGTTCGGATCGGCATAACGCCCGTCGCTAAACTGGGTGGTCGGGTGCCACGGGCGGCCCAGCGCAAAGCTTTTCGCCGGCACGCCCGGCTCTTTGCTCAACGTACTGTTAATAATGAGCAAGCCAAACCGCTCCCCGGCCTGGGTGGCAGGTGCGGTGAGATAACCGTAAGGCGGAGCGGTGTCATCACGGTTGCGGGCAATGATTTCGCAGCGATCGAACACGGCAATGCCGGGGCCGAAGATAAAATCGACATGGCCGCTGATGGCGCAGTCGGTGAAGTAACTGCGGCTGCCCTGCTTGCTGTAGAAGGTGTCCTGGTAACCCTCAAGGCGAACGTGGCGAAAACGCGCTCTGTCTGCCCCTTCTGCCACCATCAGCGCCACCGCCTGGGTATCTTTCAGCTTCTTCGCATCGCTTTCCGGCAGCGCGGCATTGGCGGGAAAATCAAAAGTATTACGAATGGTGAGGTTCTCCAGCGTCACGCCGCTGGCGCGGATCTCTACCGTGCTGGTGCGCCCGGTGCCGAGCTTCTGCCCCTGCTCATCGAGCGCACCTGCGGGGGTATTGGCCTCGATCACCGTGCCCGCCATCGATTCCCCGATCAGCGTGACGGGCTTCTCAATCACCAGCCGCTCTTGCCAGCGCCCCTCTTTAATCAGAATACGCCACGGCGTGCCGCTCTGCGGTGCGGCGTCCAGCGCCTGGCCGATCGTGGAAAACTCACCGGCCTTCGGCGTTGGCGATACCACAGCGTTCCACTCGGCCGCCTGCGCGCTGGCGCTCAGGCAGACCAGCAGCAGTGCGGAGCAGTGCAGGGTTTTCATTGTTCTCTCCTTGGTTTTTGGACAAAGGCAGTTGATGCAGCAGGGCGCAGATCTGCCAGATATGACGCTTTGCCAGCGCTGCGCGCCGGTTGAATCGGGATCTGCTACTGGCAAATAGCGGCCTCTGTCCAAAGTCAGAAAGGAGAGTCGGCTTAACGGGCTGTAATGCTGTTATTTTTTTACACCAGCATAGGTCAGTAAAAAGCTATTGCGCATTTTAAAACGCTGTTTTGAGATCAAACTCAAACTTATCGACCGCATTACTCAAACGAGAATCAAAACTATTATCACGATAAAAAAGAGAATTTATTCCTGCACGACCAGGTTGTTTCTGAATGCGGTTATATATGGCAGCAGGTTGATTAATTGGCTAAAAAGACCTTAAATCAGAAGAAGATATTTTACCTGGCCTCAGGAGTGCTTTTCTGGCAACCTTTGCTTCCCTTTGAGGGGGTAAAAAATTAACATTGCCCGACGTGGTTTTAATATTTGAACGCGGACTCAACCTGCAACGGTAAGTAAAATAATCATGAAAAATAAAAAGATAGACACGATGGCCCGCGTCGCTATGCGCATCAGGGGCTTATCAGTAAAGGAAAAGCGTCTTCGCTACCAGGATAAGATGTATACCTTTAAATATGTTTCTGGACATTACGAAGTCTTTTTGGACGGAGAAAAAGTTGACGTCTTCGTCACGGAAAACATCAACCAGGCGATTGCAGATTTTAAAGAAAAAAATAACAAAAACAGGCGCTGATAAACCTGCAAATACGCTTTTCTGCCCCGCATTTACTCCTGTAATTAAATCTTAGAGAACACATAATACCGCGCGACATTACCGTTCGCGCCGGTCTTTTCTCGTCCCTCATTAATTTCCACAAGAAACAACCTCTTAAAATTGGTAGCTAAATCACAAGCTTAGGTATAATTTTTTTACACAAGCTGTTTACATGGTAACGATAATTCATATCATCTTGATAATTACTCTCAACTTGAGAGCGGTGTTTACCGCGACCGGTCAAGGTCGTCTTCACCTGCATAATCAGGAACGTTATAAGAATGAAAAATCGTTACCTTTGGGCTATTAACCCCTGTTTGTTGATGATGTTATCCGCGCAGGCCGCAGCACAAGACGCAAAAGAGGAGACGCTGGTGGTGGCCGCCAGCCGCGCTAATCACAGCGTCGCCGATATGGCGCAAACCACCTGGGTCATTGAGCAGGCTGAAATTGAACAGCAGGTTCAGGGTGGTAAAGAGTTAAAAGAGGTGCTGGCACAGCTTATTCCGGGGATGGATGTCAGCAGCCAGGGGCGCACCAACTACGGCATGAATATGCGCGGGCGCTCAATGATGGTGATGGTCGACGGCGTGCGCCTCAACTCATCGCGCACCGACAGCCGCCAGCTTGATTCGATCGATCCCTTTAATATCGCGCGCATTGAGATTATCTCCGGCGCGACCTCGCTCTATGGCGGCGGCAGCACCGGCGGCCTGATCAATATCGTTACCAAAAAGGGGCAGCCGGAGACGGAAGTGGAGTTCCAGACCGGTACCAAAAGCGGTTTTAACAGCCATAACGATCACGACGACAATGTTGCGGCTTCGGTCAGCGGCGGCAATGACAATGCCTCCGGGCGGCTGTCGGTTGCTTATCAGCGCTACGGCGGCTGGTATGACGGCAAAGGCGATGAGGTGATCATCGATAACACCCAGACCGGCCTGCAATACTCTGACCGGCTGGACGTGATGGGCACTGGCACGCTCAACATTGATGAGCACCAGCAGCTGCAACTCACCACTCAGTACTATAAAAGCGAGTCTGACGGCAAACATGGTCTCTTCTTAGGCGAAAATTTCTCGGCGGTCACCGGCACCGCCACGGCCTACAACAAAGGTAACCTGGATGCCGACCGGATTCCGGGCACCGAGCGCCACCTGATTAATCTGCAATACTCGAACACCGATTTCTGGGGCCAGGATGTGGTGGCGCAGATCTACTACCGCGATGAGAGCCTGGCGTTTTACCCCTTTCCGACGCCCGCCGGCAACCGGGTCACCAGCATTAGCGCCTCGCAGCAGAAGACCGACTTTTATGGCGGCAAGCTGACCATTAATAGCAAACCGGTTGATGCCCTGACGCTGACCTGGGGGATCGATGCAGAACATGAAACCTTCGACGCCAACCAGCAGTTCTTTAATCTGAACAGCGCCGCCGCCAGTGGCGGGATGCAATTGGATAACACTTTCAAGGTTGGGCGCTATCCGGGCTACAGCATCACCAATATCGCGCCGTTCCTGCAAAGCAGCTATGACATTGACGCCATCACCCTGAGCGGCGGCGTGCGTTACCAGTACATGGAAAACCGCATCGACGATTTTGTCGGTTACACGCAGCAGCAGGCGATTGCCAGCGGCAGAGCTACCTCGGCAGACGCCGTGCCGGGCGGGAAAACGGATTACAACAATCTGCTGTTTAACGCCGGTATCCTCGGCCATCTGACCGACCGTCAGCAGCTGTGGTTCAACTTCTCGCAGGGCTTTGAGATCCCTGATCCTGCCAAGTATTACGGCGTGGGAACCTATCAACTGGTTGATGGTCACTACCGTTTGCTGAACAGCGTCAACATGAACGAGTTGAAGCTGGATGGCGTAAAAGTTAACGCCTATGAACTGGGCTGGCGCTACACCGGCGATAACCTGCGCACGCAGATTGCGGGCTACTACTCCCTCTCCGACAGGACCGTCAAGATCAATAAAAGCGACATGAGTATTGTTATTGATAATGGTAAGCGCCGCATTTATGGCGTCGAGGGTCAGGTGGATTACTTCTTTACCGACAGCGAGTGGAGCACCGGGGCTAACTTTAACGCCATCAAATCCGAGACGCGGGTCAGCGGGAAGTGGGAGAAACTGACCGTTGACAGCGCCAGCCCGTCGAAAGTGAGCGCGTGGATCAACTGGGCACCGGGCGACTGGACGCTGCGCCTGCAGAGCACGCAAAGCTTCGATCTCTCCGACGCCGACGGTAAGCGCATCGATGGCTATAACATGGTTGATATGCTTGGCAGTTATGCCCTGCCGGTGGGCAAAGTGAGCTTCAGCGTGGAAAACTTGCTGGATGAGGAGTACACCACCGCCTGGGGTCAGCGTGCGCCGGGATTATATAGCCCAAACTATGGCGCGCCGGGGTTATATACCTACAAAGGACGTGGTCGGACATTTGGCGTAAATTATTCAGTTCTCTTTTGATATCTACTGCCGCCTGTTAACCAGGCGGCAGTAATTCTCAGCCGAATGCCTGCTTATAATCAATCTTGCTTGCCTTACCTTAAGCCAAATAGAGTAATTGTTTTTGAGTTATTTCTTAATTAACTCACTGAGAATATAAAATATATTAATTAAACCGGCGAAGCGTTATTGCATATCCGTCGGGGTAGATTCGCCGGGTGCAATCTGTTGCGCCTGTTTTATTTTGCTCTGCTGAGCCGTTTTGTTGAGTGCTTCAAGCTCCTGGGCACGTGCTAACTGCTCCTGCGTTACTTTTCTCCCGGTAAAGGCATCAATCATTTCGGTTCGCCCATCGGGATATTTCACTACGCTTACCAGCCGACCGCCAAACTGCGGAATACCGGACATCTCGAGCGCATAATCAATTTCTTGATTTTGCACATTTTTCTTTTGGCGTACCGGCTCTTCGGCTTTTACCTCTTTGCTCTCTTTATGGCTCTCCGCTTTGCTGGAAAGGGTCACTTTTATGCTCTCATCCTGATAGGTGTGAGCCTCTTTGACGTTCTCTGTGGAGGTTGTCATCGCCGCTTTATGGGTGGCGTGTTCGTGTGTATTGGCAAGCGGAGGGCTTGCCTGAATAGCCTGAATTTCCTGCATAATTCTCTCCGCGTGTAGTTAACAGATAATGAGCTGATGACTCTTCCAGGATGAGTCGAAAAGAATATCCCTATAACGTTTATCGTCAGCCTGAGAAAACAAATTAATAAGAAATAATGGTAACAGTAGCTTAATTATAGACTTTTTAAAAATAAGAAAAGACTTATTTAATACAATAAGAATTTTACTTAAAGAGACGGAATAATAATGAATCCATTTTAAGTCAGTGCATTTAAATAAAACTTTTGTCGGCAACCAGCGAAAGATAGCGTGGTCGATAACCACAACAATGGCCACTCTTTTCCCCCCGGAATGTGTTGTATCCTCGCCAAAGGCGACTGCTACACTGCAAAGCATGTAGCCCGACAACATCAAACATCACAGAGAGGGAAACGCTATGTCAGACAACTATCAACCCCCGAAGGTGTGGACGTGGGATCAATCCGGCGGCGGCGCGTTTGCCAATATCAACCGCCCGGTTTCCGGTGCCACCCATGAAAAAGCGCTGCCGACGGGCAAACATCCGTTGCAGCTCTACTCCCTCGGTACGCCGAACGGCCAGAAAGTGACAATTATGCTGGAAGAGTTGCTGGCGAAAGGCGTCTCTGAAGCGGAGTATGACGCGTGGCTGATCCGTATCGGTGAAGGGGATCAATTCTCCAGCGGTTTCGTTGACGTCAACCCGAACTCGAAAATCCCGGCGCTGCGCGACCACAGCACCACCCCGCCGACCCGCGTGTTTGAATCGGGCAATATCCTGCTCTATCTGGCAGAGAAGTTTGGTCATTTTCTGCCGCGCGATCTCGCCGCGCGCACCGAAACGCTGAACTGGCTCTTCTGGCTGCAAGGCTCCGCGCCGTTCCTCGGCGGCGGCTTTGGTCACTTCTATAGCTATGCGCCGGTGAAGATTGAATACGCCATCAACCGTTTCACCATGGAAGCCAAGCGTCAGCTCGACGTGCTGGATAAACAGCTGGCGGAACATCAATTTGTCGCGGGCGATGAGTACACCATTGCCGATATGGCGATCTGGCCGTGGTACGGCAACGTGGTGCTGGGCAATGTCTACGATGCGGCGGAGTTCCTTGATGCGGGCAGCTACAAAAACGTCCAGCGCTGGGCGAAAGCGATCGCTGAACGTCCGGCAGTGAAGCGTGGCCGCATGGTGAACCGCACCTTCGGCCCGGCGAATGAGCAGCTGCATGAGCGCCACGACGCCAGCGATTTCGATACGCAAACCGAAGATAAACGCGGCGCGTAAGGAAATGATCAAGACGGCGCGCCAGCAGGCGATTGTGCAGCTTCTGAAGAGCCAGCAGTCAATCACCACTGCCGCGCTCGCCGCTGAGCTTGCCGTCAGCGTGGAGACCATTCGCCGCGATCTCAACGCTCTGCAAATGCAGGGCAAAATCATTCGTCGGCATGGTCGCGCCCGCACGCTGGCGGACGGCAGCGAACCCTTTCGCGCCCGCTTAAAAAGCCACTATGCGGATAAAGCCGATATCGCCCGTCATGCGCTCAACTGGGTGGAAGCCGGGATGACGCTGGCGCTGGATGCCAGCTCAACCTGCTTTCACCTGGCGCGGCAGTTGCCGGATATTCCGCTGACGGTGTTTACCAACAGTTTGCCGGTGTGCGAAGTGATGGCCCGTCGCCAGCATAGCGAGCTTATCTGCTCCGGCGGTCGGCTGGCGCGCGGTGAGCGCTGCTACGTCAATCCGGCGCTCGCCAGCCTGCTTAAATCGCTGGAGATCGATCTGTTTATCTTTTCCTGCGAGGGGATTGATGGCAACGGCGAGATGTGGGATTCCACACGGCATAACGCGGCGTTTAAAGCGGCACTGCTGCGCAGGGCGCAGCAGTCGCTGTTACTGATTGATAAAAGTAAATTTTACCGGGCCAGCGAAGCCAGCATCGGTAACCTTTCACTGGTGACGCAGATGATTACCGACGCGCCCCATCCCTGAGGCGCACGATTGCAGAATCAGAACGCGACCCACTCATCGGACGATGCGCCGGGTTTGCGGGCGCTGCCACGGCTCATGTCCGGTTTCACCAGTTTGGCAGTAGCGGGTTTATGCTCCTCTTCACCGGTCAGGCGGAACTTCTGCACAGAACGTTGCAGCTCTTCGGTCTGACGCTCCAGCGCAGCGGCGGCAGCTGACACCTGTTCAACCAGCGAGGCGTTCTGCTGGGTAACGTTATCCATCTGCGTGATGGCAACGCCCACCTGCGAGATCCCTTTGCTCTGCTCGGCAGAGGCGGCGGCAATCTCTTTCATAATGGTGGTCACTTCACGCACGGCGCGCAGAATGCCTTCCATCGTGGTACCGGTGTCGTTGACCAGCTGTGCCCCTTTCTCAACGCGCGAGACGGAGTCGGCGATCAGGGTTTCAATCTCTTTTGCCGCGCCCGCGCTGCGGCTGGCGAGGTTACGTACTTCGCCGGCCACCACCGCAAAACCACGCCCCTGCTCACCGGCACGCGCCGCTTCTACCGCCGCGTTAAGGGCGAGAATATTGGTCTGGAAAGCGATGCTGTTAATAACGGTGGTAATTTCGGCAATCTTCTTCGAACTGCCGGAGATACCGTCCATCGTGTTGATAACCTCTTTCACCAGCGCACCGCCTTTGCTGGCTGTGGCCGAGGCAACTTCCGCCAGCTCGCTCGCCTGGCTGGCGTTGTCGGCGTTCAGTTTCACCGTAGCGGTCAACTCCTCCATGCTGGCGGCGGTCTCTTCCAGCGCGGCGGCCTGCTCTTCGGTACGCGATGAGAGGTCATTATTGCCGGTGGAGATCTCCGTTGCGCCGCGCCAGATGTTTTCGCTGCCGTGACGGATGCTGCTTACCGCTTCACGCAGGCTATCCTGCATCGCTAACAGCAGCGGGATCACCTGGCCGACGCAGTTACGCCCCATATCTTCCAGCGGCTGGCTGAGATCCCCCTGCGCAATCAGTTTGAAGTGCTCGCGAATACGGGTCAGCGGTTTGACCAGCATGGTGACCAGGTAGCGATCCGTAAACAGCAGGATCAGCAGGCCCAGCACTATCGCGATAATGATCGCCGCGCGGGTGGTGCTGGTCTGGTGATCGACCATCACGCGGGTTTCATCCAGCATTACGCCAGCGGCTTTGTTAAAACTCTCGGTCGCCACGCCAAAGTTGCGGCTCAAACCAGGCGTAACATTATTGGCCTGCGCGCGATAGGCTTCCGGCGAGCCCTGCTGCGCCAGTTGCATCTGCGGGTTAACGCCCTGCTCCAGCAGCGCCTGCCAGCCAGCGATCACCTGTTCGGAGACTTTCGGATCCATCGGCCCTGGCGAAACGGCTTTGAAGTCGGCAAGGCGTTTTGCCATGTTATCCAGCGCCTGCTGCGCGGGCGCCATGTCCGGCGTTCCCCCCGCCGCTTTGGCTTCCATCACGCGGCTGAGGCGCGTCACAAAGCGAAAGTATTGATCATTGCCCTGGCTCAGAAGCGTCATTTGCGTCACCAGCTGGCGGTCGATTTCATTACCGTCGGCAACTTTTGACAAAGAAGAAACGCTATACAGACCGACGCCAGACCACAGCACGCTGAAGATCCCGAGGATCACCAGCAACACAGCGCGTATAGTGAAGTTACGAAGCATATTCATAATTTTAATCCTTGCGGTGAAGGTAGACCCTCGCCTGTGGGCGAGAGTTATCACTTTTATCGGCACGCGTTTGGGAAGTTGTATGGTCGGTTTAAAATATTTATGTAAAAAATTAGCGGTGATTTTTTTATGGCTATCGCGAATATAGTGACCAGAGAAATGGTTATTCTGCTAACATTCCGTTGCGCAACACCCATCCCCTCAAAAAACGTTAAGCCCATGATATTTAACATTTAAAAATAACAACAAGATCATCTCCATTAATCCTTTGTTGTGTTGGTGCGAAAATAGCAAAGCCAACCTGGCGATATGATTCACCATATTTAATAGCGACCTTTAAGCAGCCACGATTTAATATCAAGCGCGAAATTTAATTTATTTTTGGCACCAAAAATAAAAATTTAAATATTAATAAAAAATAATTTATCACCAGTTTTTATAATTTTTTCCCGCAACGATTTTCAGCCCGCTTACGGCGCACCAACCCAACAGCCATGCGCCCTGCCGTAGCGCGAACTCAACAACGTGCTGCTGCGCGCATTTTTGTTACGCCGGATGCCATCGCTTTTTCTTATATTCCGCGGTTTTTTATCAATGCTTCCCAGGAATTTTCGCAGATTTAAGCCATGCAGGAAGAGAATTAAGCAGGGGTTTAAAATGCAGACGCAACATTATTTGTTACCTCTGTTTGGCTTCTACTCAGCGGCTCTTTTGCTGACAGGCGATCGCACGTAAGATAGAAACGTTGTTTCAAAACCATCAGGCACCGCCAGATACGAGAGGAGAGATCATGCCCGGCTTCGCCAACCCTCAGCGTTATGAACAGATGCAGTATCGGTACTGCGGCAAAAGCGGTCTGCAACTGCCCGCCCTGTCGCTCGGTTTATGGCACAGTTTTGGTCACGTCAACGCACTCGATGCGCAGCGCGCGCTGCTGCGTAAAGCGTTCGATCTGGGAATCACCCACTTCGATTTAGCTAATAACTATGGCCCGCCCGCCGGCAGCGCGGAGGAGAACTTTGGTCGCCTGCTGCGCGACGATTTCGCCCCCTACCGCGATGAGCTGATTATCTCCACCAAAGCGGGCTACGATATGTGGCCAGGCCCGTACGGCTCCGGCGGCTCGCGCAAGTATCTGCTCGCCAGCCTCGATCAGAGCCTTAAGCGTCTGGGCGTCGACTATGTCGATATCTTCTACTCACACCGCGTGGATGAGAAAACCCCAATGGAGGAGACCGCTGCCGCGCTCGCGCAGGCGGTGCAGAGCGGCAAAGCGCTCTACGTCGGCATCTCCTCTTATTCAACGGAGCGTACGCAGCAGATGGCCGCGCTACTGCGCGAGTGGAAAGTGCCGCTGCTTATCCATCAGCCCTCTTACAACATCCTCAATCGCTGGGTCGATAACACCGGGCTTTTAGACGCGCTTGAAGAGAACGGCGTCGGCTGTATCGCCTTTACGCCGCTGGCGCAGGGATTGCTGACAGGCAAATATCTCAACGGTATTCCCGAAGGGTCGCGCATGCAGCGTGAAGGCAACAAGGTTCGTGGCCTGACGGAGAAGATGCTCACCGAAAGCAATCTCGCCAGCCTGCGCCTGCTGAATGAGATGGCTGAACGCCGTGGGCAGTCGATGGCGCAGATGGCGTTAAGCTGGCTGTTAAAAGATAGCCGTGTGACATCGGTCTTGATTGGGGCCAGCCGCCCGGAGCAGCTGGAGGAGAATGTGCAGGCGTTAAACAACCTGAGCTTCAGCGCCGATGAACTGGCGCAAATTGATAAGCATGTGGCCGACGGGGAGCTGAACCTGTGGCAGGCGTCGTCAGATAAATAAAAGTGACGTGCCGGAGGCGCAGTTTGCCGTAGGGCGCTGCGCTTATCCGGCCAAGGATCCACTAAAAATCAATGCTTGCCGCGGGTAAGACGATCCAGATAGCCCATCACAAAGGCGGAGAGCACAAACGTCAGGTGGATAATCACGTACCACATCAGCTTGTTATCCGGGACGTTCTTCGCATCCATAAAGACGCGCAGCAGGTGAATCGACGAAATGGCGACAATCGACGCCGCCACTTTGTTTTTTAACGAGGTGGCATCCATTTTCCCCAGCCAGCTCAGCTTCTCTTTGTGCGGGCCAATATCCAGCTGCGAAACAAAATTTTCATAGCCGGAGAACATCACCATCACCAGCAGACCGCCGACCAGCGTCATATCCACCAGCGAGAGCAGCGTGAGGATCAGATCCGCTTCTGCCAGCGAGAAGATGTTGGGGATAACGTGAATAATCTCCTGGAAGAATTTGATGGCCAGCGCCAGGAGAGCAAGAGAGAGGCCAAAGTAGACCGGGGCGAGCAACCAGCGCGAAGCGTACATTGCGTTTTCCAGAAAGCGTTCCATGTTCCGTAGTGTCTCGTCAGATAGCTAAACCGGCGCTCAGTATAGCCTGACACCGTCAGCCTTTTGCAACACTCCGTCTGACTTAACTACACCTCGGCGGGGTTAACCCACGGACGCTGGTTCTCCGGCCAAATCAGCACCACCAGCGCAGGATAAGCTTCGGTGCTGAACTCATGGAAACACTGGCGCAGGTTAAGCACATCCAGATCGCTCGGTGAGACTTTTTCGCCATTGACGCAGCGTTTTTTAATGTTGTCATAATACTTATACACCGCGGAATTGAGATCGCTGCAACGGCGCTGGGCTTCAAATAAACCCTGCGTGTTATTTATCTCCGCCATCTTCATGCGCTTAATCGTCGCTTGCAAAAAATCGATATATTCATGGTTAACGCGCCAGTACCACTCCGGGGTAATCGCGTTCATTAACGTCGAAAAATGATCTTCGCCCTCTTCTTTTGACAGCGGCGTTAACTGTGGTGCTTGCTCATTAATTTCACTAAGGGGAGTCTTTTTATTGTACTCATGCATCAATAATAAAACGCCGCCCGTTAGCAGCAATAAAGTAATAACAGAATACAAAATACTGTCCATCGGCAGGCTCCTTTTTTTTGATTTTAAAATTGCCTCATGATATTGTCAACGAACCTCGCCCCTTAATATTCTCTCCCCTGTTAAATAGTAAAGGATAATAGAAATGCTTCCCGAGAACCTTGTCCCGGCGCGCTTTCATCTTTCTGCCGTTGAAACCGGGGCAGCACCAGAGGGAAAAGATCCTGATTTTCCTCAGGATATTGGCCCACTTTCTGAGCATGCGCAAAATATATTAGCTAACGCCAGCCGCAGCGGGCAATCACGTAATATGCTGCTTGAAGAGCACGATCGCCATATTAAAGAGCGCTTATTCCGGGTCGTTAAAATTGAAACCTTTGCGCGTTTACTTAATGATTTGCAAGCCGAAGGTGAGATTGATGCTCAGAGTCTGAGCAAAATAATTTCCGATAAGACGCAAACTATTAACGATGCTGGTGATGAGATTTGGCTTAATCTGATTACCCGCGAAAAAGATGCGCCGATTTTTTATAAACTTGGGGATGAATAACGTGGCTGAAATTGAAAATAATAACGTCTATATCAATTACAGCGAAAGCAAAAGCGACGAATTTATCTTAAAGCAAAATATCGATGCGCTGGTACAGAGTAAAAACGAGACGATTCAACGCATTGCCCAGGATTTAGTCTCTATTCCTGCTGCGCTGGTGCGTTTGAAGTGGCAAAACCGCCGTGAAATTTACCCCTTGCAGGTGAAAGAGGAGATTTACGGCGCAGCGATTGCCGCCATTATTGAACAGCACCCTGAGCTGCGCGAAAAGATCATGGGCCGGCTGGAGGCTAACTATCAGCACCTGGTCAGCCGTGAAAGCGCGACACTGCGCTGGAGCCGTAAACTGAGTGAGGGCGTATACCGCACCTCGACAGTGCAGACGGTGGCGGTGAGCGAAAAGCCTGCCAAAGCGACCAGCAAGGGAAGCCACCCCACCGGATCAAGAAAATCCTGAATTTGTCTGCGAAGTCAGCGTGAACTTCTATCCTTAAGGTCTAAGCAACCGATATGGAGGATACTTAATGGCAACTGACCAGACAAAAATCCAGGATCCGACCACCCAGTACTACACCGGTGAATATCCTAAGCAGAAGCAGCCCTTCCCCGGCGTGCAGGCGAAAATGGAACCGGTTCCCGATTGTGGTGAAAAGAGCTATGTCGGCAGCGGGCGGCTGAAAGGTCGTAAAGCGTTAGTGACCGGCGGCGACTCCGGTATTGGTCGCGCGGCGGCGATTGCCTATGCCCGCGAAGGCGCGGATGTCGCTATCAACTATCTTCCTGCCGAAGAGGAAGATGCGCAGCAGGTGAAAGAGCAGATTGAAGCAGCCGGGCGTAAAGCCGTGCTGATCCCGGGCGATTTGAGCGATGAAGCTTTTGCCCGTTCCCTGCCGCACACAGCGAAAGAGCAGCTTGGCGGCCTGGATGTGCTAACGCTGGTGGCGGGTACGCAAACCGCGATTGAGGATATTGCAGACCTCAGCAGCGAGCAGTTTATCTATACCTATAAGGTCAACGTTTTCGCGCTCTTCTGGATCACCCAGGAGGCGATTCCGCTGATGCCGCGCGGGGGCAGCATTATTACCACCTCGTCGATTCAGGCTTACCAGCCAAGCACGCACCTGCTTGATTACGCCTCGACCAAAGCGGCTATTCTCAACTACACCCGCGGGCTGGCGAAACAGGTCGCTGAGAAAGGCATTCGCGTGAACAGTGTTGCGCCAGGGCCAATCTGGACCGCGCTGCAGATTTCCGGCGGTCAGCCGCAGGAGAAACTGCCGGAGTTCGGCCAGCAGACGCCGCTTAAACGCGCCGGTCAGCCCGCAGAACTGGCACCTGTTTATGTCTATCTGGCAAGCCAGGAGTCGAGCTATGTCACCGCTGAGGTGCATGGCGTGACGGGTGGCGAGCACCTGAGTTAAGCAGGCATAAAAAAAGCTGGCTTCGGCCAGCTTTTTTTTATCTCGTTCGCGGGTTACTTCGCTTTCGCGACCTCTTCCCCTACCAGACCAATCTTCAAATAGCCCGCCTGGTGCAGGCTGTCCATCACTTTCATCATCGTCTCGTAATCGACGGTCTTATCTGCGCGGAAGAAGATAGTGGTATCTTTTTTGCCTTCGGTCACCGCATTCAGCTGGTTGATCATCGTCTCTTCCGTCACCGGATCGTTGCCGATAAACATGCTGTTATCCGCCTTCACGGAAAGGTAGATCGGTTTTTCCGGGCGCGGCTGCGGCTGGCTGGAAGAGGCAGGCAGATTGACCTTAACGTCAACGGTAGCAAGCGGCGCCGCCACCATAAAGATAATCAGCAGCACCAGCATCACGTCGATAAACGGCGTGACGTTGATTTCGTGCATTTCGCCGTTATCGTCGAGGTTTTCATTAAGACGCATTGCCATAGCCAATCAACCTACGCGTAATTTCTGGGTGGTACGAACCGGCTGCGCGTTGCTGGCGGCCAGATCCAGATCGCGGCTTTGCAGCAGCAGCACCTGAGCGGCAACATCGCCGAGGTTCGCTTTGTAGTTACCGATCATGCGCGCAAAGATGTTGTAGATCACCACCGCCGGGATAGCGGCGACCAGGCCGATAGCCGTTGCCAGCAGCGCTTCAGCGATGCCTGGCGCGACAACCGCGAGGTTAGTGGTTTGCGTCTGCGCGATGCCGATAAAGCTGTTCATGATGCCCCAGACGGTACCAAACAGACCGATAAAGGGCGAAATCGCGCCAATGGTGGCGAGAAAACCGTTGCCGCGGCCCATATGACGGCCCGTTGCCGCTACGCGTCGCTCAAGGCGGAAACCGGTGCGCTCTTTGATGCCTTCGTTATCTTCGCTGCCTGCGGAGAGCTCAAGCTCGTTCTGCGCTTCGTTGATCAACATCGCGCTCAGGCTGCGGGCGTGGAATGTCGAGGCGATCTCAGTAGCTTGATCCAGCGAGCGGGCATCAGCCAGCTGCTGCTGTTCACGCTTAAGACGGCGTTTTTGCCCGAGGATCTCAACGCTTTTACTGAAGAAAAGCGCCCAGGTGACGACTGACGCCAGAATCAGACCGATCATCACGATTTTCACCACGATATCGGCGTGCTGATACATACCCCATACGGAAAGATCCGTCTGCATCAAATTATTACCCACTCTGTTTCTCCGGGACGCAAATCACAAAAAACACTGCGCCATAATAGCAAAAAGTCGTCGAATTGATAGTAGTTCTCATTAGTATTTACATAGTGCACAACACAACCGGCTATTTCCTTGCGTTGACGCAGTAAACCGGCGCGTCTGCTGGTTTTATAGAAAAATTCACCGCCTCTGATGCATCATTTCGCAATCATGGTAGTCTGGACATCCAGACGTATAAAAACAGGTTGAGCAGACATGACGGCGAAACATCTTGATACCGCGCTGGTAAACGCCGGGCGGAGCAAAAAGTATACTCACGGTTCGGTGAATACGGTGATTCAGCGCGCCTCCTCCCTGGTGTTTGAAACGGTGGAAGCGAAAAAGCACGCCACGCGCAACCGCGCCAACGGCGAGCTTTTTTATGGACGGCGCGGGACGCTGACCCACTTCTCGCTGCAAGAGGCGATGTGTGAACTGGAAGGTGGTGCTGGCTGCGCGCTCTTCCCCTGCGGCGCGGCGGCAGTGGCTAACACGATTCTGGCCTTTGTTGGACAGGGCGATCATGTGTTGATGACCAATACCGCCTACGAACCGACGCAAGATTTCAGCACCAAAATTCTCGCTAAACTGGGCGTCACCACCAGCTGGTTTGATCCGATGATTGGCTCAAGCATCGTGCAACTGGTGCAACCCAACACCAAAGTGGTGTTCCTGGAATCGCCAGGCTCCATCACCATGGAAGTGCATGACGTTCCTGCTATCGTGCAGGCGGTGCGCAGCGTTGCGCCGGACGCCATTATTATGATCGACAACACCTGGGCGGCGGGCGTGCTGTTTAAGGCGCTGGAGTTTGATATCGATATCTCCATTCAGGCGGGCACCAAATACCTGATTGGTCATTCGGATGCGATGGTCGGCACCGCCGTGGCAAACGCCCGCTGTTGGGAGCAGTTGCGGGAAAACGCCTATCTGATGGGGCAGATGCTGGATGCGGATACCGCCTATATGACCAGCCGCGGCCTGCGCACGCTGGGGGTGCGTTTACGCCAGCATCACGAAAGCAGCCTGAAAATTGCCGAGTGGCTGGCGGCGCATCCGCAGGTGGCGCAGGTCAATCATCCGGCGTTGCCAGGCAGTAAAGGGCATGAGTACTGGAAGCGGGATTTCAGCGGCAGCAGCGGCCTCTTCTCCTTTGTGCTCAACAAGCGTTTAAACGATGCAGAACTGGCTAACTATCTCGATAACTTCTCGCTCTTCAGCATGGCCTACTCGTGGGGCGGCTTTGAATCGCTGATCCTCGCCAATCAGCCAGAGCATATCGCCGCTATTCGCCCGGAGGGTCGTGTCGACTTCAGCGGCACGCTGATCCGATTACACATTGGTTTAGAAAACGTTGATGATCTTATCGGTGATTTAGTGGCAGGCTTTCAGCGCATCATGTAAACCAGGATTAACGGGGCAAAAAGTAAGAATATTCTCCCTTTGTTGCGCCCCGGATCGAGGTCTTTTTGGCGAAGTGGAGTACAATAGCCTCCTCTACGCGGTTCCACAGGAAAGCCCATGGCTGTTATTCAAGATATTATTGCTGCGCTCTGGCATCACGACTTTGCTGCGCTGGCCGATCCGCACGTTGTCGGCGTTGTTTATCTCGTGATGTTTGCCACGCTCTTTTTAGAGAACGGCCTGCTTCCTGCCTCATTTTTACCGGGCGACAGCTTACTGCTGCTCGCCGGGGCGCTGATTGCGCGCGGCTGCATGGACTTCGTCTCAACGCTGCTGATCCTCACCTCCGCCGCCAGCCTCGGCTGCTGGCTGAGCTATGTTCAGGGTCGCTGGCTGGGCAATACGCGTATCGTCAAAAGCTGGCTGTCGCAGCTGCCAGTGAAGTATCACGAGCGCGCCACCTGTATGTTTGACCGTCACGGCCTGCTGGCGCTGCTGGCCGGGCGTTTTCTGGCCTTTATTCGCACCCTGTTGCCGACAATGGCCGGTATCTCCGGCCTGTCGAACCGCCGCTTTCAGCTCTTCAACTGGCTGAGCGCATTGCTGTGGGTCGGCGTGGTTATCTCGCTCGGCTACGCCATTAGCATGATCCCATTTGTGAAGCGCCACGAAGATCAGGTGATGACCTTTTTAATGGTGCTGCCGGTGTTCCTGCTGGTGGTCGGCCTGATTGGTGCCGTCACCGTGGTGCTAAAGAAGAAGTTCAGCAACGCCTGATCCCCCGCCCTCTTCCCACGAAGAGGGCGTCCGTTATGCCCCCTGCATGGTGCGAATGCGCGCCAAATCCTCTCCCGGCGTCACGCCGAAGTAACGCTTAAATTCGCGGCTGAACTGCGACGGGCTCTCATAGCCGACACGCATCGCCGCCGCGCTCGCTTTCATGCCATCGTGCACCATCAGCATCCGCGCTTTGTGCAGACGGTAGGTTTTCAGATATTGCAGCGGCGAAGTGCTGGTCACCGATTTGAAGTTATGGTGAAACGCCGAGACGCTCATGTTCGCTTCCGCCGCTAACTGGTCGACGCTGAGGTTTTCAGTGTACTGGCTCTCGATGCGCTTTAAGACGCGGCTAATCAGGCTGAAGTGGGTCTGACGGCTCACCAGCGCCAGCAGCGCACCGCCGCGCGGCCCGGTCAGCACGTGGTAAAGCATCTCGCGGATAATCTGTTTGCCCAGAATGCGCGCGTCCAGCGGCCGCTCCATCACATCCAGCAGGCGCTCCGCCGCACAGAGGATCTCCTCCGATAACACCGCCGAGTTAATGCCGCTGGCGGCGTTCTCCGGGCGAAAATGCTCATCTTCACCGATATCCATCAGCAGCTCCTGCAATTGCAGGATGTCGACATTGAGGCGAATGCCCGCCAGCGGCACCTCCGGCGTGGCAAAGGTTTCACACTCGAAGGGCAGCGGCACCGTTAACAGCAGATATTCGTTGGTGTCATAGCGAAAGACGCGCTCGTTGATATACCCGATTTTATGGCCGGAAAAGAGAAACACGATCCCCGGCTGATACATCACCGGCGTACGGGTACCGGGCTGCGTACCATAGAGCAGACGAATATCCGGCAGCAGCGCGCTCAGTCTATTTTCATTATTTTTCAGTCTTTTAACTTTTTCAGTCAGATGCAGGCAGATCGCTTCACGGTTCATGGTTTGCCACTCCGGCGGCCAGTTTTAACCGCTCTAGTGTGCAAACTTTTGTGACATTTCTCCAGCCAGATAGAGAAACAGGCAAGACATCGGCAGGAATGTGCATTGAGCCTGTGCACCCGCGCGCCCACAATGATCGGCATCGGGCGGCCTGCCGCCTCAGATTTTTCACCTCATAAGAAGGGAACGAGCAATGAATAACTTTAATCTGCATACCCCAACGAACATTCTTTTTGGCAAAGGCGCGATTACCGAACTGCGCGCGCAAATCCCTGACAACGCCCGCGTGCTGATCACCTACGGCGGCGGCAGCGTGAAGAAAAACGGCGTGCTTGATCAGGTTTATAGCGCGCTGGACGGAATGGACGTGCGCGAGTTCAGCGGTATCGAACCGAACCCGACCTACGAAACGCTGATGAAAGCGGTGCAGGTGGTACGCGATGAGAAGATCACCTTCCTGCTGGCGGTCGGTGGCGGTTCAGTGCTGGATGGCACCAAATTTATCGCTGCCGCTGCCCACTACGCCGAGGGCGTCGATCCATGGCACATTCTGCAAACCCGCGGTAGCGAGATCAAAAGCGCCATTCCGATGGGCTCCGTGCTGACGCTGCCAGCCACCGGTTCTGAATCCAACGCCGGTGCGGTGGTTTCCCGTAAAGCGACCGGCGATAAGCAGGCGTTCCACTCCCGGTTCGTACAGCCGGTCTTCGCGGTGCTCGATCCGGTTTACACCTACACCCTGCCCCCGCGTCAGGTGGCGAATGGCGTTGTTGACGCCTTTGTCCATACTGTAGAGCAGTACGTCACTTATCCGGTGGATGCCAAAATTCAGGATCGCTTCGCCGAAGGCATTCTGCTGACACTGGTTGAAGATGGCCCGAAAGCGTTGCTGGAGCCGGAGAATTACAACGTGCGCGCCAACGTTATGTGGGCGGCGACCCAGGCGCTGAACGGCCTGATTGGCGCGGGCGTGCCGCAGGATTGGGCCACCCATATGTTGGGCCATGAGTTGACGGCGATGCACGGGCTGGATCACGCACAAACGCTGGCGGTGGTACTGCCTGCGCTGTGGAATGAGAAGCGCGACACCAAACGCGAAAAACTGCTGCAGTACGCCGCACGCGTGTGGAATATCACCGAAGGCAGCGACGATGAGCGCATTGACGCGGCAATTACCGCCACGCGCGACTTCTTCGAGCGTATGGGTGTACCAACGCGTCTTTCCGGCTACGGCCTCGACGGCAGCTCCATTCCGGCGCTGTTGGCTAAACTGGAAGAGCACGGCATGACGGCGCTGGGTGAGCATCAGGATATTACGCTGGATGTAAGCCGCCGCATCTACGAAGCCGCGCGCTAAGCGCTTCTCCACCCCGGCTTTCGTTTTTGGGTTTTTCGACCACACTTAATGCAAACCAGCTTACCGGGCCTGTCCCGGTAAGCCTAGCGAAAGGAGAAATGCATGACACATCCAACGGTGATTAAACTCGCTGACGGCAATCTGATGCCGCAACTGGGTCTTGGCGTGTGGAAAGCGAGCAACGAGGAAGTGGTTACCGCCATCCATAAGGCACTGGAAGTAGGTTATCGCTCTATCGATACCGCTGCGGCTTACAAGAACGAAGAGGGTGTTGGTAAAGCCTTAGCCAGCGCGGGCGTGCCGCGTGAAGAGTTGTTCATCACCACTAAGCTGTGGAATGACGATCAGAAACGCCCCGCCGAGGCCTTTAAAGAGAGCCTGGAGAAGCTTCAGCTCGACTATGTCGATCTCTATCTGATGCACTGGCCAGTGCCGGCAATCGATCACTATGTCGAGGCCTGGAAAGGGATGATCGAACTGCAACAGCAGGGGCTGATCAAGAGTATCGGCGTCTGTAACTTCCAGACCCACCATCTGCAAAAGCTCATCGATGAAACCAGCGTCATTCCGGTGATTAACCAGATTGAACTCCATCCGCTGCTGCAACAGCGCCAGCTGCATGCCTGGAATGCGACGCACAAGATCCAGACTGAGTCCTGGAGCCCGCTGGCACAGGGCGGCGAAGGGGTGTTCGATCAGAAAATCATTCGCGAGCTGGCGGATAAATATGGCAAAACCCCGGCGCAGATCGTTATTCGCTGGCATCTCGACAGCGGCCTGGTGGTGATCCCGAAATCGGTCACCCCTGCGCGCATTGTTGAGAACTTTGACGTCTGGGATTTCCGCCTCGATAAAGATGAACTGAGCGAAATCGCCAAACTGGATGAGGGAAAACGCCTGGGTCCGGACCCGGATCAGTTCGGCGGTTAAAAGAGTGTAGACCGGTAATTAAGTAGGCCGGATAAGGCGAAGCCGCCATCCGGCATAATGCCAGCGCCATGCCTTGCCGGATGGCGCTTATCCGGCCTACAAATCACCTTATCGCGTCGCTTTTTTCCTCTGCTGCGCAATCGGCGTATGTTTGGTTAATGCCGGTCGCGCGCTGCGGCTCTGGCGACGCGCTTCGCGCATCTCTTCCACCGTTGGCGCAGGCACCAGGCACTCGCGGCGGGAACCAATCAGGTGCTTTTTCCCCATTGCCTCCAGCGCCTGGCGCAGCAGCGGCCAGTTAGCCGGATCGTGGTAGCGCAGCAGCGCTTTATGCAGGCGGCGCTGCTTATCCCCTCTCGGCACCACCACCTCTTCACTCTTGTAATCGATCTTCGACAGCGGATTTTTGCCGGTGTAATACATCGTCGTCGAGTTCGCCAGCGGCGACGGGTAGAAGTTCTGCACCTGATCGAGACGGAAACGGTGGCGCTTCAGCCACAGCGCCAGGTTCACCATATCCTCATCACGCGTGCCGGGATGCGCAGAGATAAAGTAGGGGATCAGATACTGCTCTTTGCCCGCCTGCTTCGAGTAGGTGTCGAAAAGCTGCTTAAAGCGGTCATAGCTTCCCATACCCGGCTTCATCATCTTCGACAGCGGCCCCGCTTCAGTATGTTCCGGCGCTATCTTCAGATAGCCGCCAACGTGGTGCGTCGCCAGCTCTTTGACATAGCGCGGATCTTCCACCGCCAGATCGTACCGCACGCCGGAGGCGATCAGGATCTTCTTGATGCCGCGCAGATCGCGGGCGCGACGGTAGAGATCGATGGTCGGCTGATGGTTAGTGTCCATATGTGGGCAGATCTCCGGATAGACACAGGAGAGGCGTCGGCAGGTCTGCTCGGCGCGCGGCGAGGTGCAGCGCAGCATGTACATATTGGCCGTCGGCCCGCCAAGATCGGAGATCACTCCGGTAAAACCGGGCACCGTGTCGCGAATCGCTTCGATCTCATTAATGATCGAATCCTCGGAGCGGCTCTGAATAATGCGCCCTTCATGCTCGGTGATGGAGCAGAAAGAGCAGCCGCCAAAACAGC
>Ga0209796_10000521_pt1 | contig 24168 bp, 20 predicted proteins | sample AgamicOrSfrz_FD_187167 | JGI IMG/M metagenome (GOLD analysis project Ga0209796, IMG submission 187167) | Agave microbial communities from Guanajuato, Mexico - Or.Sf.rz (SPAdes) (version 2) | ecosystem: Host-associated > Plants > Phyllosphere > Phylloplane/Leaf | place: Guanajuato, Mexico...
CGCATTTCCTCATGCAACCGACAGACTCGTTACCAAGAATGCCGTTTCGGATGGAGATCATCTTCGCGTCTAGATGAGTAGCGTTAGCTACACTGTAAGAAAGCGACTTCTTGTCGCACCATAATGTAGCTTCTAGGTAGTAAAATAAACATATAAAAGATAAAGGAGCTATAAAGTGAAAATTAATCAAAAAGAATTTAGTGTTAACGGAATATCCTACATAATAAGATCTGCGATTAATAAGGATGCAAAGGATTTGTCTGAAATTAGATTACAAATTGATGGAGAGACCCAAAACCTAGACAGAGAAAAGGGCGAGGCATTTATAGATATACCTGGTTTTGAGAAATTAATAGAAACAGATACTCAAAATAAAAGAAATCTCTTTTTAGTTGCTCTAGTTCAAAATAGGATTGTAGGATTTTCAAGATGTGAAGGAAATCCATTGAAAAGATTTTCCCACAAAGTAGAATTTGGAGTGTGTGTCTTAAAAGATTATTGGGGCTTGGGTATTGGAACAAACCTTTTAAGAGAGTCCGTTGCTTGGGCTGATTCAAATGGCATCAAAAAAGTGACGTTAAACGTCTTAGAAAAAAATAAAAAAGCGATAAATCTCTATAAAAATTTTGGTTTCAAAACTGAAGGAATTTTAAAATATGACAAAATCCTTTCAGATGGACAATACTATAATACGGTCGTTATGGGACGAATCAATCAATAAGATACTATATTTTTAATTGTATATCGTATACAAATATTGTTTACATAATCACTCTTAAAGGAACCAAGCACAAAAAAGAACCCTTGTTGCAGAACGGTTCTGCCAAGGATTCTTTTTCCGGAGTATGCAGCTTTTTATACATCCTTGACATACTAGCATTTAGGAGCAAAACCAAAGAGATTGTGATGTATAAAAAGTGCACCTTTTATACATATGCTCGTACAGAAAAATATATAATTCATGGCAAAAATATGATATATCTACTTACTGGGCTATGCTACGATTCTTCACTTATCAATTAGAAGATAGCTTATTTGAAGGCAACAAGTTTTTTCGTCTATATACACTCAACACAATTCCAATTAAGAATGCATTTAACAAAGTCGGCATGAGTCCATAGCTAATAAATGGTAAAGACATGTTTGTCATAGGGAAGAATCCGGCAATCATTCCCACGTTACCAACAAGTTGTACTATATAAATCATCATAACTCCCACTAACAATAGTTTGCTGTATGTGTCGTTTAAAGTTCGCGAAATAAATATAATTCTCATGGCAACTAAAGAAAGAACTAAAAGAAGAATTGCTGCAAACAACCAACCATAATAATACGTAAAACTTAAGAATACAAAGTTAGTATGAGCTTGGGGGATAAATTGATCCGCAAATGAATGCTTTCCAAACCATCCTGCCTCCATAAATAGATGATGGATCTTTAGAAGTCCAAATTGTGATGTTAAATATTCTGAGTTATAGGGATTTAGAAATGAAAGAACTCTATACTTTTGATAATAAGCAACAGTCATCCATCCGATTACTCCCCAGATAACAACTAGAGCAGAGATAGTCCCTAATACAATCAAGACTGTCTTCTTTTTTAATTTGCTCCACCAAATCATCGTAAAAGTCATGGCTACATATATAAAGAGGGTTGTAACATCAAATTGTAAAAAGAAATACGATGAGAGAACAAACAACAGAAGGAATTTCCACATTTTAAAGCGATCGCTTTGAAAAAAGCCTGCCCATGCCAAAAGAAAAAAAGGAATGGCCATTAAACCTTCTATCTTTAAAGATCCTATTTTTAAAATAGCTTGGCCGTCTACTACAGTGTTAAAATGTCGAGTAAAGAACACTAAGAATAAAAGTCCTATTATATAGAATACCCATCCTTTATTGGCGAATTTTCTATAGTCTATAAACATCGTACCTAAAGCAATCATTCCTCCCATGATGACAAAGCCAGCCTTGTATGTAGAAAAATGATTTTCATTCAAATAGCCTTGAGACAGCAGTGGAAGGAACCCTAAAAGAAGAGCAGCTGCAAATAACATTAAGGTCACCCAATCTATTTTTGGACGGTGAATACGGTTGAGGTTTTGCCCAATGCTGACGGGATTTCCCATTTGATTAACAGCCTTTTCTTCTGCTTGATCTTCGCTTAGCCCTTTTTGCAGCCAATAGGCTTTGACTTCGTTTAAATGATGGTGCAATTCTGAAGATACAAGCGCTCTAGCTTCTTTAGATTTGATTTGAGATTTTACCTGTTCTAAAAATGAATTTCTTTGTTTATCCATATACTCCTTCACCCCTCTAATATTTCTTTAAGACTTACGTGGTTAGATAATGGTTGCTTTTCTAATTTTTTTAGTAGTTTGCGCCCCTGTTTATTTAATTGATAAAATTTAGCATCGTCCTCTTGCCAACTGCTCTTTAAAACGCCTTTTAGCTCTAGACGGTGCAAAATTATATACAAAGATCCTTCATTTTCTTTAAAGTTTGAGATCCCTCGGCTTTGCAGCAAGCTGACTAACTGATAGCCTGTTTTCTCCTGTACAAGCAATTGCATAATAGCGATCATAATTTCCGCGTCATTATGTGTTTCCTGCGTAATTTTTTCCCGAATACGGTTTTTATGTTCTTCTGTAAATTTTAACTGCGTAAATACTTCACGATCCATGGTTTTTCGAAGGTTCTTAAGACGTTTCTCCATCATTCATTCCTCCAACATTTCTTTTAAAAGTGCTTTTGCACGTCTCAATCTCGTTTTTACTGTATTCGTTCCTACTTCGGTTATTAACGCAATGTCTTTAATCAGTAACTCCTCATAATAAAAGAGGTAAATCACTTCTTTATACTTAGTGGGTAGCTTCATAACAGCTGACATTAGCTCGCAGTCTTCTTCCTGCTGGATGACAGCTTGTTCTGTATTTTCTTTCTCATTAATACAACTCGAGAAATAGTCGGTCGTCGATACCGTGTTTTTGTTGTACCAGCTTCTTAAGAAGTCTTTGCAATGATTAATTGCAATTCGCCATAACCACGTTCGAAACTTGGCTTTACCACTGTACCTATGAAGGTTTTTGTAGCATTTTATAAAAATATCCTGTGTCAAATCTTCTGCAATGGCTACGCTGTTGACATATGAGTATGCCAGCTGCAAGATTTCTTGTCCATATCGATCCATAATTTCATCTATAACTAGCTCTTTGTCTTGTACGTGTATCCATTCTACGGTCAGTTCTTTCACTTCTGCCTCTCCTTTCTTATTCTTAGACGAAGTATTTTATAAAAAGGTTTTTATATTTTCTTTTTTTCTCTTACTTTGAGTAAAAAATATTTATCAAAAGATAATGTGATTTTTCAAATAGATAAGCCAGGCCATAATTGAAATATGATCTGGCTTATCTCCTCAAAGTTAATTTAAGTATTTTTTAACGTATTTTGTTTAATTCGGTCATTTTTATTCTTTTCTACGCTATAGTATTCTCTTAGTCACAAAACCTTCAATTAAAAAACAGTTGAAAACTTCTTATGACATTCACTCCTGACGAAAGAAACAACAATTACTAATTATTTGTTCTCTTCTTTTTTATAAAAATTTAAGCCAAATTCCAATTAACATTGTCTAATAAGTATAAAAGGAAAAAGCAGAGAGGAAGGATTTCAATTATTAGGATAGTTAAAAAAGCTCAAAAAGGTAATGATAAAGCTTTTTTGAAGCTTTTTCAGACATATGAACAAGATATTTATCGGATGGCTTATGTATATGTCAAAAATAAGGACGACGCCTTGGATGTGGTTCAAGAAGTAGCATACCGTTCTTTTAAAAACATAGATACATTAAAAAAGCCGGAATACTTTAAGACATGGTTAATCAGGATTACTATTAGGTGTGCAATCGATCATCTAAGAAAGAATAGCAAGGTCGTTCAATTACATCCAGAATATGAAGAGATCATTGGTTCAGACATTGAAGATATCCCCCTTACAATATCCCTTCATCAATTAGTGGAAGAACTAAATGAAGATGAGAAAAGTGTTATTATTTTAAGATTTTATGAAGGCTATTCTTTTAGGGAAATAGCTGAGACATTAACCATTCCCTTAGGCACGGCTAAATCTATTTTATATCGTGCTTTAGCTAAACTTCGTAAACAAGTGAAAGGAGTGGGTATTTATGAAGAATAAACTAAAAGAAGAACTTGAACAAATTGAAATCCCAAAAGAATTACATATGAGAGCCAAACTCGGTGTAGAAAAGGCTAAATCAGAGCAACCCAGAAGAACGTTTAAAAAAGCAATTGTATTTCCGGCTGCCGCAGCTTTATTCCTTATAGGTTCCGCAGGTGTAGGCGCAGCGACATTTCCAAGCTTCAATCACTTACTATCTCTTGTTAGTCCCGACATTGCCTTGTTTCTTCAACCTATTGAAACCACTAGTGAAGATAAAGGAATAAAAATGAAGGTTGCAGGTGCCATGAATGATGATGAAATGGCAGTTATTTATGTTACGATGCAAGATTTAACCGGTAATCGCCTAGATAAAACGATGGATCTTTATGATTACACGTTAACTGACGGGCATATGTTTAATAGCCAAATTGTTAACTACGATAAAGATACAAATACAGCCACATTACGAATTCAAGCAAATGGAGGCACAAACTTTAATCATAAAAAAATTAAATTGCGAATAAGCTCTTTCCTTAGCCAAAAGCATAAGCATGAGGGAATCAAGATAGATACTGACTTGTCGGAGCTAAAGAATAAAAAGGTAGATACAATCTCTCTTAGCACGGATAGTACATCCGGTGGAGGTAGCGAAATTACTGACCAACTCGATACGGGAGAAAGTATAGAAATCTTAAAGCCTAACGAAACCATTCTTTCTCTGCCAAAAATAAAATTTATGCATGTATCAAATATTGGATTTGTGAATGGTCAACTTCACGTTCAAACAAAGTGGTCCGATGAAGATATAGATAGCCATGGAGATTTTTATTTAGTTGATCCTTCCGGAAAGAAGATAAATGCTGCTTCTAAAGTCTATTATGGGGTAGATAAATCAGGAAAAACCGTTTACGGAAATAACTATGTGGAATATATTTTTAATGCAAATAATGAAGATTTTAGTAAGTTAAAATTAATGGGAGACCTTGTATCTAACGGTAATTTTACAAAAGGTAATTGGAGCACTACATTTAAACTGCATTCTGTAGAAAATGAAAAGAGTGTGAGCTTTAATGAGGACTTTGGCAGTTGGAAAGCAACTAAAATGACCCTTTCATCACTAGGTGTAACGCTATACGGAAAAGGGCATTTTAAAGACACTGATAACATAAAAGTAAGTGTTAAAATGAATAATGGCAGCAGTCAATCACTCGACTCGTTACAAAACTTTAGTGACAATAAAAGTGTTAAAGCTAAATTTCTATCTTCTTCTCCTTTAGATTTATCAAAAATCAAAGCAATCAATGTAAATGGTACACTTATAAAAGTATCTAGATAAAAAAGTAAAGCTAAGTTTCTTAATCATATGATTAAGAAACTTAGCTTTTTTATTCTTCACTATTTTAAGGGTTAGTTTAATATTAATTTATTAAGATTACAACAGACACCGTCCGTAAAAGTATACTTTTACGGACATATCTTTCATATAAGAAATCTATGATTTTCATCGTTCGTTTAAGTTATAAAAGATAATTACGAACGTCTGTTGAAAATGATATACTTTTATGAACGTTTTTGCAGATTAAAAGGAATTTACTATTTATACAACTTATCATAAAAAATCTTTTTAGAATTTTATTGTTTCTACAGTCTAAAAATAAAAATGTCTCTTTGAATAATTATTTATATTTGAGGTAATTAATTCACAACTTGATAATAAAATAAATAAGAGACCTACCTCTTTTCGAGATAGGTCTAAACTTAATATTAATATTTCATACTATTTTGTAATTCGTTAAATAAATCAGTAGGTTCAACTTCTAGTCCAATTAATTTTGAGTTCCAATTTACACCTACCAATAAATTATCCTCATTCATTCCAGATAACCAACTATAAAGAAATTCCTCTAAAGGAATAGGAGTTGGCTTATAATGTTTCCATTCTTCTATTGCACATTGCATAGCATAACTTTTTTCCGACCAAAAAGGCATTACTTCTGCGTTTTCGTAATTATTTGAAGGACAAGCACACCATCCTTCTTTTGATTGTAGGCCCCATACGACATCGGTTGTTGGTACTTTATTTATGAACATCTCATATCTTTTTTTTGAATTAATTCTAAGATCTAGTTCCATAATAATCTCCTTTATAGATAGGATAATTAATAAGTAAATTATTATTTATTATTTTTAATCATCATTATTTATAGTCCGTTGATGTATTTCTAATTTAAAATTAAAAATTGATTCTTTCTCTTCCTGAGACATACCTGAAAAAAACTTTTTGTGTACTCTAAGTTGTTTTTCCTGTTTTGGAAAACGCTTTTCAAGCCAAGAAGCACCAATAGGTGTATGCTCTGGGAATTTGTTTATTTGTTCAAGAAACCACTCATACTTTTCAAGCTCCTCTTGAGTGATAGAGTTTGGATTCTTTTTTCGACTCTTATAATCTAAATTAGCAAGGTCTATAGCAGTAATAAACTCATCTATAGTTTTAACTACCCCATATTCATTAGGAACACGTTCCTTTATACTAACAAAGTAATGTAAATAAGAAGGTAATCTGAAAAGCCCCTTTTTCTTATCGTTTTTACCAGCAATATACAGCCATTCCCCCTGTGAAGCAAAGCAATTAAGCTCTTCATCTTTAAATGCCACAAGTACCTTGTTGTACTTATTCATTAGCTTAACCTCCATGAACTAACGATTATTCTTACCTTTTCCTACCGTACCCATCGTGTTTATGTTGTAACTTATGATTTAGTACATTTTGTAATACTGTATGTTTATAGTTATAACCTTTGCGGGCCTCTTTTCCCCTCTCATGAGCTAACTCAAAACCTTTAGGGTTAGTTAAGTGCCTTTTTCTTCCATTTAATTTTCTGTGTCTCATTTGTGTCTTTATATATCCTCTTACATGTTTAGGAGCGCGCGTATCATTAACTAATTCTTTTAGTCTAGCTGCCCTTCCTAGTCGCCCTTTTTTAGTCATGCGAAGTACTCTAGAAGCTTTTTTTATATATCCTACTTTTATAAAATTAGAAGCTACAGCCCAGGCAATTTGTTTTTTATTCTTACCTGCTTTATAGGCTTTATATCCATCGTAAGCCGCAAACCCCGCATTAATGGCTAACCATACCCAATGTCCATCTGGATCTACATGCATGACAGGATTGTTATCAGCATACGTATACCCATTTTGTGTAATTGGATCATCCTCATCACCAGGATCTGGATCAGCAGAAATAAAGACACCTTGCTCTGGATTGTAATATCGAGCAATCAAATAATACATACCCGTTTCATCATCCTGCATATAGCCTGCATACGTAAATGGGTTTTTAATATCTGTCTGACCAGATACTACTTGTTTTTTCGCATTTCCCCATGCATCGTACGTATATTTTACCATAACAATTCCACTGTCATCAGTCATCGCTATAACATCACCATGTGGATTGTAATGATAATAATATGATTTTCCACCTGTTTGCATTGATAGACGTACGCCATCCATCGAGTAAACATAAGAGCGTAGGACACTGCCATTTCCGTCTGTTTCATATAATGGATTGATACTATCGCCATCATAGTAGAAACGCGTAATCGTACCATTCACATTTTTCTCAATACGACGATCATCATCATCATATTTGTATGTTGCAAAAGCTTTACTTTCACCTTTTTTGGTAATAGACGTTAATTGATCAGCTGCATTCCATGTGTATGTGTATTTACCATCTTCTAGACGGTTACCATTCTCATCATATTTAATCGTATCGTTACCAAATTTGATAAGTTCGTTTCCGATGTTAAACTCGGCATTTGTCTGAACAGTTGATTTTCCTGGCTCCGTTACTTTAACGGATGTTCGATTTCCAAAACCATTATAATCATACTCTTTTACTGTTCCATCAGGTAGTGTTTCTTTCAGTAATTGATCTAAAGAATCATAAACATAAGATGTTGTGCCATCCACTGACCCATCTTCTTTATAAGATGTAATCTCTGTACGGTTATCATTTTCGTCATACTTGTATGATTCTGATAGGATGTTATCGTTATTGGTGTTTCCAATATCTAATGATGTTACTTTTCCTGTCACATCATAGGCAAAGGTCGAACCAGCGTCATTTCCAGCTGTATAGGCGCGTACGTTTCCTTTTTCATCGTAATCAAAACGATACGTTTTCCCTTTTGAATCTTTTACAGCTGTGTTTTGATCTAACGCATTGTATTCATAATTTGTTTCATTGGTTGCACCACTTTGTGAGAATGTTGATTTGATAATCTTAGTGGAATCTTTTTTATATTCCCAACCAAATGTGCCGCCACGGTCTGTCATGCTCGTAATTTGTCCAGCTTTATCATAAGCCTTCGTACGAACACCGCCGTTTACAGAATCCGTTACTTTCGTTTCGTTCCCATTCTTATCATATTCGAATGAAAAAGCAGTCGTTCCATCGCGTTTCTCACTTGTCGTACGGTCTGCTGTATCATACGTAGACTCAATTACATGACCATTTGGTAATTCGGTCTTAATGTCATTACCATTTGCATCATACGTATGAGTAGTTTTAAACCCTAATGCATCCGTATACGTACGTAGTTTGTCATCTAAATCATACTCATAGAAAATGTTTTGTAACGTAGAACCAGATGCTACGGTCTTCTTTGTTGTATTTCCATTTCCATCATATTCATAAGAGACAGATGTACCATTTTTTAATTTAACTTGAGTTAATTGGTTATCTAAGTTATAGCTAGATACTTTCTGCTGACCTTTAGGGTCAATTTCCATCGTTTTATTGCCATATTCATCGTACTGGAATTGCTGTATACGACCTTTTTCATCAGTCACTTTTGTGACATAGTTCTTTCCAGTATCATAAGTCGTCTGTGTTAAATGATTATCTTCTAACAAACGAATGTCATCAAAATAAGCTTTTCCTGTAAAACCATTCCTAAAGATGGCATGAACCCTTACCTTCTGGATCTTTTTATTTAAGTCTCCAGCATTAATGGTTACAGCACTTCGGCTCCAGTCATGAGTTCCTACAGGGAACATCGCCTTATAATTTCCTGTAGAGCCATCCGTGAATGTCACATATGCCCATAACGAGTAATCTTGGCTTAATTTGTTATCTGAGCTCTTTACATTTTCAGCTTTTGATAAACCTGTTAACGTAACATTACGAGCTGTCGTTTGATTTAACGTAATATCTTGTTGAATATTAACTGTTGCTTGTCCAGTAGATGTACGTTCTAGCGAGATACTTTTTTCTCCACCGAAGCCTTCATCTTCAATAGCCCACTTGGTAGGACCTTCTGCTGAAGAACCTGTCGATTTTGTCCAGCCAGTATCACCTTGTTCAAAGCTACTGTTTGGTACAACATTAAAACTTGAAGAAACAGGTCCTTCTTCTACTTGAATGTTATCAAATAAAGCTGCTCCACTCACAGGACCTTTATGACTTTCTACTTCCAGATAAATAACAGCCTTAGTCGTACCAGGGTCTGTTTTAAATGTGAGCTGTCGCTCTTTCCATTTTGTATTTCCCGTAATTTTGTTAAATCGACTAGATTCCGAACCTGCAGATTCTGTCCCTTTGTACTTGTACACATTGAAAAAGGCATAAGCATTTTTTAATTGATCGCCTTTTACTAAAGCGCTTAATGTATAAGTCTTTCCACCTTCTAAACCAGTAATGGTTTGAGTCGCTGCGATGTACGAGTGTGTACCGTCAGCAGCCGTTATTTGACGTTTAGGTTCAATGCGTAAAACTTTGTCTCCTGAAAAACTTCCTGGAGCTGAATCAGTTACAGCACTAAATGAACCATCGTCTGCAGCACTTTTCTTTGTCCATTCTGTTCCTAAGGATGATTCAAAACCTGGGTTTGTTACAAGGTTATTAGCTGTACTTAAATCATCACTGCCTTCTATGACGTTTCCGTAATCATCATATGTGGACATAGAAGCTGTCTTAGCTGTTTGATCCGTTTCAGATACAGCGTCTGTATCATCATACGCAATCGTAGTCTCTTTCTTATCGGCTGGATCTGTACTTCCTGATCCACCTTCTTGTGATGTTACTTTCGTTACATCGTTGTTCTTATTGTATTCATAGTTTTCTGTTCCAAGGGCATCTGTGGCACTTAACACATTCCCATTCTTATCATACGTATATGATTCAGAAGGCTTCGTATCACCTTGGTCATTTGGATCTGTTTTTTTGGTTAGATTGTTATTATCGTACTCGTAGGTTGTCGTTAATTTTAAGTTATCTGCATCCACAACAGTTTTAGATGGATTTCCATCTTCATTGTATGTGTAAACATCCTTACTACCTTTAGGATTTGTAACCGTTACTTCCCGATTATCAGTGTCGTAAGAGATAGAAGTGACTTTTTTCAAGACATCCGTCACTTTCGTTAACTTTCCATCTTCATCATACGTATATTCCGTCACAGATGGTTTAGCATCTGTATGTTTTGGATCATAGACAAAACGTAATTTTCCATTTTCATAACCATATTTGTATGTGCGACCATTTGGCGTTTTTGTTTCAATTAATTGATCGCCTGAATACGTAAAGGTACTTACCTGATTTTCATAGGAGATCTTCGATACATAATTTCCTTGATAGCTAAGGGAAACCGAACGTCCTGATGCATCTGTAATACTTGTGATTTTTCCACTTACATAGCTATAGGTCGTTCTGTTTTTGTTTCCATCTTCTTGATAGTTTAGTTTTCCATCAGCTTTAAAAGCTATGACACTTTGATCGGTATCTTTAAAGTAGAATCCATTACTGTCTTTTGTTAACGTCAGATAGATACCCGTAGGTGCTCGGTAACCATCGGTTGTTTTTGTAAAACGATGAATTCTCTTATCCTGCTCAATTAAAAGAACATCACCATTGGACTCTTCTTTTACTTTGAGATCTAGAGAGCTGTTCCACCCTTTTCCGAAAAGGCCGGCTTCTGCATCTTGACTATTATATGTTCGAGAAATATCAATTCCTGGTCCTCGACCATCTAGTGAGAAATCTGTATCATCAAATACTAAATTTCCAGTAAACGCATTGACTGTTCCTCCTGGTACACTAAATGAAGCCCAGAAGTCTTCCATGCCTAAGTAGTTTGCTTCTACGCCAGGAATTTTTGGCATCGCACCACCGGATAATGAACTTTCACCTTGAGAACTATAGGCTGTTACACGGAACCAATAGTTCGTGTTATTCGGGTAAATACCACCTGAGTTTTTATAAACTGGTGAAGGATCCTTGGCCAATTCTGTTCCTTTTCCATCTGTATGCAACTGATAGCGACCAGCTGCAATTTCAGAAGCAGTCGGCCAAATGCCTTTTCCTTGCGTAGTCCAGGTTGTTACTTTCCCTACATCGAATGCTTCATAGTTTTTACCATTGTAGACCCAAATTTTATAGCCGTCAGCTTTTGGATCTTCTTCCCATGATAGCTTCACATAACCGTTATCTCCACCTGTTGAATTGGCAAAAGGAATAGCTTTTGGTGTGTCTAAAGGTAAGATAGGTGTGTAAGCTTCTGAGTTATCTGATTCTCCACCAGGGAAGATTGCACTTACACGGAAATAGTAAAGGCGAGAATTTGCGTATCGATCGCCAGCATTACTGTAAACTTCGCTAGGATACGTAGATAGCTCTGTTCCTTTTCCATCGTGGTGAAGCTCATATTCACCAGCAGCAATCTCATCTTCAGTTGGCCACAGACCTTTTCCTTTTGTCGACCAACTTGTTACATTTCCCACATCAAATGTTTCGTACGTTCGTCCGTTAAAAATCTTAATACGATAACCGGTTGCGCCTGATACGGCATTCCAACTAAGGTTTGCATATCCGGATCCATTATTATTCGAACCTACTGTTCCAGTTGGTGCATTTAAGGTTGGATAGTGGTAATTGACAGATAGGTATGGCTTATTGGAGCTATTTTCAGAAGCATAAAACTTCTTCCAATACGATTGGCCGTTTCCATTTTCATGTAACTTAAAACCATAGTTTGGCTTGGTTCCAGCTACCCAATCTTTCACTGTATTTGTTACATCAAAGTTAGCCGTTTGACCTTTTGCAACAGATGCTGTTGCAATGTTTGTTGATCCAGGTTTTGTGTTCCACGTTACAGATCCTGGAGACCAGTTTCCATCTACACGGTCTAACCATACATTGGTTGCTGTAGATGAATAAGAATGTGCTGTGTAAATATTAAAGTTAGCAGAGTCAATAATTGCTCCCTTTAATTTAGACGTGTCTGGCTTCACAAAGGCATAGTTTGTACCAGAAGCACTATCGTATTTTCCTACTTTCAAAGAATAGTAGCCAGATGATGACTCCCAGAACTTATCGTAGTTGGTAGTAGGATACGCATCGGTTACAAACGTATCATCGCTTGCGCCTAATGTAATGGTTGGGTCAATATAGACAGGATAAGAACGGTCTTTATTTGTTAACCATTTTTGGTCAGCAATTACGGTTAGTTCGTAACCGTCCCCTGATTTTTTAAGCTCGTAATGAACATCATACGAAATTTGAGGTTCACCAGAGTCTTTATTGACATTTGAATCACTCATATAAGGTCTTGGCACACTAAATACGGTGTCACCTTTAGTATTCTTAAATGAGATACTTCCATTTTCATTCACATTTGCTTCTAATTTAGTAGATACATAAAAGCGAAACTTATTGTATCCTTCATATTTTTGAAGAATGATATCTTCTTTGACAGACTGATCGAATACTGTGTTTCGTAAGTCTGTACTTGTTAGGACATTTCGATAAAAGACTTGGTTGTCTTTGTGCTCAGCTGTCACGTCTGAAGCAGACATAAAAGGTTGTTCACCCTCTGCTCCTTCAAAACGATATTCTACTTTATCATTGTTGTCTTGTACTGTAGCATATGTACCTTCATCTGTTTTCTGTTCAAACGCAACATCAATAGCTGCATTTTCTGGCTCAATTGTTTGCTCTTTTTGATTGAGTTCAAGATTCGTAGAAATTTCTTGCCATTTCTTCTGATCATCTTGACGTTGAACAGGGTCAAGGTAAACCTTGTTGCTGTATGTTCCTTCTTTTGTTTGAACGACTTCAACATTTTCTCCTTGTTGACTCGCCACCGGTCCTTTTTGTGCAGCTTCTACTGGAGGAGCTGGTACATCCGGTTGATTCTTTGCAATTTCTTGATTAATACGTTCTGCATCTGTTTTTTCGGATACAGGGGTCATTTTTTCCTGGTCTTCCGCGTTAGTAGTAGGTGCAGCCCATTCGTTCATAGGCAAACAACTAACCACAAGTGTGAAGACAAGTAGACAACATATCAACTTTGATACTGTCTGAATTGTCTTTTTTTTCATGACAACCTCCTTGGTTTTTTGTTACATTCGTAATCTTAATGTAATTTTTTTTACATTTCAACACATTTTTGTAGTACTATATAGGTTGCGTCTCAAAAAAACAATGCAAATAATTGGTTGTATAATCCATCTCAAGCACTATGGTTATCACGTTGAGAGGGTTTTTAAAATTAAAGCGAAGGTGAAGGAAAAATGAAGAAAAAAATATTTATTTTGGTTTTTTTAGGGTATTTACTACTTGGTAGTAAATATTTTCTTGAAAGTTACGTGTATGCTACGACAGATGAAGAAAGTGTAACAGTTAACGAGGACTCTCTTTCTAGTAATCTTTCAGCAGAAGATAAAAAGATGATTTTTGATCGTCTTTATGAGGAAGGCTATCAACTGGGAGAAGCAGATGGTGGTAGTGAGAAACCATACGAAAATTTTAAGGATAGTCAATTTCTTAATTATACGGTTGAAGAAAGTCAATGGTTTGTAATGGGGTACACAGTTGGCTATGAAAAAGCGAAACGAAATAAAGAAGCTGAAACAAAAGCTATAGAGGAACAAGAATCCAGCGCTGGAGAGCAAGAAGGCTATCAGCGAGGATTAGAGGACTATAAGCATGCTACAGTGGCCTATAATCCACCTCAAACGCCTGCTAAATCACAAGATTGGAATAAAGGTTTTTCCCTGGGATATACAAAAGCAATTGAAATTATGAATCTATCCGTTAAAGCGAAAAAAGATGGGCATATACAAGGATTAGAAGGAGAAACAATGAATATGCCAGATCTCTATAGTGCAGATGAGATCACAAGAAAAGCATATGAAGAAGGGTTCCAAAGTGGGCAACAAGAACAGGTAGACAAATTAAAGAAAGAATATAAGCAAGAAGGATACAAACAAGGGTATGCTTTAAATGCTTTGTCAGTCCCTTCAGGATTATCTTCAGAAGTAGCAACAGCATTTGAAAAAGGGTATTCCAAAGGTGAAAAGCAGCGACATAAAGATGTACGACGGGAAGGATTTAACGCAGCCTTTACATATACAACTTACCACAGCCCTTCTGCGTATCAGACTAATACGCGGTTGCTAGAATCATATAAAGAAGGGTTTCAATCCAACAAAGTGGCTAGCCAGTTAAGAAAAGATGCATATGAGGAAGGTTGGAAGTTAGGCGATACAATGATCCTTCCAGTAAAGTATAAACATACTAAACCTGCTGTGGATATGTATAAACACTATTATGAATTAGGGCAAAAAAAGCAAAAACAAACAGCTATGGAAATCCTAATAGGTATTCTACTAGTGGTAGTTGCTTTAGGTATTTATATAAAATTCACACGTAGAAAGGCAAAAAAGAGTCCTGTTCTAGATAATGACTATGAGGAGGAAGCTTTATATGAAAATTTATCTTAATAACCTTTTGGAATTTAGAAATAAGGGATAACTTTAGTATTTTCAACAGCACAAAGGATATTTTATTACCTTTTGTTGTTTAATTTAGTAAAGGTGGTGTATCTATGAATAAATTAGGTTTAATTCACGTTATGGGATTAATAGATCTAATATTACCTGCCTTAGTTTTTGTGATTGTATGGGGGGGAATACCTGCTTTGGTAGTTAAAGCTGTTTTAGATGATAATAAACTAGCTAAAATTGCCTTTGTTCTAAGTATTGGTTCAGGGATATTTATTTATATAAAAACAGGTCAATTTCCATACGGAATAACCTTTCGTTAGTAGAAAGTGAATTATGAGCAATACGTATAATTCTAGCGTGATTAGTAAAGGCGGTGAGATAATGGAAAATCACATAACTAATTTGCAGCAATTTAATTTTATGGACCACTATTATCCATTGATTAAGGCAGCCGTTATAGCTATTGTTCTTACCATTATTTTAACAATAGCTATAAAAAAATTAACAGGAGAGTAACATCATGTTAAAAAAAGTCATACCAGTACTGGTTTCCTCTTTATTTTGTAGCTTGGTAGTGGCCGGAGTAACCATTGATACTTCATATGAGCAAGTTTTGTTTAGTAATTTAATAAGTGGTCTAATTATTGGATTACTATATATTGTCCCCACTGTTATTATTTTAGGGATACCTTCTTCAATTTTGATTGATATTATAATGGAAAATCTAGTTAAAAAAGATAAAAAAAGAATTGAAATGGCATTATACATAATCTTTGGAGCAATAGTTGCAATCACACTCTCTCTTCTTATCTCATTAGACGATGGTACAACTGGAATAAATCTATTAGCATTCAAACCTATTTTTGTTCTTTCTCTAAGTTGTGCTGTTCCCTTTGGGGCTTGCTCAATATTATTAAATAATGGATTGTCAAAGTAGGATTTTTAGTAGATTAATATATAGAAAATAAGTTTTTTGTATTGAATAAAAATAAATAAATAGTAAAATTGTAACTGCACTTCAAAAATAGTTCTTTTGATACATATATTATTGTTAATGGATCTATATACCTTTCCTGTCATTTTGTTTATTAGGTATAAAAACTGTGAAATTTGTCTGCTAATCATAATAATTATCTTTTTGGAATTTAAAAATATCAAAACTATAAAGAAATGTGTTTTTTACACGAATCAATGAGAAGTAAATAAGTAGGTTAGGTGGAATGATATGCTTTTGTCAGTTGTAGTTCCTTGCTTTAATGAAGAGAAGAATGTTCATTCGTTTTATGAATACACAACTAAAATTTTAGCAATGGAAAATTTCAATTATGAATTAATCTTTGTAAACGATGGAAGTTCTGATAATACAATTGATTGTCTGAAAGAACTCTCCGAAGAACATGAAGAAGTTTCTTATATTTCTTTCAGCAGGAATTTTGGTAAAGAATCAGCTATGTTAGCTGGTTTAAGTTATGCAGGGGGAGACGCTGTGATTTTAATGGATGGAGACTTACAGCATCCACCAGAATTAATTCCTCAAATGGTTCATTATTATCATCTTGGATATCATCAAGTAATCGCGAAGCGAAACAGAAAAGGTGATGCGCTTGTAAAATCATCTTTATCTAAGCTTTATTATAAGCTTATGAACAAATTCGTAGATGTTTCTTTAGTAAATGGAGTAGGAGATTTCCGTTTGTTAAGTAGAAAAGCACTCAACGCTTTGCTTTCCCTGAACGAATACAATCGCTTTTCAAAGGGGTTATTTTCTTGGATTGGCTTTAAAGAATATACGATTAACTACGATAACGTTGTACGTGAAGAGGGAGAAAGTAAATGGACACTCGGTAAACTGTTTAACTACGGAATAGATGGTGTTATTTCATTTAATAATAAACCTTTACGTATATCAATTTATATGGGATTAAGCGTTACATTATTAGGTTTTATATATATACTTACAATGCTTATTAAAATTTGGTTTGCAGGCATAGACGTTCCGGGCTACTTTACTCTAATTTCTGCTGTTTTAATTATTGGTGGTTTACAGTTGACCTTTTTGGGAATTGTCGGTGAGTACATTGGCCGTATCTATTATGAGTCCAAAAAACGTCCGCATTACGTTATTGAAGAGGAGAGTTTGACATCTAAACATGAAATACATCAAAAGTGGCATACCCATGCTTAATACTCAGTTTGTACGTTTTGTAATTGTAGGCTTTCTTAACACATTCAATTACTATGTTATTTATTTAATTTGCAATTATCTTTTTCATTTAGAATACTTAGTTTCTCATATTATTGGTTTTTTAATTAGTATGGTGGGTTCTTTCTTTTTAAATTCCTACTTTACGTATAAAGTTAAACCAACTCTTCGACAATTCTTTCAATTCCCTTTGACATATGTGGTAAATATCACAGTGTCAACGAGCGCTCTTTATCTATTAGTAGATCTAATGCATATGAATGAAACGATATCGCCTATCCTAGCGTCTGTAATTGCGATTCCTTTTACTTTCGTTATTTCAAAAAAGATCTTGGTTAATAAAGCAGCAAACTAATATAAGTAAATGCAGAATCTGACAATCCATCCTTTTGTCAGATTTTTATATTGTGATCAATCGAGAAAAGTTAAAGGCAGGTTACGTATTTATGTTCGATTATAAGAAAAAAGGAATGCATTTTTTTGCGGCGCTGATTTTTATCTTAGCAATATTTAGCGTTCATTTTTATTTCTATTTATCAGGTGGCTACATGACCACGAGAAATACAGATGCAACTGTACAGCTATTATTTTTCCGTTATTTTTTACATCATCAATTCTTAAATGGGGATTTCTTTTGGTCCTGGAAATATGGATTAGGCGGAGATGTTTTTTCAAATTTCAGCTATTATTACTCAACGTCTATATTTTTCCTTATCACTTTATTCTTAAAGTTTGACACATTACAAGAGGTACTACACTTAAATATTATTATCAGTTCTTTAAAACTATTTAGTGCCATGATTTTTATGTATGCTTTACTCCAATATAATAAGCGTTCATACGCTGCATCTATTCTAGGTGCATTAATTTACGGAGGATCTACCTTTTTTGCAGGTTACTCAGAGCGATTTGATTTTATGGCTGAAGCATTTGTATGGCTTCCCTTATTAATTTTAGCCTATGATCGTTTTGTCGATGAAAACAAAAAAGGTTTCTTTATTTTTATGGTGTTTATAGTAATCACCACTAATTTCTATTTCGGTTTTATGAGTAGTGTATACTTAAATATTTATGCCGTTTTCAAGTATTTTCTTACTTCTCAGCCGTATTCCCTTAAAGGTTTTATAACTTATTATATAAAGTTAATTAAATATTATATTGTAGGATTTTTATTATCTGCATTTGCGTTCTTTCCTACAGTTTATTCTTTTCTTCATGCTGGAAGATTCGATAAAGATTATGATATTCCATTACTTTATACAAATATTTTTTATCACAATGTCGTTTATAACTTTTTTTACCCATATTCGGCTTCACAAACGCTTGGTATGTCAATTGTAGGGTTAGTAGCTATTTTATTAAGCGTACTTTATATTAAGCAAAAAGAAATGCTTGTAAGATTATGCCTATTAATTTTCATGATCTGTTTATATTTCTTTCCATTTGCTTATTCCTTCTTTAACGGCTTATCTGCTATGCAGCCTAGATGGATTTATATGCTCATCTTTACGTGTGGGATGGTGGCTGCATATGCAATTGATTTTGATAAAAAGGATTCAAAATATCGTAACTTCTATCTAGTATTAATACTTGCTGCCTTTTTATTATATGTATTTTATGTACCATCACCTAAAGACTTACCATATGATAAGATCCAAATTGTCTTTTTTACTGCGTTGATAGGTATTTTTCTACTGCGATTTAAAATTAAACAGGTATTTTTCCTTTTTTGCATCATTATCGTAGCCATTTGTAGTATCGGATACAATAACTTTATGATGTTTACTCAAGATTTAGGCGATTATCAGACTCAGAAGGCTTCGACACTTCAAACCTTTTCAGGAAGTGGTTATGACAATGAAGCAGACAAACAGGTAATTCAATATATCCAGCAATCAGATTCTTCTTTTTATCGGATTATGTGGAATCAAATCAACAAAGAAAATATCCCATTATATTACAATTTCAATGGGTTTAGCAGTTATCAAAGTCTTATTCCAAATAATGTACACAGCTTCTTTAAGGAAACTTATAACATAGCTCAGATGGATTCACCGAGTCGTTATAGCAATTTAGATCATCGTCTCTACTTGGAAACAGCTTTAATGAATAAATACTATATAGTAAGAAGTGGTGATTCATTTAGCCCATACGGTTTTACATTATTAAAAGAGTTAAATGGATATAAGATTTATAAAAATGATCATTATCTTCCTGCTGGCTTTATGTATGACCAGGCTGTATCAGTTGAGCAGTTTAACCAATTAGACGAAGTACAAAAAGATCAGCTTATGTTGCAAGCTGCAGTTGTAGAACAGGCAGGAAGTTTAGAAAAGTTCAATACTAAGAAATTAAGAGGTGAAGTTCTTTTCAAAGGAATGGATAATGTAAAACTTGAGAATATTGATAAAAATGGTGATGTATACACAGCAAGGCCTAACGCTTCTATTCAAATTCCGTTAAATAATAAACAAGTAAAAGCTGGAGAGACAATTCTAAAGATGAAGCTAAAGAACCTAACAACGGGCTCCTTGATGCTTAATATTAATGGAACTAACTTCGAAAAGCGTTCAGTAAATAACATTTATTCTTATCCAAAAGACAATTATGCATTTAATGTTCAAAACTTAGAGAACAATAGAATAATCAATATTAGTTTGTCTCCTGGCCAGTATAGTATTAAAGATGTTGAAGTCCTGTTTAATTCTTATGAGAAATACACTGACTCAGTTAATGAACTAAAGCAATCTGAATTGAAAAATATTCACTATGATGAAAATTCATTGCAAGGTAAAGTTAACGTTAGAAAATCAGGGTTGTTATTCCTATCTGTTCCATATAGTAAAGGTTGGCATATTAAAGTAGATGGGAAAGATACTGATTTTGAACAAGTAAACGGAACGTTTATAGGTGTTAGATTATCTAAAGGTAAACATGACATCTCCATGCACTATGTGACACCATATTTTAAAGAGTCAACTGCCATTTCTATATTCACAGCTATCGGGATAGTGGTTGTATACTTAATAAAAAGACGCAAAAAAGTAAAAAGTAGTAACTAAATAAAAGAAGCTCTTCTTAACCTAGAAGAGCTTCTTTTATTTTTTATGCATTAAGATAAACGGCATTCAACTAGCAATAGGTTGTCTTTAAAAAAATAGTATATAACTGCATTTATTTGCTATAGCTTACTTAGAGATATCAGCTACGGTATGATCTGTCCCTTGTAACTTTAGAGAACTTCTCTTTGTAGTCATACCAAAAAACATAAATCTTGTAATAAAGGAAAGCTTAAATAACTGATGAATACTATATGAAATTAAGATGCCTATAATTCCTAATAAAAATCCGTTATCGGTATATTTCAGACCTAATATGTATATAGGGATATGTAAGAACATAATGCTCATTGAAGCCATTCCAATACTCTCTGTCATTTTCTCTAACCATCTATACTTTAAGTTATTACTTAAATGAAACAGAAGAACGATACATGAAATCGGTATAATTATATCAAGGTACAAATGATTATATACACCAGCTTTTAGGTCCAATTCATAATTAAGCTTCTGCATTTGCTCTAGAATAACGATTAAACTAAATACAACTATTCCTAGCGATAATATTAATTTTTTCTTTAGTATATGGACAATATTGCGACTATAATACCCAATAGCATAGTATGGTAAAGCAATTAGGACAGTGTTTATGCTCCAAGGTAACATGAGCTGACTGATCCCCCTTACGTGTGCTACCCCATAAAAAACGGCCATTATAAAAATTATTAGAATTTGTGAACGAAACATATACGTTATTAATGCAAACGTTAACTGTGTGACAAGTAAGCACGTTACGAACCAGAAAACTCCATAGTAATAACCAAGTTTTCGTCCCCCATATAACAGAGATTCAATAGACCAATCTTGATTCTGTATAATGATAATTCCAAGGATACATAAACCAAAGAAAATATAAGGAATCATTAACCTATTTACTTTTTTAAAAGACCAGTTAAGTAACTTCTTAAATTCGAGAGTTGGGGCGAAGAGATAGCCACTTATTATAAAGAATAGTGGCATATGAAACCAAAAGAAATAATGATGGGTAAATTCATTGCCTGTGTGCCCTAATACAACAGTAATAATTCCTATTCCCTTCAATCGATCAATCCATTTATTATATTGCTGCATGTCCTATCCCCTAAGTAATAAATTTCATTGCTGTGATTTCCATTATAAGGCTGTCTTTAATAACCTAACAACATTAATTTTAAATTTTCAAAAAAGCATACCTTACATCATTACCTACTCCTCCCCTACTGCAGTAAGGGTTCTTTTTTATTTTTCGACTGGACAGGCAAGCATACTGAAGTAGCTACATAGTATCTAAAGAATCTTAACTTCATTATCTACTTAGTAGCTAGTTCAGTATCGCTACCGCGTTAATACAAGCTATATAACCCTGTTGAAGGCATTTGTGGAACCTGTAAGGGAGCTGAGCCGAAGAGGCGAAGGGGGCGACCGGATGTGTTGAGCTGAAATAACTGAGAAATGAAAAGCGAAAAAATAAAAAGAATGAAAGTAGGTACCAACATGAGAAAAACACAATGGTTTCCTTTTCAAAAAATCTTTTCTCCATCCCTAAAACCAACTCTTAAGAGATCTCGTCCCCTCCAGACTTATTCCTTTGTCCCTTTTAGCCCATTAGCCATGCTTGACCCCACCATTCTTATTATAGGAGGCATTGTCTTAGGAGTTGCGATCATCGAACGAATATTAGAGCGATGGGGTGTCATCGATCTTGTTGATCAGTTTGCGAAAGTGATGCGCTTTATCTTGCCTGTTACCTTCTATAGCGCCTTAATTTACTTTTTTGCAACCTTTATGTTTTGAGGAGGAATGTTGATGTTTGAAAAACTCAAGTTACGTGGCCAGTTGATAAAAGCGTTTCGTACGGCAGAGATTTACCGGATGGTGAAACGAGGAGACCGTACCTCCTATCTGTTTCCGAAAATTCATCAAATCGATAACCATCGTACGTACACTCGGTACGCCTTTTCTTTACTAAATGGGATCGACCCTGAACTTTTAACGAAAAAAAGATGGGCCTTACGACAAGTATTAGGCAGCAACATCGAAATAAACGGCAACCTAAAGAATTTTATTATCACCGTTCATCACAAAAGCCTACCTAAGATGCTTACTTATAAGTATGAAGCCATTCATCCCCATATTGAGAAAATGGAGCTCCCAGTATGTATTGGTCAAGATATCTATGGACACCCCGTCTCATGGGACTTTGCGGATTTAGAAACGTTACTGATTTCTGGCGAAATCGGGGCAGGAAAAAGCAGTCTCATGAGGGTTATTCTCACCACATGGGTGAAGTATACCTCTCCTGAAGACTTACGCTTAGTCTTAGTGGACCTTAAACGAGCTGATTTAGGGTTATTTCATGGAATTGATCACGTTGATGCGCTTTGTTTTGAAGCGAAAGACATGAGAAAACCTTTTGCCTTATTACGAGCTGAAATGTATCGACGAGGCGACCTACTATTAGAGCATGGCGTGACTCACATCAGCAGGCTTCCTTTTAAGCTACCTCGTATCGTTGTGGTCATTGATGAAATGTCCATAGTGAAGAGAGAAACGGATCTTGTAGAGATGATTCAACAGTTTGCCAGCCAAGGTCGTGCACTAGGTGTTCACACGATTATTGCCATGCAGCGTCCGGATGCTGATTTATTAAACTCTGCGTTAAAAGCCAACTTACGGGTGCGGATTTCTGGAAGGCAAGCCGATGCGACGAATGCGAAAGTAGCTGGAGTACTCGGAGCAGAAGAAATTGATGCAGCTGCCAGGGGTCGTATGAAAATTAAGATTGATGACGTGAAAGAGTTTCAAGCCTATTTTTTAGATGAAGAAGCTTGTAAGGTAATGCTTTCCCCTTATAAAACACGTGTGAAAGACCCTGAACCGCAACTAGAAGTCGTGCCACAGTCGATCTTTGGGTTATTAGAGAAGGAGGAACAGCGATGAGTTTTCGACTATCTCAGCGTGATAAAGACATCATTGGGTTTATCAATCAGTTCCGGGCTGTAGATCGCGACTCATTAGTAGAACTTTTCTTTAAACAGCTGAAATCGCCTGTAAATGCGTGTAATAGTGTCATGGTGCGTTTGTATCGATTAGGACTCATTGAACGCACACAGCAGTATTCTCCGACCATCTATTTGCCTGTGGATGCGAAGATTAAGAAGAACTCTCAAAAAATATTACATTTCCTCTCTATCTTAGATATCTATAAACAAATGTGTATATATGGTATGCCTAAACAGGTCATTGTTGAAGATAAGCCTACTGGACGAAAAGGAGGGATTGAACCCGATCTCTTTTGTATCTTTAAAGGATCTCCGTTTTGGGTTGAAATTCAACGAAATCAGTATTCAGAACAGAAAATGCAAGCGAAGATCAATCTATACGAGGAGTTTTTCTTTTCAGATGAGTGGAAAACGTTGCACTGGCAACCAGAAGAACGGTCATCCATCTTCCCTTCCGTTATTTTAATTACGTCTATTCGGTATGCAGTGTCTTCAGAGCATATACGTATTATCCAAGTAGCAAGTATTCATGAATTAATGGATAAATACAAAGGTTCAGGCAAACAACAAAAAGATGCAAAGCCAAGAACACGGGCATCGTCTGGTGGAATTAAAATTAACCTTACGTAATGATGAACAACATAAAAAGCTGCCTCAAAAGAGGAATAGGCTCATATAGGCATGGAGGCACCTAAAATGTAATTTAAATTGAGACGGAAACAGTTTTCTAGCTTAATAAGAATTAGATATTAGTTCTATCAAGAGAAGGTTAATGTTAATCTTCTCTTTTTATATATCAAAAAAGTCTTCTGCCTTTAAACTCGGATCAAACTTTTTTAGTGCCTTCATTACTTTTTTTATAGTTGTTCCTGATGGAATATAACTTGAATCATTA
>Ga0209796_10000522_pt1 | contig 24090 bp, 22 predicted proteins | sample AgamicOrSfrz_FD_187167 | JGI IMG/M metagenome (GOLD analysis project Ga0209796, IMG submission 187167) | Agave microbial communities from Guanajuato, Mexico - Or.Sf.rz (SPAdes) (version 2) | ecosystem: Host-associated > Plants > Phyllosphere > Phylloplane/Leaf | place: Guanajuato, Mexico...
GACCGCCGTCTGGGCCAGGTCGCCGCGGTGCTTGGGGAACAGCACCCCGCGCGACACCTCGCCGACCTGATGCCCGGCCCGTCCGACCCGCTGCAGGGCACTCGCGACGCTCGGGGGCGACTCGATCTGGACGACGAGGTCCACCGCACCCATGTCGATGCCGAGCTCGAGGCTGCTCGTCGCCACCACCGCCGGCAGGCGACCGCGCTTGAGGTCGTCCTCGATCAGTGCACGCTGCTCCTTCGACACCGAGCCGTGGTGCGCCTTGGCGATCACGGCCGTCTCCCCGAGCCGCTCGGAGGCGATCTCGTTGAGCCGCGCGGTCAACCGCTCGGCGAGGCGACGCGAGTTCGCGAACACGATCGTCGACTGGTGCTCGGCGATCAGGTCCGCGACGCGCTCCTCGACGTGCGGCCAGATCGAGGCGCTGCGCTGCGGGTCCTGGCTCTCGTCGTACTCCTCCGGCGCGGTCATGTCCTCCACGGGTACGACGACGCGCAGGTCCCACTCCTTCGCCGACGGAGGGGCCACGATGTCAACCGGGGCGGCGCCGCCGAGGAACCGGGCCACCTCCTCCAGAGGCCGCACTGTCGCGGAGAGTCCGATGCGCTGGGCCGGGCGCTCCAGCAGGGCGTCGAGTCGCTCGAGGCTGAGCGCGAGATGGGCTCCGCGCTTGGTGCCGGCCACCGCATGCACCTCGTCGAGGATGACGGTCTCCACGCCGCGCAGCGACTCGCGCGCCTGCCCGGTCAGCATGAGGAACAGCGACTCCGGCGTGGTGATGAGGATGTCGGGTGGCGCGGTCGTGAGGCGTCGGCGATCGGCGGCGGTGGTGTCGCCCGAACGCACGCCGACACGCAGGTCCGGGACCTCGACGCCGAGCCGGTCGGCGGTGTGGCCGATCCCGGCGAGCGGTGCTCGCAGGTTGCGCTCCACGTCGACAGCGAGCGCCTTGAGCGGGGAGACGTAGAGCACCCGGCAGCGTCGGGCCTTCTCCGGCACCGGCTCGGTCATCAGACGGTCGATGGACCAGAGGAAGGCGCTCAGCGTCTTGCCCGAGCCGGTCGGTGCCACGACCAGCGCATGACGACCGGCGCCGATCGCAGCCCAGGCGCCGGCCTGGGCTGGCGTCGGCTCGGCGAAGGCAGCGGTGAACCAGTCCCGGGTGGGCGCGCTGAACGCCCGCAGGGCGTCAGCTACGTCGGGCATGCCTCCATCCAACCAGCCTCACCCCACCTCGAACGCGGGCTCAGGCGGGAGTGCCGATCCAGGCTCGGACTCCGGCGTCCGGCGCCGGCGGATCCAGGCCCACACCGTCCCGGCGGCGCCGACCACCAGCGGCACCAGCACCGCCCAGCCGGTGGCCAGGACCAGCGCCACCGATGCCACGACGGAGACCAGCGCGGCCCACCAGCCCCACGTGCGGCGCGGCAGCAGCCGGAGCGCGGCAGCCGTCGCGATCAGATACGCCAGCGAGAACGTGCCGGTGGTCGCGAGCAGAGTGCCCTGCGTGCTGGCGCCGCTGAGGGCCATCACCCCCAGCGTCCCGAGGCTGGTCAACGAGATCACCGCGAGCGCCCGCCGCGGCTCACCCGACTGATCGAGCCAGCGCGGCAGTGAGCGCTCGCGCGCCAGCGCCGCGCCGAGCCGGGCGGCGCCGGCGAAGTAGGAGTTCATCGTGCCCACGGTGAGCAGCACTGCGACGACCGTCATCACCGGCCGTGCTACCGGACCGATGCCCATCACGAGGAGCGCCGAGAGCGGAGCACGGCCGGGATGGGGGCCGAGCACCGCCGTGGTGGCGAACGCCGTACCGAGGTAGAGGACGGAGACGATCAGCAGCGTCGCCATCGCGGCCCGCGGGATGTCGCGCGCCGGCCGGGCGTACTCACCGGTGACCGAGGCCATGATCTCCCACCCGGCGAACGCCCAGACGAGGGCCGCCGCGGCGGCCGTCACGCCGTGCCAGCCATGCGGGGCGAACGGGTGCAGGTTGCTCGTGCGGGCGTGGGGGAGCGCGACCAGCACCGTGACCGCCAGGATCGCGGCGAGCACGATCGCGATGGCGAGCTGCACGCGTGCGGAGATCCTGATGCCGAACCAGTTGAGGATGGTCACCACGACGATGATCGCCGCGGCGACGAGCAGCGTGGTGGCGCGGCCCTGCCCCACGGCGTCGGCGACGTACGCACCGGCGAAGCCTGCCGCGACCGGTGCGCCGACGCCGATGGTGAGGAAGAAGGCGCAGCCCAGCGCGGTGGCGGTGGCGTGGCCGAAGGCCAACCGCGCATAGGTCGTCACGCCGCCGCCATCGGGGTGGCGGGCGCCCAGCGCTGCGAAGGTCGCCGCGAGGGGGATCGAGATGACCAGCAGCGCGCCCCAGGCCACCAGCGAGGCCGGCCCTGCCTTCGAGGCCGCGATGGCGGGCAGCGAGATCACGCCCGTGCCCAGGACGGCGCCGAGGGTGAGCGCCGTGCCCTGGAGCACGGAGATGCCAGGTCGGGTGGATGTCACGGTCGGCACGCTAGTGGGGCCCACCGACACTTTTCGGATTACCGGGACCACGCCGGGACCCCGCCGGGACCGTGGGCCGTGTCATGGAAGAGTGGTGCCATGAGTGGTGAGGTGATCGAGCCCGACACGAAGGACTGGACCTGGGTCCTCGACCAGACCTGCCCCGAGTGTGGCTACGAGGCGTGGGCGATGACGGTGGACCGGCTGGCGCCCCTGATCCGGGACAATGCCACGGCCTGGGAGCGCCTGCTCGCCGCTCCCGGCGCGCGGATCCGACCGCGCGCCGACGTCTGGTCCGCCCTGGAGTACGGCGCGCACGTGCGCGACGTCCACCTCGTCTTCGCCGACCGCGTCCGGCTGATGCTCACCCAGGACGAACCCCGCTTCGCCAACTGGGACCAGGACGCCACCGCACTCGAGAAGCAGTACGCCGAGGAGGACCCCGCGGTCGTCGCCGGCGGGCTCCTCGAGGCGGCCGGTGCGGTCGCCGACCTCTACGACGCCGTTCCGCCCGACGCCTGGGGCAGGCGCGGGCTGCGCTCCAACGGCAGCGTCTTCAGCATCGAGACGCTCGGCCGCTACCACGTGCACGACGTCGTCCACCACCGCTGGGACGTCGACGGCATCCGGTGGGGCGGCTGATGCGGCACACCGAGTTCTGGGCACGGATGGAGCATGCGCTGGGCGAGGGGTACGCCGCCGTCTGGTCCTCCCAGCACGTGCTCGCCGAGCTGGGCGGCCGCACCCCGCAGGAGGCGCTAGCTGCAGGCGTATCGCCGAAGGAGGTGTGGGCGGCCGTGTGGCGTGCCCTCGACCTCCCCGCCTCCGAGCGCTGACCCTCCGCTCGCTCGGCTCCGGTACGGCGACACGCCGGGCGGCGGTGGGACGATCGAACAGATGTTCGGGTTAGATTGTGTCCACAGGTGGCGCTCCGAGCAGCCTCGTCCACAGCTCCGTTTCGGAAACTGTCGGTGGCTCCCTCTAGCGTCCAGCCTTGATGACGAGGACACGAGGAAAAGCGACGAAGACGGCGGCCCCCGGGGGCCCGACGGGAAGGAACATCATGGCTGGTGGAGACCGCGAGAAGGCCCTCGAGACCGCTCTCGCCACCATCGAGAAGCAGTTCGGCAAGGGCTCGGTGATGCGACTGGGCGATGAGACCCGTGCGCCGCTGGAGGTGATCCCGACCGGCGCGATCGCCCTCGATGTGGCGCTCGGCATCGGCGGTCTGCCCCGCGGACGGGTCGTGGAGATCTACGGCCCGGAGTCCTCCGGTAAGACGACCGTCGCGCTCCATGCGGTGGCCAATGCCCAGCGCAACGGCGGCATCGTGGCGTTCGTCGACGCCGAGCACGCGCTCGACCCGGAGTATGCCAAGGCGCTCGGTGTCGACACCGACGCCCTGCTGGTCAGCCAGCCGGACTCCGGTGAGCAGGCGCTCGAGATCGCCGACATGCTCATCCGCTCGGGCGCGCTGGACCTGATCGTCATCGACTCGGTGGCGGCGCTCGTGCCGCGCGCCGAGATCGAGGGGGAGATGGGCGACAGCCACGTCGGCCTGCAGGCGCGCCTGATGAGCCAGGCGCTGCGCAAGATGACCGGCGCGCTCAACAACTCCAAGACGACCGCGATCTTCATCAACCAGCTGCGCGAGAAGATCGGCGTCATGTTCGGTTCGCCGGAGACCACGACGGGTGGGCGGGCGCTGAAGTTCTACGCCTCGGTCCGCCTCGATGTGCGCCGGATCGAGACGCTCAAGGACGGCACCGACATGGTCGGCAACCGCACCCGCGTCAAGGTCGTCAAGAACAAGGTCGCACCGCCGTTCAAGCAGGCCGAGTTCGACATCATGTACGGCAAGGGCATCTCCCGGGAGGGTGGCCTCATCGACGTCGGCGTCGAGGCCGGCCTCATCCGCAAGGCGGGGGCCTGGTTCACCTACGAGGGTGACCAGCTCGGCCAGGGCAAGGAGAACGCCCGCAACTTCCTCAAGGACAACCCCGACCTCGCCAACGAGATCGAGAAGAAGATCCTGGAGAAGCTGGGCGTCGGCGCGACCGTCGACGAGGCGCCGCTGGCCGAGCCGATCGGTGTCGACGAGTTCTGATCGCGGGCCCGGCCCGGCGGATCCCTGGGCAGCCGGGGACCCGCCGGAGTGGCTCGGCGACGTCACCGTCGGGGTGGAGGCGTGGACACGACGCGCCACCCCGGCCGGTGACGGCCCGCGGCGGGTCGAGCCCGCGCAGGCCGATCCGCCCGACGTCGAGCACGAGATCCCCGAGGCCGATGCCGAGTCGGTTGCTCGCAAGATCCTGCTCGACCAGCTGACCGGCCAGGCCCGCAGTCGCAAGGAGTTGGCGGACAAGCTAGCCAAGAAGCTGGTGCCCCAGGAGATCGCGGACCGGTTGCTCGACCGGTTCGAGGAGGTCGGGCTCATCGACGACGCCGCCTTCGCCAGGCTGTGGGTGGAGAGTCGCCAGTCGGGACGCGGCCTGGCCCGGCGGGCGCTCGCCCAAGAGCTCCGGCGCAAGGGCGTGGCCGACGAGGTGGCGCGCGAGGCCCTCGACGACATCGACCCGGCAGACGAGGAGGCCTCGGCGCGGGCGCTGGTGGCCCGCAAGCTGCGCTCGATGTCGCGGCTCGACGCCCCGACCAAGACCCGACGGCTGGTCGGCATGCTTGCCCGCAAGGGCTACCCGGGCGGCCTCGCGCTTGCGGTGGTGCGTGAGGCGGTGCGAACCGAGGACGAGGAGGTGCCAGAATCGCTCCCGTGAGCCGCTCCAGCGCCGCCAAGGACACCACCGAGAACCGGCTGGCGCACGCGCTGCGCCTCAAGCCCGGCAAGGTCGACCTCTCGGCGCACTCCACCGATGCGACGCCGACGGTGCACGGGGGCAAGGAGGAGGGGCAGCACCGGCTGGCGCTTCTCGGTCCCGGGCTGCTCGACCTGCAGTCCAAGCTCTTCGCCCAAGGACGCGCCGGCGACCGTCGTCGGCTGCTGCTCGTGCTGCAGGGCATGGACACCTCCGGCAAGGGCGGCGTACTCGTCCACACGGTGGGCCTGATGGACCCCCAGGGCCTGAAGATCACCTCGTTCAAGGCGCCGACGGACGAGGAGCGCGAGCACGACTTCCTGTGGCGCATCGAGAAGGTCGTTCCCGGTGCGGGCTACGTGGGCGTCTTCGACCGCTCCCACTACGAGGACGTGCTGATCGGTCGGGTGCGCAACCTCGCCGCTCCGGAGGAGATCGAGCGTCGCTATCGGGCGATCAACGACTTCGAGAAGCGTCTCGCCGACGACGGCACCGTCATCGTCAAGTGCATGCTGCACATCTCCCCGCAGGAGCAGAAGCAGCGGCTGGAGGCGCGGCTGAACGACCCGACGAAGTACTGGAAGTACAACCCGGGCGACGTCGACGAGCGGCAGCTCTGGGCGCAGTACACCGAGGCCTACCAGATCGCGCTCGAACTCACCCATACCGAGCACGCGCCGTGGTTCGTGGTGCCCAGTGACCGGAAGTGGTATCGCAACCTCGCCGTCGCCAAGCTGCTCCACGAGGCTCTCCAGAGCATGGACCTCGACTGGCCGGCAGCCGACTTCGACGTCGAGGCCGAGCGGAAGCGCCTCACCGAGGACACCATCTCGTGACGCTGCAGCAGGTCAGGGTCACCCGCTACGTCACGCCACTGCGCGAGGGCGGGAGCCTGCCCGGGATCGTGGAGGCCGAGGACCTCGGCACCTACGTATGCAAGTTCCGCGGAGCCGGCCAGGGGCTGCGGGTGCTGGTCGCGGAGGTGATCGTCGCCGGACTGGCCCGCGCCCTGGACATCCCCACCCCCGACCAGGTCGTGCTCGACCTCGACGCCGCCATCGCCCGCTACGAGGCCGACGAGGAGGTCCAGGACCTGATCAACGCGAGCAGCGGGCTCAACCTCGGCATCGACTTCCTCCCGGGCGCGTTCGGGTACGACGCGGCCTGCCAGCCGGAGCCGGCGCTCGCCGGCCGGATCATCTGGCTCGACGCGCTGACAGCGAACGTCGACCGCAGCTGGCGCAACCCCAACCTGCTGGTCTGGGGCTCGACGGTGCAGGCGATCGACCACGGTGCCGCGCTCTACTTCCATCATTCGTGGCCCGGCGGCACCGGTTCGGCGGAGCGGTTCGCCGCCCAGCCCTACGACCTCGGCGAACACGTGCTGAAGGACTACACCCCCGCCGCCGCCGCGCAGGCCACCGCCCTGCGCGAGCGCCTGGACGATGCCGCGCTCGCCGAGGTGCTCGACGACGTACCGGATCCCTGGCTGGAGTCGGTGCCGGGCGCCGAGACGCCTGCGGAGGTGCGCGCCCGCTACCACGCGTTCCTCCGCGCCCGGCTCGATGACCATCGACCCTGGGAGCCCCGATGAGCCCGTACCAGTACGTCGTCCTGCGCTGCGTGCCACGCGTCGAGCGCGAGGAGTTCGTCAACGTCGGCGTGGTGCTCTTCTGTCCCGAGCAGGAGTTCCTCGCCGCGGCGACCCGCGTCGACGAGCCCCGGCTGCGCGCGTTCGCGCCCGACCTCGACATCGATGCGGTCAGGTCGGCGCTCGCCGCGATCGACCTGGTCTGCCGCGGCCAGGCCCAGGGCGGCGGCGGTGTCCGCGCGACCGCCCATGGCGTGCGGGTCCTCGCCGACACGCAGAGCAGCCGGTTCGGGTTCCTCAAGGCGCCACGCAGCACCGTGATCCAGCCCGGTCCGGTGCACGGCGGCGTCACAGCCGACCCGGCCGCCGAGCTGGCCCGACTGCGCGACCGTCTCGTGCCCTGACGAGCGCGGCCCAGGCGACGCGAGGCCAGAGGCCCTGCGGCCGGCGTCAGACAGGCACGAGCTCGACGGCACCGACGGCGTACCGCGCGAGCACCGTGCGAGCGACCTCCGGGTGCGCGCCCAGCGGAGCCGACACGGCCACCGCGCCGGCCTCGTAGGCAAGCTCGGCCGCGCGGTCCGGCAGGAAGCCGGGCGCGAGGAAGAGCGAGGCGACGGCGATGTGACGGCGACCCTCGGCACGGAACGCGCGGACGGCCTCACCTGTCGCCGGCGGCGATGCGGAGGCGTACGCGGCCACCACCGGGAGCCGGTGGTGGGAGCCCCAGATCCGGGCGAGGCGCGCAACCGCCTGGTTCGCGAGCGGATCCGAGGAGCCGGCGGCGGCGAGCACCAAGGCGTCGAGCTCACGCACCCGGTGTGCTCGCAGCGCCGTGCGCAGCCGCTCGTCGAGCACCTCCAGGAAGCAGGCCTCCAGCCCGAGGATGGCGGTGGCGCGCACCTTGACGCCCGAGTGCTTGGCGGTGGCCTCGGCGACGGCGGAGGGGACGTCCACCTTCGCGTGATAGGCCTCGGTCAGCAGCAGGGGTACGACGACGATCTCGTCGTACCCGGCCTTGACGAGCCGGTCGACGACGGTGTGGAACGTCGGCTTCGACAGGTCGAGGAACGCGGCCTCGATCCTCAGATCGGGACGCTGGGCGCGGATCTCGTCGACCAGTGCCTTGATCGTGGCGGCCGACCGCGGGTCACGGCTCCCGTGGGCCAGGGCCACCAGGGCAGGAGCAGCCATCGTCAGCGCTCTCCCTTCTTGGACGGACTGTTGCTGGGGATGGGACGGTGGATCCGGAGGCGGATCTGGATCGCGCGGTTCACGTGTGGATCCCGCACTCGGTCTTGTTCATGCCGGCCCAGCGTCCGCTGCGCGGGTCCTCGCCGGGCGCGACCCGGCGAGTGCACGGCGCGCAGCCGATCGAGGGGTAGCCGTCGTAGACGAGCGGGTTGACCAGCACACCGTTCTCGGCGATGTAGCGCTCCACCTGCTCATCGGTCCACCGGGCGATGGGGGAGACCTTGACCTTCTGCTTCTTGGCGTCCCAGCCGATGACAGGGGCGATCACCCGGTTGTGCGTCTCCGCGCGCCGCAGACCCGTCGCCCAGGCGTCGTAGCCACTGAGCGCATCGGCGAGCGGCTGCACCTTGCGCAGCTTGCAGCACAGGTCGGGGTCGGTGGCGTAGAGGTCCTTGCCGTAGGCGGCGTCCTGCTCGGCGACGGACTGCACCGGCGTGATGTTGATCAGGTTGACCGGCAGGGTCGCCGCGACGGCGTCCCGGGTGCCGATCGTCTCGACGAAGTGGTAGCCCGTGTCGAGGAAGACCACGTCGATGCCCGGCACCACCTTGGCTCCGAGATGCGCGAGCACGGCGTCGCCCATCGAGGAGGTGATGCAGAACCGCTCACCGAAGGTGGCCGCGGCCCATTCGATGATGACCTCGGCGGGAGCGAGCTCGAGCTCGGCGCCCCAGTGGGACACGATCTCGCGCAGCTCCTCCGGCGTACGCCCCTCGGTCTGGGCGCCCCGATTGGCCCGCGCGGCAGCGGTGGACAGGCTCACGGGGTCACTTCCAGGGCCTTCTCGCCGCGCAGCAGGACCTCGTCGGCGCGCTCCACCCAGCCCGCGAAGGTCTCGCCGGGGGTGCGGTCGGCCAGGTAGTTGCGGGTGATGGTCTCGATGTAGTCGTCGAGCCCGGCGCTGGTCACCTTGTGGGCGCGCAGCTTGCGACCGAACCTGGTGATCTCGCCCAGGCCGCCGCCGAGGTGCACCTGGAAGCCCTCGACCTGGCTGCCCTCGTCGTCGAGCACGAGCTGGCCCTTGAGGCCGATGTCGGCCACCTGGGAGCGGGCGCAGGAGTTCGGGCAGCCGTTGACGTTGACCGTGATCGGTACGTCGAGGTCGGGCAGCCGCTGCTCGAGCGAGCCGATCAGGTCCGCGGCCCGCTGCTTGGTGTCGACGATGGCGAGCTTGCAGAACTCGATGCCGGTGCAGGCCATGGTGGACCGCCGCCAGTGCGAGGGGTTCACCTCCAGGCCGATCGCGGCCAGGTCGGCGATCAGCGCGTCGACCTTGTCGGCCTCGACCCCGAGGACGACCAGCTTCTGGTACGACGTCAACCGCACGCCGCTGGCGCCGTACCGCTCGACCAGGTCGCCGAGCGAGGTCAGCACGGCCCCGTTGATCCGCCCGACGGTCGGTGCGGCACCGAGGTAGAACCGTCCGTCCGTCTGGGGGTGCACGCCGATGTGATCACCGTTGCCGGTGGCCCTCTCGGGCGACTCCTGGCGCACCAGCCTCGTGCCGAGGTACTCGTTCTCGAGCACCTCGAGGAACTTCGGGCCGCCCCAGTCGGCGAGCAGGAACTTCAGCCGCGCCTTGTTGCGGGAGCGTCGGTAGCCGTAGTCGCGGAAGACCGAGATCACGCCCTCCCATACGTCGGGCACCTGCTCCAGCGGGATCCAGACGCCGAGGCGCTCGGAGAAGCGCGGGTTGGTCGACAGACCGCCACCGACCCACAGGTCGAAGCCGGGGCCGTGCTCGGGGTGCAGGACTCCGACGAACGCGACGTCGTTGATCTCCGGCGCCCCGTCGAAGCTCGGGTGGCCCGAGACCGAGGTCTTGAACTTGCGCGGGAGGTTGGAGTAGCGCGGGTCACCGATGTAGCGGCGCTTGATCTCCGCGAGCGCGCTGCTGCCGTCGATGATCTCGTCGGCCGCCACACCGGCGACCGGGGAGCCCAGGAACCCGCGCGGACTGTCGCCACAGGCTTCGAGCGTGTTCAGCCCGACCGCCTCGAGGCGCTCCCAGATCTGCGGCACGTTCTCGATGTCGATCCAGTGGTACTGGATGTTCTGCCGGTCGGTGATGTCGGCGGTGCCGCGGGCGAAGTCGGTGGAGATCGCACCCAGGGTGCGCAGCTGCTCGGCCCCGAGCAGCTGGCCGTCGGAGCGGACCCGCAGCATGAAGTAGCGGTCGTCCAGCTCCTCCTCCTCCATCGACCCGGTGCGGCCGCCGTCGATCCCGGGCTTGCGCTGGGTGTAGAGGCCCATCCACCGGAAGCGGCCGCGCAGGTCCGCAGGGTCGATCGAGTCGAAGCCACGCTTGGAGTAGATATAGAGAATCCGGTCGCGAACGTTGAGCGGATCGTCGTCCTTCTTCGACTGCTCGTTCTTGTTCAGCGGCTCGGTGTAGCCGAGCGCCCACTGACCCTCCCCGCGCTTGGGGCGCGGGATCTCGGTCTTGGTGGCGGACTTGGCCTGGAAGCGCAGGTCGGGCATCGGTGTCAGGGTTCCTAGCGTTGAAGACGCGCGGTACGACGGAGCCCCCTGCGGGATGGAGGGGAGATCCTCGCGTCGCGCGCCCGGGGATGTCGGTCGGGCGGCGGGCCAACGAGCTCGGCGCGGGCGGGCGTTGAGGCGTTGGGATCAGCGAGGCCAACAGATCATGCTGCGCATACGCCCGAAGTCCACGTGGCGACGTACCACGAGGTGCGTATGGGTTGCAGCGGAGACCATGTCAAGGAGTCTCAGTGCTCGGACACGCTTGCGACAAGCACCAATCCCATATGACGAGACGAATGTCCGGGATGCGGACGTGTTTTAACCCCCGCGCCGGTGCGCTGTGGCCGAGGTCACGCCCCGGCGGCGCATGCATGCGGCGGAGGCGATGCCGCGAGGATGCGGCCCCGCGCCGCGCTTCACTAGGATCGCGGTCATGGCTGACCTGTCGTCCCTGACCAGTTCCGCGTACCAGCAGGCCCTCGAGGTGATCGCCTCGGTCGAGCCTCGCATCGCGGAGGCGACCCGCAAGGAGCTGGCCGACCAGCGCGCCTCCCTCAAGCTGATCGCCTCGGAGAACTACGCCTCCCCGGCCGTCCTGATGACGATGGGCACCTGGTTCTCCGACAAGTACGCCGAGGGCACCGTCGGCCACCGCTTCTACGCCGGCTGCCAGAACGTGGACACCGTCGAGGCTCTCGCTGCCGAGCACGCGCGCGAGCTCTTCGGCGCCGAGTACGCCTACGTCCAGCCGCACTCGGGCATCGACGCGAACCTGACGGCGTACTGGGCCATCCTCGCGCACCGCGTCGAGGGTCCGTGGCTGCAGAGCGCGGGCGTGAAGAACATGAACGACCTCTCCGACGCGGACTGGGAGCGGTTGCGCAACGAGCTGGGCAACCAGCGCCTGCTCGGCATGAGCCTGGACGCGGGCGGCCACCTCACGCACGGCTTCCGGCCGAACATCAGCGGCAAGATGTTCCACCAGCAGCAGTACGGCACCGACCCCGAGACCGGGCTGGTCGACTACGACGCGCTGCGGGCCAAGGCCCGCGAGTTCCAGCCGCTCATCATCGTCGCGGGCTACTCCGCCTACCCGCGCCGGGTGAATTTCGCCAAGATGCGCGAGATCGCCGACGAGGTCGGCGCCACCCTGATGGTGGACATGGCGCACTTCGCCGGCCTGGTCGCCGGGAAGGTCTTCACCGGCGAGGAGGACCCGGTTCCCTACGCCCACGTCGTGACCTCCACCAGCCACAAGTCGCTGCGCGGCCCGCGGGGTGGCTTCATCCTCGCGACCGAGGAGTACGCCCCGAGCGTCGACCGTGGCTGCCCGATGGTGCTCGGCGGCCCGCTCTCGCACGTGATGGCCGCCAAGGCGGTGGCGTTCGCCGAGGCGCGCCAGGACTCCTTCCGCACCTACGCCCAGCAGGTCGCCGACAACGCGAAGTCGCTCGCGGAGGGCTTCCTCAAGCGCGACGCCAAGCTGGTCACCGGCGGCACCGACAACCACATCGTCCTGCTCGACGTCACCTCCTTCGGCCTCACCGGCCGCCAGGCGGAGTCGGCGCTGCTCGACGCGGGCGTGGTGACCAACCGCAACTCCGTGCCCGCCGACCCCAACGGCGCGTGGTACACCTCAGGCGTCCGCCTCGGCACCCCGGCGCTGACCACCCGCGGCTTCGGCCACGACGAGTTCGACACGGTCGCCGAGCTCATCGTCGACGTACTCGCGAACACCAGCCCCAGCACCACCTCGGCCGGCGCCCCGAGCAAGGCCACCTACGTCCTCGCCGACGGGGTCGCGGAGCGGACGCGCGCGGCCAGCGCCGAGCTGCTCGCCAAGCACCCGCTCTACCCGGGCCTCGACCTGGCCTGACCGGGCCGGCGTCACCGGCTCGGCGTCACCGGCTCGGCGTCACCGGCCCCGAGTCACCGGGTCGGCGTCCCGGGGCGCCGCCACCGGTACTCGACCTCCGGACGTCCGGTACGGCGGTACCGCTGCGCGCGGCTGGCGATGCCGGCGTCCGCGAGATGCTCGAGGTAGCGCCGCGCCGTCACCCGCGAGAAGCCGAGCTCCTCGGCCACCTCGCTCGCCGACCGGCCGGCGCCGGCGGCCCGCAGCGCGTCGGTGACCTGCTGCAGGGACTCGCTGCTCAGGCCCTTCGGGCGCGCCTCGGAGCGCGGCCGCAGCGTGCCGATCAGCTCGTCCACCTCGCCCTGGGCGACATCGCTGGCCGAGGACGCGAGCCGGGCGCGGTAGTCGGCGTACTGCTGGAGCTTGGCCTGGAACCCGGAGTAGCTGAACGGCTTGAGCAGGTAGAGGACCACACCCTGCGCCACCGCCTGACGCACCACGTCGACGTCGCGGGCGCTGGTGACGGCGATGACGTCGCACAGGTGGCCGGCGGCGCGCAGCCGCTGGACCAGCCCGAGGCCGTGACCGTCGGGCAGGTGGAAGTCGAGCAGCACCAGATCGATGGTGCGGTCGCGTTCGAGCGCTCGCAGTGCCTCCCCGGCGGAGCGGGCGACTCCCGCTGCCTCGAAGCCGGGCGTGCGTGCCACATAGGCGGCATGCGCCTCGGCGGCCACTGCCTCGTCCTCGACCACCAGCACCCGGATGCTCACGCCGTCCCTCCCACGGGTGCCGCGGCCCGCAGGGACACGACCAGCCGCGCACCCCCGAGCTCCGAGCGCAGTACGTCGACCCGGCCGCCCTGGCGGCGCGCGACCTGGACCACCAGCGCGAGCCCGATGCCCCGCCCGGCGGGGCCGGCGACCTTCGTCGACCAGCCGCGCTCCAGCACCCGCGCCACGTCGCTCTCCGCGATGCCGGGGCCGTTGTCCTCGACGGTCACGGTGCAGCCGCGCGGGTCCCAGGCGACGCTCACCTCCACGGTGGGATCCGGAGCGCCGGCCACCGCGTCGAAGGCGTTGTCGACCAGGTTGCCCACGATCGTGACCAGGTCCAGCGGGTCGAACGGCGCCCGGTCCTCCTCCACGCGCCCGTCGAGCCGCAGGGTGATGCCGCGCTCCCCGGCCTCGGCCGACTTGCCGAGCAGGAGCGCGGCGAGAGCCGGGTCCGCGACGGAGGCCACCACCTCGTCGGCGAGCTGCTGGGCACTGGCGAGGCTGCGGGTGGCGAACTCGACGGCATCGGTGGGTCGCCCCATCTCGATGAGCGACACGACCGTGTGCAGCCGGTTCGCCGACTCGTGGTTCTGGGCGCGCAGCGCCTCGGTCAGGCCGCGCACGACGTCGAGTTGGCCGGTGACGGCGTCGAGCTCGGTGCGGTCGCGCAGCGTGACGACAGCGCCCACGTCCCGTCGCCCCCACCGGGCGGGGGAGGAGCTGACCACCAGCACCTTGTCCCCGGCGACGTAGACGACGTCGGACTGCGGGACGCCCCGCACCGCCGCCTCGGCGGCGCCGGCCGGCAGCCCCAGTGACTCCGCCGGCCGGCCCAGCACGTCGGCAGCGTCCTCCGTGGCGAGGGTGGCGCGGGTGGCGCGGGTGGCGCGGGTGGCGTCGGTCTCGCTCGCGCGCGCCGGGGCGTCGTCGGGTGCGTCCGGCAGACCGAGCAGCCGACGCGCCTCGTCGTTGACCAGCTGCACGCGCCCCTCGTGGTCGAGCAGCACCAGCCCCTCACGAACCGCGTGCAGGACCGCGTGGTGGTACTCGTACATCCGGGTGAGCTCACGCTCGTCCAACCCGTGCGTCTGTCGGCGAAGCCTGCGGCTGGTGAGCCAGGCGGCGAGGAGGCCGGCGCCGAGGACGAGCAAACCGGCGCCGGCGATGCCGCCGAGCACCTGGGCGAGCTGGTGGTCGATGGCGGCGATGGTGATGCCGACCGCCACCAGTGCGACGACCTTGCCGCCCTGCTCGACGGGCACGACCGCGCGCATCGAGGGGCCCAGGGTGCCGGTGTACTGCTGGGTGAAGACGCCGCCGTGCGGTGCGCTGCCGAGGTCGCCGACGAACGACCCACCGATCCGGCTCGGATCCGGGTGGGTGAAGCGGGTCCGGTCCAGGCCCATGATCACCACGAAGTCCACCCCGGTGTCACGGCGTACCTGCTCGGCGTAGGGCTGAAGGACGGTGCTCGGATGCGGCGTGGTCACCGCCTGCTGCACGGTCGGGGCGTCGGCCACCGACCGCGCGACCGCGATGGAGCGGGCGACGGCGTCCGAGCGCGCGTCGCGGCGCGCGTCGTACGCCGAGAGTGCGGCCGCGACCACGACCAGCAGCACCACCACCGCGGTCTGCAGCAGCAGCACCTGGTGGGCGACCGAACGCAGGCGTGTACGCACCCGCCGATTGTGCCGCACGGTGACGGCGGTCACGCCCGAACGCCTCATCCCCGGACGGTCGGGCGGTGAACTCAATGAACGCAACGGTGACGCAGGTCACAGGCTGGGCGAGGGTCGGTCCAACATCCCTGCAACGGACTCCGGAGGAGACCATGGCGACCCTCGCCCCCCGTGCGGACGCGGCCCGGCGTCACGACCGCACCCACTATCTCTACCTCGCCGTGATCGGCGCCGTCGTCGCGGGCATCGTGGTCGGCCTTGCCGCCCCGGGCTTCGCCGTCCAGCTCAAGCCCGTCGGCACGGCGTTCGTCGCGCTGATCAAGATGATGATCCAGCCGGTCATCTTCTGCACGATCGTGCTCGGCGTCGGCTCGGTGCGCAATGCCGCGACCGTCGGCAAGGTCGGCGGCATCGCGCTCGTCTACTTCCTGGTCATGTCGACTGCGGCGCTCGCGATCGGCCTGGTCGTCGGCAACCTGCTGCACCCGGGCTCGGGGCTGCACCTGACGCACAGCGTCGCCGCGGCCGGGGCGGCTCAGGCGCAGGGGGCAGGCGGCAGCACCAGCGACTTCCTGCTCGGCATCGTGCCGCTCTCCATGCTCTCCGCGCTGACTTCGGGCGACGTCCTGCAGACCCTGCTCATCGCACTGCTGGTCGGCTTCGCGGTCCAGTCGCTCGGCGCCTCGGGGGAGCCGGTGCTGCGCGGCGTCGGACACCTCCAGCGCCTGGTCTTCCGGGTCCTGTCGATGATCATGTGGGCCGCTCCCGTGGGCGCCTTCGGCGCGATGGCCTCGGTCGTCGGCGCCTCCGGCGTCGACGCCCTCAAGGGCCTGGCCGTCCTGATGCTCGGCTTCTACGCGACCTGCGCGATCTTCGTGTTCGTCATCCTCGGCCTCGTCCTGCGGCTCACCACCGGCGTCAACATCCTCTCGCTGCTGCGCTACCTCGGTCGCGAGTTCCTGCTGATCCTCTCCACCTCGTCCTCGGAGTCCGCGCTGCCGCGGCTCATGGCCAAGATGGAGCACGCCGGCATCGAGAAGTCCACCGTGGGCGTCGTGGTGCCGACCGGCTACTCCTTCAACCTCGACGGCACCGCGATCTACCTCACGATGGCCTCGCTGTTCATCGCCTCGGCGATGGGTGAGCCGCTCGCGCTGGGCCAGCAGATCTCGCTCCTGGTGTTCATGGTGATCGCCTCGAAGGGTGCCGCCGGTGTCACCGGCGCCGGCATGGCCACCCTGGCCGGCGGCCTCAGCTCGCACCGGCCGGAGCTCGTCGACGGCGTGGGCCTCATCGCGGGCATCGACCGCTTCATGTCCGAGTGCCGGGCACTGACCAACTTCGCCGGCAACGCCGTGGCCACCGTCGTGGTGGCGGGTTGGACCGGTGGCCTCGACCGGGCCCGGCTCGACCTCGTGCTCGCCGGGGACCTGCCGTTCGACGAGAAGCTGATGCTCGACGAGCCCGCGAACGAGCCGGCCGGCGTACCCGTCGCCGGGGAGGTGGCCGCGGTGATCCAGCACCCGGTCGCGGCGGCGACCGTGCCGGAGCGGGCCACCGTCTGACCTGGCCTGCTCGACGCACCCACCACCACCGACCCCACCGGGTCGGTGGTGGTGGCGCGTCAGGACTCCAGCGCCCGGCGTACCAGCTCGAGCGCGGCCGCCGGGTCCAGGCCGAGTGCCCGGATGCGCTCGGCGTACGCCGACGCCGCGGCCCTGGCCTCGCGCTCCACGCCCGCGCCGGCGACGAAGCTGCCGGCGCGCCCACGCGTCTCGATGAGCCCGCGCTGCTCGAGCTCGCGGTAGGCGCGAGCGACAGTGTTCGCCGCCAGGCCCAGGTCGGTGGCGAGCCGGCGCACCGGCGGCAGCCTGGTGCCGGCCGGCAGCGCCCCGGACCCGATGCGTGCGCTGATGGCGCCGATGACCTGCTCGAACGGTGCCTCGGCGGCGTAGGCGTCGACGACGAGATCGCCGAGGTCGGCGGTGGCGGCGGTGCTCACAGCCGGGGCGTGGTCCGCTCGAGGATGGCCCGGTGGTCGCCGGAGGCGAGCATGCCGTAGGTGCCGTCGTGCCCGGACCCGTCGGCCCAGCCGAGCCGGGAGGCGCAGAAGACGTCGGCGACCTCGGGCGGCCCGAAGCGGACCAGCAGCGCGCCCTGCAGCACCGCCGCGAGCCGACCCGCCAGCCGGCGTGCCGACCCCTCGAGGGCGTCCGGCGAGCCGATCAGGGTGCCGAGCAGTGCCAGCGTGTCCTCGATCGCCCGGTCCAGGCGCGGGTCGGCGCCGCGGGCGAGCCCGACCTCGGTCAGATAGGCGTCGAGCGCCTGCGGCTCGCGGGAGAGCGCGCGCAGCACGTCGAGCGCGTTGACGTTCCCCGAGCCCTCCCACACCGAGTTGAGCGGCGCCTCGCGGTAGAGGAGCGGCAGGCCGGATTCCTCGACGTACCCGTTGCCGCCGAGGCACTCCAGCGCCTCGGCCACCATGGCCGGCGTGCGCTTGCACACCCAGAACTTCGCCAGCGGCAGGGCGAGCCGGCGCAGCGCCGCCTCATGCGGGTCGTCGCCGCTGTCGACGGCGGCTGCCAGCCGCATCGCCAGGGCGGTAGCGGCCTCCGACTCCACGGCGAGGTCGGCGATGACGTTCTGCATCAAGGGCTTGTCCGCGAGTCGGGACCCGAACGCGGAGCGGTGCGCCACGTGCCAGGACGCCTCGGCCACCGCCTTGCGCATGAGCGACGCCGACCCGAGGACGCAGTCGAGCCTGGTCGCGGCCACCATCTCGATGATGGTGCGCACCCCGCGCCCCTCCTCGCCCAGCCGGCGCACCAGCGTGCCGTCGAACTCCAGCTCCGAGGAGGCGTTCGACCTGTTGCCCAGCTTGTCCTTGAGGCGGACGACGTCGAGGCGGTTCGGCGTACCGTCCGGCAGGACCCGTGGCATCACGAAGCAGGTCACGCCCCCGGGGGCCTGGGCCAGGACGAGGAAGACGTCGTTCATCGGCGCCGAGGTGAACCACTTGTGCCCGTGCAGGGTGTACTCGCCCTCGACACCTGTCGGACGCGCCTGCGTCACGTTCGCGCGTACGTCGGAGCCGCCCTGCTTCTCCGTCATCCCCATCCCGGCCAGGACGCCCAGCTTGGCCGAGGCCGGCCGCAGGCCCGGGTCGTAGCGCAGCGAGGCCAGCAGCGGGGTCCACTCCGCTGCCAGCTCCGGCGAGGCACGCAGGGCGGGGACGGCGGCGTACGTCATCGAGATCGGGCACCCGTGCCCGGGCTCGGTCTGCGACCACGCGAGGAACCCGGCGGCGCGTCGGACGTGCGCATGCTCCTCCCCGTCCGCCTGGCGCTCCCACGGGGCGGCGGCCAGTCCATGCCCGACGGCACGCTCCATCAGCCAGTGCCAGGACGGATGGAAGCGCACCTCGTCGACCCGGTTGCCGTAGCGGTCGTAGTTGACCAGCTCGGGGGAGTGCTGGTTGGCCAGCAGGCCATGGTCGCGCGCGTCAGGGGTCCCGGCCTCGGCGCCCAGCGACACCAGCGACTCGAGCACGTCGGGGGAGCCGTGTCGCAGCACCGCCTCGGTCAGTGCCGCATCGCTGGTGACGACGTTGTGCCCCACCAGCGGCGGCGGCTGGTTCGTGGAGGCGCGCAGTGCGACGCGGTCCGCGCCGGAGCCGGTGGTCGGGCCGGTGGTCGGGCCGGCGGTCGGGGCCGGGTGCGACTGGGAGGACACCATGCAGGGAGCCTAGGACGCCGCGCGCTAGATTGCCTGCGTGTCCGACGAGCAGAGCGCGCAGACGGCTGGTCGAGCGCGCGGCAAGGTCTCGCTGCCGGACCGCGCCCGGTCCCCGTGGTGGCACCTGTGCCGCCGCATCCTCGTCGGGATGCTGCTGTTCGTCGTGGTCGTGCTGATCGTCTACGCCCAGCACGCGGGCTACCGCGACGGCAACGACCCGGTCGGGAAGGTCAGCTTCCGCGATGCGTTCTACTACGCGGCCACGACGCTGAGCACGACCGGCTTCGGCGACATCGCGCCGGCCACCGACAGTGCGCGGCTGGTCAACGCGCTGGTGGTGACGCCGATCCGGATCGCGTTCCTGATCCTGCTCATCACGACCACCATGGAGCTCCTGGCGTTCCGTCGCCTCGATGTGTTCCGGATCGCTCGTTGGAGGAAGAACATGGGCCACCACGTCGTCATCGTCGGCTACGGCACCAAGGGCCGCAGCGCCGTGGAGACGCTGCTGAACAACGGCCAGGAGCGGGACCGGATCGTCGTCGTCGACTCCGCGGCCGGTGCGCTGCAGGACGCGCACGCCGACGGCCTCGCGGTGGTCACCGGCGACGCCACCCGGCGCGACGTGCTCCAGCGCGCGGGCGTCGACAGCGCCGACCAGGTCATCATCACCACCAACCGCGACGACTCCAATGTGCTCGCGACGCTGACGGTCCGCCAGCTCAACCCCACCGCGTGGATCGTCGCCGCGGTGCGCGAGCAGGAGAACGCCCCGCTGATGAAGCAGTCCGGGGCGAACTCGGTGATCACCAGCTCCGATGCGGTCGGCCGTCTCCTCGGGCTCTCGTCGCTGAGCCCGACGCTGGGACAGGTGATGGAGGACCTCCTGACGTACGGCGAGGGTCTGGAGGTGGCCGAGCGGGCCCTGCTGGTCAACGAGGTCGGCAAGCAGCCCCAGCAGCTGCCCGACCAGGTGATCGCCGTCGTGCGCGACGAGAAGGTGTTCCGCTACTTCGACCCGGTCGTGACCCAGCTCGCCCGCGGTGACCGGCTCATCGTGGTCCGGCCGGCGAAGGAGCTGCCGTGGGCCCCGCGGCCCGGCACCCACGACGAGGAAGTGGCCTCGGAGTCGTGAACCGGCCGGAAATAAGTTGAACCGCTGGCGTCTCGGGTCACCAGCGGTTCAACACCTCGAACGTTAGCGGGCGGCTCGGCCCGCTGTCACGACTCCCGGACGAAGATGGCACGCTCGGAGCAGCGGAATAGTCCGACCGGACTACGCCGGACTATGCAGGATGGGGTACGCCGAAGGGCTCGAACAGGGCGCTCAGTCCCGTGCACGGCGCGCGGAGCGCTCGCGTTGGCGGGTGAGCCGCAGCCGTCGCAGCCGCCGTACCAGCAGCGGGTCGTGCTCCATCGACTCCGGCCGGTCGAGCAGCTCGCCGAGGAGCTGGTAGTACTCGGCGGTGCCCAGGTCGAACCGGTCGCGGATGGCCGTCTCCTTCGCGCCGCCGTGCGACCACCAGGAGCGCTCGAAGGCCAGGATCTCGGTCTCGCGCTCGCTCAGCATGGGCCCCAGTCTCCCAAACCGGGACGGGCCGCCGTGCAGGTGGTCACCCCTCAGCGCAGCGAGTCGATGACCAGCCGCAGGTCGTCCACCGTGGTCATCGGGTTGACGACAGCGATCCGGGTGCACACGTCCCCGCGATGTCGCGAGGGGGTCACGAAGGCCTCCCCGGACCGCAGCAGGCGGCTGCTCCAGGCGGCGTAGTCGGCAGCGGTCCAGCCGATCCGCTCGAAGATCAGCACGGTGAGGTCCGGCTCGACCAGGAGGCGCAGGTGGTCGGACTCCTCGATCAGCAGCCTGCCCTCGCGGGCCACCTCGAGGGTGTGCTCGAGGGCCGCCGCGTAGGCGTCGGTGCCGTGCACCGCCAGCGAGAACCAGAACGGCAGTCCGCGGGCGCGCCGGCTCAGCTGGATGGCGAAGTCGCTCGGGTTCCACTCGCCCTCGACGGTGACCGGGTCGAGGTAGCCCGCCTTCTGGGTGTGGGCCGCCCGCGCGAGGACGGGATCGCGGTAGAGCAGGGCACACGCGTCGAACGGTGCGAACAGCCACTTGTGCGGGTCGACGATGAAGGAGTCGGCCCGGTGCACGCCGTCGTACAGATGCCGCACGCTGGGGGCGGCGAGCCCCGCTCCGCCGTACGCCCCGTCGACGTGCAGCCACCAGCCCTGCTGCTCGCACACGTCGGCGATGCCCGCGATGTCGTCGACGACCCCGAGGTTGGTGGTGCCCGCGGTGGCCACCACGGCGAAGACCCCGTCGAGTTGCTCCGCGGTGGCGCTCGCCGCCCACGCCGCGACCGCCTCACCTGTCATCCGCCCGCGTTCGTCGCCCGGTACGACGACCACCTCGACGTCCATCACCGACTCCAACGAGTGCTTCACCGAGGAGTGGGTCTCCTCGCTCAGCACGACGGCCCAGCGGGCGGGCCGACGTCCGCGCTGGTGGTGAGCGGCCGAGCGAGCCGCGACCAGCGCCGAGAGGTTCCCGGCGGTGCCGCCCTGCACGAAGACGCCACCTGCCTGCGCCGGCAGCCCGGCCAGGTCGGCGATCCAGCGCAACGCCTGGTTCTCGGCGTACACGGCACCGCCGCCCTCGAGCCAGCTGCCGCCGTACACGCTCGACGCGCCGATCAGCATGTCGAAGGCCGCGGCCGCCTTGGACGGCGCGTTGGGGATGAACGCGAGGTAGCGGGGATGGTCCGTGGACAGGCAGGCGCGGGAGAGCACGTCGTCCCACAGCCGGAGCGCGGCGTCGGTGCCGAGTCCGTCGGGCGTGATCGTCTGGCCGACGATCTCCTGGAGCGCCTCGGGGGCCGTGACGCCGTCGAGCGGGACGGGCTCACACAGGCGCACGACGCTCAGGTCCGCGAGCGACTGGGCGACGTGGCGGGCGGCAGCGGTGGCGCCATGCATGCGGGTGGGGGAGGCGGTCTCCTCCCGGTCGCGGGTGGACATGGTCGAAGCGTAGGAGCCGCGCACCGGATCCGCTCGGTGACAGGGCGGGACCCTCGCCGCTCGGCGCCCCGCCTGGCGATAGTTAGCAAAGGTGAAGTAACGTCGAGGTCGTGACGTCACCCTCCTCGACCGGTCAGAGGCCGCGCGGCTGGATCGCCGCCGACCATCCGTCCTACAAGTGGGTCGCGCTGTCGAACACGACCCTCGGCATCCTCATCGCCACGATCAACAGCTCGATCGTGATCATCTCCCTGCCTGCGATCTTCAAGGGCATCCACGTCGACCCGCTCGGCGCCGGGAACGTGAGCTATCTGCTGTGGATGATCATGGGCTTCCTGGTCGTCTCGGCGGTGCTGGTGGTCGTGCTGGGACGGCTGGGGGACATGTACGGCCGGGTGAAGATCTACAACCTGGGCTTCGTGGTCTTCTCCATCGCCTCGATCTACCTCTCGCTCGACCCGTTCACCGGCGGAAGCGGCGCGCTGTGGCTGATCGTCGGCCGGGTGGTTCAGGGGGTGGGCGGCGCGATGCTGTTCGCGAACTCCACCGCGATCCTGACCGACGCGTTCCCCGCCGCCGAGCGGGGGATGGCGCTCGGGATCAACAACGTCGCCGCCGTCGCGGGCTCGTTCATCGGCCTCGTCGTCGGCGGTGTGCTCTCCGAGCTCGACTGGCGGCTGGTGTTCTGGGTCTCGGTGCCGATCGGCGTCCTGGGCACCATCTGGTCCTACAAGTCGCTGCACGAGACCGGCGTACGCCGCCGCGGCAGCCTCGATCTGCCCGGCAACCTCACGTTCGCGGTCGGCCTCACGGCGATCCTGGTCGCGATCACCTACGGCATCCAGCCCTACGGCGGCCACACGATGGGCTGGACCGACCCGTGGGTGCTCGCCGGCCTCATCGGCGGTACGGCGCTTCTGGCCGTCTTCTGCTGGATCGAGAACCACGTCGCCGACCCGATGTTCGCCATGAGCCTGTTCCGGATCCGGCCGTTCTGGGCCGGCAACCTCGCCGGCCTGCTGTCCTCGATCGCACGCGGCGGCATGCAGTTCATGCTCATCATCTGGCTGCAGGGGATCTGGCTGCCGCTGCACGGCTACTCCTACGAGTCCACGCCCCTGTGGGCGGGCATCTACATGCTCCCGCTGACCGTCGGCTTCCTGGTCGCCGGACCGTTGTCGGGCGTGCTCTCCGACCGGTTCGGCGCACGGTTGTTCGCCGCCGGCGGGATGCTGCTGGTCGCCGTCACCTTCATCGGCTTCCTCATCATCCCGGTGGACTTCTCCTACTGGCTCTTCGCGTTGCTGCTGCTGCTCAACGGGCTGGCCTCGGGTCTGTTCGCCGCCCCGAACGTCTCGGCGATCATGAACTCCGTCCCCGCCAACCAGCGCGGGGCCGCCTCAGGCATGCGCGGCACGTTCTTCAACTCCGGATCCTCGCTGTCGATCGGTGTCTTCTTCTCGTTGATGATCGCCGGCCTCGCCGCCACCCTGCCCACGACGCTGACCGGTGGACTCCAGGCGCACGGTGTGTCGGCGCCCGCGGCCCAGGCGGCCGGTCAGCTCCCACCGGTAGCCTCGCTGTTCGCCTCCTTCCTCGGCTTCAACCCGATCCGGACGATCCTCGAGCAGCTGCAGGGCGCGGGGATGTCCCTCGGCAACCCGGACCTGCACACCCTGACCGGCAAGGCGTTCTTCCCCCGGCTCATGTCGCAGCCGTTCCACCACGGCCTCATCGTGGTGTTCGGCTCGGCCGCGGGCATGTGCCTGCTGGCCGCCGTCGCCTCGCTGCTCGCCGGTGGCAAGTACGTCCACCAGGAGGAGCCGGCCGTGGGGGAGACCGCGGCTGGCCTGGCGATCCCCGAGGAGGACTGAGCGGTGCCCGACGACGACCTCACCCGGGACCTGTACCTCGCCCTGGGCAGGCTGGTGCGCTCGCTGCGCCGCGAGCACGGCGACCAGCAGCTTGGCGTCGGCATGGTGAGCGCGCTCAGCCAGCTCGCGACCGTCGGACCCATGCGGGCCAGCGCGCTCGCCGACGCGGAGCGGATCTCGGCGGCCTCGATGACACGGGTGCTCAACGTCCTCGAGTCGCGCGGGCTGGTGCGGCGTACTGCCGACGCGACCGACGGACGGGCACAGATCGTGGCGCTGACCGAGGCCGGCGAGCAGGTGCTGGCCGAGGGCACGGAGGCCAAGCTCGCCGCGCTCGGCCGCCGCGTCGAGACGCTCGCGGTCGGTCAGCGGGAGGCGCTGGCGGCGGCGGTGCCGGTGCTGGCGATGCTGGCCGAGCCGGTGGCCAGCGCCGGTCCGACGGGCTAGAGCCGTCGGTCGGTGAGGATCAGCGGCCCGTCGGCGGTGACGGCGACCGT
>Ga0209796_10000525_pt1 | contig 24014 bp, 26 predicted proteins | sample AgamicOrSfrz_FD_187167 | JGI IMG/M metagenome (GOLD analysis project Ga0209796, IMG submission 187167) | Agave microbial communities from Guanajuato, Mexico - Or.Sf.rz (SPAdes) (version 2) | ecosystem: Host-associated > Plants > Phyllosphere > Phylloplane/Leaf | place: Guanajuato, Mexico...
CGGCCGGTCGTCGCCGTCCTGCCCGGCGATCGCGGTGGGGTCGTCGGCCGTCGCCGTGCCGACGTCGATCACCTCCGCCTCGGCGACACCGTCGGCATCGCGCCGGCGCAGGGCGCGCTTGCGGCCGCCGATCGAGGCCTTGTCCTGGCTGCGCTTGGCCACCGACACCAGCGCGCCGTCGGCACCTTCGCGGGCGACGAGCTTGTAGACGAACCCGCAGGTCGGCGCGCCCGACCCGGTGACGAGCTGGGTGCCGACGCCGTACCCGTCCACCGGAGCGGCGGCGAGCGCGGCGATGGCGAACTCGTCGAGGTCGCTGGTGACGATGATGCGGGTGTCGGTGGCGCCGAGCGCGTCGAGCTGGGCGCGCACGTCGTGCGCCAGGACGCCGAGGTCGCCGGAGTCGATCCGGACCGCGCCGAGGTCGGTGCCCGCCACCTCCACGCCCAGCCGCACCGCCTCGGCGATGTCGTAGGTGTCGACCAGGAGCGTGGTGCCGGTGCCCAATGAGGCGACCTGGGCGGTGAACGCGTCGCGCTCGGTGTCGTGCAGCAGCGTGAACGCGTGCGCGGACGTGCCGGTCGAGGGGACGGCGTAGCGTGCGCGTGCGGCCAGATTCGACGTCGCCTCGAAGCCGGCGACGTACGCCGCGCGGGCAGCGGCGACGGCCGCCTCCTCGTGTGTACGCCGCGACCCCATCTCGATGCACGGCCTGCCCTGCGCGGCCAGCGTCATCCGGGAGGCTGCCGAGGCGATCGCGCTGTCGTGGTTGTAGATCGAGAGCAGCACCGTCTCCAGCAGCACCGCCTCCGCGAACGTCGCCTCCACCAGCAGCAGCGGCGAGTGCGGGAAGTAGGCCTCACCCTCCGGGTAGCCCCAGATGTCGCCACTGAAGCGGTAGCTGCCCAGCCAGTTCAAGGTGGCGTCGTCGACCACGCCGTCCAGGACCGCCAGGACCTCGGGGTCGAAGCGGAACGACGCGATCGCGTCCAGGGCCCTGCCCACGCCGGCGACGACGCCGTACCGGCGGCCCTCGGGGAGCCGGCGGGGGAAGAGCTCGAAGACGCTGCGACGCTGCGCCGTGCCGGCGGCGAGGGCCGCCTGCAGCATGGTGAGCTCGTAGTGGTCGGTCAGCAGCGCCGATGATCGCGAGCGCGCCGCGCTCATCGAGGTCCCGATCGAGGTCATGGGCGTCATCGTGGCACGATGGACCCATGTCCGCGCCGAGCCCAGTGGAACTCGACGAGCCCCTCTCCGACGACCTGACCGTGCCCGCGACACCGTGGATCACGATCGTGTGGAACGACCCGGTCAACCTCATGTCGTATGTGACCTACGTCTTCCAGCAGTACTTCGGCTATGAGAAGAAGAAGGCCGAGAAGCTGATGATGGAGGTCCACCAGGACGGCCGCTCGGCGGTCAGCTCGGGGACCCGCGAGGAGATGGAGCGCGACGTCCAGGCGATGCACGGCTACGGGCTGTGGGCGACGTTGGAGAAGCAGGGGTGACCGGCTTCACCTACCACCGGCGCGGCAAGCGCGTCATCGCCACGTTCAGCGGCTTCGAGGCGGACCTGTTGCGCTCGCTGGCCTCCCAGCTCATCGAGCTGTTGCACGACGAGGCCGCCCTGCCGCAGCCGACCGGCGCCGACCCGCTCGAGGCGATGCTGGACTTCTCCGGGCCGACCACCGAGCCCGAGGACCCGGTGCTGGCCCGGCTGTTCCCCTCGGCGTACCGCGACGACGAGGAGGCCGCGGGGGAGTTCCGCCGGTTCACCGAGGGCGGCCTGCGCGAGGGCAAGGCCACCGCCGCCGGCGCGATCATCGACGGCCTCGAGGACGCCGGCCTGCCGCCCGAGCTGGCCGAGGACGGCCTCATGATCGACGTCGAGCTCGACCCGCCGACCGCCGAGAGCTGGATGCGCTCCTTCACCGACATCCGGCTTGCGCTCGCCACCCGGCTCGGGGTCGAGGACGGCGACGAGGACTACTGGGGCCAGCTCGACGAGGAGGACCCGCGCGCCCAGGTCTACGACATCTACCAGTGGGTGGGCTACCTGCAGGAGACGCTCGTGGAGGCGCTCACCAAGGCCGCCTGAGGTACGCCGGAGGCCGGGTGCCGTGGTGTCCCACGGGCTGGGCGATGCCGTCCGCGGCCGGCGCGCCACCTAGGCTTGTGCGCGTGCTGACCATCCCCCGGGCGACCTACGACGCCATCGTCGCGCACGCGAAGCGGGACCACCCCGACGAGGCCTGCGGCATCGTGGCCGGTCCCGAGGGGAGCGACCGGCCCGAGCGGTTCGTCGAGATGGTCAACGCGGCGGGGAGCCCGACGTTCTACGAGTTCGACTCCACCGACCTGCTCCAGCTCTACAAGGAGATGGACGCCAACGGCGAGGAGCCGGTGATCGTCTACCACTCCCACACCGCCACCGAGGCCTACCCCAGTCGCACCGACATCGGCCTGGCCAGCGAGCCGAACGCGCACTACGTGCTGGTCAGCACGCGCGAGCACGGGAATAACACGGGGCCGGTGGAGTTTCGTTCGTATCGGATCGTCGACGGTGTCGTCACCGAAGAAAAAATCATCATCAAGGAGAACTGATGGCCATCGAGGTCAAGATCCCGACCATCCTGCGCACCTACACCGGTGGCGAGAAGGCCGTCACGGCCGACGGCGCCTCGCTGAGCGCGCTCATCGACGACCTCGAGGCCAACCACCCCGGCATCAAGGACCGCCTGATCGACAACGGTGACCTGCGCCGGTTCGTCAACGTCTACGTCAACGACGAGGACGTCCGCTTCATCGGCGGCCTCGAGGCCGAGCTCAAGGACGGCGACCAGGTCGTCGTACTGCCGGCGGTCGCCGGCGGCGCCCGCTGAGCCGGACCCGGACCTGAGCCCATGACCCGCTTCGACAACCTGATCAGCTCCGTCGGCGGCACGCCGCTGGTGGGGCTGCCCAGGCTGTCGGAGATGGTCGGCGGCGGCCCGAACGGTGTCGACGTACGCCTGTGGGCCAAGCTCGAGGACCGCAACCCCACCGGCTCGATCAAGGACCGCCCGGCCCTGCGGATGATCGAGGAGGCGGAGAAGGACGGCACCCTGCGACCGGGGTGCACGATCCTCGAGCCGACCTCGGGCAACACCGGCATCTCGCTGGCGATGGCCGCCAAGCTCAAGGGCTACCGCATCGTGTGCGTGATGCCGGAGAACACCTCCGAGGAGCGCCGCCAGCTGCTGCGGATGTGGGGCGCGGAGATCGTGTCCTCCCCGGCCGCGGGCGGCTCCAACGAGGCGGTCCGGGTCGCCAAGCGGCTCGCCGCCGAGCACCCCGACTGGGTGATGCTCTACCAGTACGGCAACGCCGCCAACGCGCTCGCGCACGAGGAGGGCACCGGCCCCGAGCTGCTCGAGGACCTGCCCTCGATCACCCACTTCGTCGCCGGCCTCGGCACCACCGGCACCCTGATGGGTGTCTCGCGCTTCTTCCGCCGTGCCAAGCCCGACGTGCGCATCATCGCCGCCGAGCCCCGCTACGGCGAGCTCGTCTACGGCCTGCGCAACCTCGACGAGGGGTTCGTGCCCGAGCTCTACGACGCCTCCCTCATCGACTCCCGCTTCTCGGTCGGTCCCCGCGACGCGGTACGCCGGGTCCGGGAGCTGCTGGAGTTCGAGGGCATCTTCGCCGGCATCTCCACCGGCGCCATCCTGCACGCAGCTCTCGGCCAGGCCGCCAAGTCGGCCCGCGCCGGGGAGCGCGCCGACATCGCCTTCGTGGTGGCCGACGGCGGCTGGAAGTACCTCTCCACCGGCGCGTACGAGGGCACCATCGACGAGGCCGAGGAGGGCCTCGAGGGCCAGCTCTGGGCCTGACCGCCCCGACCGCCCGGTGTGACGTCGGTCAAGACCACCTGCGGCCGACCTCCCGACGCCCTAGCCTTTCGTCCTATGCGTGCTGTCAGCTCGGGCGCCGACGCCCCGATCGGGATCTTCGACTCCGGGTTCGGCGGGCTGACGGTGGCGCGGTCGGTCATCGACCAGCTGCCGCACGAGTCGATCCTCTACGTCGGCGACACCGCCCGCGCGCCGTACGGGCCCAAGCCGATCGCCGAGGTGCGCGAGTACGCGCTGGAGTGCCTCGACCACCTCGTCGAGCAGGGCGTCAAGGCCCTGGTGATCGCATGCAACTCGGCCAGCGCCGCCATGCTGCGCGACGCCCGTGAGCGCTACGACGTACCCGTCGTCGAGGTGATCCTGCCGGCGACCCGTCGTGCCGTGGCCGCGAGCCGCACGGGACGCATCGGGGTCATCTGCACCGAGGCGACCGCCGAGTCCATGGCGTACGACGACGCCTTCGCGGCAGCGCCCCACATCAGCCTGACCACCCGTGCCTGCCCGCGGTTCGTCACCTTCGTCGAGCAGGGCATCACCAGCGGCAGCGACCTCCTCCACGCCGCCCACGAGTATTTGGACCCGCTGACCAGCGCCGGCATCGACACCCTGATCCTGGGCTGCACGCACTACCCGCTGCTCACCGGTGTCATCTCGTTCGTGATGGGGGACAACGTCACCCTGGTCTCCAGCGCCGAGGAGTGTGCGAAGGACGTCTACCGGATGCTCGCCGAGCGCGGGTTGATGCGCGAGAGTGGGGAACCGGAGTACACGTTCCTCACAACGGGTGCCCCGGAGGAGTTCGAGACGATCGGTCGTCGCTTCCTCGGGCCCGAGATGGCGCACGCGAAGCAGTTCGTGGGAGGTCTGGCGTGAAGCTGACGATCGTGGGGTGCAGCGGCTCCTACCCCGGCCCCGACTCCCCGGCGAGCTGCTACCTCGTCCAGGCCGAGGGCCCCGACCCGGCCGACCCCGGCGGCACCCGCACCTGGAGCATCCTGCTGGACCTGGGCAACGGTGCGCTCGGCGCCCTGCACCGCTACGTCGACCCGCTGGCGGTCGATGCGATCCTGCTCAGCCACCTGCACGCCGACCACTGCATCGACATCACCAGCTACTACGTGCTGCGCAAGTACCACCCCAGCGGCTCCCAGCCGGTCATCCCGATCTACGGCCCGCGCGGCACCGCTCGGCGGCTCGCCCGCGCCTACGACCTGCCGCGCAAGCCCGGGATGGAGGAGGAGTTCGAGTTCCGCCGGTACCGCGGCACCATCGAGATCGGCCCCTTCAGCATCACCGCCCGCGCGGTCGAGCACCCCGTCGACGCGTTCGCGCTGCGCATCGTCGCCGACGACGCCACGCTCGTCTACAGCGGCGACACGGGGCCGGCCGACGCGCTGAACGAGATCGCCGAGGCCGCTGACCTGTTCTTGTGCGAGGCCTCCTTCCGCGAGGGGGACGACAACCCGCCGGACCTGCACCTCACCGGCAAGGAGGCGGGGGAGACGGCCAAGACCGCCGGTGTACGCCGCCTCGTGCTCACCCATGTGCCGCCCTGGCACGACGCCACGCAGATCCTCGCCGAGGCGCGACCGGCGTACGACGGGCCGACCGAGCTGGCGCGGCCCGGCGCCGTCTACAACGTGTAGGGCCCGGGGCGCTCGGGGCAGCGGGCCGTGACATCTGTCGTGGGCCGATCAGGGGAATCCCCGATGCGAAGCCTTGACGGACAGGGCAGGCTGGGCGCCATGATCAAGGTAGAGGGGCTCACCCGCACCTACGGGAGCTACACCGCGGTCGACGACATCAGCTTCGAGTGCCAGCCCGGCCGGGTCACCGGCTTCCTCGGGCCCAATGGCGCCGGCAAGTCGACGACGATGCGGGTCATGGTCGGCCTGACGCCGGCCACCCGCGGCACGGCCACCATCAACGGCGTCCAGTATCACGACCTCCCCAACCCGGGCCGGACCGTCGGGGTGCTCCTCGACGCCTCCGCCCAGCACGGCGGCCGGAGCGGCCGCGAGGTGCTCACCCTCGGTGCGATGACGATGGGCCTGCCCCTGAGCCGCGTCGACGAGATGCTCCACCTGGTCTCCCTCAGCTCCTCGGAGGCCAAGCGGCGGGTCAAGAACTACTCCCTGGGCATGAAGCAGCGCCTCGGCATCGCCCACGCGCTGCTCGGCGACCCCCAGGTGCTGATCCTCGACGAGCCCGCCAACGGCCTCGACCCGGCCGGCATCCGCTGGATGCGTGGGCTGCTGAAGTCCTACGCCGACCGCGGGGGCACAGTGTTCCTCTCCAGCCACCTCCTGCACGAGGTCGAGCTCATCGCCGACGAGATGATCCTCATCGGCAACGGCCGCATCGTGGCACGCGGCGACCGGCAGACGCTGATGGCGGCCTCCGGGCCCGCCGACGCGCTGGTGACCTCCCTGGACAACGAGGCGCTCAGCCGGGCGCTGACCGCCAAGGGGATCTCCGTCGTACCGGCCGGCGACGGGCTGCGCGTCTCGTGCGAACCGGTCGAGGTGGGCCGCACCGCGGTCGAGCACCACATCGTCCTGACCGACCTGCGCTCCGGCGACGGCGGTCTCGAGGAGCTGTTCCTGCAGCTCACGGCCGACACCCAGCGCGAAGGGGTCGTCGCATGAGCCGCCCCGTTCGCATGCTCGCTTCGCTCCGCTCCGGAAGGGGAACCCGATGACCGCCCTCACCCAGGACCCGGCGCCCGCGGCGTCGGCCACCCGCCCCGGTGGCATCCCGTTCGGCCGGCTGCTGCGCCTGGAGTTCCGCAAGTCGTGGGACACCCGGGCCAGCTTCTGGCTGCTGTTCTGCATCGGCGCCATCGTGCTGCTCGCCGAGCTCATCACGGCCCTGGTGACCGGGGCGCAGGACGTCAAGGACGTGGACTACGGCACGTTCGCCAGTGTGACCGGCTTCGTCACCTCGATCCTGCTGCCGGTGCTCGGCATCATGCTCGTCACCTCCGAGTGGGGCCAGCGCACCGCGATGGTGACCTTCGCACTCGAGCCCCGCCGCTCCGGGATCATCTACGCCAAGCTGGGCGTGGGCCTGATCTGGACCGCCGCCACGGTCCTGCTCGCGCTGGCGCTGGGCGCGGTGTTCAACCTGCTGTACGGCGCCATCTCCGGCCACACCGACTGGACGCTGGGCTGGGGCGGTCTCGTCGGCTTCATCCTCGGGCAGTCGATGGCGATGCTCGGCGGGTTCGCGCTCGCGGCGCTGTTCCTGAACACGCCCGCGGCGATCGTCGTCTACTTCGCCTACAAGTTCGCCCTGCCGACCCTGCTGATCATCGGCGCCAACCTGATGGGCTGGTTCAAGTCGTTCTCCGAGTGGATCAACTTCCAGCAGGCGCAGGGCCCCATGTACGACGGCATCTGGAACATGAGCGGCAGCGAATGGGGCCGTCTCATCGTCTCCGGCCTGATCTGGCTGGCGCTGCCGCTGGGCTTCGGCCTGTGGCGGATCCTGCGCGCCGAGGTGAAGTAGCGACCCGTCCGAGGCCCCACCGGGGGCCTCGGACAGGGTCTGCTGGATAGGGTCGGGGCCATGACGAGCACCCGCGCCGACGGCCGCGCCAACGACGAGCTGCGCCCCATCACGATCACCCGCAACTGGCTCGACCACGCCGCCGGCTCGGTGCTCATCGAGTTCGGCCGCACCAAGGTGCTGTGCGCCGCATCCGCCTCCGAAGGCGTGCCGCGGTGGCGCAAGGGGTCGGGTCTCGGCTGGGTGACCGCGGAGTACGCCATGCTCCCGGCCTCCACCAACACCCGCTCGGACCGGGAGTCGGTCAAGGGCCGGATCGGCGGGCGCACCCACGAGATCAGCCGGCTGATCGGCCGCTCCCTGCGCGCGGTGATCGACTACCGCAAGCTCGGCGAGAACACGATCCACATCGACTGTGACGTGCTTCAGGCCGACGGCGGGACGCGCACCGCCTCCATCACCGGCGCCTACCTCGCCCTCGCCGACGCGTGCGCCAAGCTCGGGGTGTCCGAGGCGCTGACCGGCTCGGTGGCGGCGATCTCGGTGGGCATCATCGACGGCGTACCGCGCCTGGACCTGCCCTATGAGGAGGACGTGCGCGCCGAGACCGACATGAACATCGTGATGACCGGCGCCGGGAAGTTCGTCGAGGTCCAGGGCACGGCCGAGGGTGCGGCGTTCGACCGGGCCGAGCTGGACGCGCTGCTCGCGCTCGGCGAGAAGGGCTGCGCCGACCTGACCCGGCTGCAGCTCGAGGCGCTGGGGCGCTGATCATGGTCGAGCCTGTCGAGTCGGCACCGGTGGTCGAGCCGGCACCGGTGGTCGAGCCTGTCGAGACCCGCGTGTTCGTCGCCTCGCGCAACGCCAAGAAACTGGCCGAGCTCGAGCGCATCCTGGCGCCGCTGGTCCCCGGTGTACGCGTGGTCGGCCTCGACGACGTCACGTTCTACGAGGAGCCGGTCGAGGACGCGCCCACGTTCGAGGGCAACGCGCTGATCAAGGCGCGCACGGGTTTCGCCGCCTCCGGGCTCCCCACCGTCGCCGACGACTCCGGGCTGTGCGTCGACGCGCTGGGCGGCATGCCGGGCGTGCTCTCGGCCCGTTGGGGCGGCCGCCCCAAGAGCGACGACCGCAACAACGAGCTTCTCCTCGACCAGCTCCACGATGTCCCCGACGAGCGGCGTACGGCGCACTTCGCCTGTGCTGTCGCCTTCGTCCACGCCGGTGGAGAGATCGTGGTGCACGGCCGGATGGACGGCCGGGTGATCCGCGAGCGCCGCGGCGAGGGCGGCTTCGGGTACGACGCGCTCTTCGTGGCCGATGCGACCACCGACGGCCGCACCTCGGCCGAGTTGAGCGTCGCGGAGAAGGACGCCATCTCCCACCGCGGCAAGGCGCTGCGCGAGATCGCGCCGCTGATCGCCGAGGCGCTCAGCCAGCGATGACCATCGATCCCGCTCACCGCCAGGGCGCCTACCCCGTGCGGCTGGAGTGGGGGCCGGTGGCCGCACAGGCGCTCGCGCCGCTGGAGGTGGCGGTCGTGGTCGACGTGCTGTCCTTCTCCACCACCGTGACGGTCGCGGCGGAGCGGGGGATCGAGGTCTACCCGTGCCGTTGGCGCGACGCCCGAGCCGCCGCGTTCGCCGAGGAGCACGATGCGGTGCTCGCCGGCCAGCGGCAGGACGCGCGTGCTGGCGGTGGCGTCAGTCTCTCGCCCGCGTCGGTGGTGGCGGCGTCCGGCGTACGACGCGTGGTGCTGCCCTCGCCGAACGGCTCCACGATCAGCACCCTGTTCGCCGAGGCGGGCGCGACAGTCGTGGCCGGTTGCCTGCGCAACGCGAGCGCGGTGGGCCGTTGGCTGGCGCCACGCGTGGCGGCCGGGGCGAGCATCGCCGTGGTGCCGGCCGGGGAGCGCTGGCCGGACGGCTCGCTGCGCCCCGCCGTCGAGGACCTGTGGGGCGCGGGCGCCATCCTGCACGCGCTCGCCGCATCCGGCACCGTCGACCTCAGCGTCGAGGCGACCGTCGCTGTCGCCGCCTTCCGTGCAGCCTCCCTCCCCGCCGACCTGACCGCCTGCTCGTCGGGGATCGAGCTGGGCGCCGCAGGCTTCCCGGACGACGTCTCGATCGCCGGGCAGCTCGACGCCTCGGACGTGGTCCCGGTGCTGGTGGACGGCGCCTTCCGCGCCGTCGGGGCCGTCGGGCCCCGCTAGCGCAGCTCCTGCGTGATCTGCCGCCTGTCCCCGTCGACCGTCACGGTGGCCATCGCACCGTTGACCAGTGGCAGGTGCGGCGGGACGTGCCCGATCTCGACGTCGAAGACGATCGGCAGCCCGAGGCGGCCGAGCGCATCGAGCACCGCCTCCGACTGCGTCATCCAGGCGTGGTCGGGGGCGCTGGTCCTGCCGATGAGGATGGCCTTCGCGTGCCGGAACCATCCGGCGAGTCGGAGGCCGTGCAGGTAGCGGCAGATCGACACCGCATGTTCCTCCGCGGCCTCCAGATAGACGACCGTTCCCTCGCCCGCGTGGTCCTCGCCGAAGGCCGCGACGTCGCCGTACGGCGTCCCGGCGAGGTTGACCATCGTCTCGATGCATCCGCCGATCAGTCGGCCACTGACGTCCAGCGCGTCGGAGCCGTGCAGCCGCCACCGCCCCTGCCCGGTCGGTCGCCACTCGACGGCTCGTGGGTCGTCCTCCAGGGGTCGCCAGTCGGCGATCAGCCCGGAGTCCCGCTGGAGGTGCGGTCCCGGGGAGGCGGCCACCTCGAGCCAGGACAGCAGGCCCGGCGGTGTCCGGTACGGCGTGTCCGCCAGGCTGTCGCCGTGCAACGTCGCCCACCCGAGTCGCGTCGTGAGCGGAAGCAGGAGGGTGGCGATGTCGGAGTAGCCCACGAGCCAGGTCGGCTCCGCGGCGGCGAGGGCGTCCCAGTCGAGAAGGTCCACCAGGTCGATCGCCGTCTCGCCGCCCCAGGGTGGCAGGACGCAGTGGATGTCGGGTGCGGCGAGCATCTCGGTGAGCTCGGCGGCACGCTCCTTCGCCGGAGCAGAGGTGATGCCCGCTCCGTCCATGCAGTCGCCGACGACCACGTCGTACCCCTGCTCGCGCAGCCAGTCGACGCCGAACGCGATCCGCTCGGCGGCTGCACCGGAGACACCGCTCGAGGGCGACGTGACGGCGATCGTGTCGCCCGGCCGGAGGGGTGGGGGGAAGCGGATCATCACCCGATCCTCGCGCGCCGAGCCCCATTTCCGAAGCGGGGCGGGGACCGGGCAGGATGCGGCCCATGGTCCTCTTCCGCCAGGCCGCCCAGGCGATCGCCCGCTACGCCGACGAGCCGAAGGTCTGGCAGGTGCCGATCGAGGACCAGCGCGCTGCCGCGCGCGCCGAGGCCGGCCGTGAGCCGAAGGAGCAGGTCGCAAGGGTTGAGGACATCGACGCCGACGGTGTGCCATGCCGCCGCTACACGCCGGTGACACCGCGTGACGGGGTCGTCGTGCACCTCCACGGCGGCGGCTTCGTCTTCAACGACGTCGAGGTGCATGACGCGGTGTGCCGACGCTTCGCCAACCGCAGTGGCCTGGCGGTGCTGAGCGTGGACTACCGGCGCCCGCCCGAGGACCGGTTCCCCGCCGCCGTCGACGACGTCGACACGGTGCTCGCCTGGCTGCGGCACGAGGGGCGCCCGGGGCCGACGTACCTCCACGGCGACAGTGCCGGCGGCAACCTCGCCCTCGTCGGGGCGCTGCGCAACCCGGGCGCCGTGGACGCCCTGGTGCTGATCTATCCGTTCCTGGACCCGGCCGGCGGGTTCGAGTCCTATCGCACCGCTGCCGACGGCTTCGACGCCGCGGAGGCGGCCTGGTACTGGCAGCAGTACGCCGCCTCCGAGGCCGACCTCACCCATCCCGACCTCGCGCCCCTGCTCAGCGACCGTCTCCACACCCTCCCGCCGACGCTGGTGGTCACCGCCGAGCACGATCCACTGCGCGACGAGGGCGAGGAGCTCGCCCGCCGCCTCGATGCAGCGGGCGTCGAGGTCACCGCCACGCGCTACCTCGGCCAGACCCACGGATTCTGGCGCCACGACGCCTTCACCAGCGCCGAACGGCTCATCAGGCAGGTCTGCGGCTTCCTCGCCTCCTACGCCTGACAGGATGAGGCCATGCGCGTTCACCTGGGTTGCGACCACGCCGGACTCGACCTCAAGAGCCATCTCACCGCTCGTCTGACCGAGCTCGGGTACGACGTGGTCGACCACGGGCCGTTCGTCTACGACGCCCTCGACGACTACCCGGTGTTCTGCATCCGCGCGGCCGAGGCCGTCGCGCGCGACCGCGAGCAGGGCCTGGACAGCCTCGGAGTCGTCATCGGCGGCTCCGGCAACGGCGAGCAGATGGCCGCGAACAAGGTCAAGGGCATCCGCTCGGCGCTGGTCTGGTCGGAGGAGACCGCCAAGCTCGCGCGCGACCACAACGACGCCCAGGTCATCGCGGTCGGCGGCCGCATGCATAGCATCGAGGACATGACCCGGTTCGTGGAGCTCTTCCTCGCCGAGCCGTTCAGCGACGAGGAGCGGCACCAGCGCCGCATCGACCAGCTCAGCCTCTACGAGACCACCGGCGAACGTCCCCCGCTCCCGGATTCGGCCAAGGGCCTCGGCCCCGCCGAGGACCAGGACTGAGCGGTGCCCGAGGGACACACCCTCCACCGGCTCGCCACCGACCTCACGGACGCCTTCGCCGGCCGCTCCGTCCGGGTCGGCAGCCCGCAGGGCCGCTTCGCGAAGGCCGCCGCGCTCGTCGACGGCCAGGTGCTGGAGCACGCCGAGGCGTGGGGCAAGCACCTGTTCATCGCCTTCCCCGGTGAGCGCTTCATCCATGTCCACCTCGGCCTCTACGGCAAGTTCCTCATCAGTCGGGGCGAGGCCCCGGCGCCGGTGGGCCAGGTCCGGCTCCGGCTGGTCGCCGCCGAGACGCGCGACCAGCACGCGGCGTACGCCGACCTGCGCGGTGCGACCACGTGCGAGCTGGTGACCGCAGGGCAGCGACAGTCGGTGCTGGACCGGCTCGGACCGGACCCGCTGCGCGAGGACGCCGACGGTGCGCGCGCCTGGGTGAAGATCAGCCGCAGCCGTGCCCCGATCGGCGGCCTGCTGATGAACCAGGAGGTCTTGGCAGGGGTCGGCAACGTCTACCGGGCCGAGTTGCTCTTCCGCCACCGCGTCGACCCGATGCGGCCGGGCAACACGCTGGCCCGCCGTACCTGGAACGCCATGTGGGCCGACCTGGTCGAGCTGATGCACCAGGGCAAGGAGGACAACCGGATCGACACGGTGCGACCCGAGCACACGCCGGAGGCGATGGGGCGTCCGCCACGGGTCGACGACCACGGCGGCGAGGTCTACGTCTACCGGCGCACAGGGCAGGCGTGCCACGTGTGCGGGGCGGTGGTGCGCACCGCTGAGCTGCAGGGCCGCAACCTGTTCTGGTGCCCACGTTGCCAACCCGCATACCGAGCGCGCCGTCCCGCCGTACAGTGAAGCCGGCGGCGCTCGCCCGCCCGCGACGACCGGCCCTGGCCATGAGCACATGACAAGCAAGGACCCGATGAGCGTGACGGCTGTGATCGCGCCGGCGGCGTTCCGCCGGCGCTGGACCGCGCTGCGCCGGCAGCAGCGGCGCACGGGCACCGAGCGACGCGCCCTCGTGCTGCTCAGCGGGATCGCGGTCGTGCTCACGGCCGCGATCGTGCTCGCGCCGAGCGTCGTCCCGCTCAACAGCCTGTTGGTGCCGTTGCTGGTGGCCAGCCTCGTGCTCGGCCCCCGGCTGCTTCCGTGGTTCGTCGTGCAGGTGATGGGCCTGCTGGTGATGACGATCGTCTTCCGGCACGGGGCGATCTCGACCCTGACGAAGATCGCCATCGGTGTCGACTTCCTGATGGGCCTGATCGTGCTGCTCATGTCGTTCCGGCGCTCCCGGCTCGGGGTCGCGGGCTTCCTCGGTGAGTCGATGTTCGTGGACCTGCGGGATCGGATCCTCAACCAGGGAGGCGTCCCGGCCCTCCCGCCCGGCTGGCATGCCGAGTCGGCGCTCGCCTCGGCGGGCGGCACGCAGTTCGCCGGCGACTTCGTGGTCGCGAGCCGTCCCACCCCCGACCGGCTCGACGTCGTGGTCGTGGACGTGTCCGGCAAGGGCGAGCAGGCCGGCACCCGGGCGCTGCTCCTCTCCGGTGCGTTCGGCGGGATCCTCGGCGCCGTGCCGCCCGGCGAGTTCCTGCCCGCGGCGAACGAGTATCTCCTGCGGCAGGACTGGGCCGAGGGCTTCGCGACCGCCGTGCACCTGTCGCTGCGCCTGGACACCGGCGAGTTCGAGATCCGCACGGCCGGCCACCCGCCTGCGGTCCGGCGTACCTCCGGGGACGGCCGATGGAAGGTCCTCCCCAGCGAGGGCGCGATCCTCGGCCTCATCGAGGGAGCCGAGTTCGTCCCCGCCCGGGGCGTGCTGCGTCCCGGCGACGCGGTGCTGCTCTACACCGACGGGATGGTCGAGGAGCCGCGGCGCGACATCGACCTCGGCATCGACCGCCTGCTGGGCGAGGCCGAGCAGATCCTGCGGGGCGACTTCCGTGGTGCCGCCCAGAAGCTGGTGACGGCGCTGGGCTCGCGCGACGACGACCGCGCCATGGTCGTGGTCACCCGCACCTGAGGTCCGCAAACGACCTGCCGGTTCGGGGGAGACACCGCCCGTGTGGCACCATTTGCGGGTTGCCGGCTGGCGGTACGCCGTCGCGCCGGTCACATGCGGATGTAGCTCAATGGTAGAGCCCCAGTCTTCCAAACTGGCTACGCGGGTTCGATTCCCGTCATCCGCTCGGAACGGGTCTCCCCGCGTCGCGGGAGAGCCATTTCGCGGGGCGTAGCGTAGTGGCTAGCGCGCCTGCTTTGGGAGCAGGAGACCGCAGGTTCGAGTCCTGTCGCCCCGACTGCTTCACCTACCGGACCAACAAGAGGAGAAACCTGTGAAGAGCGCCGTCGAGACCTTGAGCCCGACCCGGGCCAAGCTGACCGTCGAGGTGCCCTTCGAGGAGCTCAAGCCGAGCCTCGACAAGGCATACAAGCAGATCGCGCAGCAGATCAACGTCCCCGGCTTCCGGCGCGGCAAGGTCCCGCCGCAGGTGATCGACCGGCAGGTCGGCCGTGGGGTCGTGCTCGACCAGGCGCTCAACGAGGTGCTGCCGCAGAAGTACTCCGAGGCCCTGCAGGAGAACGACCTGACCCCGCTGGCCCAGCCGGAGATCGAGGTCACCAAGTTCGACGACAACGGCCCGCTGGAGTTCACCGCCGAGGTCGACGTCAAGCCCGAGATCGCCCTGCCGGACTACACCGGCATCGAGGCCGAGGTCGAGGACGTCGAGGTCACCGACGAGGACGTCGAGGAGCAGGTCCAGGCGCTGCGCGAGCGCTTCGGCACCCTCAAGGACGTGGAGCGCCCGGCCGCCGACGGCGACTTCGTGGTCATCGACCTCAAGGCGACCCAGGACGGCAAGGACGTCGAGGGCGCCGAGGTCAGCGGCATGAGCTACCAGGTCGGCAAGGGCGGCATGCTCGACGGTCTCGACGAGGCGATCGTGGGCCTCTCCGCCGGCGACTCCAAGGAGTTCACCAGCCAGCTGGTCGGCGGCGACCTGATCGGTCAGGACGTCGACGTTGTCGTCACCGTCACCCAGGTGCAGGAGCAGGAGCTGCCCGAGGTGGACGACGAGTTCGCCCAGCTCGCCAGCGAGTTCGACACCGTCGAGGAGCTCAAGGCCGACGTCAAGGAGCGGCTCGGCCGCGGCAAGCGCCTCGAGCAGGCCGCCGCCGCCCGGGACGCCGTCCTCGAGGCCCTGCTGGAGAAGGTCGAGGTGCCGCTGCCCGAGGGCATCGTGACCGACGAGCTGAACAACCGCCGCGAGCAGTTCGAGCAGCAGCTCGCCTTCGCCGGCCTCACCCTGGAGAAGTACCTCGAGGACGAGGGCCAGACCCAGGACGAGTTCGAGGCCGACCTCGAGCGCCGGGTGCGCGACTCGGTGGCCGCCCAGCTGATCCTGGACGAGATCGCCACCAAGAACGAGTACGGCGTCGACCAGAACGAGCTGACCCAGCACATCCTGCGCCGTGCCCAGCAGCAGGGCCAGGACCCGCAGGAGGCGTTCTCCCACATCCAGGAGCACCCGCACCACATCCAGGAGTACGCCGCCGAGATCGTCCGCGGCAAGGCGCTCGCCGAGATCGTGGAGTCGGCCAAGGTGACCGATGCTTCGGGCAACGCCGTCCAGCTCAAGGGCCTGCTGCCCGACGGCACGTTCGCCCCCGAGGACTCCGAGGCCGAGGCCGCTGCGGCCGAGGAGTCGACCGAGGCCTGAGTCTCCGGCTCGCCAGATGTGACGCGCCCCGCACCCGGGTCACCGGGTGCGGGGCGTTTCGCACCCTAGGCTGAGCGGATGAGTTCGACCGCCGCCCCTCGTCGTACCCGACGCCGGGGGCTGTTCGGCTTCGGCTGGCGGGTGGCGACCCGCGCGACCCGGCCTCTGACCGGGCCTCTGACCCGGGCGATCGCGCCGGTGGTGGCACCCGTCGCGGGGCCGATCGCAGCGCTGACGGCTCCGGTCCGGGTGCCGCTCGCGCTGGCCACCGCACCCCTGGGCCGCGCCACGGTGGAGATCGAGCGGCCGCTGCTGTCATTGCGCAGCCTCGGCACCGACGTCGATGCCGAGGAGTTCGTCGAGGATGTCCCGGCCCCCGGCGACCGGATCCTCGTTCTGGTGCCTGCCGCCGGGCATGACGAGTCGCTGTGGCAGGTGGGCCGTGCGGAGACGGGAGCGACGTACGCCGAACGGCTCCAGCACCTGCTGGGCTGGACGCCGGTGCACACCCGGCTCGACGCGGGCGCGCCGACCGAGGCTGGCCTGGAGCTCGCCGCGCAACTGCAGCGTCTCGTGGACGCCTGGCCGGTGCCGGTGAGGCGGATCGTGCTCGTGGCGGCCGGCGACGGCGGCCTGGTGGTGCGCGCGGCCTGCTCCATGCAGATGCGCGGCCGCGCCCCCTGGACGGACCTGGTGACGGAGATCGTGGGCCTCGGCGTGCCGCGCTACGGCGCCGAGCCGAGCCGACTCGTCACCGACGTCGGCCAGCGCCTGGACGAGCAGCTCGCCGGCATCGTCGTCGCCGAGCCTGCGTTCCTCGGGCTGCGTCCCGTGGTCGCGGCGGACGTACTGCTCGTCGATGAGCAGGCCCGGCTGCGTCCCGGCGCTGTCGGCTCGGCCGTGGGGCGCATCGTGTGGTGGCGCCACCGGCGCGCTGGGGCGCCGCGCGCGGTGGTCGACCTGTTCCCGGACGCGGAGTCGTTCGAGCTGACCCCGCAGGGCCCGCTGACCAACCGCCGTGACGTCCACGACGCCCTGCTGCGCTGGCTCGCTTGAGGACCTACCGTGGAGGCGTGACCTCCCGTGACAGTGCCGCACCCAGCGTGCTGGACGCTGCGGCTCTCCTCGTGGCGACCGCCGAGGAGCTGGTGGTGCGCAGCGCCCGCGACGTGCACACGGCGGTGAGCGACCGGGTGGGCACCGGAACCCGGCTGATCCCCGGCGCCGTCGTGCCGGACGCGGCCCACCGTGGCATGGCCTCGGCCATCTACGGCGGCATCGGGCTCGCGCTGCGCGGCGTCGCAGCAGGGCTCGACAAGGCGGCCGATCTGGCCGCCGAGCAGGGGTGGGGACCGCGCCTGGAGGAGACCGGCCGTGGGCGCTTCGTCCAGGCGGCCGTCAACGGCCTCATCGGCGATCGGCTCGCCGTCGAGCGGCCCAGGCTCGCGATCCGGATGGCGGTGCGCAAGGACGGTGCCGACGTACCGCCGGAGGACTTCACTGCGGCGTTCCCGGACGCCACCGGCCGGGTCGTGGTCTTCCTGCACGGCCTGTGCGAGAGCGAGAGTGCCTGGGACCTGCATCGCGAGCGGATCGGCACGACGTACGCCGAGGCCCTCGCCGCCCGCGGCTGGACACCGGTGATGCTGCGCGCCAACACCGGCCTCCCGGTCCGGGAGAACGGGGTCGCCCTCGCCTCACTCCTCGGCCGCCTGGTCGAGGACTGGCCCGTGCCGGTCACCCGGATCGCCCTTGTCGGCCACTCCCTGGGCGGCCTCGTCATGCGCGCTGCCGGCGCGGTGAGCGACCCCGCCGACCGCTGGACCCGCCTGGTCAGCGACGTCATCACGCTGGGCACCCCGCACCTGGGCGCTCCGATGGCGTCCTTCGCCGGCTGGGGGAGTCGTCGGCTCGCCGGCCTGCCCGAGACCAGCGCGTTCGGGCGCATCCTCGACCAGCGCTCCGCCGGCATCCTCGACCTCGTCGAGGGGCTGGGGGAGGAGGTGCCGCCGCTGCCACGCGCCCGCTACCGGCTCGTCGCAGCGACGCTGCGCCACCGCGACCACCCGCTGAGCCGGCTCGCGGGCGACATCCTGGTGCGCACGGAGTCGGCGCACGGCATCGACCAGGTCGGCCGCACCCTCTTCCCCGCCGGAGAGGTGCTGCACGTCGACGGCGGCCACCACTTCACCCTGCTCAACGACGTCGTCGTGCACCAGGCGCTCGAGCGCTGGCTCGCCTGACGGCTGCTCGGTGCGCCGTCTCGGGCTGCCCCCTGGGCTGCCCCCTGGGCTGCTCCGTGGGCTGCTCCGTGGGCTGCTCCGCGGGCGGCCGGCGAAATCTGCTCTCGGCGAACAGGCTCGGACTTCGCGTGGTTCTGTCCCCTGCGGCGGCTATGGTCGGCGACGTGAACCTGAACTCCAGCGCACCCCAGGGGTACGACGCGCCGCAGATGGGCGGCGGCGCCGGGCTCAACTTCCTCGACGACAACATCTACAGCCGGCTGCTCAAGGAGCGGATCGTCTTCCTCGGCTCCGAGGTCCGCGACCAGAACGCGAACGCGATCTGCGCCCAGCTGCTGCTGCTGTCCGCCGAGGACCCCGAGGCCGACATCTTCTTGCACATCAACAGCCCGGGCGGCTCGGTGGACGCCGGCATGGCGATCTACGACACCATGAACTACATCCCCAACGACGTCGCCACGGTCGGCATGGGCCTGGCCGCCTCGATGGGCCAGTTCCTGCTCTGCGCCGGCGCGAAGGGCAAGCGCTACGCCCTTCCGCACGCGCGGATCATGATGCACCAGCCCTCCTCCGGCATGGGCGGCTCGGCCTCCGACATCAAGATCCAGGCCCAGCAGTCGCTGCACATCAAGAAGGTGCTGCTCGACCTGATCGCGAACCACACCGGCCAGGCGATCGAGCAGGTCATCGCCGATGCCGACCGCGACCGCTGGTTCACCGCGCACGAGGCCCGCGAATACGGCCTGGTCGACAAGGTGATCACCAGCGCCAAGGAAGCCTCCGACGAGGGCCGCCCCGCCCACAAGAAGGACTGAGCATGAACTACTACATCCCGCAGTGGGAGGAGCGCACGTCGTACGGCTTCCGCCGCATCGACCCCTACGCGAAGCTCTTCGAGGAGCGGATCATCTACCTCGGCACCCCGATCAGCGACGACGTCGCCAACGCGGTGATCGCCCAGCTGCTGTGCCTGCAGTCGATGAACCCCGACCAGGACATCAGCATCTACATCAACTCCCCGGGCGGCTCCTTCACGGCGCTGACGGCGATCTACGACACCATCCAGTTCATCAAGCCCGACGTGCAGACCGTCTGCATGGGCCAGGCCGCCTCGGCCGCCGCGGTCCTGCTCGCGGCCGGCACCCACGGCAAGCGGATGGCGCTGCCCAACAGCCGCATCCTGATCCACCAGCCCTACACCGAGGGCACGTTCGGCCAGACCTCCGACATCGAGATTCAGGCCAACGAGATCCTGCGGATGCGCGAGCTCCTGGAGAAGCTGATCGCCGAGCACAGCGGCCGCAGCATCGAGGAGGTCAGCAAGGACATCGAGCGCGACAAGATCCTCACCGCCCAGCAGGCGGTCGACTACGGGATCGTCGACCAGGTCCTGGGCACCCTGAAGGCGCCCATGGCGGCGCTCGCCTGACGGAGTACGGCGCGCCCCGCGCCGTACCTTCTCCCGGGATCCACCACGGGGGGCACGGCGCGGGGTACCGTCTGAGGGTTGATGCCCTCACAGCTCGACAGCACAGCTCGACCCGGCAACATCGACAGGCAATCGCGGAGGTTGATCGCCCATGGCACGCATCGGTGACGGTGGCGACCTACTCAAGTGCTCTTTCTGTGGCAAGAGCCAGAAGCAGGTGAAGAAGCTCATCGCCGGTCCCGGCGTCTACATCTGCGACGAGTGCATCGACCTCTGCAACGAGATCATCGAGGAGGAGCTCTCCGAGGGCAGCGACGTCAGCATCGAGGAGCTGCCCAAGCCGAAGGAGATCTTCGAGTTCCTCAACTCCTACGTCATCGGTCAGGAGCGGGCGAAGAAGGCTCTGGCCGTCGCGGTCTACAACCACTACAAGCGCGTGCAGGCGGGCCTGCAGCCCGGCGGGAGCATGGGCCCGGGCAAGCACAGCAAGGACGAGGCCGTCGAGGTGGCCAAGTCCAACATCCTGGTGATCGGCCCGACCGGCTGTGGCAAGACCTATTTGGCCCAGACGCTGGCCCGGATGCTCAACGTGCCGTTCGCGATCGCCGACGCCACCGCCCTCACCGAGGCGGGCTACGTCGGCGAGGACGTCGAGAACATCCTGCTCAAGCTGATCCAGGCCGCCGACTACGACGTCAAGAAGGCCGAGACCGGCATCATCTACATCGACGAGATCGACAAGGTGGCCCGCAAGGCGGAGAACCCCTCGATCACCCGTGACGTCTCTGGTGAGGGCGTCCAGCAGGCGTTGCTGAAGATCATCGAGGGCACCACGGCCTCGGTGCCGCCGCAGGGCGGTCGCAAGCACCCGCACCAGGAGTTCATCCAGATCGACACCACGAACATCCTGTTCATCGTGGGTGGGGCGTTCGCCGGTCTGGAGCACATCATCGAGCAGCGGGTGGGCAAGAAGACGCTCGGCTTCACCGCCGAGGTGCACAGCAAGGCCGAGAAGGAGGCCGAGGACCTGCTGAAGCTGGTTCGGCCCGAGGACCTCACCAAGTTCGGTCTGATCCCCGAGTTCATCGGGCGGCTCCCGTTGATCGCCAGCGTCGCCAAGCTCGACCAGGCGGCGCTCGTGCAGATCCTGACCGAGCCGAAGAACGCGCTCATCAAGCAGTACCAGAAGCTCTTCGAGCTCGACGGTGTCGAGCTCGAGTTCGAGCCCGAGGCGATCCAGAGCATCGCGGACAAGGCGCTCGAGCGTCAGACCGGTGCCCGGGGACTGCGGGCGATCATCGAGGAGATCCTGCTCCACGCCATGTACGACGTACCCTCGCGCGGCGACGTCGCCAAGGTCATCGTCACCCCCGAGGTCGTGACGGGCGAGGCGGCCCCGACCCTGGTGACCGCATCGGCGGAGGCCAAGAAGAAGAAGTCCGCCTAACCGTCGGAGTCGACGAGGTGCGGGGTGGCGGTGCGGATGGTGATGGTCTGCGGCGCACCCGGGATGGTCACGGTCTGGCCCAGGTGTTGCCAGGTGCCGCCGTTGATGCGGTAGTCGGCCTGGTAGGTGGTGTCGAGGCTGGGTGCCGCGGTGCCTTTGCGCAGGTAGCGGTGGGTGATCGCCTGGTGGGGGTAGGCGGCACCGGGGTCGGTGGTGGTCTGTGCCTGCCCGTCGCCGTAGTGCCAGGTGTAGGTGGCTGCGGTGATGTGGAAGTCGACGGTGGCGCCGAGCAGGGTGATCTGTTTGTCGATCACCGTGGGGTCGGTGAAGTAGATGGTGTCGAAGTTGACCAGGGTCTCGCCGCCGGGTGGCTGGATGTGGAGGGGTGAGGCGGTCATGGGGAGTTGGGTGAAGGCGGTCTGGATGTCGGCGAGGGTGGGGCCGGTGTCCGCGTTGCCAGGGCAGAACTGATGCTCGCCCGTTATGCCGCCACCGTCTAGGGAGTACCACTGGTCCCGCCTGACCTGGCCATTGGGGCAGAGCAGTTTCGATGCGCAGGTGACTGTGTTCCCCGCGTCACACATCGGCACCGTGATCCAGTGCCCGGGCGGCATCGGCGAGGCTGCGCCGATCTTCTCACCGCATGTCTTGGTCTTGCTCTTATCGGCCGACAACAGGAATGACCCGCTCGAGGTCGAAGCGTGGGCGGACGTCGACCCCGCCGAGCCGCAGGTGGCGTGCACTCCCTCGCTCGGGAGGGCCAATGAGAAGCCGACCGCCAGCAACACGAGTGCCAGGAATGCTCGCAGGCTCACAAGGACTCCAACGTGGCCACGAGCCAACCGCCCGCGACCGGCTCAAGCAGGAGATGTGCCGGCGTAGTGCCCGTCGGGAATTGCTTCCTGCTCCCGTCCGGGTAGGTGATCGTCTCGGGATCGTTGGTGAGCTCAAACTGAACGTCATAGAGAGGGGCGCCGTTGTACTCGCGGCGCGAGACCGAAATCTTCGCCAAGCGATTTCGCACGCCTCCGGCGGATCCTCCGCGGCTCTTCGTTTCGTCGATGAATTTCTCGGCGGCCGTGCAACCGGCGCAGTCGGTCCTCACCAAAGCCCGCACTGGTTGGGAATCGTTGTTCCGGGTTGCGTAGTCGGCGACTGACCAGAAGTAGACCGCGAACGCCTTCGCGCCGGCCTTGGTGTGGGCCTTGGCCGCTTCCGGCATGACCGGCGGTGCGAGTGTCGAGGACGTGGGCGAGGGGGACGGTGGTGTGGTCGAGTGTGCGGGTGTGGGCGTCGGCGCCGGTGGTGACGCGGCTTCGCGGTCACACCCGGCGAGGGCAGCCGCGAGTGCGACCGCTAGGACGACGGCGGCTGCGGCGGCGCGGAGCTTCCCCAAGGCAAGGACCTTCCCGAGAGTGGTGCTCTGACGGCGAGTACCTGCCGGGAACCCTACGATTCCTCGCACTCTGCCGCCAGACCCGCAGCGGCGCCTGTGGAGAAGCCAGCCGTGGTGAGGGCGAACTCGAGTCGTGCGTTTCCTGAACGATCGTCCACGCTGGCCGCGGCCGCTCTACGCGGCTGAACGATCGTTCATGCTGGCGGCTCGCCGGGCGGACCGTTGGACGAACGTTCATGGGCGCAGCGCTTCGTGGGCCGGGCCGGGGTCGATGACCTTGCGCGGGTACTCAGTCGGCCCGAGCCCATCGGAGCGATACCCCGTGGGGTAGTCACTTCGGGCCATTTTCGGCCCGAGCGATCGCTTGCTCGCGTTCGGTCCGCGAGACTGGACGCCGGATCAATCCTGGTCGGGCAGGGAAGGGGCGAGCGTGAGCTCGAATCACAAGGCGCCGTTGGCGGCTTTCGTGGTCGTCGCGATCGCCTGTGTCGTCGTTATCGCGACGAACGGCATGCGTAGCTACGCGCGCCTGCCGTGGGTCCAGGTCGCCGCGCCCGTCGTCAACGGTGCGCGCCTCCTGCCGATCATCGTGGACCGCGACGAAGCGGTCCGCGTCGGCTCTGCCGAGGATCAGGCTGTCGATTCCGTTGCTTCCGGTGCTGCCGCAGCCGCGGCGGCGGTCTCGGCCGTCCACGTGGGGCCGAGCATGCTCGCCGGCGCGCGACGGCACCGTGGTGGCGCCGTCCGCCAGCCGGACGTGGTTGGCGAGGACACGGTCGCCGGGCCCGCGCTGCCGGAGGAGGTCCCGGCGGTGGCCACCGCCTCTGTGCCGGGGCACCTAGGAGCGAGCCCCGCCCACCACGCTGGCGGAGGGCCGGGTGCGCCGGCGCACCAGCACTTCGCCATATCGGCCGGCCACTCATCGGCGGCCGGTCCGCGCGGTCACGGCCCCGCTAGCCGTCCCCACGCCGATGCCCATGTGTACGGCCACAGCGCCGGGCGAGCGACCGGACGGGCGGCGGGTCACGCCGTGGGCGGCCCGGGCCGCGGCGCTGCGATGCGCCACTGACGTACGGCAGTCACCGGGTCTCGACAAGCTCGACCTACGGGGCTCGACCTCCGGGGCTCGACCTCCGGGCTCGACCTACGGGGCTCGACCTCCGGGTCTCGACAAGCTCGACCTCCGGGCTCGACCTCCAGATCTCGACAAGCTCGACCCCCGGGCGCCCCCCCGCCTGTTACTGCTCCTCGGGCGCCAGCTCCGCGGTCACGGTCAGCTCGGTTGCGTCAGGGACGACCGTGAAGACCAGGTCGCCGACGACGTTGCCGGTACGCCGCAGGTCCTCGGCCGCGAGCTCGGCGTCTCGCACGAGCTTCTCGGGACCGGTGACCTCGGCGCGGGCCAGCGGCGCGCGCATCTTCACCTTGGCGTTGGACTTCACGCCGCGGATCCCCGAGAGCGTGGCGGCGACGGCGTCCAAGGCCGTGCTGTCCGCGGCAGCGGCCGAGCCCAAGTCGAGCTCGGTCGGCCACGCGGCGTGGTGCACCGAGCCCGCTTGCCACCAGGACCAGACCTCCTCGGTCACGTAGGGCAGGAACGGGGCCAGCAGACGGAGCTGGGCGTGCAGCGCGATCGCGAGGGTCGCCTTCGCCGAGACGGTGCCGGGGTCCGCGGGGTCGCCGTACGCC